>Ga0209083_1001004_pt1 | contig 35052 bp, 42 predicted proteins | sample AM7aDNAmetaG_FD_184132 | JGI IMG/M metagenome (GOLD analysis project Ga0209083, IMG submission 184132) | Freshwater microbial communities from Finland to study Microbial Dark Matter (Phase II) - AM7a DNA metaG (SPAdes) (version 3) | ecosystem: Environmental > Aquatic > Freshwater > Lake ... | reverse complement strand
CATTACCAGGAAAAAAATTAGTTGCCAAACCATAACCAATGGCATAACCAAAGGAAATAAGTAGAGAAGCCCCCCTTAAAAGACTTAAAGAAATACCACCACCACTATTAACATTATTTTTGTGCATTCCAGCTTGGTTTACAATTACTAAAACTTTACTGGTAGAAAACCTTGGGGTAATAGTCGCGGCTAGTCCGGTATCAATGGTGGTATTTGTCGCTGTCGTGGTTGTGGAATAGTTAACAGTGACAGTTTGAATTACAGTACCTACTGGAAATTTGTTGGTAGAAGAACTTAAATCTTTGTTAGTTAGAACTTCGGTAATATTCTTGAATAAATCAGCAATAGATTGAAGAGTTGATTTTTTAGTCACCGGAGTACCACCCGGATCAGAAACGATAGGTATAATGTCCGTTACCAATGGGCTTGTTAATGCGGTGAGGGCTGTTATTTTAGAATCTGCCATATATTTTTATTCAAAATCAATAATATTTTCATCACCACAAACGATTGCCTCATTGTTTGGGGCGATAATAAGTAAATGTTGATGATTTTCTGGAAGGTTCTTGGTTTTATAACCAAAAACGTATGATCTAACCTCTCTAAATTCCGGGGTACCAAAATTTAATTTGGTTTGAATGTATTTATGGATCAGGCGCATAGTACTACCATCAAAGGGAACCGCGTATATTTGGGGTAATTCATTAGAAACCATTTTAAATACTGCCAGTTTTGATTGATCTATTTCCCCTACCTGATGAAAAATACCATCGTCACCAAACTGTTTCAATACGGTATTGTCATTAAAATAAGCCTCCCAGCGCCACAATTCAGGTTTTACTGTTTCTTCTACTCCGTTTCTTAAAAATTTGTATTCCATTGAGTTGTTTTTTCCTTCCTCATTGAGTTGAGTAATTTATAAATAGATTAAGCTACCTCATCATACTGATAATTCATGGTCGAAGTTGATCCGGCCACATCACCAGCATCGGAGATAATTTGATGAATTAAATAATCAGAATATCCAGTAGTGGTTAAGGAACCAGAAAGAGAACCACCAATACCTAAATTAGCAGTAGCCGGAACGGATGTTGGCATAGCCTGATCTGCCCCAGTTATCGCGGTAGTAACCGGAGTGGAAAAAGATGCGGCACCGGCATAAGCTGATAGTCTAGCATTGGTTACGTGAGTTGCGGCCCCACCTAAAGCGGATGTGCGCCATACCTTTAAGTTTTGAATGGCAGAAGAACCACCCATGTTAGTAACATTAAATCTTTGATATTTAGCATAGGTACGATTACCAGGAGTAACAGGATAGACCACAGGGTCAAGATTGACCGCATCAGTATTTCCCATGTTTGAATTGGTTATTGAAGCTGTTATTGTTTGAGATACGGTATTTGATTCGCTGATTGAGACTGTTGCGGCCATATTTTTGTTTTATTTAACTTCTAAGATATTGAGAATATATCATTAATTAATAAACTAAAGTTCGTAATAATAAACAGTTCCGGTTATTTTTCCACCGGCAGTAAATTTATTACCAACACCAGCATCAACGGTAATGTCAGTTAGACCGGTGGTAATTGGAGTAGCGGCAGTAGGATTGAAAAAGGCTTTGGTATTAGTACCATTGGCTACAACAATACTTCCATTGATTGCTTGGGTAGCACCAGTTGAATATAAAGCAGTGAAGGCAGTTATTGGAGTTAGGCCGGTGGCATCATCTACACCAGCAATGGCAGTGTCATTATTGAGTACTGCGGCAATTAAAACAGCTTTGTTTGGTACCTGGACCGCAATTACATTAGTCCTGGCATTGGTCAAAGTCTTTTGGACCGACAAAGATTTTGCTTTCATCGTTCCAACAATAACATCGGGGGTATCACTTAGAATCCAGCTAGAGGTCGTAGAATCACCAATATTGACATATAAACCGTTACTAGAAGCATCAGTTTTAATAAAGGTGGCACCTTTGGCAAAGCCAGAATAGCCAGTAGGTACAGTCAATCCGGAGGCAGATAAAATATTGCCGTCAGAATCACGACTGATAACTTTGTTGGTTAAGTAAGGAAGTCTCGAAGTTAAATAAGCCGCTTCGTAGGTTGTTCGTAATGCGGATGCGATCAATTCAATTCGGTCTATCTCATTTTGAGTTGATTTGGGAAGATCAGTTTTTATTTCAAATGTCATTCTTTTATGTTTAAACCTTTAATTGGCTTAGTTGTGGCCGGTGGAGGAAGAACCACTGGCCACTGTAAACCAATTATGTTTAGACATACAAGAATGCCTCTACACCAGCTTTTCGGCGCTCATCAAGAACCTTACCACCGTACACTGCTAGACCCTTATATGCTTTACCGAAGTTTCCAGTTATAGTTTGTTCGATTTCGCTTTTGGTCATTGCCATAGCAAAGGTAATAAAGGATTTGTGCATACCTAGAACGTGGTACCCGGTTGTGTTGTTTCCAGCAACTCGGTTGGTTTTGATGATGTGGAATCCATCAACATCACCAATGTAACCTTTTCGGACCATATCGGTGCTATCCATTCCAGGATTAGCGTTTAGTATTTCCGACTTTTTGAGCAATCCAGCGATTTTTACGGGAAGTAACAAATATCTTTCACCATCATCGGGTACTCCATCAGCATCAACTCCATCACCGTCAAGTTTGGCACCCATATCTACGATTGTGTCGTAAATTGTGGTTTTGGAAACTTGGAGTTTAGAAACAGCTTCAACTACATAAGAGGCACCGGCGATTGCTCCACCATTGTACGGATATGTTTTGGAAGCGACTTGATCGTCCTCATCATCTTCAACAATACCTTCTGTAGTGCTAGAGACTGATTTAACTCTGTACCATTTATCGTGTCCAACTGCTTTGATCCCTCGGCCAACCCAAGTGGAAGCAACTGGGGTACCACCAGCGACCACGAATGCACCAGTTTGAGTGGTGATTGTGATTGTCGTAGCATCATCGGCATCAGTTCCAATACGATTACCAGCGGCAACGTCAGTGTAGAAAGTACAGATGTAAGTATCAATCAATTTAGCAAGACCATTGGCGGTATTACCAACCAAATTGCCTTCTGGGTTTTGGATCCAGGAATGGAGTTGGTCAATCGAAAGGATTTTGAAGTAGTAACTTTTTTCTTGGTCAGTATCAAGCAAACCAACGCTTTCTTGTGGCTCATCAGCCGTCATGTCAGCACCGGTATAATCTTCCCAAGCAATAGATCCGAAGGTTAAGATATTCAATTTGGTTAGTTTATCTTTTACTTCACCCTCATAATCTTGATTGGTGACGTCCATGGCAAAGGACTTATCAAAAAAGAGTTCAATAACTTTTGAGCTGAATCCTTCAGCAACTTTTGTAGCGTAATCGTTCATTTTGTTTCTCCTATAAAGGAAGTTAAAAATAATAATATTTTTAGCCGTTCTTTATTAAGAGAGTTTGGCTTAATTAATGAGAATATATCAATGTCAAAAAGAAACCGTCAACAAGTTGTTTTTAGATCTCTGCTTTGATTTTGTGCTGTCTCACCAATTCATTGTACTTTTTAGGACTGTTTATTCTCAATATTCTGATCTCATCCGATGTCAAACCCTTTCTGGGTGGCTGTCCCTTACCAATACCACCAGGGGAATTAAACAATGATCTTTTATGTTCAACCGGTGTGGTCGGATTCTCGTATAAGAATATTTTGGCTAGATCTTCAAGTGGTAGACCTTTTCTAGTTGGTTTACCGGCAAAGCGTTTAAAATCTTCTTCTCGACCTACAATTTTGGCAAAACTTTCAGCAAAAGTTGGATCCTCAACAAAAGCAGCTACTTTTTCACCCCAAGCCTTATCATTGTTAAATTCATTCGATTTGGCCCGTATCTCTGCATTTTCCTGTTTAACTTTCTCTACTTCGGTCAATGCTCTTTGTTCACCGGAGGTCATATCATCCCAATCCTGATATTTTTCTTTCATAAATTCTTCGGTAACTTCAACCACTTTATTCTTTTCAGCTTCAAGTCTCTGTACCTGTTCACGCAATACCAACGCCTCTTGTTGTGATGCAATTAGTTTTTTATCTTTCTCGTCCTCTACTTGTTTCTTTTCATTGGCGATTCTTTCAGCCTCCGCGGTTTCCGCCTCTTCTCTGGCTACTCTTTTCTCTTCGGTTTCACCCTCATCTTCATTCTTAACCTTTTCTAAAATATCTTTAACTTTATCATCCTTGCTTTTGTCCTGTTTCTTTTTAGCCGCCTCAAGGGCATCAAGATCAGTAACCGGTCTTTTTCTTATATCTACAGTCATATTTTTTTACCGTCCCAATTAGGGGTTTGGTTGATTAAATAATAAATAATTTAAAGCGTTTTAGCTAAGGCCACCATCTCGGCTCTTTTCATACCGACTTTGTAGCCCTTACCTTTCAATAAATCTCGCAATTCACTAAAAGATAACTCAGCAAATTCTCCTTCATCTTCACCTACGTTTACATTACCCGGCTCTTTATCTTCAACCACAGGAGCACTCATAACGGCGGAATATGTCTCTAATTCTCTTTTTGTTAGATATTGGCTCCTGGCACGTAGGAATGCGGCCTGATCTGCACTTAATACTTCAACATCGGTTGATAGTATTTCCTCTAACATTTTTTGTGTAGCTTCTGGTAATTCTTCTCTGTTTAATTTTTCGGACATTTTTGTTTTTGATTTTTAATTTAACTAACTAAAAAGAATATATCACACCTGTTTTGCATCAAGTTTTTCCGATAGGCCATGATAATAACGCTCGATGGCTTTCTTGGCCCTCTCCGGACCGTATAAAAATTGCTCTAATACAAAAATGTTCTTTAATCTGGCTTTCAACATCAGTGATTTGTCGGTACCTTCTTTGGCTTCTACTAATTCCCTACCGATTCCATCTTTCAATCCAATAATGAATGTCCGGAAAGAATTAAGGTCAACCGGCTTACCTTCCATTTGTTTAAGGTGCGCAAAGTAATACTGCCGTTCTTCTGCCGATAATTTATCGAATCCCCCTTTTAATTTAGTTACTACTTCATCGAGTATATTCATATTTTTATGCTGTAGCCATTGGTGGGGTCGCTGTAGGCGTGGTTGCCGGAGGGTTAGTACCACCATTGGGATTAATATTTAACATTGATTGTTGCGTAGCTAATTTGGCCTCCATCTCCATATTCTTTTTTTCTTCATCCATTACCTGTTTCTTTTCGTCTGGTGTCAAATTAACAATGTCAAGTAATTTCTTTTTATAAATTTCATCAAAAGTATTATTACCTGGGAATTGACTTTTTACTCCCTCAAGATTTTGAATTTGATCAAGGTTTTGCTCTGCTTTGTCTTTTTTAGATATTACCTCGCAACTCCAACCGGCTTTACTGCGCCAATCTGCCGGGCCTATCTCACGTGTAAAGACATTTCCGCGATAACCGGCTTTGTACAACCTCACTGCTTCGATCTCATCACCCATTGCCTCTAACAACTTAATATATTTAGTTCCAAGGTCAAGCCAATTCTGTCTATAAAATAAAGCCATTGATTGAATGACTTTGGTAGCATTGGCATCGAGTAGAGTAACTTCTCCAAGTGTAATTTGTTTTGGCTGGGTTACTCCCTGGACAATAGCAGTGGCGCTTGATGCTTTCTCCGCGATTGTAGTGACAAAATTAAGGTTTTCGATCTCATTTGCTAATTGTGGGATCTCAACGTGTTGGATAATAGTTTTTGGATCACCAGGAATAGCATACCAACCAAACGGTTCCGGTTCAAAAGTTTCTGGTACAAAGCCAACACTACCATCTTCGGACATTGCGGCAGTGGCATCATAGAAATTCATACCCATGTAAGCCAAGGTTCGATTCTCTACCATCTGGCTAAACCAAGAGTTAGCAATTTTGTTTGGTACCCTCACCGAGTCAGCCGGGGCATCCGTCCAAAAGTCACTAGCTTCCAAATCTTCGGCCCATGAACCAAAAGGAAAATGATTACGCCAAAAATGATCCGAAGTAATACCAATTACCGTTTCTAAAAATTCAGCATAAAGTATTTTGTTTAATCCGTTAAAGGCGGCAGATACAGTAAATATAATCTCTTCGTCTTCAATATCTTTATTATAAACCTTGATAAATCCCTCTTGCATTTCCACCAGTGTTTGCCCGACCATCGGCAAATCAACATCGTCTACTCCCAAATCGCGCATGGCATTATTCTTTTCTCTTAGTTTCTCTTCGTTCTCCGATCCTAACTGCATACCCTCATCGCTTTGAAAAAACTTCTCGATCTCATTAACCACATCCTGATCATACATATCATTCAACTTCAAATCAGCTAGAGTTGAAAATATATTACCCTGAATTAAGTACCGGGCCGAATCAATGTCAGTAGGATCCACTAACCGGTCTACCCTCATATCCTGGGGATGTACCAATTCTAGTTTAACCTTGCCTTTCTTTACGTTCCATTTCTGAAATGTTCTACCGAATAGTAATACTTGCTTTTTATCTGCTTTGTCTTTTAACTCCAAATGATTATCTTTAACTACAACATCGGACCAATATTGGTTATAAAACAATTCTTTTTGTTTATTATTATCAAGATTGGTAAACTCCAACTCCACAAAATCATCAATCCGGGATAACAATGTTTTCATTGTTCCCTTCATTATTGGTAAATTTACTGATTGTCGCTGTGTTAAACGGTTTACAATTACCTTATCGCGATACAAAGTGTAGTTCTCCCTCCAATCTTCAAACCTTCTTTCGGCAAATTCATATCCTTCTTCGTTGGCGGTACGTATTCTGTACTCCAACTCTTCTCTAGTGATTATTGTTTCGCTGATATTATTCATTCAAAAAGTCTCTTCGGTAATTAATGGGAATATATCATTAATTCATTTTATGCAAAAGGTTTGACTCCTCCATGACCAATAATTGGATCTCTAGCAACAAACATTACTGGCCTATCCAAAAAGAAATACATTCGCATTATCATCATATCGGAAATATCCGGGGACCTTCCTATATTTTCCTTCACCTCATCCTTACCAATTATTTGAAGTTTGGCCGCATCATTGGTTATTTTCTTTCGGATCTGTTGCAATTCTTCAATCAACATATCTTTATCAGCATCACTTAACTCGGCTGTTATGGCTATTTCGTGGTTATTAATTTTCTCTGCCAACATATACGCGCATTGAGTTTTTAAATTACTGTAGTTTTGTTTTACCACCGCCTTCCACTTTGTCGGATCTTTTAAAGCTATTGGTGAAGATCCATTAACAAATCCCTTTACTCCCCGGACATTATCAACCACTCCACCACCAACTCCATCATCGTCCACCACCGTAAATGACCTGGGTATATGGTCCTCAAACAGTATCTGGGTTAACTGATCACTAGTAACATCAATCCCTTGTTTAGTTTTAATATCCACTTTGTACAAATCTAATCCGCGCCACCTTCCCATTGTTACCCGATCCGATCCATACCGCGCCACATCAGCCGTTAAATACTTTAAAGGACTTGGCACAATCGAATTGCTAAACAGATCAATTATGGCATCGTATTCAATCAAGGCGGTGTCCGAATCCTCATACTCCCATACTCCATCCCTCAACCTCAATTTTGTTATCCGATCTGAAATACTATTTAACTGTTTTTCGTAACTATCGGCGGTAAATTCATTATCTCTATAAAGTGCCTGGATAAATGAATACTCCGGTGACATATTATTATCTTTCCAAGGTTTATAAAATACCCGGTAGATCCATGCTTTTGTCGGATTGAAGGTACACAATAACTTTGGTGTTAAACCAAATTCAATATTCATGTGCCGTCCTACCCTTGTTTTTAAAACATCAAAGGCCATAAAATGCACCTCACCGGCTTCTTCTATCCACCCTCCGGTATATTCCAATGATCCAAAGCGCTCATACATCGGATCCGATGGTAAATATTTAGCATCAAGTAAATCAATTTGACTTCCGTTCTTAAAAATAATCCAATTATATTTTCCGTCTAGGTGCCAATCGCTCTCTGGTATGCCATGAAATTTACACACCTTTCTAAAAGTTTGGTAAGTTGAACCCATGATCCGCTTCAATTCGTTCCGGGCGATAAACCATTTGGATCCGGGGTACCGATAACAATTAGTAATTTCCCATTCACAACCTAGCCAAGACTTACCACCACCGGCCCCACCACCGAATCCGGGAAACAAAGTAACTTTGTCGTACAACTTTTCGTAGCAAAGATGCTGTTTATAGGTTGGTTTTATTGTCGGAGTTATCGTCTGCATCGTTTGGTTTGTCCGGCGTAACATAATTAAATCCGGCAACTAATGGGGTATCACCTTTACCGGTAATTTCCGACTTCTCTTTCCAATTAAATATATTTTTACCAGCAAAGATAGTAAAGGCTGTGTTGTACAAACCTTTCAAACTATTTGTCTGCCAAATATACTCTTGATATTCTTTTGCCTTTTTAATAGCGTCGGAAAAGTCTTTATGTTTTAATTTATTATCCTTATTTACCGCGTTAGCCCATTCATTCAAAGTGTCTCTAGTTACTCCAAGTTTGCAAGCAAAACCCACCAAAGAGGGTAAATCATTCGCTACTGTTCGATATTTATAGTATTTCTGTTTAGTTTTTAGGTTAGTTATCGTTTCCTTCCGCTCGTAATATGGTTGAATATTAAAATACTCAATCAATTGTTGACAATATTCGCGCTTGTACTTCGTTGGTCTGCCAAAAATATATCCTTCGGGCTTCGGAGTAGGAGCGGTTTGGCTTTTTGCCGTCGCTATTTTACTCATAATTAAATTGAATATATCAGATTATGCTTGCGCCTCAACCTCTTTAGGTTTTGTGGCTTCGGAAATTTTGCTCTTTTTCTCTTTAGCTTTCTTACTAATACTATCCACCAAACTCATTACTTCATCCATCTCAACAAAGAACCGGATGTGGTGGCCGTCAATCCTCTCCACAAAAAATCTCTTCACTCCGGGAGGCAATAACATATTCACTGCGGTTAGTTTGTGTTTTCCTCCCAATTGGAATATCCGTGTAGCTAATAGTTTTGGTCTAGTTTCTTTATTTCCTAAATCTAGTTTCTTCTCTCGCTCTTTAATCTCTGGTGTTTTCTCTGGCTGAACAATGTTTAGTTTCTTTTTTGGCATTTTGTTTTTAATAATTAAAAGCAAATATTAATAATTCGTTTCTGCTCACTTTTTAAAGTAACTGTTTTTAATATCTTAATTAAACGTGGGTGCCTATAGGATTCATCGTTGGTTATTTTAATCTCATGATCCTTTGTCTCAAAATATTGGTTTGATCTATTAAACGTTAGCCTCATACCGGGTTTTGCCCCCTTGTATTCAAAGGTTGTTGTGTAAATGACCACAATTAAAATTAATCCATTTTTGTCCGAATGTCAAATGATTTCTACAAATCTAGTATTACTTCGCTTCATCTTATTTAAAAACATTTTCTTTTTGAGTTTGTAGACTCCGGTTAAGCATCCTTTTACATCCTCCACCACCCGGATTCCATCAGCATCATAGTAAACAAAATCAGCTCTGTAAGTGATTCCCCTCACTTTGTTTCCCTCCCTGTCTGTAAAACCTTTCAGTAATACAAATTTCGGTTGTTGTCTTAGGTGGGTAATAAAATCTGATTGAAATTCTAACCACAATTCATTACACCTCTCCGCTTCCGCCTTTGAATCATGCAAGTGGTTTTTATTGCACCGGGATTTAACCGCGCCGTATTTGTTACCGGGATTGCCGGATGTCTTAATTGCCTTTTTGTATTCTTCTATTGTTATTTCTTCCATAGTGGGGGATCAAGGAATTGAACCTTAATATAGCGCGAAAGTATTAATTTCGCCTATAATGCCGTATTCCCCCCAAATATTGACTTCACTAAAAGCCCCAGAACAAACGATTTGGTCCGGGGCTTAGTCAACATACCTTTATTTTATCTCACCAGTAGCCACCCATGTATCAAGTACTTCTTTGGCACTATCGCGGGCCGCCTTCTCCACCTGGTAATAATGGGTAGCGTATTTACTCGCCGGACCATTATGAAGGATAGCAAAACTAAATGCCGGATTAATAATCATCATCCAGGCAATAGCAATAATCAACACCACAAAAGAAAGGATCATGTATATCGCGGCATGAGTTGATTGTTTTAGTTTTTTCTTTAACTCCGCAACTTCACGATCACCATCGAGATTGTCAAATTTGTTTGTTTCAACTATTTTGTTTTTCATATTTACTCCCTATCCATTCGGTTTATTTTCATTTTAGCCGTAGGAAAAAAATTAATAACTGTCTTAGTCAAGTATTCCAAAAGGTATTCGATACCAGCCTCTTGTGTTTTGTTGGCAGTAACATCCAACATATAAACTCGACTAAACTTCTTACTCACCGCGTTTTTTGTTTCTTCCATATTTTTTTAAATTTATAAATTAATAATTTTATTTTCCAACAAATAAACAAGCATTTTGGCTCTGGCGTTGGCTTCGGTTATGTCTTTTGTCAACCAATAATCTTTACCGCTTAACGTCGTGTAAATTATTTCCCATTCATTTGTCTCGTTCCTGTCAATCCTTAAAAAATAAAGAGTCTCAAACATTCCTTCGGAAATGTATTGTGGTAGATACTCTCCCAACTCGCTGACGGTAAAGGAGGAATACCAATTCCAACCATTCTGTATGCCTTTTAAAATCACAACTTTTACACTGCCCAGAATGGAAAATTTGACTAGGATATTTCCAAGTTTTTCGTTGATAGTATTCGCTTACGGATTTTTCTACACCACAACAGGGACAAACTCTAGTTTCTTCTTTTAATCGTTTGGCTAGGTCTAGGCTACAAACTTGGTTTTCTAGATTCATAGTTCTGTGATTCTCCAATAAATAACATTCTTGTTGGTAATAGGATTTACTTTCTTTCCGGCTTCTTCTACCAGTCCGGCTTTCACTAATTCATTCATGCGCGGGGTAATGGTATTGATTGCCCGGTTTAAATGTCTTGCCACTTCTAAATTACAAGCCTCTCCAAGGGCCTCTAGCGCGTGATAGACCATCATTTGCTTCTCTCCCCGATTCTCCAATGCTTGAAACGCCTCAAAAGATGTTTGTTGGATCATTTACACCTCCCAAAAATACTAATAATCGTCTTTTCTCCAATATTCTTAATATTCAAAGCAGTTTTTCTATCCAAATTTTTAACTTCCTGTAAAGATCTATACCCGGCCTTTTTAAAAGCATTAATTGTCCGAAGACTAAGATCACCCCAAAGCAATTTAGTTGAATTTTCTCGTTTGCGAACCTGACTTTTGTAAATTTGTTCCACTCTACTTTCACTAATATTCATAAAATCTGCTACCACCCGATAAAGTTTTCTCTTTAGGTTTCTTTCTTTGTAATTGATCATTTTTTCTCCTCCCCCAGCATTTTAATCAAACAACTTCCCAGGCTAAACGCCGCAAATACTTTTTGGCTTCCTTCCTGTCTCAACTCAAACCGGCCCATTTTATCTATCAGTACAGTAAACGGTCCATGCTTTTTTAGTACCGCTTCCATTAATTTGTCTATCATTGTTCTTCCTCCAATGAATTAATAACTATTTCTCTCCGCCGGAGTTCCATTTGTATGTCTTACATTTAGGACACATTTTTGGTAACTCTTTGGATTCGGTTGATTTTCTTTTGTCCCATTCATACGTGCATTTATCGCAAGTACAGTGGACCGTTTCTATATTAATAATTTTTATCATAATGGTATCTTACTTATCAATAATAATATTGTCAAGACTTTGATAATTAAGCCAATTTTTTAACAGTTAATATCTTTTTACCTTTATATGATTTCTCACCGGTAGTTTTTTCAAACTCCACTAATAAATCAGAGAGGCTTAATTGATAATCTTTCCGGATTCCGTTTACATCTCTGTTTTTGGCTCTCAATTCCACTAATTCCTTATTTGATTTAAAAAGTACCTTTTCAACTTCCTTCTTCTGATCTTGCATTGATTTTATTTGTAATACGCACCGAGAGTATTCGCTATTGTTATTTAAAATAGCCTCCATCTTTTCCTTATTGGCTTTGATCTCCTTTTTGGATGATTCAATGCTATTAATCGCCACCGACAATTTTTCTTCTATTTCTGTCATTTTGTTTTTTGAATAATTAATAATAAATTCACTAACATAGATAAAATCAGTGCCACCGCCATTAAGTACACCTCTGATTTTGAGTACACTATTTTTTTAAACTGAATTATTTTGTTTTTCATCTTTCCCTCCATATTAAAATTGCTCCTATGATAAATATCGTTCCTAAAGATAATAGTTTTAGTGTTTCTTCATTCATTTGGTCATCTCCCTTTCTAATTGTTCAAAAATAAATAAACCTACTTCTGGTTCCACACAATTCCTTAATATCTGCCTTTTATTAAAAATTGAATAAATAGAAATATCAAGCAATTTTCTTTTTTGTAATGTCTCTACTGTTCCTCCTCGATGGTTGCGTCCCTTCTTTTCAATTATTCCAATATCAAAATTTGACCAAAAGATATGCCCACCAGTTTTTTTCCCCTCAATTAACGGTTTATAGTAAGGTACAGTATTTTCAACCAACCACTTACCTGAATAATATTTATCCAAAAGGATAATCTCTTGATACAGTGTCATGTCTGGATAAACCGCCTTTACTTTTTTATATATTCTATTCGCTAAAAATCCTAAATTATACCTAACTTGGCTATGAGTTTGGCATGGTGGACTACTCCAAATAAAATCAAATTCGTTATAATGTTCCAACAAATATTGGTGCGCATCGGTAACTACTACTTCATCATTTGGAAAAAAGTCTTTATAAATTCTTGCTATATTTTCGTCAATTTCTACTGCCGTAATTTGATTCTCATCACCCCACAATTTTCTATTTCCACCAATTCCGGCATATAAATTAAGTATTTTCACTTTGCTTTATTAATTTTTAATTGTTTTACCTTCCACATAAATAATGCCGCCCTGTTGTTGGCGTTTGAATCAGCCACAAAAGATAGCGCTCTATCTAACAGGGCAGTATTATTTAATTTAGCGAGACGCATATATATTCCAATATGCTTCCGATCATTCAGTTTGTCGGCTAGTCTTAATGCGTAGTCTTGAAATTCTTGTGTTACTCTAGTGCTTTTTTCTTTCTTTACTTCGTATTTATTAAATATTTCTCCCAAAGTTTGGACCGATTTTAAAACTTTACTAGTATTTCCAATCATTTTTCTCTCCTCTCAAAATCTTTAACCGGTAATACTCCAACGGTCCGGCCTTTCTTATTGGTCCAGGTGCTTCGGTACTTTGCTAGTAATTCAGTGGCGGTGGTCGATTCAATCTCGTAAATTACTTTCTTATTCTTTCCCAAATAAAACTTAAAAACTAGATTTTTGACAAATAAAACAGTGTCTATCCCCACCACCAGGCTTCGCTTACCCTCTTCAAATTGATCCATCTTACTCATGTAGCAATTCTTAACGGTAAAGATCTTATCCTTCGTCACGCCGGGCCTAGCACCGGTTCCTTCCATACCATTTACCAACTTCAACAACTCTTCTTGGCTTATTCCAGTAATGTCATAATACCGGCAGTTGGCTAGTAATAATTTAATCGCCGGATCCCCGGATGCCACCACCTCTTCCGCTTTAGCGTTGGTAAATAATCTATTTTTATATCTTTTTTCGTATCTATCCACAATATTTTCTTCATTCTCGGTTAGTGGGACCCAATTTTTACAAAAATCACATTTGTCTAGGACCAAACATTCTTTGTGTGGGTATTCAAATCGCATATCTAATCCGGTTGCTATCGCCACATCTATTTTTAGTTCCGGAATAGTCATGGTGAATAAAGTTAAACACGATCCTTTTTGAAGTCGGGGATATTCTTTTAATTCTGGGCCTGTGTATCGGTATTTCATTTAAATTCAACAATAAATTTATAAGGTTTATCTCCGGGTTTATAACAAAAGGGACATTCAAGCGTATTTATTGGGACCACTTCGGTTTTTACTTCCCCAAACTCAAAAACTATCTGCCTTCCACAATTCGGACAAATACAATCGTAGTAGTTTTTCTCTACTCCGTTTTCCACCATTCCTTCTAAATATTTTGCTATTGCGATTAACATATTTTTAATACCTCATTTGGCCCCCGCCAGTAATCGGGGACCTTTCAAGCATTAAAAAGGCAGATCATCTGGTGTCGGTATGTTTCCGGCATATTCTTCGATTCCAGGAATATCAGTTACTTTCCTCCCGGCGCTATCATATCCAGGTTTACCCCTATTTGGGTTTACTTCAACCTTCACTGTTTCCTCTTCCTCGTCAAAATTAGCTTTATCTAACACTCCGGCATACTCGACAAATGCCGCCGCCATTATTCCCATTTCCTCTTCATCAAATTTATTTGGTTCTATTGAAAAACTAGGCACATAATATTCATAATCTTTTGTCTGAACAAACTCCGAAGCAATTACCACCGGAAAATGATACGATGATGTAATTCCTTTCTTTTTAAACTCCATCATCAGCCTTCCAACGGCGGAGAATCCACCCTTGGTAATATTCATCAAAAAAGGAGTTAATGTCTTTGTATCAATGGCTAGGACCTTGATTATGGCCTCTTCTACATCCTGGCCATTTTTCTTTACAGTGTGCTTTCCCATTTTAGTTCGGAGAATAGCCACCCTAATAGATTTAACCTCTTCACCAATATCGGTGTAAAAACTACCGGCTTCTGCCCTGGTGTCATCTCCAAGCATTACTCCCTTCGAGTTTAATTGGACCAAACGATAATACCCCAATGGGATTATCGAGGTGGGTAACTCATCGAATCCGGAAACACCAATAGAATGAGAAACGGCTACTGCCACTTCGTCATGGTGTTCTACTCGTGCCGGGGCCATTGGTGCTGTCACCCCTTGCTGTTTTTGTTCTTTGGCTTCACCAAAAATTTTATCTCTAACTTCTTTTGCTCTTTCTTTTCCTGTTGCGGTATCTGACATTTTTATCTTCCTTTAAAAAAATAATAATTAAATACTCACCCGCGGAGGGTACAGCTTATCGCAAAGCTGGCGACAACCCCGATCTGCCGAGTTGAACGGCTGACCTACCCGCTATAGGTGAATATTCAATTGTAAAAGTACCTAAATGAATTAAAAAATCTTTCAGCAATAAACTTAGAGGAGCCACCACCGAAAGATCTTTAAAATTATCTAGTTAGATTAGTTTACTTATCAATAATAGTGTTGTCAACAAGTAGGTTTTTCGCCGGATATTTTGCCTGTTTTACCCACTCAATCGTATGTTTCCAACACAGTTTCATATCTCTCCATTGTTTATTCTCACACCCGGCGATAATACAGTTTTCTTTAGAATCCACTGAATTTCATTAAAACCTTTAAATCCAGGTCTTTTTTACATTCCGTACAAAGCCAGCGCGGTTCTTCCATGTTGTCGGCGATTATGTATGGTTTAGCTTGCCTGGTCTTACTTTTGCAATATTCACATTTTTTTTGATCCATATTATCTTAATTTAAAAACAATTATTCCGGTAATGTTGATATTCTCCCCCTACCCCATAGAGGTAGTTGAGATTATCAACCTTATCAGTATTCCGTATAAAGTTGATGGTGATTATTCGCTTCACCACAAGCCACTCCCCGACCCTCTTTACCAACTCATGATCCAGATATTTCCGGACCATCAAATTGTGCCGTTGTGCGCGGTCTTATACTGCTATGGTCGCTTCGCAGTTAAATCAATGGTTTGATTATCAAAGATGTTTTTTCCACATTTACTACAATGTTTTAAATCTCCGCCGGTCCAAACTATTTTAAATGGTCTAATTTCCTGGCAATTTAAACAAAAAAATCCGCCTTTAATAGCGGATCGCATCTTGCTTCGTGTTTTGTTTGGGGTTATACTTGACATAGGTGTTGTTACCTAAAACTATAGCCCCTCGCTAGTTCACTAGTCAAGGGGCTATTTTTATTTACCTTCTCCTTATCATGTGACTAGTATTTGTCAATTGTGACTGGGTACCATCCTCGTTTTTTAAATAAACCCAAGTGGTCCCATTTTTGTCCGGTTGTTCTCTTCTCACAATATCTCCATTAATCCATTTACCGTTCTTAAAGACACTTACCGATTCTGGTGGCGTCAAATTACTTCTACCATTATGGCAAGTCTGGCAATCCGTCTTTAAAGGGTCCTCATGCCGCCTACAGCTATCATTACAAAACTCACTCGGTTTGGTCATGTATTTTATCCTCCGCCTGTTTTAGGGGCACACAAATAATTCGATGTTTAAAACATTCACCAGCTTTTCCGGCATACCAAACAGCTTCGACTATTTTTTCTTGTCTATCAATTCCTCTCACCAATGGAAAATCCTCTTTAATATATTTTGGAATATCCTGGCAAAGATTACAGCGTTCCATTTCTTGTTTGTATCGCTTCAACTGGTAAACCAACAGAAGATAGAAGAGCATCAACTCCACATTCACTTCTTATTCGACATGCCAACATTGGCTTCATTATATTAAATTGATTGAGTTGGACATCGGTCACATTAGGTTCTTTCTCTCTCCTGGATATAATATCTGTTAAATAAGGAATACACTGATTGCATTTAATTTTTTCCATTAGTGAGTATGTTTTATTAATTTTAAAATTGAGTAATACCTTTTGTTAAATTATCATTATCCTCAACTTTTCCTTCAAGGTGGATTCCCTTATCTAAACCGACTAAAACTGATGTCAATGTGAGCGCCAGTGCCGTCGCCATAACGATACTCCAATTAATGACTATTGATCCGGTACTGGTATTTATTCCGGCCAACATGACAGGAATTACCCCAAGTAAAACCACCCGACCCATTTGTTTTACTGCCTCTAAAATTGGTTTAACATTCTCATAAGTGATTGTGTTCATTTTGTTTTTAATTTCTAATAAATAACAAGTCTTTGGAGTAAGACAGAACAGTTTTATTTTTGTCATATAACTTCACTTTACTATAAGACACTCGTTTTTCTTAGCAGTGGTGAAGCAAAACTGCCAATCAATACCTCAAATACGTTTTTACCTTAATTTTAGGCCGTTTTTTGCCATGTATAAACTGAATAACCGATTGGTTGGAATTGACCGAATGATTTTACAACACCATCCCATGGGTCCATAACCATATGGTCACCAAGGGCAAGTACCCAATGACCACCACCCCATGTCACATTGACAAGAACAGGAAAACCTTCAGCCAATAATGCTTTAACTTTAGCATCATCGTAAGTGTAAAATCGACCACCAAAAACTAATTGAGGAAACAGTTTTTGAACAGCTGACCAGATTAATAAGCTACCTCGCGGATTAGTTGGCGTTCCTTCATTTAAGAATCCTCCTACACCCATCAGGGCATCATTTATTTCAGCTGGTGTCTTATTTATCCCGGCAGTGAATAAAAGTGAAGTGAGGGCGGTAACGGTACAACCAACACCCCAATCAAAGGCTTTAATAAGTCCTCCAAAAGTAGAGGGACCATAACCCACCTTCTTAAATTTCCAGCGCAAATCATTTTGAGAATATATTTTTGTATTTATCATAGATTTCTACCTTTAAATATCCGATAAAGAGTAATAATCAAAGCAACTACTAACAGAAGGTGAATTAATCCACCACCTAAATTAAGACTGAAACCCAAAACCCATGAAGCGAGAATTATCACGATCAAAAGTGTTAATAAATCCATAGTTAATTAAATAATAACTAAAAAGAATATATCACTAATTACTTTTTACTTTTCTTCGTTACCTTTTTTGCTTTTCGATGCGCGGCTTGCCACTTTGCTAGTCCGGCTGGTATTTTACCTTTTGGCATTTGTTTTATTTAAATAATAATCGTCATTTAATTAATGTAAATTCTTCTGTTTCAACTTGAATATCAATCGTTCTAATTGGATTTACTCGATAATTGTAATTGATAACTAGTTTCAATTTTTCATTAAGTGGTAGTCCTTTTGGTATCTCCATTACTATTCGATCTCTTCCTTTTCCTATTGGATGATTAAGGCCCGGAGAATTGGTCACGGGATAGATTAAACTATCAACATAGAATTTAGAAATAGTTGGATTAACATTTATATTCTTGGTGTAATTCACATAATAAACTAATTCATCTCCGATTCTTAATGTTTTCTTTTCAATCAGTAACACCTTTCTACTGTCAGCAAAATTAATCTTGATTGGTTGATATGAATAAAATTTCCAGTATGCAAAAACAAACAAAAGGCCAAATGCAATTACTAAAGTAAGATAAGAAATAAGATTAATTAATTTCATTTTTTTATTACCAATGTCAATAAAGAAATAACCACGCTGGTTAAAATCAAAGCAGTAAATCCATAGACTAATTTTTCAACCGGACTGAATCTTTCCAGATTAACTTTATTGTCCAATTCATTAATTACATCTTTGAGGTTCATAATAAAAAGAATATATCAATTATTCTGTAAAATGTTTAACTTTAAATATCCTTAATATCTCTTTCGGCCAAACAGGATTAAGTTGGCGATCTATCAAATATAAAGGCAAATAAATTACTACTAAACCTATAAAAAACCACTTCTCTAAAATAAACACAAACAGTGTTCCCACTGCCAAACTAATAAACATAAAAATTATTCCAATTAGGATGTTCACTTTATACCTAGATAGGTTTTGATTTTAGTGACTTCCTTTTCAGTAAAATTCTTAATATTTAACTCTTTTTTGGTGGCTTCGTCCATGTTTTGGGTTACTTTCCATAAATAGACTTGGCCTTTAAAATCATTTGGATCTTTTGATATTGTTCCTCTACCGCGATTATATGAGGCAATTGCTTTATTCCAATCTCCATCAAATTGTTTTAATCCGGCTTCTAACTGTCTTTTGGCAAAAGGAATAGCAAACTTTGGATCTTCGGCTTGCGCCCTGGTAACGTCCGGGTGGGATTTATCATTAATTTGCGCAATACCAATATCGGTACTTTTTACATTTCCCTGTTTATCTTTATTTACTCCGTCACCCTTTGGTTTGTAACCGTTCTCGGTCCAAAGTAAAGAGGAAAGGATTGTTGGTGTCACCTGGCTATCTTTAGTTGTCTCTTTAATTATTGAATCAATGGCCGCATCCGGTTTTCTTTGAATTAAACCTTTGTAGGTTACATTATCTTCAACTGATGGCCCCACGCCTTCACCAGCGACCCCTGTTGGAGGGCTTTGAGTTGGTAAGGTTGTTGGAGTAGCCGTAGCACTTAAAACCTTACCCTGGGGCCTGGCATCTAGCTGTTTGGCATCTTCCGGAGTAGTTAAATCAAACCCTAAGATAGATTTCTCATCAGCCGGATTAATATTTTGTTTGTACCATCCCCAATCAGCCTCACGTAAAGCCAACATATTGTTGTAAACCTCTCTAGTTTTATCGTTTACCTTTCCATCTTCAACTGCCCCGGAGTATTTATTAGAAACTGAATTTATGAAGTTATCACCAAGAGTACCGGGTAAAAAGTTCTTTACTTTATCAAAAAATTGTTTAAGTTCTACTGCCCTAGAAACACTTTCTTTTTGGACATCAGTATTTACTTCATCTAACCCCGCGGCGGCGTAGGCTTCCTTGACTAATTTAAAGGCAAATACTGGTTGTTTTGGTACCATTGTCTGCTCTTTATTCAAACTATTTAATTCATTGATTCGCTTAACCACTTCGTTTCTAAGGTCAGCGGCTCTACCGGTATCTTTGCTCATATCCGCATCGCGGTAAGCATTTAGATATTTATCGATCATCAATGTTTTTTGGCGCAGTCGTTTTATTTTGTCACTCTCGGATTGATTCGGGTTGGTAATTTTGTCATTCATGGCTTTGTACGCCTGGTCGTTTTGATTCTTTAAATCGTAATAACCCTGAATGGTCCGGCCACTGGTAAAGTATTCGGATCTAGTCACGCCGGAGAAGAAATTGTAAGCCGTTCCCTTACCTAAAATAAATCCAGAGGACCGGCCAAAGATACCAGTAATTAAATAATCCATCTTTACTGGTGATAATCCAGTTAATTCACCTAACTTTTTAGCTAAAATAGAGGTTGATTCAGTAGCGCGTAGGCCGGTAGGTAATGATTGGAGGTAAGTATTTTCCAGTGGCAATACTTTCGGATAATCTTTTAAATTTAAAGCCGTCATCATTGGCACCTTGATTAATGGTGGAATCCAAGCGAGTAACGCCCGGACCGGATCAGTAATGTCAAATTGTTGAGGTAATATTTGAGCGGCACCGGAAATAAAATCACCAGTAGAATAATTAGCATCCAACATTTGATTCATCAAAGCCATTGAGACTATGCCACCGATCAATCCATATTGTTGAACCTTTATTTTGATTAAAGTCTTTCCATCCGGGTTAGGTAGCCATATATAGTTGACCAACTCATTTGCTTCAATGTCTTTTAATAAACGCTTCTGATCATCGGTAGCACTTGACATCATTAAAGCAAAGGCACCAATTGAAGCGGCGGTAATAGCCCCAAATACAAATCCAAGGCGCGCCCGGCTCTTTTTATCTCTTCCGGCCACTCGAAGCAACTGATCCATTACCTGAATATTGGGATTGAAGAATGGGAGGGATTTAATAGCTACTCTTCCAAATTGACCACCCCATTTACCGACATGGTGGAATGGTGCAGTAACTCTTCCGGCTTCTTCCAATGCTACTATCTGTGGTTTACCACTTTGGCGAGATTTAATGTACTCCGAAGCCCTGGTGCTAAGTTCTGAATAGGTTGAAGGTATGGATAGAATATCTAATCCGGCATTAATAGCATCGACTACTTTTAACAAACCTTTTCTTTCATTTCTGATTTTGGTTGACAATTCAGTGGCCGACATATCTTGCCAGTGGGCAAAAGTTTGTCTCTGACCACCTAAAACTAAGTATTCAAGAAAATATTGTGCTTCCGGACTATCTTTACTCAATAACGCTTTGGAAAGGGTGTTAATGGCCGTAGCCAGTGGGATATTGTTATTGGTGGTATTGGCGGCTAGGGTAATTTGATCTCCCATCCAGTTAGTAACGGCAAAGGCCGGGAATAAACCGGTAGTACCTTTGGTGAAACTTCGGGAAACTGCCAGTAATACATTTTCAAAGGTTCCGTAATTGCCCGGTGTGATTGTCTCATCTAAAACAGTTTTAACATAGTTATCCCAAAGTACCGGTAATCTTTTACCATTCTTTCGTCCCATTATTATATTGGTGTCTTTTTCTTGGGGGTAGCGGAATGATCCATTGGCTTGTCGGGACCGAATTAATTGTTGTGGTTGTGCTAGATCTGGGAATTTTGGCGCTAGATTTTCGTTTACTTTGTTATAAACAACCTGTCTGTACGCTTTTCTTATTATTTCTGCTTCGTTTTTAATACCAGAATAGACCGGATTTAATATGGTTCTCTTCGATCCTTTTCTTCTAAGTAATGACGATACTGTTGATTTACCCACCTTCACTGGGCCGGCGGCTTGTTGTTCCTCTCCAACTAATTGATCAAAAAATTGGCGCTTGCGTGAAGCATAGCCCTGTTTTTCGGTAAATTCTTGATATTGTTTTTTACTCAACATCCCCACTTCGTCCTCACTTAATAGCTTTAGGCTCTCATTGGTCAATTTATCAAACATTAATTCATCTTTTGAGAATCTATCCTTATTTTTTAAATAAGCATCGCTGGCTTCCTTTTCAGTGATACCATCGCGGACCAACATGGCATTTTGTTCATCGTAAAGTTTTTGGGCGGCGTTGGTTTCTTCTACTAGGCTGGTACCATCTTCGGAAATCATCTTTTGAGCTTCTTCTAGGCCCCCGGCTTCCTCTATTTGCATCATTAATTCATCCAGGGCCACTTTGTATTGATTTAATAGCTGGTAGTCAAAATAAGAGGCTCTAGCCACTAAGTAATAACCAAAAGAATCAGTGGTTTTATCTTTTCCAAGGTTGTCAATCAATGTTTTCCAGTTGTAATCAAGAGTTCTGGTAAATCCTTTACCGGAAACATAACGATAATATCCAGTCTTTCCAACTAAGTTGGTGGCTACTATTCCGCTAATCTGTTGAAATTGTCGAATATAAAGTGATGGATCATTGATCGTCATGCCCTGACCGGAAATATTAGCTAGTTTTTCTATTGGGAAAACCATGTCGGCTAATTGAGTTCTGGCTTTGTCACCAACATTCATAAAACTCTTTTTATCGTACTTTACATTGTCCGAAGTTACCCTAGCCCCGATTTTATCGAGTGGATCTAATCCCTGGTAATCTTCAATGAATTTATTGACATCTTTTAGTATTTGTCCAATCACCGGTTCATAAAATTTACCATTCTCGGTTAAAAACTCGGTAACTAGGTTTGGGTACTCCTGGGTAATGGTAGTAGGTTGCTCGGCATACTTTTGAATCAAGGTAGCCAATCCCTCTACTGTTCTTTTTTTCACTGAATCAGTCTTTTTACCACCGGGATAATAATTAGTGTAAAGTTTGGTTATTTCCTTTCGTACTGCTTTGGTAGCCGGATCATATATTGGTTTTCCTTCTTCGGTAGTATCAACTACTTCGCGGATTCTATCAGATATTTTAAATCGAGCATCTAAAAAGTGGGATATTTCGTGAGTAGCTACTGCCAAATCATTCATACCGTTTACCCGAATGTTTTGAGTATCAGTGTAATAAACTCCGGCGGCTCTTTTTGGCAAATAACCTTCTCCAATTAGTTTGGCGTATTTATCAATCAATAATTCAACATTTTTATATAATTTGTAGTTAGTTGCTTCTGTTTTAGTTGGCCTTTGTTCAAACTTTCCAATTGTTTCAGCACCAGCCGAAGCATTGGCACCAGATGGAACACTAGGAGCCTTCTTTTTAACAGTTTTAACTTTTGGCACCTCTGGTACCACTGTTTTTACTGGTGTCTCTACTTTATCCGAAAAATGGACCGGTTTTAAATCACCCGGTTCATTGTAATCAAATCTAACCTCTTTTCCATCAACTGATTTAATTGCATCTCTTAAAAATTCATAATTTAATCCAATTTCTGGCATTGGTTCATCTGCTAATCCTTCTACTCGGACTGGCATTAATAAAGTACCGGGTATTATTCCCTCCGGTATATTTACTTCTTCGCGACTTACCTTTAAATCAACCGATTTGGTAACAGTCTGACCATTCATATCTTTGTATTCGGCAATTAGTTTTACTCCACCTTCGGGATCTATCAATAATTTAGTAATTTTGGCATTTTGTTTGGCGTAAGGTTCGATTTGCTTAACTGCATCCAAAAATTCAGTCTTATCAATCACTAATTCGTTTTTAAAGCCACTGGTATAAACTCTAGGTATATCTGGGTATTGATCTGCTATTTTTCCAACCTGTACAGATCCATTTGGACCAGTAAATTCAACATAAGTTTTGCTATCTTTGACTTCAAGTTTTCCTTCACCCAAAAGGTTAATAAACTTGTCTAGGTTGTTTCCGGCAATGACAAATTCAGCATCTTTTGAGTTGATCTTGGCCCCTGTGGTCTGGTAGGTGACTCTGAACCCATCGGTAGACATAATTTCAAGCTGTCCACCTTTTACTGACATCCTAATACCTTGCAATACCGGCCTGGTATCATCGGGAGATAATGCGGAAGATGCTTTGTTTACTACTTCAATTAAATTTCCACTTAAAATATCAAAAGCTGGGGTGGTTTCTTCTTGTTGTCTCTCTGGAAATTCAGTAGTGTCGGCACCTTTGATTGCATCTTTTCCGACCATTGTGTAATAACCATCCGGTTTATCGGTGTTTAATGATACGGTGTGTTCAAGATCAGTGAAGGTCATTTTACCGTCTTTGACTTGAAAACCTTTGAGTATTGGTAATTCTTTACCGGCCTTTTTGTTTAATACACTTAAAACCTTTTCCGGTTGAATTTGTTTAGCTTTTATTTCCTTTGGTTTTAGCGTTTGTGCCTGTTTTACCACCTGTTTAGATACCACCGGGGTTGTTTTCGTTGTTTCTGGGACCATTGGTGAAGTCGGTTTTTGTTTTACCGGTAAAATACCTTGATCCTCTACCTTTATTACTTCCGGTTTAACACTGGTACCGCCTTCGAGTACTGCCGCCTGGCTTTTTATATATTCTCGGACTTTCGTACCACCATCAATTATTTCCTGGTTGCTAAATCCATTTTGAATTAAAAAATCTCGATATTGAGCATCTTGTTTTGAGGGAGTTTTTTGAGCGGTAATATAAAGCGCTTTATCAACATCACTGGTAAACTCTGGCATAAATGCTTTAGTTGCATAATTGTACCGGGGTTTGGCATTGGCAATTGAAGCCGGTAATTTTGCAGTAATTTTTGTTTCAACTGGTTTCACTGCCTCTACTTTTGGCGCACTAACCTTGGTATCAATCCACCTTTGAGTATCGGCAATATATTCGTCATACCATTTTTTATCCTTAACTCCATTGGCTGATTGTTCCTCTGTAATCATTGCGGGTGCTTTGTCTCTCAATACCTTAGCTGATTGGACATCAAGGTTTGCTTGTTTTATTTCGTCTGATTGTTGTTGGACCACTGTTTTTTCTTCCACTGGTTTAGTTTCCACTTTAGTTTCTGGTGTTGGAACATTTCCTTGGACCTCTGCTACCTTTTTATCCGCTTCTACAATCGCTTCATCCAATGCGCGTGCCAGATCCGGACTTAATTTAGCTCGATCCATCATTTTTGAGGTAAACATATCATTACCAGCCAATTTTTCTCTTACTAAAATATCTACCAACTCTTGTTTACTACCAATCACTTCATCCCTGGTTAAAACTGGCTCTTGTTTTGTAAATGTTTTCTTTGGAGGGACTACTGGTGCCTCCGGTGGCGCTACTGGTGTTTCTGGGACCGGTGGTGATGTTTCCACGCCTGATCCAATGGCTTTTGGTGGTCCCTCTTGAACCTCGACATTAAAGTTTTTGCCCCCAATTTTAAAACTAAGCGGTTTTACTCTCTCGGTAGAAATTCCGGCGGCATCTTTTAAATTAATGTTTTCAATCTGTAGTTTTTGCAATTCCTTGGCATAGTATTGAATCTCCGAATCGGCGCCCACCATTTTTCCAACTTCATCCGGGTTAGCCCCTGGGTTTTTGGCAGTAACTTCGGCAGTGATTTTACTTACAGTGGTATTAAATGTTTCCTGGGCGGTTTTTATTGCCGGTTCGTTTGTTTTTAAGGCCGTCAATGCTCTTTGCTTGATTCCTAGTACATCTTTTACTTTATCCCAGTATGGTTTATCCTTAACTTCCAATAATTGTTCCGGAGTAATTGTAATTCCTTCTTTAACCGCACCTATCTGTATACCTGGTTTATCTCCAATCTGTGAAAATAAATCTTTTTGCTCGGCAGTGGTTAGTTTACCAGTGGTTCTAATATTGTAGACTTGTTCGGGAGTAAGGACTACTGGTTCAATATTGTTTTTGGTAAAAATATCTTTGGTTAATCTTTCTTTTATGGCTGGGACTTCCTGAAATACTTTGTTACCCAAATAAAATTCAGCAATTAATTCAACACCGGCGATTGTTCTTAATAATGGATCCGGTAGGGTATCGGGCAATAAATCGGTAAATGTTTTTGATCCGGGTTTGATTTTATTTACCAGTGCTTCTTTACCTTTCTGTACGGCGCTAAAAGCTCCTACCGATGCAATTGTTCCCAGTGGGGCTTCAATCAATCCACCTATTAAAGCCAGTGACATGACGTCGGTAGTTAATTCTTCGGCGTTTGGTTGATTTCTTATACCTAATTCTTTAGTAATTTGATCTCTGGTTTTATCAGTTGGCATTGGTACTTGATCTCTCGATACATTTAATTTTTTAGCAATAGCACCCTGTAAATTGTAATCAACCGCACTTTGGGCCGGATCCGGTTGACCAATAAAAGCCGTTTGTAATTTACTCCAAAAGGTTTGTTTACTTGGAGTAGTAATAACTGATTTGTCGGCATTTATTTTAGCAATGGTATTTGTTGCTTCTACTGGTTGTACTTGTTGTACTGGTACCGCTGGCTTTAATTGGGCTGATTCTTCGGAAACTGGTGTTGGTTGCTGATTTTCAACAACCGGATTAATAGTGTCGGGTATTTTTACTTCCGGACCATTGGCTTTAACATCTATCAATGCCTGGGTTTTTGGATCGACATTGTTAAAAGCGGTAGTAATTAATGCTCCAAGTTTATTAAATATATTTGGTTGAGGTGGGGTTACTGTCGGTTGGGCCACTGGTACCGGTTTAATTGCTCCGGCTTTAATAGCGGCGGCAAAGTTTTGACTGGCACTACCGGTGGTAGGTATCGATGCATCAACACTACCCGTAGCATTTGCTCCGGTCGGTTTTCCATATTTAGCCGCGAAGGTTGATGATGCAGACATAATTAAAGACCAAATAATTTATCGCGATAATCTTTGTCCATCTGGTAGCCACTCGCTTGACCATAATCTTTTCTATTAGGATCAGTAAGGCCACCAAATTGTTTTTCAAAATCATCGGGGGTACCTAGTCCATCATCCACCCATGCCTTTTTCGCGGCATTCCACACTTCGGGCGGTACATTACCGTATGAGTTAGCTTGGGAATATAATGCCTGGACTAATGTAGTTTTATTTTGTTTAGCAATTTCACTATCACTCATTGTATTTGGTTTATCAGCTTTACCTATCTTTCCAAGGTTTGTTTTACTAATAACTGCTCCGGTATTTTTGTCTTGAACAATACTTATTACATTTCCGGCATTGTCAGTCTCGGAAATTGTCTGGGTATCTGGTTTATTGGCTTCTGCAAGGGCTGTAGCTTTATCAGTGAGTGTTTTAAGTTGTGTCTGATCAACTAATAGGCTGGCATTAAGATTTGTATTTATTTTTTGGATCCGGCCAACTCTATTTGATTCAGCCAAAAAAGGATTCTCGTTTACCATAGCAATTGCTTCGTTAGCTTTAGTTTGTTTATCCAAAATAGTAGCATTGACTGAATCTATTTGTTTTTGTAGATCACTTACTGGGGCAATATCTCCACTAACTCCGGGCGCGAATCCTGTTGGAGATGCACCACCGGCGGCTAAATATTTTTCATTCGTTCCAGGGGCCAATCCTTGTGCCGCATCGCTCTGCGCCACCACTTCTTTACTAACCATTGAGTTAGGATCACCAGGTGTTACTTGACCTTTAGCACCTAAAACACCATCGAGAAACCTTTGACCATCATACCAACCACCATTGTCCGGAGTAATTGTTTGACCATTCTCTAATTTTAATTGTCCATTAACTAGTGTAGCCATTATTCTTGCCCTCCAAAATTACCGGTTCTCGTTGGACCATTGGCACCAAAGAAATCTGGGACAATAAACATTGGTTTTTTAATTCTTTGTTTCATTTGGGTTCTGTTAGCTATCTTTGTGTAGCATTTGGCAATAATAATTTTGGCTTCGTTAATTGCATCGTTGGCTTTATTGGCATCAATATTTTTAATTAAGTAAGCATAGGCGCGAAGTAAAATAGCTTCGTTGGTAGCACTTGACCATCCGGAAAACATACTCTCACTCATATCTGATCCCATTTCCGAAGCCTGAACCAATCCCCAAAAAATAAGATTCATATTTCCATCTGTAGAAGCTTTTGGAGTAAAAAAAATTTGTCTACCGTATTCACTAAAAATTTTACTACTAGATCCGGGATTATTTTCGGTAAAGTCAAGAAAATCCGTAAAATCTTTCTTCTCAAATTCTGAATCACCATCTAAACTCATTCTAAAAATAGATTCACTTTGGCAGTTAGCGGGGTAATCATAATAGGCTTGATTTGCCACTGAACTAGTAACAAAACCTTTTCTAATACTTGGCCAAGGTTGTTCATCACCGGCCCATAAATTAGCCCGGCTAATAGCTTTTTGTATTCTTTCCGGAGTAAAGTACGTGCTAGTGGAAACGGCTAGAAGCATTGGTGTTAATTCTGTTTGGATGTCAAGTCTTGTTTCCATATTTTTTGCTTAATCTAGTTGGAATATATCACGAATAAATAACCTAACTTTTAACTTAATGTTTGGCTTCTGGTTAAAGTCAAAGTGTAGTTTCCTAATTGAATTTTATTATCTTTGGTATAGATCATTCCCCCACTACCAATATTCATTAAATCATTATTAGAATTGTCTTTTAAATAAAATTTATTACTAGAGGTAGTAAATAACCATAAATCACCACCGGAAACGGTTACGCCTCCATAAGAAGAATCGGAATCTTTTTTAATAAGAACGGATCTATTATTGTTAAGTACTAAATCTCCACCAGTAACTTCAATACCTCCACTACCAGCCGTTGTTGCTTTTAAAATACCTTTTACTGAACTGTCAATAACAAAGGCAATTACCGGAGATCCGGAAATAAGCATAGAGATATAATCAGTGGTATTACCAACCAAAACTAATCCACCAGAATCTAAAAGGACATTTGAACCACTTAAAGTAGTTGATGTTATTGCCCACCCTCCAATTACGCCACTGGTAGCAGTAACTTTTCCGGTAATATCAGCATTACCAGCCACTAGTTTTCCATCGGGGGTGATTCTAAATGGTGCCGATCCACGATTTGAATATGAAGCACCGGCCCAGAAAGGATAATCCGATGGTGAAATACCGGCAGTGTTACTACCGGAACCAGCCACCAAATAAGTAGAATTAATAGTAAAACCACCAATATAACCGGCGGTAGCTTCAATGGTTCCTAAAAACGAAGCATCACCAGTCGTAGCATCAATACCAAAGGTAACTACCCCACTACTATTTTTTCCGGTGATACCATTCGGAGATATAGAAACTTCACCCGATACACCATTTACATATTTACCAATAGTAATTGCTCCCATTCTTCCAAAAGAAAAGTTACCCAAAATCTTTCGAGACATACTGTTTAAAGTCAAACTAATCAAATGATTTGCTACTACCGCACTAGGAAATGGTTGTGCTGGCATTGATTCGGGATTATCAGCCCCACCACCGGATGATACATTGACCGCTCCCTGACCAGGAAATAATACTTCCGGTATTGTTTCCGGCTTTAAGTTTTTATCAGCCATAATTAAAAATCAACATATATTTCATGGACCACCGGCGTTGTGTTACCACTTGGAATTAAAACCAATTTAACATCAAAAATTCTCGCTTCTGATCCCACCAGAAAAACAGGATCACGATTTGAAGTACATTGAGCCACATCACCAGCCATTTTTGCCTGTAAATAAGTTCCTGAGCGATTTAAACTGTACCAAGCTTCAATCGCGCAACCAGTGAGGACAGTATCGGTAACTAATCTAATTTGAGTAACAGCACGTTCTACGGGTAATTTTAAATCTAGCGAAATATATTCGGCTTGTGCCTTAATTAATGAATTTACTCTGGCTAAATGACTAACACCACTCTTTTTGTAAGCCACATACACAACATCATCAATTTTTCCCAAAGATCCAATTTCATCAGCATCAATATATTGTTCTAAGTTATAGGCAAGTACTCCATTCTTTTTATATCGTCCATAGGACCAAATACCACTATTAGCGCCTCCAAAAACACCGAAAAGGGCCAAACCATTATCTTCTACTGCTCCACCTGGATAACACGCGCCATCCATCGTTAGTACTGGCATTTTGTCTCTTGTTGAAGGGTTACAGAAGAATAATTTATTGGTTCCGCAATTCATCAACATATATTCAGCATCGACAATAGCATTGATTGAAGCAATTGGTATTCGAGTTGGCGTTAAATAATCTAGATATGCTTGCTCCCAAGGGAAAACAAAACTATTCTTTCGACCATCTCCGGCACCAACCAATACCTGATCACCATAATCAATTAAAGTTTTAGCCACTACTTCGGGCCGGAGTAATAACGCTTCATTGGTATAAGAAGAATCATAGCCAACCATTGCCAATTTATTTTTATTACAGATTTGTAGCGCTCCATCGGCTTGTTTCATGGTGTGCCAAGGGACACTATCAAGGTTTGTTTTTTGCCAAGATCCATCATTTACATCAGTGGTCCAGTTGCCAGGTAACTTCATTCTATTTAACTTTGTAGCAGTGGTCCAGTAGAGATATGACAACGAAGCATCAAACCATTGATCAGCGCCGGTTATTTTTCCATCCGGATCCGTATAAACTACTGTAATTACACCAGCCGAAGTTCTTTTGTATATTTTTCCAGTATCTCCAAAGAAATAGGTATTACCATCATCAGCATTGACTTGGAATAATGGTAAATCAACAAAAGTACCGACTCCCTCTTCTAACAAAGCCTGTTGACACTGCAAAGCATCTACACCGGATCGGATGTTTAGATTCTTTCCATACTTGAAGGACCCATAAACACCTTTACCTTCATAATCCGATTTTCCAGCGATAAATGATTTGATTTCAACACTCATCTTATTTCCACTCTTTAATTATTAAACAAATATCCAATAATTCAGATGTTACCTTACTTTCTTTATCTAATCTTGTTACCTGATCTTTCAAAAAAGTAATTTCAGTGGCCGTAAACTCAACCTCTTTACCTTTATCTTTCTCTACATCCCATGCGATTCTATCCCCAACTTGTTTTAAATCAACTTCTTTTCTTTCCTCGGCACTGATCTCAACCTTTTTAACAATGTCCCGGCAAGTCATTTGCTCCAAGATATTCCCACTTTGGGGTAAAAGTACGGTGATATTAATACGATTCTTTAGTAGCAGTTTCATTTTTTCTTCCTTAATATATAACATTTAAAATATATCATCTTTGCTCCCTTAGAATTTCATCGCCATTCTCAGTCAGAATCTTGTCTCTATTCTCTTGTAACAAATAACCTTTGTAAAGATCACCGTAATTAGTGTTTTTTACTTGGTACTCGTTGGTATAAACAGTTCCTTTTAGTGAGTAATTATTGCTATATTCAGTATTCTGTTTTGAATAGTAATCAATAATTCCATTGAAGATAATACAATATCTTAATTTCTTGGTTATTGATTTACTACCCAAAAATATGTTGTATTTTAATGGTTTAGTAACAACTTTAGCGACTTTGACTGAATATTTGAGACTTTTTTGGATAGTTCCATAAAAAGTTTCACCGTAAGGCGGATGATCACCATAGGTTGGATGATCACCATAGGTTGACCGAGGCCAGATACCACCACTAATCAAAACGCAATATTTTAATGATTTAATTTTTGAATCTGCAAATGTAAAATTATTGACCAGAATCGCACCACCATCTTCTTTGAGTAACCACCCACCATTTTCTTGTTTCAAAACAACAGCTGTTCGATAGGTTAATGATTTGGTTATTAAATTACTGAACTTAATTTTATATTTAAGTTCCTTGGTTAAATTAGTTGAAGGTAAAAGAATTGTGTACCGAAGTATTTTGGTAGTGGCAGATGGTGTCTTTTTAAGTCGATAGGTTAATGATTTGGTTGTTTGCTTAATAGTATCGACTTTGTATGCCAAACTCTTATTCAGAGGACTTGGTGTGGCCAAAACCGCATACTTTAATGCCTTAGTAGTGTTGATACTGTTGTTAATGGCGTATCGAAGTGATTTGGTGATACCGGAAACAATCTTAATTCCGTATTTCAATGTTTTTGTTTGGGAAACACTGGTTTTGATGGTATATTTAGATGTTTTTTGAACAACTACAACCGAAGTTCCTTGAATTTCGTACCGGAGAGATTTGGTTATTGTTGTATTTCCGACAACAGCATATCTAGCAGATTTGGTTATTGGGTGGCCAATAGTAATTCGATAAATTAATTGCTTGGTTTTTGCTGAAGGAGTTGATTTAATAGTGTACTTTAGTGTTTTTGTTTTGGCGGCCGGGACAGTCTGGGTAGAATACTTTAAAGACTTAGTAACCGCTGTTTTTGTCTTAACAACGGTGTATTTTAATGATTGTGTTTTAGTGGTGGCCGCTTTAACAACTGTATATTTTAGAGACTTGGTAGTGGCGGCGGGTGGAGCGCGGATACAATATTTAATTGTTTTAGTTGGGACCGAAGGGGTTGATTTAACGGCATATCTCAAAGATCGAGTATAGAGAAGAGTATTCACACCATCTTGCAATAAGTCTCCACCATCTTCTACCAATAATTTATCGCCAGTTTCCAACAAAATATTAGAACCTACGTTTGTTACCGGAATTAAAATGTTGTAGGTAATTGTTTTAGAAACAGAAGAAGGAACAGGAGAAGAATCTAAAAGAGTGATTATGGTTGAAACTGGCATGGTTACAACCTCCAAATCTCATATAGAAATCCGCCCCAAGCATCATTTGTAGTCGCATTGTTCGGACCACCATACTTTAAACCAGTAGAAGCAATTAAAACCTGTACTGCGTAGGCAGCATCCCAAGTATACGAATTTCCCGGAGTTAATCCGGTTACTATTGCTTGGCCTTCTAATGCCAGTTGAGCTGTGGCTAAAGCTGTATTCTTTAATGCTCCAGCTGGTGATGTTCTTGCCCTAACCGATGAACCATCCAAAACTCCAAACAATATTTGAGGAAAAGTGGTAGCACCATGAACCGGAGCGCCAAGTCTTACTAAAACACTTCCGGATGGTGGTGCTGTGAAAACTAATCTCAAATTAGTAGTGTCAATGGCAGTCATGGCTAAAAGTGAGGTACAAACCTTATTCACTGCAGTTGAGGGATCATATAGTTTTCCGGCAAGTAATGTTGGAGCATCATAAATTTCAAATTGAAAACCACCATAGGCATCAGCTCCGGCAGTATCGTTTGGTCCACCATATTTTATATTCGTTGAAGCTAAAACTATCTCAACCCCATAGGCAGCATCCCAAACATGAGATCCGGCACTTAAACCAGTCACTACAAAGGTTGCTTCCTGGGTGATCATAGTGGTGGTAACTGCTGTTCCCAAAATTCCACCAATAGGACTTTTTCTGCCAATTATAGTTGATCCTTCAAGTACACCCAAAAGAATTACCGGCGTCGTGGTAGCACCAACAACAGTACAACGTAACCGAACTAAAACAGTACCAGAAGCGGGTGCATTGAATGTCAATCTTAGATTTGCAGTATCAATGGCAGTCATAGCCAATAAAGAAGCACATGATTTTGAAACTGCTACTGCTGGATCGTAATTTATTGCGCCAAGTACTGACATATTATCTGAAAGAATAGGCATTTATAACCGGGTGGTAAATATATGGTCCATAAAAATCTCCTGGGTGATTATATATAGATCCTCCGGCATTTCCTCTTCCAAAAAGTTGATCATCACTTAATTGTGGAAAATTAACCCGGTCAATTCCAGTTTGGACTACTAAATTGCCATTCAAACCATCAAATCCAACAGAAGCACCACCAACTTTAGGTATAAATAATCCACCACCTTTAATAACATTGGTGGCAACTAGATTTGGTTGGTATCCACCCCAGTCAGTACTAGGAAATTTATAGAAACAGACAAAGTTACCAGAAACTTCTAAACAATAGTTTTGGGTATCGGTTGGAAAGTTTTGAGTAGTAGTAACTGTTTTGTAGTTTAAATAGTCGGTACCAATACCGGTAGTAAATTGTAATTCAATCTTTCCGCTACCATTTTTGTGTATTCTAGCCCAATCGTAAACTTGGGAACCAATCATTACTAAAATATCAGTACTACCATCACCAGATATAAACTTTGTACCATCAAGAGGAATTAAATATCTAACCGAATGACATTCTTGGGTAGAACGGTAAATACCAGCAACACCAGTAATTGATTCTTGATCAGTCATAATAGCCGCTGTCACCGGGTCAAAACCATCTCTCACCTGGCAGAATTGTCGATGAAAATCTAAAAGACCATAACCTTTAGTTAAGGCATAACTTCTAGTGACCCCAGCCGCATTATCCCGGCTCTCCTGTGCTTCTTTAACTCCGTAGATAGAATAAATATCGGTAGGATTCATGCTCGGATTCATGTTGGTGCAGAAAATAATATCCGGTATTTTAGAAAAGGCTTTTAATTTTGTTACGATTCCTTCAATGGCGGCCAGAGATGGATGGTCGGCATAATCACCGGTATTACCGTCATTCATTCCAAAAGAAATAAAAACAGTGTCCGGCGCAAGATCTTGGATATTTTGAAGCCATGACTTAGCACCATCAGTCCACCATAAAACATTGGCTGGTGGGGTACCAGGCGCGCCAGCATTTAATGAAGCGTAGTCTGCTCCACCGATAGCTCGATTGTAAAAGTTAATTGTTTTGTCTGGAAATTGGTTAATTAAAGTATTCTGTAAAATGTTGGATAACAAATCACTTCTCCCATTTTGATTACATTGATAAGTAGAAATACTGTCACCAACCAAAACAACTACCGGACTGGCAGCAGCAATTAATTTGGATAAATGTACCGATGGGACTAAATTAGCTCTATCTGGTGTAATTGGTGAAGCAGCAGAAGGTGGTATGGCATGTTTTCGATATAAACCGGTAATTGATCCTCGACCAATAAAAACAGCATTAGAATAAACACTTTGGGCCGGTGGAGTTGCTACGTTTATATCTAAATCGCCAATCCAAATAATACTTGAATCAGCTAACGCTAAAGCCACTGCCGCAGAATCATCAGTCATGCCGTCACCTACGGCACCATAATCAGAAACACTAACAATTCTATTGTTTAAAGACTTTCTTAATTCATTTACATGACCGGCAAATAACTGATCACCAATTGGGCTTGGTAAATCACTTAAAATTAATTCTCCTGATTTATTTCCTAATGTCCAAGGTATCATAATTTTATTGGGCAATCTCCATTAAAGTGATACTAGAGTTTGCAGTTTCATTAACATTTACTGGCCCGACAGTATCAAAAGCTCCAAATTGAGTTTTATAGGTAGTAGCC
>Ga0209083_1001003_pt1 | contig 35078 bp, 27 predicted proteins | sample AM7aDNAmetaG_FD_184132 | JGI IMG/M metagenome (GOLD analysis project Ga0209083, IMG submission 184132) | Freshwater microbial communities from Finland to study Microbial Dark Matter (Phase II) - AM7a DNA metaG (SPAdes) (version 3) | ecosystem: Environmental > Aquatic > Freshwater > Lake ... | reverse complement strand
AAACTTATTTGCGCATTGGAAAGCGGGGTATACCTCGACGGTTAGATGATGGGAGCCGGATGAGCGGGGACGTTCCTGTCCGGATCTGCGAGGGGCTGGAGGTGAAATTCCTCCGGTCTACTCACCTCAAACATCAAGTCAGCAACGCTATGTCGGAAGGCTTAAACAGCAAAATCCAGTTGTTAAAGGCGACTGCCCGAGGGTTTCGAAGCTTCGAAAGCTATCGAACAAGAATCCTCTTTTACTGTGGGAAACTGGATATGACAATCTAACTGCGCAGTAATATGAAATTTCTTTTCCATTAAATTCCGCGAAGAGCCCTTCATAGTAACAACGCATAAACGCATAAAAAGCAATAAAAAGTATACAGCTTAGATAAAAGAAATTGAAAGGAAAATAGCAATAATAGATATCGTCCGCTATGTTGAGCAAACTTAGATACGGTTCAGTCTGGAGCAAAATTACTATCGGAATTTTTTTTGTTCTCGGATTGCTTGCTGCGCGATATTTTCTAACAGCTACTCATATCTCTGGAAATATAATTCCAATTGCATACGGCGAAGGTATCTCTTGGCGGGTTGAATACAATAATGAGGGCCAAATTTCACGAAGGATAGATCCTGCAGGCAGAGCAACGCTATATGCATACACGTTTTCATCAGACAGATCAATACGTACAGTAACGGAAACATCTCCTGATGGTTCAGCAGTTACATGGCAGTATGATGCCAATGGAAGGGTTGAGAATATGAACGATGGTGTGAGTGAGGTTGCTTATAGCTACGATAATCGTGGGCTGTTGGCTACTGTGGATCGCAAGGGCACTCCACAAATCAATTATAAATATGATGATCTTGGACGCCTTGCTGAGAAAAAAATTGGGAACTTTTATCGTATAGCATGGACATACGATTTTCTTGGACGTATTGCTAAAATTGAGACGCCTGCTGGTGATATCACCTACAATTATCAGACAGGGCAGAACACTGTCATTCGTTCACTTCCCAATGGGGTAAAGACTTTCTGGAAACGGCAGCCCAACGGAGAACTGTCGGAGATTACACACGGATTTTTCAAAAACCCTGATGACCGACAGTATTCGGTGTTGTCCAGCTTTTCCTACAATCATGGCCCTGACGGGCGGATTACCACTATCAGCGAATCCTCTGGGCAAAGTAAATTTACGAGGCAGTACGCTTATGACACTATGGGCAGGCTTGTTCGCGCAACAGGCCCCGGTGGAAGCGAGTACGGTTATGAATACGATCAGGAAGGCAACCGCACAAAGGCAACAAAAACAGGGAGTCCTGAACAGCTCTGCACTTACGATTGGGCGGGTCGGTTGACCAACATGGATGGGAAACCAGTTCAGTACGATACTTGTGGCAACCTGACCAGCGTCACGTTGGATGGTGTTGCACGGAAATACGCCTATCGCCCCGATGGTCGTTTGGCAAAGGCGGAGTCGGGCAACGAATCTGCTGAATACCGTTATGACGGCAATGGCCAGCTTGTAGTTCGCAAGAGCACATCAGGAGAGACGCGCTTTATTCCCGATCCGCTATCAAGCAATGGGCACCCGCTGGTGATTGATGAGCCGGGTGGAGTGCGCACACTTGTGATTTGGGAGGGTGATACTCCACTTGCGCTTGTACGAAACGGTAAAGTGGAATGGTTGCTGCACGATCATTTGGGCTCTGTACGGTTGGTGACGGATGCCCAAGGCCATGTGAACCGCTCCTGTGATTACGATCCTTTCGGGGTACCGGTCAATGCACAGCGAGCCTCGTCGCTGACGCTTGGATTTGCAGGGCTTTTCCGGGATGACCAAACTGGGGGATATCTGACAATGGCGAGGGCTTATGCTTCAACACTTGGCAGTTTTCTACAGCCTGATCCGCAGAAGCGCATACCCTCAATAGATTCTGAGAGTTGCTCGTTTTACTCATATAGTGGAAATGACCCCGTGAACTTCATTGACCTAAATGGTACCGAGCGGACACTTGCTGAAATGCGCGACAAGCAACTTGAAATAATGGATAAAATACGAGAGCAGCAAGCAGATATGCGCGACAAGCAACTTGAAATGATGGATAAAATACGTGGGCAGCAAACTGAAATGCGAGACAGGCAATACGAAATGATACAGCAGACACAAGATCTATTGCATCAATACGAGGGATTTCGTGATGGATTTTTGTACTTATATCCTCGCATACTTGTGGCAGAAGGTCTTAATATTTACCAATATATTCCTCTAGGTGTAGGAGGTATGCCCCAAGCCATAGGATTGCTTGCAACATCCCCTTTAGGTGAGGCGATCATGAATAGCTATGAAAATGACATTGGAAAAGTTGCTCCGAACTCGCTTGCAATTTTCAAAACTCAAAAAGATGCGTTGAAAAAGGCCAGTGAACAATTTCAACAAATAGAGAAGGCAATACAAATTGTAAAAGACATACCCGAAACCGCCATTAAATACCTCATAAATACAGTTGAGATTAAGCACTATAATCCTAAAACATTACAAGAAAATTGGATGACTTGGAATTATAGAGGTATTCCACAGCCATTACATTTTTCTTACAAGATAGAAAAACAAGCAATTGTAAAAACTACAACGTCCCTTGATTTAAAGGAAGTATTGAAAACTATTTCTGATAAAACGATCGGCACACTTAATTACGCAATAAAAAATGAAGTTAAGAAGAAGGTACTCAATTCATTGGCTAATAATAGCGAGGGAAGAGATATTCGAGATGTTGGTTTATATTCTTCCCCTGTCGGCGGCGTATATCTTGGCGGTTCAGGCAGGATGCTCGAAGGAATGGGTGAACTGAAAGGTGTGCGTACCGATGCCAACGGCAACTTGATTCTCGTTGGTGAAGAGGAAGGAAGCATCAAGCTGCCGCCATTGCGTCTGGATGATGTGGTCACCGTCTTTCGCTCGGTCTATCTGAATGGCGAGGGCCCGACGGTGACGATTGATCCCAACCCGGAAAACCCACAGAAATCTCCTATGGTTATCCGGCACAGCAAGGCAACGGAAGACACCTATGTAGGTTGGGTTTTGTATGAAACGGACCGCCTGATGAAAGGCTATGGCCAAGGGGTGGACAATATAACCAAAAAGGGTATTGATAGTCGGATACCTGGTTACGCCAATGTTCTGGAGACAACGTACTTCGGAGGAGGCGACCTGCAGGAGGCTCAGAAAATGGGAATTTGGGAAAGGTTTTGGATTGTTCCGGCGGCGGCGCGCCGCTACGAAGGTACACGCAAGGAATTGACACTTTTCGATGTTCCCCTCAAAGTCAAGACTCAGAAGATGAGGTGGGTAAACGGCAAGTTGGTGGACGATCCGACGGGTCAGTCGTCACCCGGTGCTCAGGCGTTTACCTCTTGGTTTACAACCAATTATGATGCTATTGGTAGCGAGCAGTATCTCATACCTCCCAAGGAGACAGGCATCACAAAACCTGTGCCGGTATTCACGGAATTGCGCCGGATCGCGCTTTTGACTGCTGTGGCCGAAAAACTTCGAGATCAGGGAACCCCCATGCCGTTCTGGATGAATGACTATGATGTCCGGAAAATATCTTTTGAGCATGTCACGCCGGCCATGGAAGTAACTCGTAAGCGTTATGCGGGAAACACTATTCGGATTGCACGGGTGTTCGGAGGTGTTGAACTTTCTCCAGAAAGCAAGGCGGTCAAAACTTATACAACTTCTGCTGATGTGGCCAAGGCTCCTGTCGAACTTCGCAAGGAGGTGGAACGCAGTGTAAAGCTTGCAGAACATCTTGAGGGGGTAATTAGTGACGTGGCACCAAGCCCGCTAACCGTCAATCGGGTGTCTGATGGTAACAAAGAGTATAAGATGGTCTCTATTCCAGGTGCAGAGACACAGGCTTTAGGCCCATGCCGCCTTGATGAAGTTGATCTTGCAGTCCCGATCGCAGGCGGCAGAAATATACAGCTCGCACGCAGTTTCAATTCATTTTTTAATCCAAAAGGGGCGTTAGGCGAGGGATGGTCACTGGATTTACCTCGACTGCAGGAGCTTCGCATTCCAGCTAATCGAGAAGGCGGCAAAGTATCATACTCAATAGGGTATCAACTGTTAACCCCTCTCAACAGTATTCAAGCCCGATTCAAGGATGTAGGCCCAGTAAATGAACTTGGAGGTAGCCGTTTACTGGTACCAGATTCCGACGGGCTTTTTTTTGGATTGGGTAATGTTCGACCATTCTTCTTGAAGAACATGGAAACACAGGTGCTCCTGTTAAAAAATGGTCAAGAGTGGCATTTTACAAAGTATGGAGACCTTATTGCGGTCAAAAATGGACCGCAAATCACAATTTACGAGCGGGGTGCTGCTGGTCAGGTATCTCGCATTGTTGCTCTGATCGGTGGCCAACTTGCCGGTGAGATCAGTTTAGGATATGATGGGAGTGGCAAGTTGGTAAAGGCGATCGGGAGTTCATATGACAACAAGCAATCAAAATCTGTTGAAGTAAACTACAACTACGATAATCTTGGCAGGTTGTCTGCTGTGGCATCTGACAGGGGAACAATTGGATATCGTTATGCTGGTTCACTGGTAACCGCTGTCACTTGGGCAGGTAAGGCAGGTGGTAATCAGGCTAAAGTTCTTCGTTCTTTTCAGTATAACATTCATGGGCAGATGCTATCAGAGAAGTCAGATGATGTCACTTTCGCGAACACTATTTCTCAGTCGCCAGAAGGTCTGACTGTGTCTTCACAAGAGTTACTGAAAGGTGGAAAAGAGAGCGGTAACAAGATGGTTATGCAATATGATCGATATATGCGGCCAACCAAAGCTGCGGCCGATGGTACAAACACAATGTGGGTTTATCCCGCAGGCGGTGGCGTTGAGATGACCATTACAACACCTGACAAGCAATCAGTGAGGCTTATTGAATCTCAGGATGGCAGAAGCAGAACAATGGAACGCAATGGAGTTTCGTGGCTCTCTGCACAATATAATAAGAGCGGAAAATTATCCAGCTTGTCTGAATCCGGTCGATCGATGTTGACTCAGGAATGGCGTCAGGATGGGCAATTGTCCAGAATGGAGAATCCAGCTCAAGGCACCTCTTTCCAATATGATGGTCAGGGTCTGCTTTCTTCCATTATTTTGCATCCAGCCAAGGCAGGGACAAAATTGTCGGAATGGCAGGAAACCAAGGTTGACCGTAGAGGGCGTCCGATTGAGGTAAAAGATTACACTGGGGGACATATCCTTTTGAATTATGATGAATGGAACGGACTCTCTGCCATAGTTCAACAGGGTAAAAACGGAGAAGGAAATTATGGATGCAACATCAAACGCGACGGAAATGGTCGTATTGATGCTGTGAATTCTTCCTGGGGTAATACGGTCTACAATTACGATAACGATGGTAATTTCAAGAAGATTGTCACGACTCGTGGAGACCGATCTGCCACAGTCAATTTCGAAAATGGGAGGGTTCTTACCATGACCGGGTTTGATGGTGGCCGTACATCTTTCGAGAATCATAACAACGGTGCTCTTGAGGGGATGCCCCGGGTGATTACCTGTCCGAATGGCTTGGAGTTGGCGCACAATTATGACAGCAAAAATCGACTTTCTACCGTCAATGTTGGAAAACTTCGTCGTGTACGTCTTGAATATGATGATAAGGGTCGGGTAGTTGCCTATGCGTGGGAACCTGCCAAAAGTTGAATAATCTATTGATACCAAACATCCTAATATGAAATCTTGCTTTGCGGATGAGTAAAGATGCAGAGGTTCGGAATACACAAGAAAATAATTTCAGAATACTAAGGCGGAAGTTATAAGGTAAATTTTCTTACTATTTAGTGCCTGACAGAAAACCCCTGCAAATTGATAAAGCCAAAGCAATACTTGACAGATTGAAAATCACTCATAATCTTTAATACCAAAATTGAACCGGGTAAGTTGGATCTGAGAAGAGATAAGCAAAGAGCCCAAATGGTGCAATCGTACGCCAATTTCACTGCGCTTGAAGGGTTATGTTTATACACAACAAAAGTTGGTGATAGCGTAATCCGGGGCACATCCTCTATAACATATTTTTGTATATGACTCAAGTTGCCGAGGTAAATGAATGTCAGGAGTTGCTTGATTTTGTAGCTCCTGATTTATATCGAAAAAACCTGCACAGGGTATTGGGACTTTCTTTAGGCTCTTCACCTGCAGATGTTCGCCGCCAACAGAAGCGTTTGGAAATGCAGAGGAAACTTGGAGTTGGTTCGTCCTCGCAACATGAGGAGCAATCTCCATTGGCATTCCAGACTACATCAGAGGATATCGACGTGGCCATGGACCGGATGAATAACCCAAAAGCCCGGCTACTCGACGAACTTTTCTGGTTCTGGCCTACAAACGGTGAGAAAACAGATCAAGCGCTTGATGCTCTTAATGAAAATAAGATAGAAGCGGCTCAAAGGATATGGGCCGATCAGGTAAAACAGGGTGGTGACAGGGCACAGATTGCAATTCATAACCAGACCGTTTTGCGTCATTTGGTCATATTGGATTATGAACTTGATGCAAAAAAGATGAATCATCATCTCTTCTCGAAAGATAACCGGGTGAATCAATGGACTGAGATTTTTGACGGATGGTGGACGGTATGCCAGAGCGAAACATTTTGGACACTACTCGAAAAACGTGTTCATGAAATAGACGACATCCAATTGACAAGATATTTTGTGAGTAGTATCCGACATTCACTGCCAAAAGCCCTGTTGTTGGTAAATGCTCAACTCGCCTGCAAAGCGGCCCAAAATGGTGACTCCGGTTTGGCAAAGAGGCATATTAATATGGTTGAATCTGCGGCAAAAAGCAGGGATTTGCATGATGACGTTGTGCGAGAGGCTCTCAAACCTTTCCGTACACACCTTAAAACTGCGATTGATACCGCAAGGAACCGATGGGAAACTTTTCCGCAACAAGGACGTCGTCATATACTTGATCTACACGATCAAACAACAAAAATATTGACGACTGTAGACATGATTTTGCCCCAGGAGAGTCCTGTCCGGATTGGCCTGCATGATATGGTAGCCGAAGCAATATTTGATGGGCAGTTATCATACTCAAACAAGACGGAAAAATGGGATGAAGGCATCAAACTGCTCGAAATGGCGCAGGATATCGCTCTTGGTGAGACTATCAAAGGCAGAATAGCGGATCATATCAGGATACTGAACGAGAACAGCGCATCAGGCAATGACTGGTGCTGTCCAGGATATTGGGAACTTCCTGATGAGATACTTGCCTCTCTTGAAGCTGCACGTCAAAAAGTGAAAGCGGGTAATTATAATGCTTCCATTGGAGAACTTGCAATTCTTGACGTTGAAATAGGCAAGCCATTGCGGCGTGCTCTCGGTTATAGTTTAAGTCACAAGGGTATTCATGTTTTCAATGATGCAATAAACGAACTTAATCAAGAGAGTTCTGCTATTGAAAAAATTATGGCCAAGCTTAGAGGAATGACCCAATATGAGCTTGAGAGAACCTTGCGCTCGTATCCCAATCCTAATACTCCATCCTTTATGATGCCGTCGTGTCTTTGTTGCGGAGATTCATATTATACACGTTGGGTCAACTTTACTTATAAGAATATACCGCTATTCATGTGCAGTACTTGTAATGAAAAGGATAACAGAGAACGACAAGATCGAAAAGACAGAAGCAAAGTGCATGTCAGGGAATCAATGGAGTACCTGTTGCTGGCGGATGAAGTTGATCCTGATGATCGGGGAGTGCAGAGAAGCCTTGCAAATATAACAAAATTCGCCAATGACATTGGGTGCTCAATTCCCGGTACAAAAGCTCTGAAAGATCTTCTGGGCAATTCAAAACTTAAAGGAACCCGTAAGGATATAGGGCAGTCGGCTGAAGATCATACCTGTTATTTTTGCGGCACACATCCTGCTGATCCCCAGTGCCAGATTGTTGTTGCCATGTCTGGTGAACAAAAGCGGACACAACTCATATTCGGTGAAGGGATCGAATATCTCTATGGTGACGTGATAGTGCCTCGATGTACTGAATGCCGAGATGAACATAAAGAGTATACGTTGCGAGTCGCATCCTGGCAAAAAGCCCGATCTGAGGCGGGATCCGAGTCCAAATTTCCTGAAATTGCGCAAGCAATAAAAGATTCAGAAAAGTCTGTTAGCATGGCAGAAGATGAGGAAAAAAAAGCACGTAACCCCATTAGATTTAAGGAATTAGTTACAGAAGTATCATCTTCAAAGAGCATTGTTGAGGATTTTAAGCACAGGGTTTCTGACATACAGAGCCAGTTAAAAGTAAAACAGGAGGCTATTCAGACTATTCTGAAAAGTTATAATAATGGAATGACATTTATGGCTTTCCCCCTTACCCTAACAGGGCTTATCATTTTTAGTTCCAAGAACTTTGAACTCCAAATGATAGTCGTGTTTCTTGTGCTGTTGGCCTTCCTTGCTGCCCTGCAAATACTAAAAAGCAGAAACTCACGCCAAGGAAAATCAAAGATAGAACAATTGCAAAGTGAACTTCTTGCAGCGCAAAAATCAGTTGAAACAGCGGGTAGTACTCTGAAAGCGGTTCAACAGCGACTTATCGATACTCAGAATAAATCTGAAATAGAGGCAAAGGAAATAACAAGAGATCGCATTGCAAGTCTAACGCAAGCACGCAGGAGACTACAATCAGCACAAGAGAATACGATTGCAATTTTTGAAAGAAATACCCCGAGCCCAAGTATGGCGGCCGGAATACGGTCGGAGGGGGAGTATGTTGATTGTAGGGGAATAAAAGCAATGAAGAATCGTGGTTGGAAGTTTGGAAAAGATCCGGCAGGATCTTCAGAACAGCCAACCATGGTCAATGGGTTGGTTGGATGAAATATCAAAGAACATTCTTTATCAAATCAGTGTGCGAAATCAAGAGCTAAATCAGGGGGAGTGCGGTTTATGAGCCAGAAGCAGCCGGGTAACACTAAAAAAAGAATAAAAAGAAGCGAGAGCGTATCGAACATCAAGGACGAGCTACGACAATTGTCACAACCTCCTGAATACCGGATCAAGCTTCCTGCTGTTGATTCAAAGTTGTCAAAGAAAGCAGAGGCGACCTCTGTCAATGTTCAGAAAAAAACGGTTGCCAAAAAAAGCAAAGGGGGAGATACAGTCTTATTGCGGACAGTGGCAGAAATGGCAACTTGTCTATGGTATTTGAAAACCAAGTTTTTCAAGAGAGAGTGGAATAATGATGATATTTCGCATGACGAACCATCGGCTCGACGTGCATTGGGGCGAATCAATCGAGGGATTGATGCTCTCAAAGCGGCTAACATAGATGTTCAAGATCCTGTTGACAAACGATATCCTCCCGGTAGTGAAAGCTTGATGAAACCAAGCGATTTTCTTCCAAAAGAAGGACTGACGTATGCAAAGGTTGAGAGTACGGTAGTTCCCATTATCTTTTTTGGAGATCAGCTTATCCAGCAAGGAGAGGTTTTTGTGGCAGTTCCAAAGAGCGGATCCGCTCCGCCAAATATTGAAGAGCAAGAAAATAAGGAGGAAAAGGTGTCTGCGTCAATCACGGAATCGTTGTGACTGGCTGTCCTCACAAAACAACTGAAAAAAACGTGGAGAAAAATAACCATGCAAAGAACGACAATCGATTTTGGCATTGATCTTGGAACTACCAATAGCACCATCGCGGTCATCGATGGCACTGGTGCGAAACCTATTCCCAATAAAGGCGGATCAATCATAACCCCTTCGGCTGTATGGATGGACAAACGGGGGAATCTTCATGTTGGAGTGGAAGCAAAACTCCATGCATTGGTGGATGACATGGAGAATGGTGACCTTGAGTTTAAACTGCGAATGGGACTTGGTGCTGAGGGTAAAAAGGTTTTCCGTAACAGTGGGCGGGAGATGACGCCTGAAGCACTTTCCGCAGAGGTGCTCAAGTCATTAAAAATGGATGTACAATCGACTATGGGAGAGCAGGTAATAACAGCAGTTGTGACTGTTCCTGCAGCATTTGAATTACCTCAGACAAACGCTACACAAAAAGCGGCAGAATTGGCTGGGTTCACTCGCTGTCCGTTGCTATTGGAACCGGTTGCGGCATCCCTTGCATACGGATTTCAAAGTAAGAGTGAGAATGTCTACTGGCTCGTCTACGATTTCGGTGGCGGGACGTTTGATGCTGCAGTCATGCGAATTCGTGATGGATTGATCCAGGTCGTTAACCATGATGGCGATAATCATTTGGGAGGCAAACTGATTGATTGGGATCTGGTAACGAGAAAGCTTGCTCCGGTACTCACAGAGCAGTATAATCTGCCTGATTTTCGACGTAACAATCCAAAATGGGCGTCCACGTTCGGGAAGTTGAAATATTACGCAGAACAGGCTAAAATTGAGGTATGCCGAACAAAATCCCCATCGGAGATATGGATAGATGGTCTTTGTGAGGATGTAGATGGCCGTATTGTGGATTTTAACTATACGCTCACACCCGCCGACGTCGAACAGGTGAGTAAACCGTATATTGAAAGTTCCTTGAGACTATGCCGCAAGACGTTGCAAGAAAAAGGGCTAGCTGGTTCTGATATGGAACGTATTCTTATGGTTGGAGGTAGCACCCTGAACCCTTGGGTTCGAGATGCGGTAGAGGCGGGACTGGGTGGCAAGTTGGAATTCGGAATTGACCCAGTGACAGTTGTAGCTCGAGGGGCTGCTATTTATGCGAGTACTCAGCCACTTCCTCCTTCGAAAGTGCCGTTATCCAAAGATGTTTGGCGCATTGATGTAGAACATGAGCCGGTTGGAAATGTATCCGATCCAGACATCGGAGGTCGGCTGGTTCCCCCGAACGGTCAAAATCCCGACGGATTCACTATCGAGTTTGTGGATACCAAAACAAAATGGCGCACAGGAAGAATCAGGCTTGGAGTTGAGGGGATCTTCATGACCCAATTATTTGCGGATGTAAACAGACGCTGTGAGTACAGTATAGAATTTTGTGATTCAACCGGCACAAAAATTGCGACATCACCTATGCATTTGGTCTATACGATTGGAGTTGTTCCTGATAAACCGCCAGCCTCCAATACGATAGGAGTTGGTCTGGCAAATGATGAGGTGGCAGTATTTATCAGAAAGGGAACGAAACTCCCAGCTAGGGGGAGCAGTGATTTCCGTTCAACGGTTACGCTTCGTGCTGGTAAAGCTGAGGATAAACTTCGCATTTCGGTTATTGAGGGAGAAAACGCCAAGGCAACCAGAAACCACGGGATTGGCGAACTTATCATTAAAGGAACTGATGTAAAACGGGAGTTGCCTGCTGGAAGTAAAGTGGAAGTTACACTTGTAATGGATGAATCACAGGAGGTTCGTGTCTTAGTGTATGTCTCTGCACTTGATGAAGATTTTGAGCTAAAATGGGATCTCAAAATGAAACATGATTCTCTTGAGGAGTTGCAAAAAGAAGTTTTAGAACAGAAAAAAAGAGTTGAGGCATTACGGGAAAATGCAGGAAAGACAAATAACCAAAGTGCCGATGTAGCAATATTGCGTATAGAGGATGAACAACTGATTGATCAGGTAGACTCTCTCATTGATGCGGCAGAACATGATCAGGATGCACTTTCCCAACTTGATCGGAGAATTCGTGACCTTACCTCAGCTATAGATGAAGTTGAGGATGCAGTCGAATGGCCACTCTTTCTTGAAAAAGCAGCGGAGTCGAGGAAAGATACCGAAGCTATTGTTAACCAATTTGGGGAGGAGTCTGACAAGAAACAGTTTCGGGCACTTGACAATGATTGCCAAAAAGCCATTACTATGAAGGATCTTGATCTGCTCAGGCATTGCATAGATGAGTTTGATACCCTTTATTTTGAAGTTTTAAACAGGTTGCCTGAATACCACAAAGTACGCTTCAAGAATCTTGCTGACAAGAGGCATTTGATGCGAGATTCTCAACAGGCAGAACAATTAATCAATCAGGGTGAACGAGCTATCAACAATGATGATATCGATGGATTAAAGATGATTAACCGACAACTCCGCTTTCTTTTACCCATTGACTTACAACAGCAGGCGGATAGACGAATCAGCGACCTAATCTGATGATATGTCGACTACATAATAACAAGATAGCGATATAACAAAGGGGAATCTTGAAATGCAAATAGAACCGGATAGGCAAAGTGCTCATACTGACGATCAGCATGCAGCGTCAGGTGAATCCCCTGATAGTCTCAGCAACTATTTCCTTGCGTCGTTGCTGGCTCGCCAAGGGAAGTATGAAGAAGCCTTGCGAGCGCTTAAGATAGCAATTGACTCTGGGGAATGCACCGATACTGAGGCTCTGGATCTTCACGCGCGCATTTATGCACAACAGGGTATGTTATTGAAAGCTGAGGCGTGCTGGACTGAGGCACTCCAGAAAGTGCCGGGCAACGCAAGCTATATCGCAGGGCTCTCTGCGTTGCATCGGCGCCAGCATCAACCACTTTTCAATAAGGTAAGCCTGTTCTCTTTTGCAATCGTTGCACTTCTGGTCGCGTTGCTTTACTTGGTAACCAGTGGTTATAATCAACTTAATTGGCAACAGGCTCAATTGTCTTCAAAACTGACCTCAGTTGAATCTGCCCTAAAAGCATCGCTTTATACGTCAAAATCTATCCAAGAAGTCGAGGACACCCGTTTACATCTGGAAATCAAAAGTCCACAACTTGTTGTAAAGAAAAATGCAGATCAACTCGTGATCACCTTTACTTCAGGTCTTTACAGCAAAGGAACCAAGTTCACTCCTGAGGCTGAAACGGTATTGGCTAATTTATCTAGCCAACTGGAACAGCAAGCAAAAAATATAGTAATAAGGGTAACAGGTTTTTCCGATAGCAAACTAATGCCTGCCAACAGTCGTTATATAGACAATGCAGCCATTGGGATGGCGCGAGCCTTGAAAGTTGTTGCATACATGCGAAAAACAAGTACTCTTCCAGGAGATATATTTACCGTTGACGGACAGGGTGAAAAGGGTGCTCCATATCCTAACAACTCACCAAAAAACAGGTTGCGTAACAGGACTGTGGTCATAAAGATTTCAAACAAATAAGCACTCATACGTTCAACGCGACAGAGATCAATGCTTTTGGTAAGAGAGAGGATGTGAGGAAGAAAGTTTTTGTTCTTTTTTTTTACTGATTTATTCGTCAGGATTATCTGCCAATTATCTCATTTAGTCCATCAATAACTCGAGACAATTCTTCTGCAGAAATCTTTCCGATGTTACTCCCAATCCGTTCGACTGACAAGGTTCTAATCTGGCTGATTTTAACCCAGGACTTTTTCGGAAGAGCGGCAGATTCAATCGGCAGGGTAAGTGGAAAACCTGCTTTTGGAGGTTGACTTGTTAACGCAGTTGCAATAACGGTACCTGACCGTACATTAAAAATATCTTGACTGAGCACCAAAACAGGTCGGAGACCAGATTGTTCATTACCCCGTGTAGGGTTCAGGTCAGCCCATCGGATCTCTCCTCTTAGTATTCCGGCCATATTTCTAACTCTTCGGTTATACCCTCTTCTGCCAGTTGGCTTTCTTCGACAGGATCAAGTTTTGCACACTCTTCTGCAAGTCGTCTATGCTCAATACGCTCAATTTTTTCATAGAGAGCCTCCTGTATGGCCTGGCTACGGTTTGCAAAAACATTTCTTTCGACAAGTCGGTCAATTTTTATGATGGCCAGAGCATCAATGGTTACTGCAATTTTTGTCTTCCCCATTATTTTTCCCCCACAATCTTTTCCTTACAAATAATTGTCATACTTCCTATCATACCGATTGCGGTTGATAAAAACAAAGGGTATTTATCAAGAAAATTAACTTTCTACAATGACCATCGATCAATTGCAGGGACTCCTTAATCTGGAGGTTCAGTCGATGATACATTTACACCAATCTGACGACCCTGCGGCATTTGCCATGCAGTTTCATGGCAGGAAGGATTTGCCGGTGCGGGCGATGGCGGAACAGATTGGGTGCCGGCAGAAGGCTGCAAAAAAGTTACCTGCACTTTCGCGGCATAACCTTCTTTATACTCCGTTGGCGCTTGAGCAGTCTTCTGGGGAGAGGACGGCGGAATACAAGAGCGCTATTATGTCGGGGAAGAGGGTGATTGATTTGAGTGGCGGGTTGGGTGTGGATACGATGTTTTTGGCGAGGGTGTTTGGGGAGGTGGTTTACTGCGAGCGTGATCAGGTGCTTTGTGCTTTGGTGGAACATAACATGAAACAGTGCGGGATTTCCAATGTGGAGGTTAAGTGTGGTGACAGCGTCGAGTTGTTGTCGTCTTATCTGGATGATTCGTTTGACTGGATTTTTGTTGATCCGGCGCGTCGGGAGCAGGGGCGGCGTTCTATAGCGCTTGAGGCGGCGAGTCCGGATGTTGTGGCTTGTCATGATATGATGCTTTGTAAGGCGAAGCGGGTATGCATCAAGGCTTCTCCGGTTCTTGAGATCAGTGGTTTGAAAAAGCTTTTGCCTGCTTTGCAAACGATTATTGTGGTTTCGGTTGATCGTGAATGTAAGGAGATTCTTCTGCTGCTTGATCGTGGGGCTCGTGAAAGATCGGTGACGGTCAAGGCGGTCTGTCTTTCGTCGGATTCGGCGGTTGTTATTGAAATTGCGGGAGATGGTCTGGTTGATCGGCCTCTTGCGGGTTCGGTGAAGGGGTATTTTTATGAGCCTGATCCGGCCATTATCAAGGCTCGGCTTTCGTCTGTGCTTGCGAGAGGTGCTGGACTTGAGTTTGTCAACAGCAGTGTTGATTACCTCACCTCTGAGGGGAAAAGAGAGGGGTTCCCCGGCAGGAGTTTCCGTGTGATTGAGGTTGTTCCTTACAAGCCGAAGAGCTTCAGGGGGTTTCTGGAGCGACATGCCATTGCGGGGGCAAGCATTCAGCGGCGCGATTTTCCTCTTTCACCGGAAGAGTTGAGAAAAAAATATCGGCTTCTTGAGAGTGAAAGGGCTTTTCTCTTTTTTACCCGTGACGGCGAAGGCCATCCAATCTGCATTTATGCGCTCAGATGTTTCCCTGGAGACGAAGCAGCTCTTGCTGGGCAATGCCGAAGCGCAGGCCCTGAATGCTGACCCTGATTTCTGCTACACCGAGCAGGCGCATGAACTGGTGCAGGATAAGGGTTCCCATGGTGATGACGTCGGCCCGCCCATCGGGGATCCCGAGATGGATGATCTGCTCAAGGCTGCTCTCTTTGAGCTTTTCGAGAAAAGTATGCACCTCATTGAAACTGAGGGGATAGTTGTGCACTTTGAGGGCATCAAAGTGTTTCAGTCCCTGGCTGACCTGGGCGATGGTGGTGAGGGTTCCCGCGACGCCGTAGACATGATCTCTGGCGGCAAAAAAGGGCAGCAGGCTTGAAGTGAGGAGATCGTTGATGTGTTTTTTTGCGGCATCAACCTCATGTTGAGGCGGAGGCAGTGTTGTGAACAACCGTTCAGTCAGTCTTACTGAACCGATATTGAGACTGACGCTTTCTTCGAGCGCAGTGGCCGAACCAATGGAGATTTCGGTGCTGCCGCCTCCGATATCAATGACGGTGAAGAGGTCGGGGATGTTGCTCATGCCGGCAACCGCTCCGAAAAAAGTCAGTTCAGCCTCTTCATGACCGGCGATGCATCGTATGGTGATTCCTGCCTCTCGGGCTACCTCGCTGATGACTTCATGATGATTTTGAGCATCCCTCAGAGCACTGGTGCCTGCGGCAATGATCTCTTCCGCATTATGTTGATCGCTGATCTGGCGGTACTCGGAGAGGCAGGCGATGAGTCGCTGTAGGGCGGCTTGATCAATAATTTTTTCGGCATCGACATTTTTGCCAAGCCGTACAATGGTCTGCTGGTGATAGAGCGGATTGATGGTGCCGCTTTCGGGTTCAAGGTCGGCAATCAGCAGGAGGGCTGTGTTGGTGCCGATATCAATGCATGAAACACGTTTCATAATGGTTTTATCAAGCTTGAGAGCCATTCGTCTTCATAGATGATTTTTTCAATTGTGTAGTCGAGGCGTTTCAGCAGTTTTTTAAGCCAGGGTTCATCGTAAACAAGGATGCCGGAGAGCAGCACCGGTGCCTGGGGCGCATATTTCCGGATGACCGGCAGGATCCGGTCGATCACGTTTTTATTGATGTTGGCAAGGATAAGGTCGTAACCTTCCTGGAGATTGACAACAAGATCCTCTTCTGCATCGAGGAGTTTGATGGTGATATCCTGAGCGTTGTTCTCCTGAATGTTTTCAATGGCGTTTTCGACCGACCAGGAGTTGTTGTCGAAGGCGAGAATGGGCAGGGTGTTGCCGAGTTTACGGGCGGCGATGGCAAGGACGCCGGTGCCGGTGCCGATGTCCATTATTTTTTTGTCGGTCAGGTCAAGGGTTTCCATTTGGCGCAGCATCAGGCGCGTTGTGGCGTGATAACCGGTACCGAAAGACATTTTAGGGTTGATTTCAATGACAATCTGGCCGGGTTTCGGCGTGATTTCGCTGCTTTTCTGGACAATCAACAGGCGGTCGGAGATTTCGATGGGCTGCAGGGTTGCTTCCCACTCGGCATTCCAGTTTCTGTCGGCCATGAAGGTTGTCTGATAGGAAGGAATGGTTCCAAACCTTTCCATCAGGAGGGTACGAATGGATTGCTCCCTCTCATCTGTCCATTCGGTTTCGGGCAGATAGGCGAGAAGCTGGTTGTCCTCTTCCTGAAAATACTCTATTCCCTCCCCGATAAGCAGGGCTATGTAAAGTTCGTGGAGAGTGGAGTTTATTGCAAAGGCCAGTTCGATATAATGGTGTGTTCCGGGTTGAGGCATAACAACAGTTCGGCAGATTAAAGGAGAGAGGCTGAGTTGGAATATAGGATTTTCACAGGGGAAAGACTCACTCTGTCGTTATCAGATGGGAGGCACAGGCATAGTGGAAGGTATAATACCGTTCCAGAAGCTGGTTGACCATGACGCCTCCAGTTGCTGCATGGGCAAAACGGTTCTCACCGATAAAGATGCCGACGTGGTCGATTCTGCTTCCGTCACTGCTGAAAAAAACCAGGTCGCCGGGCTGCAGGTGTTGTTTCAGCACCATACTGCCGAGGAGTGCAAGTTCGCCGGAAGTCCGCGGCAGGAGCATCCCGAAGTTTTGTTTATAGAGATATTGCACGAATCCTGAGCAGTCGAAGCCGTCTGGGGTTGTGCCGCCGGAGCGGTAACTGGTGCCGAGGTAGTTATCAATTGATGAAACAAGCTGCTCAAGCGATTGTTCCTTCACCTTTAACGGAAGGCGTATGGTGAGCGGTGAGCTGCTTCCTTCCGGTATACAGGAGATATACGATTTTCTTTTTTTTAAACTATATTTGCTCTCCATATTGTACCCTGAACCTGCCCTGAAACTCTGGCAGCCGGTGACGCTGAACAGCATCCATGCAAGGGTGCCGAAGAGTACCAAGGAGCGCAGTGCGGCTTTAACGTGGTCGCTTTGTTTCAAGAGATGTGTGGTTTTATATCAAGAATACGGAGTGCTTAATGGTTTGCTCCTGGTAAGATAACAGTTAACTTATTTGTTTAATAGATATGGCGGTGATGAAATTCGGAGGTACCTCGGTCGGAACGGCTCGTGCTATGCAGCAGGCTATTTCGATTGTGGCACGGGAACAGGAGAATGCGGTGCCGCTGGTGGTGTTGAGTGCATGCAGCGGTATCACGAACAAATTAGTTCGTATTGCCGATGCTGCCGGTCGTGGTGCTCTTGATGAGGCGATGGGACTGGCCGCTGATGTGCGCAGCTTCCATGTTGCTCTGCTTGATGAGCTGATCAAAAGTGAGGCATCGAAAAAAGAGGTTGCCGTCCAGATTGAAGAGTTGGCCGGTCGTCTTGAAATGCTGATCAAGGGTGTTGATATTGTGGGTGAGCTGACCGAGCGATCCAGGGATATGTTCTGTTCGTTTGGTGAACTGTTTTCTACGACGGTGTTTGCTGCGGCCATGAAGGAGCAGGGATATAAGGTTGCGTGGGTTGATGTCCGCACGGTTATGATTACCGATGATCATTTCGGATTTGCCCGTCCAATCAACGAGATGTGCGAAGAGAATGTCCGCAGGATTATCACTCCATTGCTTCAACAGGGAACGGTTGTTGTTACCCAGGGTTATATAGGAGCCACCAAAGACGGAAAGACGACGACGCTTGGCAGAGGAGGTTCTGATTTTTCGGCGGCTCTGCTTGGTGCGTGGCTCAATGATAACGCGATCCAGATATGGACCGATGTTGATGGCGTCATGACCTGCGATCCGAGGCTGGTGCCTGAAGCGAGGAGCATCAGGGTGATGACCTTCTCCGAGGCGGCGGAACTTGCCTATCTTGGCGCAAAGGTGCTGCATCCGGATACCATAGCGCCTGCAGTGCAGAAAAATATACCGGTCTATGTTTTGAATTCAGTGCATCCTGATGCCAAAGGGACCATTATTACCAATGATCCGGAGAGGCTTTCAGGGATGAGTTACGGCGGTCTGGTCAAATCAATCGCGGTTAAAAAGGGGCAGTGCATTATCAATGTACGCTCCAACAGGATGTTTGGCCGTCATGGTTTCATGAATGAGTTGTTTGGTATTTTTGCCCGTTACGGTGTGTCGGTGGAGATGATCTCGACCAGTGAGGTTTCAGTCTCTCTTACCGTTGATGAAAAAAGCTTCAGCGAAGAGCTGATTCACGATCTGGAAAGTTTCGGGGAGGTTGACAGAGAGCATCATGTTGCAACCATAAGCGTTGTCGGCGATAATCTTCGCATGTCGAGAGGTGTGGCAGGCAGGATTTTCAGTGCGTTGAAGGATGTTAATCTCAGGATGATCTCTCAGGGAGCATCGGAAATCAATGTCGGGTTTGTTGTTGAAGAGTCTGAGGTTCTTACTGCGGTCAACAATCTGCACAGGGAGTTTTTTTCCGGCTGGCAGAATGAGGGTATTTTTGAAACACCGGCAGGGAGACGCATGGATTATAAAAAAGCTGGAGTTGATATCAGTGCAGGTGAGGAGTTTGTCCGCATGATCAAGCCTCAGGTTCGTCAGACCTTTACCTCCGGCGTTATTACGGATATCGGAGCTTTTGGAGGTTTTTTTCAGCCTGACTTCTCTCCGTATAAAAAGCCGGTGCTGGTCAGCAGCATTGACGGTGTCGGGACGAAACTCAAGATTGCCATTGAGCTTGGGTTGTATGATACGGTCGGCTCATGCCTGGTCAATCACTGCACGAACGATATTCTTGTCTGTGGTGCGAAACCGCTCTTTTTTCTCGATTACTATGCTTGCGGAAAGCTCACACCAGCTAATGCCGCAGCTGTGGTAACGGGAATGGTGAATGCCTGTCGTGAAAATGGCTGCGCTCTCATCGGTGGTGAAACTGCGGAGATGCCGGGGCTTTATCATGAGCGTGATTTTGATCTTGCAGGTTCTATTGTCGGGGTTGTCGATCATGATAACATCATTAATGGTTCTACAATCGAGGCCGATGATGTGCTTATCGGTCTTCCTTCGACCGGTCTCCATACAAACGGCTATTCGCTGGCAAGAAAAGTTTTGGAGGGGAGGATGCACCAGACGTTTACAGGCCTTGACGGAACGGTTGGTGAAGAGCTTCTGAAGGTTCACCGTTCTTATCTTTCGGTTATAGAGCCCTTTTTTGGTTCGCCCGATATCAGAGGGTTGTCGCATATTACCGGTGGCGGCCTGATGGGTAATACCATGCGCATTGTGCCTGAAGGTTTGAGCCTTGACGTTGACTGGAAGTCCTGGCCGGAGCCGTTGATTTTCGATATTATCCGCAGGGAGGGTCATGTGCCTGAGGAGGATATGCGCAGGACGTTCAATCTTGGCATCGGACTGGTGATGATTGTTGAAAAAAAAGCAGTTAACAGGGTGCTCTCCTGTTTGAAATCACAACAGGAAAATGCTTACATTATTGGTCAGGTACACCGTAGGTGATACTATTTCTCTTTTTACGTTGCAATAAAATAATCAGAAAGGTTTATGCTGACTTTACTGGCCATTTTAGTGGTGAGCTACATCATCGGCTCTGTTCCTACCAGTCTTATGGCGGGAAAAATGCTCAAAGGGATTGATATCAGGAACTTCGGCAGCGGCAATGCCGGTGGCACCAATGCTTTCAGGGTGCTTGGCTGGAAGCCGGGCCTGGTTGTAACGCTTATTGATATTTTCAAGGGCGTTATTGCTGCGGTCTCGGTTGTTGCCTTTTTCAAAAGTCACCCGATCGGTGCATTTCCTGACATGAATGAGGTGGCACTGCGGCTTCTTGCCGGAATGAGCGCCGTCATCGGTCATGTGTTTACTCTTTTTGCCGGATTCAAGGGGGGCAAGGGTGTCAGTACCGCTGCCGGTATGCTGATCGGGATTGCGCCCGTCAGCATGCTTATGGTTGTCGGAATTTTTCTTATGACGGTCTATATTTCCCGTCATGTTTCTGTTGCATCAATGCTTGCGGCAATCGCCTTCCCGCTGATTATTGCTATCCGCAAATATATTTTCGAACTTGGCGGCGGCCTTGATTATTATATCAGGCTTTTCGGCTCCCCTGTCTCTTTTCATGACAGTCTTGATTATCATCTCATGATTTTCGGGCTTATTGTGGCTCTTGCCATTCTTTACACCCATCGGGCCAACATCAGAAGGCTGATTTCCGGTACAGAAAGCCGTGTGACCTTCGGAAAACATTGATGATTTCCTGACATTTGATGAATATTGCTGTTCTGGGTGCCGGCAGCTGGGGAACAACGCTTGCTGTGCTTCTTGCCAATAAAGGGTATCATGTGCGCCTTTGGGCTCATCGGCCAGAATTTGCCGCACTGTTAGAGGCGGAACGCGAAAACACTCGCTATCTCAAGGGTGTCCATTTTCCTGATACCCTGAGAGTTGTTGATCATTTGCGCAATCTTGTCGCATGGTCGGAGATGATTGTCACTGCCGTACCTTCACAGGCACTGCGGGAGACGGTGCTCGGCTTTAATGATCTTCCGCTGGATGGAAAAATCATAGTCAATGTTGCCAAGGGGATTGAGATTGGTACGGGAAAACGCATGTCGGAAGTGCTGCTTGAAGTGCTGCCCGCTCTGCAGGTTTCACAGGTTGCCGCCTTGTATGGGCCGAGCCATGCCGAAGAGGTTTCCAGACAGCAGCCTACAACGGTGGTTGCCTCCTCTCAATCGCTTCAAACGGCAGAAAAAGTTCAGGAGGTTTTCCATACCCATAAGTTCCGGGTCTACGTCAATACTGATATTATCGGTGTTGAGATAGCCGGTTCGGTCAAGAATATCATTGCCATTGCGGCGGGAATATCCGATGGCATAGGATTTGGCGATAATGCCAAGGCGGCCATTATTACGAGAGGAATGGCCGAAATTTCAAGGCTCTGTTTAAAGCTTGGCGGTGATCCGGTGACTATTTCCGGTCTTGCGGGTATTGGTGATCTTGTTGTCACCTGTTTAAGTCGCCACAGCCGGAACCGTTATGTTGGAGAGGAGGTCGGCCGGGGGCGTTCGCTTGACGAAATTATCAGTCAGATGAATATGGTTGCCGAAGGTGTTCACACGTCAAAAGCAGTTTATGAGCTGAGCAGAGCTGTCGGCGTTGAAATGCCGATTACGCAAGCTGTCTATGAGATGCTTTTTGAAGGTAAGCCTGCAGAGAAGGCGATCTTGGATCTGATGACACGGGATCCGAAACAGGAGCGATACTAACCGGATTAATGCTCTTTTCCAGGGAATTTGTACCAGACTAACTTACCTGTATGACGAGCTGCATCTTTCCACGATTTGACCGCCATATCAATACGAACGACACCACAGGTTACCATATTGTCGATGTGGTTTCCTGTAAGCAAGTTTGAGAAATCTGTCATGGTCGGGTTGTGCCCGAAGAGCAGCACTGTTTTGCTGCTGTCGGGGAGCTGTTGAACGATGTTCAGCAGATTGCCGGTGCCTCCCTCATAGATTTCAACTCGCTGCTGGATCAGCTCTTTCGGGTATTCGAGGATGTCGCAAAAGATCTCCGCAGTCGTGAGTGCCCTGTTGGCCGGGCTTGTTATGATCAGCTCGGGGATTACCTTCTTTTCTTTCAGGAGTGCCGCCATCAAGGGGGCGGATTGCAGGCCACGCTCGTTCAGTGGCCGGTCGAAATCGCCTGTCTGTGCATTTGCCCAGCTGGATTTTGCGTGACGGACAAGGTAGAGGGTTTTCATCGGGCTCCTGATCGATAACGTTTTTTGAGATCCATGATTCTTTGATATGACTGATCGATGCGCTCAGGGGTAATGATTCCTTTCTGCAGCAGGGATCGGATTATCTCCGTTGCTTTTGAGGCAATGGCCGGGTCATAGCAGGTATTGTTGCCAAAGAGCAGCAGATCGACACCTGCCTCAATGGCAAGTTGGAGAGCTGTTTCCAGCCCGTAACGGTCGGTTATGGCTTTCATCTGCATGTCATCACTGACGATAACTCCCTTAAAGCGGAGTTTCTCACGAAGCAGGCCAGTGAGCGTCTGTTTTGAAAGTGTTGCCGGGTAGAGAGTGTCAAGTTTTCCGTTGAAAACATGTGCGGTCATGACGGCATCATGAAAACCTGAATCAATCAGGGCGCGGTAGGGCTCCAGCTCCTGTTCAGACCAGCTTACCGTTATGTCGGTAAAATCGCGGTGAGTGTCGGTCGTTGAACTGCCGTGTCCGGGGAAATGTTTCAGGGTGGCAATAATACCTTCGTTATGGTAGGCCTTGATGATCAGTTGAAGGTTGCTGATCACAACCGAAGGGTTGGATGAAAAGCTTCTCGCGAGCTTGCCGATGACCGGATTGTCGGGATTGGTATTGAGATCGGCGACTGGGGCAAGATTCATGCTGATATGCATGGCTTTGAGTGTTCGGGCGGTCTGTGCAGCAGCAGCAGTCGTGCTGTCGGGATGGTTCAGCCTTCCGAGATATTCTGCAGAAACGCTTGCGGGAAATCCTCTGATTTGTTTCAGTCGATTGACCTTCCCGCCTTCCTGATCGATGGCTATAAGCAGCGGGATGTCCGACAGTTTCTGCAGCTCAAGCGTCAGGCTGGCAAGCTGCTGCGGGCTGATGATGTTTCTTGATGGGGAGTGCGCCGGGACGTCATAGTCAAAGAGGACAACGCCGCCGATACGGCGTTCGGCGATATCAGCGGCAATCTCCGGTGCATTTTCAAGAGCGGTTCCTCTGAAACCGATCATCAGCATCTGACCGATTTTAACAGAGAGGCTGTCGGGTTTCTGTGCGGCAACAGCGGGTTGGGAAAAGATCAAGAAAAAGAGCAGACCCGCTGCTATCAGTGATTTTTTTGTCATGGTTATTGTTATGCAGCACTCTTGACAACAGTGATTTCTCCACCGGAGATATCGATAGTCACGGACTCCCCTTCCCTTACCTCTCCTGAAAGAATAAACGCTGAAATTTTGTTGGTGATTTTGCGCTGCATGACCCGTTTGAGCGGCCTGGCACCGAAGGCTGGATCGAAACCGGCATCGGAGAGCCATGCTACAGCGGCGTCAGAAATGGTGAGGGTGATGCGCTGGCGCATTGCTGTGGCTTTGATATGCTCGAACTGGATCAGGACAATTTTTTTCAGGTCTTCTCTTGTAAGAGGGGTAAAGAGGATGACTTCGTCTATCCGGTTGAGAAACTCAGGCCGAACTTTCTGTTTCAGAAGCAGGAAAAGTTTTTCCTGCAGGCCTGAAAGCACGGTGTCGCGGTTCATACCCTCCATTTTTTCCATTTCAGACTGAATCATCTGGGCACCGATGTTGCTTGTCATGATGATGATGGTGTTCTTGAAATTCACCGTACGGCCTTTGCTGTCGGTGAGTCGTCCATCGTCAAGAATCTGCAGGAGAATATTGAAAACATCGGGGTGAGCTTTTTCTATTTCATCGAGCAAGACAACGGAAAAAGGTTTACGCCTTACTGCTTCAGTCAACTGCCCGCCCTCTTCGTAGCCAACGTAGCCGGGAGGCGCTCCAACCAGACGGCTGACCGTATGTGCTTCCATGTATTCGCTCATGTCGATGCGTATCATGGAGTCTTCGTCATCAAAAAGATAGTCGGCGAGGGTGCGGGCAAGCTCTGTTTTGCCAACGCCGGTCGGTCCAAGAAAAATAAAAGAGCCTATGGGGCGTTTTTCGTCACCCATACCTGCCCGTGAGCGCTTGACGGCTTCACTGACAGCAGTAACCGCTTCATCCTGTCCTATCACCCGCTTGTGAAGCTCATCTTCGATAAGCAGGAGTTTCTGTCGCTCTGACTGAAGCATTTTGCTGAGGGGTATGCCAGTCCATTTCGAGACAATATCAGCAATGTCCTCGGCATCGATCTCTTCTTTCATGATTAAATCGCCCGAAGCTTTTTTTTCTTCAATTTTCAGACGGATTTCTTCCAGTTCGCGTTCTATCGCCACAGTTTTTCCGTAGCGGATCTCAGCAACCTTACCGTAGTCACCCTGGCGCTCAAACTCTTCGGCCTGAACCCGGAGCTGTTCAAGTTGCGATTTCAAGTTTCGTGAAGATTGTATCAGTTCCTTTTCGCTGTCCCACTTGGCCTTGATGACGGTCTGTTCTTCGACAAGATTTGCGAGCTGTTTTTCTATCTCATCCAACCTGTGTTGCGTGTCAGCTGTACTCATACGTTATTGGTGTTTGATTACGGAGTGTGAATAAGAAATTTTGTTGTAAATTTAAGGCTTATAAACTTAATATTCATCATCAATACCTTTTTCTCACCATAAAAGAGTAACAGATAACAACGTGCAAAAGTTCTCAATTGGTTCACTGTCAGTTCCTGATGACAGCAGCCCGCTTTTCATTGCCGGCCCATGCGTTATCGAAAGTCGGGCCATGGCTATGGAGACAGCTGAAGAGCTGCAGCGTATAACAGAGACCGAAGGGGTTCATTTTATTTTCAAGGGTTCCTATCGCAAAGCCAATCGCTCTTCATCCTCCTCTTTTACTGGCATCGGAGACATCGAGGCGCTTGAAGTGCTTGACGAGATTCGCCAGACCTATAAGATGCCGGTGATTACCGATGTCCATGAGACAAAGGATGTTACCCTTGCTGCCCGGTATGTTGATGTTCTGCAGATACCGGCATTTCTCTGTCGTCAAACGGAGCTTTTGGTTGCTGCCGGTGAGAGCGGCCTGGCTGTTAACATCAAGAAAGGGCAATTTATGGCTCCTGAAGATATGGTGCTTGCGGCCGCAAAGGTGGCAAAAACGGGCAACGGAAGAGTTATGCTGACTGAAAGGGGGTCAAGCTTCGGTTATCACAATCTTGTTGTGGATTTCAGGGGGGTTGCTAAGATGGCTGAATCGGGATATCCCGTACTCTATGACGCCACCCACAGTCTCCAGCTTCCAAGTGCGGGTCAGGGTGTTTCCGGTGGTGAGCGCAACTATGTCATGCCCCTTGCCAAAGCGGCGGTCGCGGTTGGGGTGAATGGTTTGTTTTTTGAAATCCATCCTGATCCCTCAAAAGCCCTCTCGGATGCAGCCACACAGGTCGCCCTTGCTGATTTCAGCATAATGGTCAAACAATTGCTCCATCTTTACCGATGTGTGCACTCTCTTCATTCACTATAAATTTGTACCCTTTTGGCCGGTTTTCAATTTTTTGGTATGCAGCCTTCTCAGGCCGATCCATCTTCAAGGATAGAAGATGCACTTAAAGCTGTCCGCGCGCTTATTTTTCCGGTGGACGGCGTGCTGAACGGCGGGCGGATTACCTTTGACAGCAGCGGCGGTGAACTTTGTTCGCTCTCTGTCAGGGATGCGGTTGCGATAAAGGAGGCTCAGAAACAGGGTCTGCATATCGCCGTTGTTTCGGACAGGGATGTGGAGGGTTACCGTCCATTGCTGGCGGAGCTTGGCGTGCATGATCTCTACCTCAGCGCGGGCAATCTGTTTGATGCTTATGAGGCTTTCAGGAAGCTCCATGATTTTTCGGATGAAGAGTGCGCTTATATTGGCGACGATATCGGTGACATAGCGGTGCTTTCAAGAGCAGGCTTTCCTGTAACTCCTATTGATGGTGCCGATTATCTCAGAAACCGTGTCGGGTATATCGCGGGATATGAAGGTGGAAAAGGGTGTGTGAGAGAGATTGTCGAGATGATTCTTATGCATCAGGGTAAATGGCCATACGTCGAGTCTCCTGAAGAAGAAACTCCGGAGTAAGAGGGTTCATGAGTTCAGCTGTTTCTGCAAGTGAGAGCATGCCGACGATATTGGTGCCGTGGTTTGGTTCGATATGGACATCTCCCCTGTAGTCGATCCCATGTTCAAGAGCGTTCTCAAGCGCTTCTATTTTGCCGCAAAGGCTGTATGCGGCTGATTGCGGTGTTGAGCAGGATACGGGAGGATTTTTCTCCCCGTGCAGAAAATAGCCCTCGGGCAGCAGTTCACTTTGCGGATAGTCATGCCAGTGGGTTATGGATGCTCCGAATCGTGCAAGATGGCCGGGAAAGCTTGTTTCCGGTCTCAGGGTCATGAGGATACTTGCGGCCAGGGCATTGCCCAGCGCATGTGCCAGAATGGTCAGGGTATCGAAGGATGGTTTGGCGGCATTGGCCTGTGAGCATCCTTCAGGGGTTTTCAGGTAGATTCGACTGCGATCATGGCCATGCATCAGCCCGATTTCCACAAGATCTTTTTTCGGATCTAGGTTATGTTTTCTGCATCCTGATCTAGTGGTTATGACACTGACATCCGGCAGGTGAACAAGAAGAGTTTTCTGCTTCATGCTGATCTCTACCAGGCCTGTTGGCTGGTTTATGTTGTGCGTCACTCTATCCGCACTTCCGGACGAGAACGCAGGCTGCACCGTTACCGGAAGCTGGCGGGCAAAGAAGCCGTAGCTCATGCCGCTGCGCTGGTCGAGATAGCGGGCAACAATTCTTTTGTAAAAGTCGCTGCGATATTCAAGCCCTGCTGTCGAGGTATGCGTTAAGAGAGAGGAGTTGCTGCTCCAAAGGGCGCTGCACTGCAGAAAATCATCAGCAACCGCTTTAAACTCAGGGGTGTCGGTCTTCAGCTGGCCGTATGCAATGTCAAGCTCTTCCGGTCTTGGAGGAACAACCTGTGCCGTGAGTTTCGGAACCAGTGTGCTGCGGACATCCTCCTTAGAGGGATATGGCGTGTTGAAGGTCACTACCCCTCCGTTCATGGTGCAGATTGTCCATGAGCGGTCGGTAACAAAGATAAGGATATGAACCATGTCGCGGGCGAGGCGTCCGACAATGGCATCAAGACGCTGCTGAGGCAGTGCGTCGGTGGTTATCGGCGCAGGTTCGTCATAAATGCCTACAATGATATTGTTGTAGAGCGTTGCAACCCGGTTGATGGCAAGCAGGTTGTCAGGAAAATAACCCGGCGCGAAGATAACTGTACCTGGTGCAAATCGACCGTCAGTTCCGGATGCCTCCTCTCCTGAAAGAACCGTTATGTCCAGCGATTGCATGGCAGTGACGAGGGCGCGGCAAAACAGCTCCAGGCGACTTGTGAGAACGGGTGCCGGATAGATGAGGGGTTTGAGTCGTCTGCACATTTCGTCGATACTCAGTGGCGTATCAAGAGGAATGCCGAGCAGTTGGTGAAGAGCTCCGGAAGAGATAGTGTTACTCATGAAAATGTTCAGCCTGATTTGTTCGAAAAGATAATCGGCTGGTTAGAGTCCGAAATTATGCTCGCGACCCCAGAGCAGTTTTGTCCGCAGAATTTCGCAATACGTGCGACTTTCGTTGGCGACAAGATTGATAAGCTCGGCGGATTTCTTTACAATGACGACCTCCTGTGGGGCAAGAAATTTTCCGAAATGGCCGTCGCAGTTGAGTGGGAACTCTCCATCAGGGGCATCGACAGAGACCTCGATAACCTTGTCATCGCTGATAACGATGGGTCGGACGGTCAGCATGTGCGGGCATATCGGGGTTATGACGAAAACGTTTGATTTCGGGGCGATGATTGGGCCGCCGGCAGACATGGAGTAGGCGGTGGAGCCTGTTGATGTGGCAATAATAATACCGTCGGCCCTGTAGGAACTGAGCAGTTCACCGTCCAGCTTTATGACAAATGTTGGAATACGCGGATAGGTGCCTTTTTCAATGACTACATCATTCAGAGCTTTGAAGCACTGCAACTCGTTGTTCACAGGGAGGGATGCTTCGAGCTGCCGTCGACTATGAATAGAGTAAGTACCGTTGAGTACCTTTTCGATAGCTCCGAACATTTCAGACTGGGTAAACTCGGTTAAAAAGCCGAGGTAGCCTACATTGATACCGATAACGGGCTTTGCTGCGGAATAATGCGACGTGAAGAGCAGTGTTCCATCGCCTCCAAGCGAGATAAAAACGTCACAGTGTTTGCTGAGTTCCTCAATAGGAAGAGATTGTGTTATCTGCAGTTTTTCGGCGGACTGTGTTTCAAACATATAAGCAATGCCCCGTTCCTTGAACCATGAACCCAGCTTTCGGGCAAGATCAAGCGCTGTCTCCCTTGAAACATTGACAACAATTGCGAATTTCATTGCTGGTTCACCTCTTTAAGGGTTTGATAAAGCCGGTTGGCATCACTGAAGCGCGATTCAAGCTGCTCAAGGTCGCTACGGCGTATTTCCTGCGACAGTTGAACAAGTTCTGTAGAAAAGCGTTCAAGTTCCTCTGCAATGTTATCGCTGTTTGTTGCGATGATGTCGCGCCATATTTGCCATGAACTTCCTGCAAGCCTTGTAAAGGTGGCGAACCCTGGGCCTGATTTACTGATTGAGTCTCCACAGTAGGTCATCAGCAATGTCGAGAGCAACTGAGGCAGATGGCTTATTTTTGCTATGATGCGGTCGTGTTCATCGGGGTTCATACAGAGCGTTGTGCACCCTGCTGAGTGAAGCAGTTCAATGAGAAATGCGCCTTTTTTTCCGGAGAGGAGGCCTTTGCTGTCACAGAGAATAACACGTCGGCCCTGCAGCAGCTCTTCATGGCTTTCATGATAACCTTGCTGCTCTTTTCCTGCCATCGGGTGCATGCCTATAAAAGGTAGGTCAAGCTCGCAGGCTTTTCGGGCGATAAGAGATTTGGTGCTTGATACATCGCTGACCAGAGTAGTCGGTGGTGCACACATTTTGATCTCTTCGAGGAGAGCAATATTGACTTCAACCGGCGCTGACAGGATAATGAGGTCAGCGCTGTAGAGCGTTTTTTTGTCGTCTATAAACTGCTCAAGACCAAGCTCCGTGACGCGCTGTCGGTCGCTGTCGGTAAAGTTGGGGTCGAACCCCTGCAGCAGAATATTGCTTTCTATGGCAAGCGGTGAGCGCTTTATTGCTCTCAACAGTGACATTCCGATCAATCCGAGTCCAATAAACGAAATGCTTCTGATAGGTGGATGCTCAGTCATGCTGTTCAATGTTGCCTGTTTGCCCTGCTTCCGGGGGCATCAATGGTCACTCCCTCTCTGCAGAGAGGGCACTCTTCTGGAGTGTAGCTTATTACTTCCATTGAAAGCACTGAATAGTGGTCGTCAGCAAGTTTGACTCGTCCATTACTGCGGTCAACAACCGAACCAACCCCGACAAGTGAAGCTCCGGAACGGTTGATGAGTTCAATAACCTCGGCTACCGATCCTCCGGTGGTTATGACATCTTCAATGACAAGCACTCGTTCGTTCGGTTCAAGGCTGAATCCTCTGCGGATGGTCATGATCCCGTCCTTGCGTTCGGCAAAAATTGTTTTTACTCCGAGCTGGCGACCTACTTCCGTTCCAACGACAATTCCGCCAATAGCGGGAGAGATGACTGTTTCAACGTTTTTGCCGGCGAAATGCCGGGCGATCCGGCTGCAGACTGCGGTGAGATGTTCCGGATACTGCAGCACTTTTGCGCACTGAAAGTAGGTATTGCTGTGCCGTCCGGATGTCAGCTTGAAATGACCTTCGAGCAGAGCGCCAGTTGTTTTAAAAACGTCAAGCATTGCTGAACTACTCATGAAACATATTAGTTGAAAACGTTGAGCAAGGAGGTTACCAATCCATGAGACTAAAGATAAAGAAGCAGTTCCGAAAAGCCATTGCTTTCTTTTTATCGATGGGTTTCAAGGTAATCGCTCAGGAGGAGGCATGCTGCTGCGCTGTCGAGACGGCCTTTTTTCTGCCGCACTTTTCTGGAGTTGCCCGATGCAATCAGGATGCGTTGTGCATCCCTCGATGAGTGATGTTCATTGATGGTTTCGACGGGTATAAGGGGAAATGCTACAGAAAGCTCATCAATAAAGCGGTCAAGCACTCCGGTCATGGCGTTTTTTTCGCCGGTATTACTCAGTGGATAACCAACAATGATTTTTTCAATATCATTCGTTCCCAGCATTGCCTCAAGGGTCTTGAAAAAACCTGCACGGTCAAAGGTGCCGACTGGCTGGGCAAAGAGACCAAAAGGATCACTGCGGGCCACTCCGATACGCTTTGTTCCGTAATCGATGGCAAGTACTCGTTGTTTCAGCGTTAAAACTATGGCAGCTCTCCAAGTTAGGATATCAAACTCTCGTAACAACAAATTAAAGCTCATTTATGAGAATGTCAATTTTTGAGCTGATCTCAAGCTATCAAAAAACCTTTTCACTGTTATAATTGTTTAGTTTGACAAGAAGGTTCTCTAATCGTGATGATCTTAGGGAGGAAATTATGGGTGCATGGTCGGTGCTGCTGATGACAAGTCTGATGCTTGCAGGCTGTTCGGTTCTGGGAAAGCGTACGGCAAATGAACCACCATACAAGGTTCTTTCTCAGGACGGGGAGATTGAAATCAGGCAATATGGGGAGATGATTGTTGCTGAAACGGTTGTTGAAGGCTCTTACGGGCAAACAAGCGGCGCTGCTTTCAGTCGTCTTGCAGGTTATATTTTCGGCAAGAACCGGGCAAAACAGAAACTTGCCATGACCGCTCCGGTGCTGCAGGAACCTGTCAGTGAAAAAATATCGATGACTGCTCCGGTGATACAGGAAAAAAAAGGCAATGCCTGGGTGATGTCGTTTGTGATGCCCGAAGGGTATAGGCTTGAAACGCTTCCAGTTCCTCTTGACGACGCAGTGAAACTGCGGATGCTTCCGGGAAAGAAGGTTGGTGTTATCCGTTATTCCGGCTTACATTCTGAACATAATCTCCGGAATTTTGCAGAGAAGCTGACCGGATGGCTTGAAAAGAACGGGAACAGGGTACTTTCAGGAGCGCGATCGGCAAGCTATGATCCGCCATGGACTCTTCCTTTTCTGCGGCGCAATGAGGTGCATATTGATATTGAGTAAGGGAGCGTTGGCCAGATTAAGTGTTGTTGAACTGGTTTTTTCATGACCTTATTATTACATTTTACTGGTAGGGCTCACTTAATCAAACTCAGGGTATGAAGCCGCATTATTATTTTATCGGAGCATCGTTGTCGATACTGCTATCCATCTACGTATTTATTTTTGGTACAGGGGCAAACCATGAGTTGATTGCCATTTTTATAGGGTTATGGGCGCCCACAATAGTTTGTGTGGGTATTTTCAATACGTTGCTCGGTATTCTCGATGAGATGTGCTGCGCACACAAGCGTATAGAAGAGGGGCAAGGTGGCCATGGTCGGTAAACATGCATGGCCGCTGGTGATGGTCGGTACGGGTGGGTTTCTTGGTTCCGCAGCGCGTTACATGGTGACGCTGCTGTTCTCTCCGCTCGCACCGGGCTTCCCTTTTGCAACCTTTGCTGTTAATATTTTAGGCAGTTTTCTGATTGGTTTTCTGAGTGAGCTGGCGGTTTCCACGACACTTGTTTCCCCTGAAGCAAGACTATTTCTGGTGACGGGCATCTGCGGAGGGTTTACTACTTTTTCCGCGTATATGTTTGAGTCAGCCGCACTCATGAGAGATGTACAGATCTTTTATACCAGTATGTATCTTTTTGGCAGTATCGCAGGGGGGCTGATCGCTCTCTATTCAGGAACGCTTTTTGCAAAACTCTGGACATAAGGGGAATTATGGAACTGAAACAGTTGGAATCGCTCCGGATCTTTGTCGGTGAACATGTACGATTCGGTCATCGCCCTCTCTATGAGGAGATCGTCCGTGAAGCCCGGCAGCTCGGTATGGCGGGTGCAACCGTCATGAAGGGTGTGCTTTCGTACGGTCATGATCTGCATATCAATACCGCTAAAATTGTGGAGTTCGGCCTGAACCTTCCCATGATTGTTGAGCTTGTGGATACTCCGGAGAATATTGAAGGCTTTCTGCCGTTGCTTCAGCAGATGGTCAGGGATTCGGCAGAACGGGTTATGATCACCAGGGAAAATGTTCGTTCAGGGATCATTGAATGACACAGAATTGCAGATGAAGGTACGGAGGGCGACCACAAGGGTCGCCCTGGGACGGAATCATTTTCTGTGATGCGCACTACTCCTTTTCAAACCCTTGACTTGTAAATTTCAGTGTCCTGCTATTCTCGGTAACAGTTCGTACAACGTTATCTGGGGCACCTTCAGGTAATTCGGCTTCAATTTCGATGGTTACAGTAACTCGGGCTCCGACTAAGCTGACCAGATGAGCAATGACTTCCTCGGCTATTCTGCTGGCGTCACGACCGACACGTGTGGTATCGAGTGTTGCTGTACCATGAAAACGCTTAGGTCTGGTGGTGGCGGGTGGCAATGGCTCGTCAGTCAGATTTTCGCCTAACTGATGTTTTTCACCCAAGCCATCTTCTTTCTCGCTTGTGCCATCAGAATCCGGGTTTTTTGTAAGAGCCACAAGCTCAGCTTCGATCTGCTTGATGGCTACATCCGGCTTCACAACTAACTCAGGTGAGTTGGGGTCAGTAATTTGAACCACAGAGCCGTTGCGTAAACCCTTGTAGCGCCCTGCTGCTTCGTCAAAGCTGTCGGCAAACCCAAAGCTGTCCTGCGACCAGGAGAGTAACGTCAACCCGTCACTGATAGCCCGCAAGAGCACTGCAGAATCCTTGAGGCGTGGAAGGTAGAGGTACCGTGCAAAATCTTCAACAAGTTGTTTTACAGGTACATGGTTACCACGCCAGAGAGGAACACGATCTAATTCCATCCGTAAGCGCGTCGGAGAAAAGCTGGTCAGATACAGTTCATCAGTACGAAGCTTCTTGCTGGCGCGTATTGCCAGTGGCTCAGTACCTGTGAGGCGTAGCACTTCCCATGTTATAGCGACTTGCGGTGTGCTTTGCACTGGCACAAGCAGCCATTGCCAGGTTTCAGGCAAACGAGCGGTAACAGCACCCTCAGCGGCACTCTTCTGTGTCTCTGCCTGTGTTACTTGATAGGGCGACAGATTGAGATTTGTCTGTTCATTGAGTATCGATTGCCATGCGAGGTACTTTCTCGCTGCCTCGTCGAGGTCTTGCATACGGGTTTTATCGGCGGCGAGGAACACCAGGGTGTTGCGGTAGAGGCGAGGTGTAGTTCCCCTGGTTTCAAGAATTGCTTTTGCAGCCACCTCGGCCAGGTTATCCGATTCTCTGCTGTATGGTTGAGTAACACCCAAAACAACCAAGCGTGCATCCATATCGTCGGGAACATCAGCTCCGCTTTGCGGCATAGGGTGTATACGATTGAAGTCACCGGTACGTGTCAGGTCATGGCGAAGGCGTTTTTCCAGTTCTGCCGTCACTTTATCTGGTTCACGCTTCAACTGATCGGCTCGATCTTCGGCTAACTTTGTCACTGTTGGCTGGGTAGAGTACCAGTAGTGCGGTCCATCCTGATAAAGATATGTAGCAGCACTTGCCATGCGACGCAGAGCATCGCCAAAAACTGCGGGCGATTCACCGGGCATTACGCACCCAAGCTTCACTCGTCTATCCTCTATTCCCTTATGAGCGGCCGCTGTTGTCGGTGCTGAGCCCATATAGATGGTACGGGCTACACGGCGGCAGGCAGAGTACTTCCCAAGGTTTGGTTGTTCGCTATCGATTTTGAGTGGTAGTGAATTCGGCCCATCGACATCCTTCTCGATAACAGGCACCCAGTTATCCGATAAGTAGCGAGTTAACTCAGACTGCACACGTGGATCGTCTATCGAGACATTAGCAGGCAAAATGAGCGGATTGCGATCACCCTTTTCCCATAGGCTGTGAATCACCGCAGCCATCAAACGCAGCACTCCACGTGTACGCTGAAACTTTACCAGCGTGGACCAATCGGTGTAGAGACGGTCAAAGATTTCAGGATGGATTGGATAGGCAGCCTTGATTCGTTGCTCATACCCGGCATCAAGGGTTTCGGGTGGAAACTCTGACTTCTGGCTCCGATAGAAATCGGCAAAGGCACGCGCGACAACATCACGTTGTTTAAACTGCTCAGGTTCAACAAGTGGCTGGAACAAGCGGCGACGAACAATCTCAAAACCCTCCTCAGCAGTTGCAGGTCGCCATGACGATTCAACACGCCCAACGACATTACGAAGTCGGTCAAGAGCTTCACGGCCACGCGTGCCGCCAACCTCAACATCATCAGCTTGTGTGTGCGGCGAGCCAGAAGTATCTGATGCCGGCAGACTAATAACCAAGAGGCAATTTTTAGCGAGCTTGGCAGATTCAGTCAGCACTTGGGCAAACGTAAATTGTGTCTCAAAGCCTCCTGCGGGAAGGTCGCTCTGGTCGTGCAGCTGGCGAGCATAGGCAACCCATTCATCGATAAGAATCAGGCAGGGGCCATACTCGTTAAACAGTTCTCGCAAGAGGTCCCCAGGACTGGTAGCCTTTTCGTCATCAGCTGCCAAACGTGCAAAGGCTTTCGCTCCACCAAGTTGATAAGCGAGTTCACCCCAAAGTGTGTGAACCACTGTCCCATCAGCCTTGACCGAAGGATTCCCCGGAGATATCTTGTTCCCCACCAGAACTACACGGTTCACCTT
>Ga0209083_1001002_pt1 | contig 35086 bp, 48 predicted proteins | sample AM7aDNAmetaG_FD_184132 | JGI IMG/M metagenome (GOLD analysis project Ga0209083, IMG submission 184132) | Freshwater microbial communities from Finland to study Microbial Dark Matter (Phase II) - AM7a DNA metaG (SPAdes) (version 3) | ecosystem: Environmental > Aquatic > Freshwater > Lake ... | reverse complement strand
TAACTCATAGCCATTTTTAAATAGTAGTCTATAGTAACAATATAGATAAAAGATTTTCCAGGAAGGCCTCTATTACTAGCTTTTACTTTAAATTCATCTTCTTTTAGCATAATTAGCCTCCTTTAACCCTCTACTTGCTTTTTCTTCTTTTTTGTTAAACCAGTAGTTTTAGCACTTAATGATACCTTATTTTCTTTAAGTTTTAGAAATTCTTTTTTATCTTCTTTTTTAGTATTCTTTCTAATCCTATTATTAAAGTCAACATTATAATAATTTGAATAATTAGTTATAATTGTATCCATTCTTTTTTCTGTAGAAATATCATACTCAGTTTGTATATCTTGAAAAATCATAAAATCATCTATACTACTTCTTTTTGTTTCTTCCATAGAAAAATCAAATAATGTTAAATAAGAAGCAAATTTTATATTTGCTTTACTCAAAGAATGTTCTTGAATATACTCTATATAATCAATAGAGTATTTCCATATACCTGATTTCTGTTGATACACACTATCTAATATCTGTTTAAATTCTTTTGGAGTACAAGTTTTAGCTATATCTGACCATATTTTTACATAGTTTGACATAGCAGTTACATTATGTAATGATAAAAGAACATGAATAATACAAGAATTATTAGATTTTACGAAGATTTCTGAAGTTTTAATTGCATTACATATAGGACATGAACAAGGTAGGTATGGATAAAGTCTATTCGAATGAAGAAGTTTACAATCAACTCTCCCCACTCGAATTTTCTTTAAAATTTTCTCTATAGTAGCAAAGAAAATAGTAGAACGACCTGCTTGTAATGGTGTTGATGAATCTGAAGTTATTTCATTATATCGTCCCATCCAAGCTAGTATTGGTAATACCTTCGTGTTAGATACACCAAATACGTGGTAACTTTTTGCTTCTTTATACTTTATTACACTATAAATATGATTTATAAAATCAAAAACATTTTTAGAATAAGCACTACCTATAGCCCATCTATCCATATATTCATTATCAACCATATCTATAAAATTTCTTTTTTGAGCAGTAGTTACACCATGAACAATATTAAATAAGTCAACATCAACACAATTATCAATTAGTACTTTATTATTTAATATTTGTATGGCAGCACATTTATCTATGTATTCTTGACTACTTCCATAAGAAGGTGGTAAATCTAATGTCATACCTAGATTACTGTATGCTGTATGCCACTTAGCTAATTCAAGTGGGTCAATAAATTCCTTTACACCAGATAGTAACTGAAATCCTCCACTATCACCCATAAGTGATGTGGAAATTTTTAATTTATCAATAATAAAAGGCATATTCATTGTTTTATCATTATATGTAAACATAATATTATTGTGTGTAACAGCAGTGTTACTTCCCAACATATCCATATTGATACAGTAATCGTAACCTTGCATAGGTACATAATAATTTAAATCTTTAAAACCAGATTTACCTATGAATATTTCCCTATCTATTAATTTAATAAAATACCCATTGGGTAATGCTTTTTCATAATAATTTCCTACTCTATCTTTAAATTTTACATATAATGTTATACCACCAAATGTAACATAATCCATACCTGCATTTACCCATTGATAGCTCACTTTTGTTTCCTTTTAGCTAAATAGATTGTATCTGCTTATGAAATTTTTTGGTTTAGTAAACCAGTGTTCCGCTACTCTATTTACCATAATTTTAAATTCACTCATAGGTAATGAGTCACACATATTACGATAATCACAATACTCAAAATAAGGGTAACTTTCACAAAAGGTTATACCATGAACACGCTTAACCTTTAATGAATTTAACATTTTTATTATTATATTTATAAGAAGACAGGTATCATCATAAATTTCTTCATTTGTAACTTCTATTACTAAATCTTGTGATCTAACTCTTGGATTATCTCTAGATATATATTTTATTATAATACCTTTAATATCAAATAGTTTTTCATATTCTGGCATTTTTTGAATAGCAAGTGCATATAGACTAGCCTGTCTTTTATGCTCTGGCTGAGGATGTTTAATAGTTTTAGCCTTATATAACCCAGTTGATTTTAATTCTAAAATCCATGCAGGTATTCTTTTTTTAATAGGCATAGATACTAAATCATTGAACTGACCAATTGTTAAATTACCATATTCTTGAGTTATATAAGAAGTGTCTAACAACAAACCATCTGTATGTCCAATTAAAGGTGCATCCCTAAACTTTATTACGATTTCCTTATATTCCATTGGTGAGTTACACTTACCACATTTTAATGGCCCTACCTTGTTAGAATATTCAATATGGCAGTGGTGACATTTCCAATTCCCATACAAATGACCTTCATTAGCTTTAGGTATCCAATATTGGATAGCACTATGTATTGATGTACCTATATCACAATAAAAACTACCAAAATAATTCCAGGTAGAATTACCATCAAGAAAGTCTATGTAGTCATAGATAAACTTTTTAGGACAAAAAGGTGCTCCAGAAGCTCTTAAATCTGGTGCTTTACCTTTTTCAAATACTTCTGATTTAAATAGATTCTCATATAATTGGTCAAAGTTCACTGTAGTCCTTTTTCTATCATATATTTTAATACATTAATGTATGATTTCGGCATATTATCAGGGTCTTTATCTTCTGGCGGGAATAATACTCTAGTTTCAATATTATTTTTTTCTAGCATTGATGCAATACCTTTTCTGCCTAATACAGCATTTCTTCCTGCTTCATCACCATCTAAACACAATATTACTTTTTCTACAGCTAATCCTTCTAAGATATCTAACATTTTACTTGTTAATGTAGTACCAAGTAAAGCCAATGCTGAAATACCATTTCTTAATAGCCTAAAAACATCAGCTACACCTTCTACAAGAACTATTGTTCTTGTATCTTTGTCAATTAAATAATCACTAGGATATGGTAACTTCTTACTCAGTGCAAACCAGTACTTTGGCCCTATTGAATCAGGGTGAATTTTACACCTTATATAACCATAATATTCATCTATATATGTAATAGGTAAATATAGATAGTAATCTTTACTTATATCATTCCATATCAACTTGGCACCCATCTTTCTTAAAAGTTTCCTACTGTAAGACTTCCATTTAAAATCATCTGGAAGTTTAAATAATTCTAGCTTATCCTCATCAATTTCAGTATAAATGGAAATCTTATTTGAATTAATGGTATATATTTCATCGTCATTAGTATCCCCAATATCTAATCTCAAACCTAATTTACTAGCTAATGAATTCCATCTTCCAGAAGACTTACATGACCAACAATTCCAAACACCACATTCAATTTTCTCACCTAATGAGATAGAACAAGTACCCATAGGGTTATGTTGGTCATGAAATGGGCATTTTATTACTGCATTACCTGCCTTTAGTATCACCCTTCCACTTTTATTTAACTCTTTCAAAATAAAGGAAGAATTAACCATATTTAAGTTCCCTGTAGAAAGTTATTCATAGCATAAATAACAGCATGTTTAACAGGTATAACACCTGTTCTAGTTTTTTCTAATGCTGTAGTTATAGAAGAACATAACTTAAAAAACATTGCATCATTAGTCATTCCTTCAATCTTTTCTAATGCTTGTTCTATTCTAATAAAAGATAAACCATAAAAACCTTCTTTCTCTGGTTTTGTACCTTCTTGTTTACTTAGGTAATACATTATAGAATAATGGCTATATCTATAAACAAGATTAAGAAATTCATTAACCCTAGGGTCTTCTAACTTACTAGCTATCCTTAATGGTTCTAACTTTTTACCACAAGCTATGTGTAATAGAAATTTAATAGCTAAACCATCAATAGCACCTGAATTTAAAAGATACTTTCTTACAATACTTTTTACTTCTACTTTATCAGCTTCAGGATTATTTTGAAGGGCGGAAGCTACCAATTCTAATGTAGAAATAGAATTCCTAGGCTGACATCCCACACCTTCTACAATTAACTGTAGAAATGGTTTTAATGCTTTATATATTTGTAATTCAAATTCTTTTTTAGCGATTCTTTTTAGCATTGCTACTACTTCATCGACAACAGGGTAAGTAAAGAAAAGTTTTAAACACCTACCATAAGTAGCTTCTGCTAATTTTTCTGGTTCAGTAGTACACAATATCCAAATTGTTTTTGCAGGTGGTTCCTCTAATGGTTTAAGTATTTCTTGCTTTCCCTTACTACTCATGCCATGCACTTCATCTAGTATAAAAACACGATAATTAAAGCGAGGTGAAAGTCTAGCGTAATCCAGTATTTTCCTTAATTCTTCTACGTTTCCAGATTCACCAGAACAATTTAACTCATGTATATCAGGGTGAGAATTCGCTATTGCTGCTTTACAAGAGTTACATTCCATACATGGGTCAATACCTTGTAAGTTTTGACAGTTGACAGTCATTGCTATCATACGGGCACTAGTAGTATTATGTATTACAATACCATTACCGATGAAATTAGAACCTTCTGGAATTGTAAGGTCATATACCTGTTGTAACTCATCTTTTCTTTGTTTAAGAATAACTTTATCATAATAATAATTATGATTTATTATTTCTAATAAATCATCTATAATTTCTGGTATAACATATTTTAAAGAATTTATATTTAAATTTCTTACATAATTACATGACATTAATTCTTCTCTGTTATTTACTATATGACCATTTTTAACCTTTTGAAATTTAATAATAGTATCAGAAGAAGAATCATTAATCCTATAAAATCCAGAACCTACTTCCTTTTCTTTTAATTCTTTTCTTAACTTGTTACAAATGTATGGAATTCCATCTGTATATTGATATATAGGCTTTGTTATTTCTTTTTTTAATTTAAAAGTATTAAAAAATATATCTTTATTATCATTTTTAATAAATATATAATAATTTCTCACTGTTTTATTAACAGTATTGGATGCAAACCCTTTTTTAGTTATTCTTTTTCCAATTATTCCAAATTGAAGTAAAAGAATATGTAACTGTTTACACATTATCTTACTAGCAGTACATAATCCAATATCTCCAGTTTCTGGAATATAGCTATTACAACTAAAATATCCTATAAGATATTGTACTATTATTTCTTTTGGACTTTGTAAAATTGAAAATGGTATTTCTTTATCTCTAGATAACACCATTTTAACACCCAAAATTTTTAAATATTCTATCAAAGTTACAGAATTAACCCTACAAACATCAGCTTTATCTGAATTACTAAATTTAGTATTTATATTAAATAAATTTTTACAAAGATTAATAAAATCTTCTTGTATAACTTCATTATTAGTAGTAAATGAAAACCCTTTTTCATAACTAGCAGTAAAACCACCATTAGCTATTATATAGCCCATAAATCTAGCCAGTTCTTTATTGATTCCACTAGGTAGGGTTATATTTTTTGACTCCTCAGCATATCTATATACAAATGTGATTTTATACCTATTATTAGTAAATAAATTATTCTTTCTTTCTATACAAATAACATCCTCTTTTTTAATATCACTTAAAGGTTTCCATATATGTTTTAAATTTTTAGTTAAAACTAAAACTGGGTGTTCAGGTGTGCCCTCTAATTCATACCCTAATTCTGTTTTTATTCTAATAGTATTACTTTCCTTACTAAAAATATGAGAAGTTTCTTTAATACCATCCTTAGTTAAAATTTTTAAAGTTTTTTCTTCAAATCCATCTATATCACCCACTATATCTTTTATAGGCTTTAAACCTTCTTCTGTAGGAATTAATGTTGAACCTATAACACATTTACCTGACCCAGAATCCCCAGAGAGTAACCAAGTCTTAACTAACTTCTTTTTAAGAAAGAAACCACTAATTACATCAATATTAGTTTTGTTACCTACTATGTCAGACAACTTTCTTGGCCTATATTTAACTGCTATACTATCTTCTACTGCTATCTTATTTTCCATGTCTATCTCCTGTTACTAAACACAATTAACTGCTAGTTCAAAATCTAGATAGCTATTTAATGTTTTTGTACCAAAATAACCAATAAAGAATTTAATTCTTTTTAAAGAATTTTTAATTTCTTTATCTAACTTAGCTAATTCCTTTTTATTTTCTTTAGAAACCATTAACTGTATATAAGGCCTTATTGATTTAAGATAATCACTCAATTCTTTATATTCTGATTTGTTTATATTAGTTATTAGACGATTATTATTTAAATATCCAGAAAAAATAGTAAAATCATTCTGTTCACATGCTGTTGTTATTGCTACTATGGTAGGTTCATATACATATTCTGGAAAAGTTAATAGTAACTTATTAAGTAGTTTTGAGAATTCAGAATCATTACCAAGTTGTTTTGTAAAAATTTTTCCAAAATTAGGTTGCGTATCTAATGGTTCAAATTTCTTTTCTAGGAAAGCATAAATCTTATCTTTTTTTAATGGTTCAAATATAATAATTCCATCTCTCATAATTTTAGCATCAAGAATAGATATTGGTTGAGAAAGTGTAATATGATTAAAAGTTGAAGGACTATCCCATAATATAGGTGGCCTTTTTAACTTTTTAATACTCTTAAATAGTGTTTCACTAGATACAAAACCATAAATAATTGCTGATTTAAACTTTTCTACTTGACTATCATCTAGTACTAATTGAAATTCTACATCATTTTTTTCTAATATTCTCTGTAATGTACTAGGCGGATGATTAAGAACACCCATTATTTTTGAAGTTGTTTCTCGCATTAATTTCTCCTATTATACAAAGCACTGATGATGCTTCACCATAATTCCTTTTATTTCACTAAAGTTGGTTTATTGGGAATACTACTTACAATTTGAATATTAGAAAAACTAGCTTTTACTTTTGAAGTAAATCCTTCATACATATCTTCTACTTGTCTAGAAGGTTCATCCATAAACCATATAAAAGATTTTTCTATTATAATAGATTTCATAAGTATTTCTAAATTCTTCATAGTACCAGGTACTGCAGGATATATCATATATTTATCAGGGGAAGTATTAATAAAAGTAGCTATATACTCTACCTCATATGCTGTATCAGTCTCATCAATAATATTTGCTATAATTACTTCCGATGATTTTAATTTAAATACTTTTGTATTGCTCATTTTATTTATTCCTTTAAAAAGTTAATTAAATTTTCTATTAATTCTATCTGCTCTGGTGTGAACAACCACCTAGTGCCAACATTATCATTTACATGATTCCAAATATTATTTTTTAATTCTTCACTTATAGCTAACCAATCGCATACCATTTCTGCAATACACGAATCAGGCATTTTACAAGCATTTACTGGTTCTGTAGGAATACCATCCCTATCTTTTAAGTTTAAACAATTTATTGTAGTATCAGCATGATATTCTGGGTGGTGGGTATTATTTTTTATGTGATGATAAGTCATAAATAGTACTTTATCTTCATCAACTTCTATTTCTGGTTTTCCTTCTTTTCTACATTTATAATTCCAAGTTATATCAATGTATAATGGTAATTCTGGCAATTCAAATTTAGAGTAGTCATGCACAAGAGAACTATAAAACGTACATTGAAATTTAGGGTAACTTAATACTAATTTTGTCACATACTTTTTAACCAAATCAATATGGGTGTTTGTTCTTCCATAAAAATATTGTTTTTTTAATGTCTCAAAAGTTCTATCTTCCACTTATTTCTCCTAGTATAGTTAATTATGAATTCACTCATTCCCCCATTTCTTTTTTAGCTTCAGCTTTTACATCTTCTATTAATTCTACACATTCTATTTTTTTAATTTCATTTATTCTGTATTCACTTCTTCTAATTTTTTCTTTATAATCCTCTATATCTTCTTGTTCATGTTTAACTAATGTATGTTTTAATATGTTAAGGCCTACTTTTAAATCTCTTTCTTTATCGCCAGTCGCATATTGAAAACAAGTATCATAGCATGAATTACTAATTAAACCATAATTATCTACTTTAGGCTCATTCTTAAAGTCTTTTAATCTAGTGCTATGATACAATGCTCTAAGAATTCCATCAATTTCTTTAACTTTAATAACATAGTATTCAACCATCGTCTATTTTTTCCTCATTTTCTTTTAATTCATTTTTGCGTTTTCTAATATATGGCCTAAAACATATACCAACAGAATAGTTACCCATTACTATCCAGTCATCTGTTATTATTATTTTACTTCCCATATATGTGACACCATGATGTTTTACTTTCACCTGCTCTGGGTAAATACCTTTAAATATTTCAAAATCATCATCCTTATACATTAGAACTAAATATTCTGGGCTTCCAGAAATAACCCACTTATCATACGCTTTTCTAGTATTTCCACGCCATACATACATTTTTTCCCAAGCATTTTTAGCTTCTGTTTCACAATTAAAAATTAATTCTTCCATAGCTATTATTCCTCGGAGGAATTCACATTCTCATAGTTGACTATTATTACTTCTATGTTCACACGATCTAGCAAGATTAATGAATTATCAATTCGCAACCTCATTACATTCCAACTTTTAGTACAATACCATTCTATTAAATTATTCACTATTTCTTGATTATTAAATGTATTAGGCAAATTTGAAACTATACTAGTCTTACTTTTATAGACTATTTCTATCCTTATACTATTACCTTCCATATATATTATCCTTTTACAACTCCCAAACGGGAAAGAGCAGTTGCTTCAGCCTGTGGTAGTTCACACTCTATACCATTAGTATTCATTTAATGTTAAAAGGAGCTGTTCAAGTACATTAAATTTTTCAGATACTACTAAATCATTTATTCTTTTAATTATCCATTCTATACATGCCTCATTCGAAGAATCATTAAGATAATCCATCAAATCTTCATCATACGGATTATACCCTAATATACTTAAACCATAACCAATAAAAGTATTTAACTTATTAGCTAGCAATATTACTCTATCTTCTTTAGATAGAGATTTAATAGCTAATCTTTGATCCTTAGGGTCTAATTTATGGAATTTTCTTAGTATTTCTTTAATACTCAAGTCGATTTTAATTTTCATAGATCACCCCTTATTAAACCACTACTAACCCAGTATTGTATGAATAATCAGATAATAATTCTAACATCAACTTTAACATTTCTAATCTCTTAGTTATATTTCTTTCCTCGTTGTATAAGTTACTAAAATGATGTTCCAGTATATCTTGTAGTATATGTTCTTCTGATTTACAAACCAGTCTAGCTTTGAAAGTAGTCAACTGTTTAATATAAAGTGCTAATTTAGCTATAGTTTCATTTTCAGTTATAACTGCTGTATTGATATTTTTTCTGAATACATCTATAACATCAATTGTACTTATATCAGTAGAATTTATTATACCAAATACTACATTTTGAAATAATTGAGAAAGTTCTGATCTAGCCATATTCATCAATTCTTCCTCTAAGGGTACACCAGGTATTTGACCTGTTTCATCATAGTGCTTTCTAGATTCTTCATTTATTAATATATTGTATGCCTTAGAGATTTTAATAAATTTTTTCTCATTACTTCCCTCACCTTTATCTGGGTGATGTTTCTTACATAAATTTCTATATGTTTTTTTAAGTTCAGCTTTAGTAGCAGTTTTTTCAACACCTAGTATACCATAAAGATTATCCATGTTGACTCCTTACTACTATAGCAATAGAGTTAAAATAAGATTCATCACTTTCAATTAAAAGTTTCATACCAATTAGCTTATCAATATCTGGAAGGTTAAACCCTTTTTCTGGTACTACACAAAGGGTTTCTATTAAATCACCTTTTATCCTTTTTACCCTTTTACCTAGTTCTAACAAGTATTTAGTATCATTAGTTTCAATTTCTAACTTTTTTGTTTCTTTAAATAATTGGTATTCATCATCTAACAGTATGCTTTCTAACAAATTTAGTCCTCTAGCATTGGCATTTCTTTCTAGTCTTTTCTTTTTTATCATAGCCCTTTTACATTTATTCCAATATTTAGAAGGAACAAAATATGAAGCAGTTGAGGAAGTAGAACTTGAAAGTAAATATAAAGGAATAGTAGTACTATTATTTAATGTATACCAAGTACCTATTGTAGAATAGGTAGTCCAATTATTATATAGATTATCACTATTACCTGAATAAGTATTTACATAATTTGAAGTTGAGTATGTATTTGAAGTTGAGTATGTATTTGAAGTTGAGTATGTATTTGAAGTTGAGTATGTATTTATCATATTATCCTCCAATTAAAGGAGGAACTAGTACTATTTTCTCTACTTCTTTGTTAAATGAGTAAATTCTTTCTTTTGTTTTCTTGTTGTTACGAGCTACTTTAAATGCTAAATATTTCTTTCTTATTACTAAGTCATTAAATAATTTTTCTGCAGCATCAATATCACTTATGTTATCTGTATCCCAGTTTAACTTTAAATCTCCAAATTCACATAATGAACATATTTGTCCCATAATATCTACCTCCTTCTTAAACTTTCTTTTAAGAAAATTTTAATCATACAATATCAATCAGTATGCGTACTTTCTACAGGAGTCGAATCTTTTTTTACAAGAATATACTGAATAGCATCTTTATTTAAGATTAACTCTAGATTGTTACTCATAAGAATATAACTTAAAGGTGATTCATCATTAAGAAACCATGATTTAAAATTTGAAATAGTATCAAAGTTAGCATCATTTTCTTCCATATCAACAAAAAGTTCACCATTATTAAGTTTAATTTCTAATTTCATTTTACTATCTCCTAGTTCTTATTGAATCTGGATAATGTTCAATATAGTCTGTATAAAATTTAAGATATTCTTTACCATTTACTAATTTTGCATTGCATAATAATTCTATTATACTTTCTCTTCCGCCTTTCTTAGCATTATCATATATATCATACACTGATGTACTTATATCAGTATGAAAAAATCCTAAATGTTTTTTAAGAAGAAAATTTAAGTCATCTAAAGTTTGATCTTTAAGTATGCTATTAACCATTCTAGATACTACACCTAAAAATTCTTCTAATTCTTCCTTATTTAATTCTGGAATCTTCATATTATTCATCCTTCATGAAAATCTATCTTTGAACGATCTATTTTCTTCTAATATACCAATATCATTTAATTCTTCAGTGTGATTTTTTAATTCTACTATTTTTTCTTTAATTTTATCAATTATAGCTATCTTTAGCTTAAAAAATCCTTCTTCTACCTCATCAAATGTTTCATTGATACAAGGCCAAAAACACAATGCAGAATCAGAAAATACTTTAATTTTAGAATCATATTCTTTTTTAACCTCATCTAAACTATATTTTACTATTCTTTTTCCAGATATATACTTAATCTGTATAATCCAATGTTTAATACCTACTTTTGGTTTAATATAGCATGGTTTAAGACAGTCTAGAAGTTTAAATTCTTTGAAGTTTTCATTATTCTCAACTACTTTAATTTTTGAAATCATATTTTCCCTTCTATCTCTAGTTATCATTGATAATAGGGCAGCATCTAATATTTTAATTATTTTAATACTTTTTTCAAAGTATAACTTTTCTTTGGCTTCGTAAATGTTATGTGATACTTCATTCATAGTACCTCAGTTTCTTTTTCTACTATTATTAAATACTCTATTAATTGTTTATTAAAAACCATTGTTTGACCTTCATACTCAAATTTATGACCAAACAACCTAGAGGATACAAACCATTCAGTTAATTTATGTAACTCATGGCGTATTGCTTTATCTTTATTTTTTTCAATAGTATAAACCCAATTACATTCTTTACCAGAACTAAAGAATAATGTAACATAAAATGTAATTTGTTTAGTTTCGCATTTACAGTCTTCACATTTTTCTACACACTCACAACTTTTATCTGTTTCAGATATTTCTTTTAATACCTCATATTCTTGTTCAAGTTTTTCATTGCTTTCTTCTGCCTCTGCTTTTACCATTAAAACTTCTGGCATATTTTCAAATATTTTCAATTTTTAACCTCTAATTAACTGTTCTGGTGATATCGAGAGTGTATCTTTATTTCCATGTAACAATAAAGATTTTTCATAGGGGTAGTATTCCCCAGAATCATTATTCCCAAAAATATCATATTGTACTTTATCAATATTTATAAATACATCACCTATTTTAGGATTATACTTATATATTATTAATTCATCATTAGATAACGAAGGTGTGATTGTCATTAATTCTTTTAATTCTTTTGCATCTTTTAAAGTCATAGTAAATAATGCATAAGGTTCTTTAGAGGAACTATTATATGTCATACCTTTAGATATAGCAAGTGCGATATCTTTATCAACTTTTTGTACGCGATAAAGTGTATCAATATCAGCTTGTTTATACTCTTCTGGTACTTTTAAACTATCTAGCATAGGAAAATAACCAGTTTCAAACCAATATTCTATACCTGCATGAAGATAAAGTAAATTTTCATCAATAATTTTATTAACTTTAAAAGGTATTTCTTGCTCAGTTATAACATATACAGGTATTGAACCATTAACATTTACACTATTTTCTATAAATTTATTAATATATTCAGAATTCATTTGCTGATAAATAAAGAAATTTTTATAATTAGACATACCTGTAGGTTTAATATCTAACCCCCATTTAACACTTTCTTCATTTTGAAGCATATTGTTGTAGATAATATATGCAAAATGTATTGATAATCCATTTTTATTGGATTCAGGTAATCCATATTTAAAATTAATAGAATTACTATCTATTAATAATGATAATTCTTTTAATGTTTCCTCACTGTCTTCAAAATCACTGTATATTTTTAATATATTATCTTTAATTAAAGAATTCTTAACTAAAATTTTATCTAAAGATTTAGAAAAATTCATTTTTAACCTCCTGTTTTGTAATTAACATTTTCTATGTAATTTTTAGCCTTAAAAAGTTATAGGTTGCTGCATTTAAAAATAGTATAATGACTATTTATCTTTGTTTAAACTAATAGGGGTATCATTAATATCTTGATTACAAATTAGTGAATTATCTCCATTTTCTTTTGATGAACTAATTACATACTTTTCCTCACCTACTATGATAGGTATTCTTTTTTGTTGAATAGGTGCTTCTTTGACGTTATATGATTTCATATAATACCTCTTAAATGGTACCTGGGACGAGATTTGAACTCGTACACTCGCAATGAGTGGAAGATTTTAAGTCTTCTGTGTATACCATTCCACCACCCAGGCATTTTTTACACTTCAGTTAATTTCTCTTTAATTTCAGATAATGATTTTTTACTACCATCCCATTTGTTCATTGAAACAAGTGATTTTCCACAATCCATATCAACTTCTAACGGTATTTCTATGTTAAAGTCAAACTTCTCTTTAACATATTCTGTTACACCTTTAGTAAAATTCTTTTCTATATCAGGTATTAACTTAAATAATTTTTTAGGAATTTCCATTTCACTTGAATCATGAACTAAATTAATAACCATAAATGCTTTACTATCAGGTACTTGGTACTTACCATGTCCCATTTCATATATTTTTTCTATTAACAGAGAAGTAGCTATTATATTTAAGTCACTACAACACCCTTGTATTGTTGAATTCATGCTATATCTATCCATTTTAGCATGAACATGACCTTTAGGAAATAAATAACCCCAAACCCTTCTTCTTCTACCTAGTGGTGATTCTACATATAAATTCTTAGTAGAAAAATCTATTGTTTTCTTAAATAAAAAATCAGCTGCTTCAGGCATATTTTTAAAGAATAAATCTCTTATTTTTTTAGCTTCTTTTACGTCTTTACCTAAATTATTAGCAATAGAATTATCACCCATACCATACATAACCCCAAAAACAAAATTTTTAGCATCCTGTCTTTGTTCTTTACTTACTTTTTCAACAGGAATTCCAAAAAATATACTTGCTGACCTTTTATGAACATCAGTTAAATTCTTTAACTCATCTTTGGTCATTATATCTGGGTTAGCCTTATACTTATTTTTAATTTCATGCATCTCTATAAATGAATTAGATAGTTTTTTGTCATGACTGATAAATGCCAGACCTCTAACCTCAAAAGTAGAATAATCTAACTTAACGAGTATTTTATTCTTTGATGCCTCAAACATGGAAAGAACAAACCCTATATTTTCACCCCTAGAAGGACGTTGCTGAGAATTAGGACTTCTTGACTTTAAACGACCAGTTACAGCATCAAACATATAGCTACTTCGTATTCTGTTATCATTATAAAAATCTGGCTCGCCTGTTTCATGATTCATAAAATTCATGATATTATCAATATAACCAGTCTTTAATTTCTGTATTTTATTCCATTGTGTATGTAACCCTACTTCATATACGTCTTTATATGTTTTCTGAAATTCATCATTTATTGATGTTTTACCATTACTATTTAATGGTTCTAATTTTAGAACTTTAGTGTAAAGTAATTCTTGATGACTTTTCTTATTTGGATCAAACAAAGAAGGTGTACCAAACAATGTTTTGTTACTACCTGTTTCTTGTATTCTTATTAATTCTTCTACTTTCTGCACATTCTTTGAATGTGAAAATTTCTTTGTGATATCTTTAATTATTTCTATCAATTTAGATACCCTGGGATTAGATAATTCTCTTAATATTTCCATATTTACTGGCATACCACAATGTTCTATATACACTAGAACTCTAGTTAAATGAGTATTATACACCAATGCCATTTTCTTGAATTGTTTTATATAATTCTGGTGTTTAGCCATTAAACACTGAGATTTCCATATATTCCATACTACCACACTATCTGCTGCAGCATACTTAGCCCATTTCTTTATAGGAATATCTTTCAATTTATCCCTATTCTTCTTGTTCATTTCTTCTTCTAGGTACCCAGTAAATCCTCTTTTATATGATAATGTAGCCAATGAATATGCTCCCTGACCTTTTGGAAAGTAACCCATCATTCTAGACCAATTTTCTTCTAGAATAAATTCATTGAACATGGTATCTATAATAGGTGCATTGAACAGTAACACATGAAGCTCCCTAAACAACTGATGCAAGTCAAACTTGGCATTTTGAAAGATGTAACCTGTTACCTTTGTATCACCAGTGAAGAAATCTATTAGTAACTCGTTGATTACACTAAGGTCATCATTAGTAAAAGGTGAATCAAAATGTTTGTAAGGTATTACAAACCCTACTTTACCATTGTTACATAATTGAATACTTAATACAGTCTGATTATATACACGGTTCAAACTAGTTGTTTCAGTATCCACACCTACTTTGGCTTTAGTATTTTTCATATCAATTAGTACACTTCTTAACTGTTCAACAGTACTAATTATTTCATATTTAAATTCATCACTTATGTTAAAATTAACACCTTGTAAATGTAAAATAGCTTTCTGAAGTGCCATATAAATAAAACCAGCCGAACATGGGTCATTATCAATACACCATTTACCTGTAACACACCCTATAATATGTGTGTTATATTTTTTTGAGTACCTAACACACCCTTCTTCTAATAGAAAGAAGTCTTTGTAGTAAACATCCGAAAATATATGTGTATATACTGATTTCCCATAACAGACAATTACTTTTGGTTTGTACTTTTCAATTTCTTTATCTAATTGCTCTAAACATGCTGCTTTCTTAGTAGTTGATTTATACATACTTGTAATAGCATATGTAAAATCATAATGCTTCTTTAGTCTTAACAAACTATTTCTTAATATATCACTTGTTTTACCAGACAGTGGCCTTTGATTTTTAATATCATTATCTGTAGGAATACTACCTACTATTAATATATCTATTTCTTTCTTTGAAGATAACTCAAGTATAACTTCACAATTACATTTTTCATTGTTACATTTCATAAATTTTCCTTTATCAACTCTCCTTGTAACATAATATTACAAGGAAACTACCTTTTAATAGTCGATTCTTTTTTGATATTGTAACATTCAATTATAATATACGAATAAAATTTAAAGTTTCAATAAAGGCTTATTATGTCAAAATTACTACTTAGCTTAGACCCAGGAAGGTTAAATTTTGGATTTGGAATATTAAATTCAGAAGGAAAAATATTAAAATGTGGTATTATGAAGAATTTAGTAACTGACCAGAAAAACCCTAGACTATTTACAGAACAATTAAAGTTATTAAAAGAAGAGTGTAAAGGTATCATAGATAACCCTAAATTTCGTTTAATATATGAAAGATTTATACCCAGATCACTAAATCGTGGTAATAACTCAGAATTGATACTTACCCATATAGGGTATGTACTGTGTTCATTTAATGCAAATTTAATAATTCCAATTACTGCAAGTACATGGAAGAACTTTTGGAATAGGAATAACTTGTGGGTCAAAAATGACTCATTATGTGAACATACTATGGATTCACTTATGATTGGCCTCTGGTACTTATTAAAAGTAAATGCTTTAACGATGAAACAGGTTAAGCATCGTTTATTTGAAATAGAAAAGACTAATTTTGGTTGGTACAAGTATAATAACCATTGGTATCATGGAAATAGATTAAAGGATCACTCTAGGGGAAAAAGAAATTTATTTGGAAACTAAAAGGAAAATATGGAATACAAAGTGACTGAACTCATAGGTATATGGAGTAAAGAAAACCACAAAGTACCTATTTCTAAAGAAGTAATAAGAAGAAATCATGTATTTGATTCTCTTGAAAAGCTAGCTATTTTTTGTAGAGAAAATACTATATTTACTTCTTACCACAAAGAAATAGAAGGCAAACTTTTAAGAGATAATGAAACTAGTGAACCATTATATGAAGGTAACAACCTTCTTTGGTTAGACTTAGACTGGAAAGTTAATATTCAAGAAGTTAAAGAAAAGTTAATTGAACATAATTTAAAAGGGTTTGCTTTTTATACATCAAAATATTACAAAGAAAATGTATCTAGGGCAAGATTATGTCTTATATGTGATAAAATAATTAGTAAAGAAGAATGGGGAATAATTAGTCTATGGGCTAACCAGGCAGCAATAAAATTAGACTTAACCTCTAAAGAAAAAATAGATACTAAAATATATAGTTTCTGTAGTTTTTTAAGTTGGGTGAAGGGAGATTATAAAAAAGGAGACTTAATTATAAATTCTAAAGGAAATTTATTTAAGTATAAACCAGAAGAATGTATGAGGAATGAAATAAAAAATGAAATAAATTTAGAAAAAAGAGAAAGCTATATTTCAAAATATATAGGAAAAATAGGAATTTTATCTGATTTTTTATTTAATATTAACTCAGTATCAGATACTAGAGCAAGAGGGAATAATACTATTTCACTTTCTTTTACTTCTATATCTGAAAAAACAAAATTAGGGTACTATATTAATATAAATGATCCTTGGTTAGTTAATCACCCAAATAAACCTTCAATGTACCTATCTAATTGTTTAACAAAAGAAGAATTTAAACAATTTAAAAAATTTTATTTTAAAAAGATATATCAAAAACCTATTATAGATTTAAATGAAATAGAATGGGATTCTTATATAGAAGAAGATTATATTGAATCAGAAATATTTAATAATGATGAATTAATTTTTCTACAATCCCCTACTGGAAGTGGTAAAACTACTGCTATATCTGAATGGATTACTATCAATCCAGAAAAATCAGTACTTTTTATATCAGTAAATAGAATGCAAGCAGTGGCTAACTACAAAGCACTAATTAAAAAAGGTATTCAAGTAACTTGTTATTTAAAGCATTCACCTTACGAATTTAATCAGGAAAAGAAAGGTAGAAAAAGACCAGATATACATAATCTTTCCTTTCAAGAGAATGCAGCTAAAGGAATCATACCTCAAAGACTTATATGTGGTATTCTTTCACTTCATCATTTAATAGATGAGAATAATTTAAAGAAAATATTTGACTATGTAATAATAGATGAAATTTCAACATTGCCTAATAGTGTATCAAACAATATAGGTATAATTTATGAAAGACTACCCTCATTTGAAAAAGCATTAAAATGTTTTAAATTCTTACTAACTAGTGCTGAAAAAGTTATTTGTATGGATGGTTATATCTCTAAATCAATAGTTGAATTAATAACCAAGCTATCTAAAAAAGAATCTTTACTAGTTAAGAACACTAAGGAACCAAATAAATCAGCAGAAATATTTGTTTGTTCTGGTGGTCAACCAAAATTTGAAGGAAAAGGTACTTGTAAGAAGTTTTTAGAATTAATGATAGATGATGTTAAAAAAGCAAGTTTTGGAATTAACAAAAGATTAATGGTGGTAGCTATTTCTACATTGGAATTATCTAAATCTCTTTTTAATTCATTATTAAAAAATTTTCCAGATAAGAATATAAAAGTTTTTAATTCTGAAGAAACAGAAAAAAATCCTGAAAAAATAATTAAAATGTTTGAAGATTTAGATACCTATATGAAAAATGAAGATATAGATATAATGATATATTCTCCTACGATAACAACTGGTGTAGACATACCACAGGCTGATGGTACTAATGTATACCATGTTATATCTGGAGACACTCTTTCTTCCCATATTAACTACCAAATGACAATGAGGGGTAGAAAGGCTAAGTACTATAGAGTATTAATGTCTAAATTACTTATTAATAGAAAGGAATGCTATAAAGATTTTAATGATTACATTTCTAAAGAAATTAAAAATATAAAGGAATCATTACCTTTTAAATCTCCTAGGTCTATTAAATGGAAATCTAGAAACTTTACTACATCAGGTATATTAGCCATATATTCTAAATTAGAGTATCATATCCTAGAAAAAGACTGGAAAAAGGTTAATGATACTTCATCATTAAAAAAAGCATTACTAACAATGAGTAAAGAGTTAAATTATGACTTAACAGGATTAAAAGTAGCTTTTGCAATAGATAAGGCTTATATAGAATTTCAAATAGAACTCTATAAACATGGGCAATCAGGGTATGAACAGTATATTAATTTCTTAAAGCATGAACAATGTAAAATATCAATAGAAGAGGATGTAGATTACCATTCTTTTAACTACTATGGAAAGTATGATAATGATACTAAAAAATATCAAGAAAACTACAAAAAAGATTATTCTGATAAGTTAAAAGAGATAGGTTGTTGGAAAAAAAGGTATGATGATTTAAAATATATACCTTTATTTAAAATATTAAAAGTAGCTAAAGTATTTTATATATTTAAAGATACTATAATTAATACCTATGGTATAGGTAAATTAAGTAATGATACAGTACTAGATATATACTCCTTTCTATTTAAACTATGTTTAAAAAGTAGTAATAGAAAAGCTTTAGAGTATTTAAATAAGGATAGTAATAAAAAAAAGATAGCTATAGTTAAAAGGATATTAAGGTCATTATTTAATACTACTCAAAAAAGAGGAAGTATAACCATAAATGAAGGGTGACCAGAGATTACATAATTATAGAAAATAAAAAATTCCAGAAGTTGATATGTATTGAAAAAGTATCAGTATATAGGTGTTTTTTTCAGTACATAGAAAACTTAAATTTTCTAGTTTTTAAAAACTACAGTATAGAATTCAATCAAAATCAATCTATTTCCTGCTTTCAGTAGATAGTAAAACTATTTACTACTTCTCTAGCTAGAAAAGACTAAGTGACAATAATGAAAAATAAAAAATGCCAGAAGGTAAGTAATAAACTAAAAAAAAGTATCAGTATATAGGTGTTTTTTTTTTTCGAGTTTATAAACTTAAAATTTCCTAGTTTTAATATTTTAAGTTAAATTTTAACTTTCTATAGTATATTTTTAACTTTCTAGTTTTAACCAAATTTAACTGTAAAATTAAAACTTAAAACAAAAACAAACAAATATATTTCCTGCTTTTCTACTTTATATATTTTTAAAAACTGGAGTATAATACTTACAATCTAAGAAATGTAGATTCTATTCATTAAGACTATTAACACTACCAAGTACACAAGTGAACTTTGACAGTTCAAGGAGTACTCTATTACCTTAAAACAATAGGTAGTAATACATCAGAAGCCATACAATATGTATTTCAGAAATATGAAATTAAAAGATATGAAACTAATGAGGGTATATATCAATAGAAAGATTAATATGAATAATCGTATAAAAGATAAAAACTACAATGTGAATGATATAGTAATTTACAAATTTTTTGTGCAAAGTAACCTTTTAACTCAGAAATAGTTTTAAAGTTTTGTATTCAGAAAATATTATACTATTATAGGTATAAGATAGGGAATAGGAGATAGATATAATGATAGTTGAATATAATGTAACTAACTACCGTTCAATTAATGAAATTCAAACTTTAAAATTAACTGCTTCTAGATATGTTAGGATATTAAAAGAAAATGTAATTCATGCTACACCAAATATCCTAAAATCTGCTGTAATTTTAGGTGGAAATGGGTCAGGTAAGTCTAACTTTATTAACTCTTTACTTTTCATGAAAGAATTTGTTATATACCCTAAACCTAGATTTAACAAAACAAAAATAAATAACTATACTTCTTATAAATTTGAAAATAATAGTGATGGTAGGTTTGAAATATCTATGCTAATTGATGATATGGTATATAATTATGGTTTTGTTATAAATAACAAAAAAGTAATAAAAGAATGGTTATATACAGAATGTAGTCCTAGAAATAAAAATTATTTAAGTTTCTCAAGAACTTTTGATGAGTTGCAGCCAGGAAATACTATAGAAAGTGTTATAGAACCTCTTGAATCTAATAGGCTTCTATTAACTTATCCTAAGAAAGTAAAAAATAATTCTTTAGATAAAATCTATAAGTGGTTTGATGATTTAATGTATCTAAATCATGAATACTCACTTAAACATTTAAGTGATAACCATGATGAATTTGTTCAGTTAGTGAAAATTTTAGGTATTGAAATTAAATATATAGAAGATTATACTACAAGTAATGAACTTAAAAAAGTTAAATTTATATCTAAAAATAATAATATGACATATATGGATGAAGAATCAACTGGTAATATTAAAATATTTCAACTAGCTGGTTTATTAATGGAAGCAATTAAAGTACCATCAGTTATTATTATAGATGATTTAGATATGAATTTACATCCATTAGTGCTAAGGAAAATATTAGAAATAATTAATGATACTAATTCCCAGTTAATATTCTCATCACACAATACTTCTATTTTAAATGAGTTTTTACTAAGACGAGATCAAATATGGTTCATGGAAAAAGATAATGAGGAAAGTAGACTAACTTCATTAAGTGACTTTAAACCTAAGTATGAAATTGATAAAAATCTAGATAAATCATACTTAACAGGTAGATTTGGGGGAATACCACTCCTACTCTAAAAAGGAATTAATATGTCACTATCGGAGTTAAAAACTAATCCTAAGTTACTAGAGAATTTAAAGAATAAACTATATCATTTATTTATAGACAATTAAACTGGGATAGTGAAGTAACTAAAGAAATTGTAAGTGGTGAAATAGTATCTGTATCAAAGTAGAACTCTATCATACTATATCTGAGTCAAGTACTAATAACATGATTTTCATCAGAGATATAGTTCACTAATATTAATTAGAAAGGTATATTTTATGTATTATGAAGTTACTTTATCTTCTAATGGTCCGCCAGTTCCATTAATTGAGGCTAATGATGGTAGAGAAGTTGCTGATATAGTGAGAGATTATACTAATTTAGAGTTTAATTCTGAAGAGGATAATAAATGAATCTAGAACTTAGAAATAAAGGTACTCGTCTCAAACTTTACCTTACTAAGGAATAGTTAAACTTACTTAAACAAGAAGTAGGAAATCAAAGATATATATGGAATATTAAAAAGGAGTACTTAATTATGCAAGCACCATTTCCTTATTTTGGTGGTAAGTCAACTGTGGCTAGTCAGATATGGAATGCACTTGGACAGCCAAGAAACTACATTGAACCTTTTTTTGGAAGTGGTGCAGTACTTCTTAACAGACCAAGTTATGACCCACTTAGACATACTGAAACAGTCAATGATAAAGATGGATTTTTAGCTAATGTTTGGAGAGCACTTCAAGCTAATCCAGACAAGGTAGCTAAGTACTGTGACTGGCCTGTAAATCATGCTGATTTAAATGCCAGAAGAAAAGAATTACTAGAGAATGAAGAAACTTTATTAAAGAATTTAAATGAGAATGCAGACTACTTTAATGCTAAATTAGCCGGTTACTGGATATGGTGTGCTTCTAGTTGGATAGCTAATGGAATAGCTAGTAAGACATCTAGGCCTCATATAACTAATAGTGGTCAAGGAATACATAAGTTAAGCCTAAGAACTAATACATACAAGACAGATGATGTTAAAGGTATTTATGTTGATAATATATACAAATGGTTTAGAAAACTTTCAGAAAGATTAAGATATGTTAGGGTGATATGTGGTGATTGGAATAGTGTATGTGGTGTTAATTGGGAAAAGTTACATGGTAATATAGGAATGTTTTTTGACCCACCTTATGGGGTAAAAGATAGAGATAGTAATTTGTATCATCATGATTCATTAACTATAGCAAAAGACGTTTTAACTTGGTGTAAAGAAAAAGGAAGTATTGATAAGTATAGAATAGTAATAGCAGGTTATGATGAGTACATAGAATTATTAGATAATGACTGGACTAAAATACATTGGGAGACTCAAGGTGGGTTTTCATGTATATCTGGTAAAGCAAATAGTAACTCAAAAAGAGAGGTACTTTATCTATCACCACATTGTAGGAAGAAATCTAAAGGTTTATTTTTCGTGCAGTGAACTATACATGACTAAAGCACATGCACTTTACCCTTACTGTTGTAAAACGCAGGTTCTTTAGTCATGTATAGTTCATGGAAAAATTAGAAAATTCTAGATAAGGATAACAAAATGGATAACAAAATGGATAATAAAATGGATAATAAAATGGAAATTGAAGAAATGACGAATACTAAAATTAAAGAAGTCTTGAATAATAACCCATTAAAAGAATTATTAGTTAAACTTGCTAAACAAAAACATATCAATGTTCTAGCTAAATACTCTAAAGCTACAATTATAGATAAAATACTAGAAACAATTAAAGAAGAGGATGAAATTAGTATTTACCCTAAAGTCACTTGTGATGTGTGTTGTGGTCAGTATGTAAGTATAAGTGTTCAGGGAATATACAAAACAGAGGGTGTATATTATAAAATATGTGATACTTGTAGAGTAGCATACCCTAGAATTAATAAAGAAGTATTGAATTATTTGGGCTATAAGGCTGGCATAGAACAAACATTTAATAATTTAACTTCTGAAATTAATTATGTGAAACAGGAATTAATGAGGTGAACTACGCCTAGCTAAAGCATCGGCGTTTTATGTTCACTCTTTATAAAAGGATATAATTATGGAGTGTAGAATTTGTAACCAGAATAATGGTAAATTGTATACTCTATGTAGTCAAAATAAGACTATAATCTTATGCAAAAATTGCATTGAAAATAATATTGAAATTGAAATATTAATTCATAATTTTCAATGCTATTCTATTAATATTGAAAATATAGTTCAGGAGTTATTGATTAAGATAGAAAGGGTGAAAAATGCTGGTAAGTGAATTACAGAAATTTTTAGAAAATGAGAATGACAAACCAGTAATCTTTATGGATTATGGAGAAGAATGTTTAGATGTAACATATAGTATTCTTGAAGATAAAGTTATAATAACTATCTCTGAAGAAAATACTTTATTACTAGAGAATTTTAAAATTTTAAGAATATTAACTGTATTAATGTGTTTACTCTGTTCCATATTAGGACTAGAAGTTAAATTTGTTGCTTCTGCTGCACTCATTTTGAATATATTAATATGGTTTCTGATTTAAAAAAAGAGGAATATGAATTGTTCACTATGTAATGAAAATTATGATATGGAAAGTTTAACTGGTATATACAAAGATATTAATAATTATTATAGTATTTGCAATAGATGCAGAGAAGTATACCCTAAAATTGATAGACTCATTCTTGATTATTTAGCATTCACGTCTATGGCATCTAATACTTTTTGTAATTTGGGATCTCAAATGTTATATATAAAACAAGGTAATGAATTGAGTAGAATTAAGGAGAAATAATGGAAGATAATGAGATATCCACAAAAGATGGATTATGGAAATTTTTAGAACAGTTAGAAAAGAATATAACTGACCATAAGCATACTAGTCTAAAATCTATGGAAAAGTTGGGAAAAAAACAATTAAAAAGTAACTGGGAAATAGATAAACCTTATTTATGGTTTAGAACAGTCTTAGGAAAAGGGTACACACTAGGAAAAGATTGTAAGGGCTACAGCACAGAAAATGTTGATAAGTTACATATAGTTCTTTGTGATAAAGCGTATGGGTATATGGCATTATTTACAAATGAATATAAATATATATGCCATAGTAGTGATGGGGAACTTAGATATAAGGCACTGTATATAACTAGAAATTTTAATGATATTCTTCATACTGAAAGTGTAAAACCAGCTAACCCAATTAATACAATGATGGAAAAATTTAGTAGGTTAAACATTAACGATTTATTATCTCAAGCAAAGTAGGGAATATGACACCTAACGATTTATTAATGCTAGTTATTAAATCAAAGAATAAGGAAATCAATTTTTTAAAGTTAAAAATTGAGTATTTAACTAATCTAATTACTAAAGAACAATTTGATGAAATCTGTAATGAAAGAAGAATGACATTATCTGAAATAAAACCAATTAACTTTCTAGAAGATATTAAAATGTTATTATTTATATGTAATACTAGTATTTCTATAGAGGAAATAGGGGAAATATTTTGTGTAAAACCTTTTGTTGTTGAAGAAGCTATTACACAACTAAAAGAAAATGGTGTAATTGAGACAGATTGAGAAAAATTATTTAATAGAAATTATGGAGGAAAGTATGAAAAGGAAGAAAAAGAAGATTGTAAAAAAGATATCTAAACCAGAAGTAAAAATGACTGATGTTGAAATGTTAAGTGGTGTAATAAAATCTCAAAAACGTACATTAGAGTACAATGGGTATTATATATCTTTCTTGTTAGGTACTATAACAAAAGAACAATTTGAAGAAGTTAATAAAAAATATGTGCTTGAATTAAAAGAAACGGAACCACCATATTTAATGGAATATATTAGAACACTATGCAGCCTTACACAGGAATCCTATACTATGCTAGAACTATCAACCTTATTTAGGGTTGTACCAGAAGTAGTAGAAGAATCCACTAATAGAATGAAATCATGGGGTATAATATCTACTACTGAGCCTAAACTTCAGCCTAAAAAGATAGATGAGGAAAATGATATGAAGCATGAAATAACTAGAATAGAAGAAGCTACTTCAACTATTACTGAAATCGAGAGTGATGAATCAGTTATTTTACATAGTACCAATAATTTTCCATATAGTGATGAATACCATGATGAATATGGTTATCATCATGGAATTAACAGTGGGCCTAATGTTGATAGTAAGGATCAACAATTATATGCACAAGAAGAATCTGATATAAGCCCTATACCAGCAGGTGACCCTGATATGGTTATGTTAAAGTTAAATCAGGACGATCATATTCATTTAACTCATTTTGAAAGTACACATACACCTTCCATTGAACAAGTGGAAAAAGTAATGGATAATTCAGTGAAAGATTTTTCTAGATGAAAACATTATTAATAGTTCACATTCTATAGTTTTTATTATTAATTTTTTAATAGTATCTTTAGATATATGTGTGGATCCTTTAACTAAAGGATTAAAAAGATGATAGAATTTAATTCATGGATTATTCCTACAGAAAAAGAATTAAGGAAAGAATATAAATCAGAATATATTCATCAGATAAAACCAAAATATGGTGATATATTTCCTACATTACAGGACTGGTATGATTCTATAGGGAATACTGGTGAAGTAATACGATTATATGGTACAGAAATAATGAAAAGATTTAAACGTAGGGAAACAATGGAAGATTTGATTAAATTAATAAGAAAATTTAGATCATATCCTAAGTATAGAAATGAAGCTACTGTAAAAGCATTGTATAACAGATTTTTAAATAATGAAGAAATATATATGCCTATAATTTATCGTGATAAAGAATCAGGATTAATTGTGGTATCTGGAAATACAAGAATTAATATTTCCTATATGTTAGGTATAAAGCCAGAAGTAGTATGTTTTGAGAAACAGGAGAAAAACAATGAATATAGAACCAATAACACAAGTTAAGTTGTTTACAATTTTAGGTTTATCTATTCTATTTCACTATGATTCATCATATATCATTTACTATTGTCTCTTTCATGCTATATAATCTGGTATATAATAATTTCTAAAATTATTAGAATAAGGAGATAATATGTTATATGATATCAACTTGTGAGTATTTAGAAATATGTAAAACTATTTATACAGAATTATTAAGTACATATTGTACGGTTCATAATAATTCTATTAAAACTTGTAGACTCATAAAAGATATACAGGAAGAAAAAATTAGCCCATTTGTAATGGATTTAATAGGAAAATATTCAAATAAATCTGTAAATAAACAAACACTTGAAGTAGAATGTCCACGATCAACTATTAGTAATATTAGTATAAATAAATCTTGTTCTTTACATTCATGCCCTTACTATGCAATTAAAATGAGTTATAATTGTATGTTAATACATAAAGATATCTTCTTTTTTAACAATAGTGAAATACCAAATAAATTAATGGAAATAATAACAGAACTAGATACTTCAAAATTTGCAAGAATAATAGAACTTGGTGTGTATCAATCAAGAATTATTATTATTCTTTTAACTTATTTTAAAAATATGGAAATGGATAATATATGTTCCCTTTGTAGTTTTGTTATACCTGGTACATCTGAGTGTATGTGTTTATCAGATAAAGATTTAAGAAGAAAACGAATAAATTTTAGTAGACACTGGAAAGAGTGTTTACAAGGAAATGAAACTATAGTGAAAGAAGAATTAGAAAACTTTGAAGCTAAACATATTGCATCACAATATGATATATTTAGTTTAGACTTTATAAGAGCATGGATTAATTATCCTACAATTAACAAAAAAAATATATCTGATTTACCTTTTGGATATGTACTATGTTCATACTTTAGACTTTTTAACAACTCATTAGATACATCAATGGAAAATCTAGGTTTAACTTCTAAACTGTTTAAACGTGCTATGGAATTATTTCCCGTAGGTGGTAATTTATGAAATCTTTTTATAAAATATATAACGATGACTGTATATCATTATTAAGTAAAAAGAAAGAAAATACCATTGATGCTATAATTACGGACCCACCTTATGGTCTAGGGTTTATGGGTAAGAAATGGGACAGAATTGGTGATGAGCAGTTATTTCATCGAGAATGGGCTAAAAAAGTAATTAGAGTAGCTAAACCTGGTGCTTTTATGTTATCCTTTGGTGGCACTAGAACATTTCATAGAATGTGTTGTGGTATTGAGGATGCTGGTTGGGAAATTAGAGACTGTATAATGTGGGTGTATGGTAGTGGTTTCCCAAAATCTCTAAATATAGGAAGAGAAATAGATAAGAAGTTAGGTAATAAAAGGGAAATAGTTGGTCATTATCTAGCACCTGATGGTAATTTTAGAAATTGTGAAAATCATAGCCCTAATGAAGAAATTAGAAATCCAAGTACAAAATATGGGCATAAGACTAGTGGGTTTAGACCTATTGATTATGGTAATTCAGAATATGAAGGGATGGGTACTAATTTGAAACCTTCCTATGAGCCTATAATACTTGCTAGAAAACCTATAGAAAATACTGTAGTTGATAATGTGTTACAGTATGGTACAGGTGGTTTAAGCATAGATGATTGTAGAATTAAATTTGATAACTCAATTGACTCAGAAAAAATAAAGACTAGATACAAAAGAAAGTCTAAAGGTATTGGAACACTCAAACAAGTAGGTCATTCAGAAGATTTAAAGTTTAAAGATATTGATGAAGATTACTTCAGTCACAAAGGGAGATTTCCTGCTAATCTAATACATGATGGTAGTGATGAAGTAGTACAACTTATTGGAGAAGCACATAGATTTTTCTACTGTGCTAAAACATCTAGTCACGACAGGGAATATGGAAATACTCACCCAACAGTCAAACCTACTGATTTAATGCGTTACTTAGTAAAATTAGTAACACCTAAAGATGGAATTATACTAGATCCTTTTATGGGTAGTGGTTCAACAGGAAAGGCAGCAATGTTAGAGAATTTTAAGTTCATAGGAATAGAGAAAGAAAAAGAATACTTTGAAATGGCTAGTAGGAGAATTAATAATGCTTTTGAAAAATCTCAAAATAGATTGTTCAAATGAGGGGGTATTATGGACTATTATATACTAGTGATAATGGCTGCTATACTCATAGTAGGATTTTGTATTTCTGAGATATTTAGAATAATATCTTATATTAGTAAGGAGAAAAATAATGAAAATAACAGAAGAGGATGAAATTAAATTTCGCATCAAAGTTTTTGATATATTATGTGATGATGTTACTAATAGACAGGTTCAAGTTAATAATAATATTATTTTGTATAACCATGAGATAGATAAGTATTATATGATTTCTAAACCATGTATAGCATTGACTAAATTAAGTAACTCAGGAATTTCTGTAATCCAAATGGAAATATTGTTAAATAGTATTCCAGAAGAATATCGTCAAACAAATACACTAATAGTAACAAATATAGGATTTTCTGATAATGCTATTTCTTTATCTATTTCTAACCCTTTTGTGAAATTATCTGTTTTGAGGGATAAAAAACTTGAAAGTAGTGTAAATTTTAGGTAAGGTGATAATATGAATAATATATTAACAAAGTTAAAACCACTTAAAGATGATGAGTACAATCAAAACCAATTACTAGATAAAATAACTATTAATATTTATAACAAAGCAGTTCAAATCTATGAAATAGCAGAAAAATTAAATTTAGAATATGAAGTCTTTAGGGATGGTTTAAATGGTATAGATGTAACTTTTTATCAAAAACCATTCAGTATTTCTATCTTAATAAACCCTAATTTGTCAATAGAATATATAGTTGAAGTGAAACAAAGTTTTAAAGATGGTTCCACTTCATGGACAGAACTAGAAGGTGGTAATATAGAATTTGAAGATATCGAACAGAAAATAATGGAAGTATTTAATTTGGGGGAAATAGCAGTACCACTGTGAGGTATTATGGAACAAAAAGTAACTGTAGAAAAGATAATAGAAGTACTACCACTACTTACCAAAGGAAGGTGTAAAAGGCTATTATCTAAAATAGATACTGAAATTTTACTAAAAGTATTAGCATGTAAATTATTTATACTTCCCAATTATGGGTTAGATACGTTAAATCATAAACCAAAATATATTAAAGATATAGTAAAAAGTATAGAGTATGAAATAGATAGAACTAAATTTATTTTATTGTTAACTATTTTTACAAAGTTAGAAAGTGAAAGTAACTTAGATATTATAGAAGAAATTTCAAAATATGCAGGAGAAGAAAATGATAACACAGACAGTAATTGATAGGTTTGAGATAGAAAATATTAGAGAAGATATTATTTGTATCAAATGCAAGAAAGTAATGAATCTACTGAGAAGTTCTACTATTAAAATTAATGAGCTATGTTATACTTTTTATCAATACAAATGTATTTGTGGGTTTGAAACTTCTGATGATAAACAATATCCACTATATATTCTAAGAAAGGTAGAGTAAACTACTCAGGGCTGAAGCATAAAATATATTGAGATAGACTAGAAAAATTAATAAAGAAAAGTATTAAGGAGATACATATGCAGATACATTCTATATTTAAGTCAATAGAAGGTGAAGGTATAAATCAAGGTTTTCCAACTACATTTATACGAACTCAGGGATGCACAATAAAATGTAAATGGTGCGATCAAAAGGAAACATGGAAAGATGTTCCTGAAAATGAAATTCCATTAGAAGAAATAGTAGAAAAAGTTAAATCATTGACTATACCAGGTAATATAGTATCAATAACTGGTGGTGACCCAATGCTTTGGTTAGAAGAATTACCATATTTAACTAAAAGTTTAATAAATGAAGGTTACAGAATTAACTTAGAACATAATGGTATGTTCACTAACAACTTTAAAAAGGAAATGAAATTTCTAGAAAGTTTTGAGTATGTATCATTTGATATTAAACCACCTTCTGCTATGGTAGATATAGAAAAAGTTATGGAAGGCATACCTAAAATACTTCCCTACAAGTATAATTTTTCTATTAAATGTGTAGTACAAACCCCTGATGACTTACACTTCTTTGCAAAGTACGTCCTTCCATTAAAAGATCATAGAACACATCTAACATTTATCCCTTGTAATATAGAAAATGCATATATAAATACTCCTCTTATAGTAAGAGAAATAATTAATTTGTTAGACACTAATAAAACATATAATGTTAAATTAGGCTTCCAACTTCATAAAGTATTTAACTTTGAATAGCTAGGCTTAAAAATGGAAAATTTTAAAGAATGTTCAATAGATAAAAAAAAGTGAAAGTTATGGTCAGAACCATAAGATTTAGTAATAATGGTCAATTATTTTCTATATTATTAAAAGGAAATTATGTGTGGATAAAAAATATATAGTAATCAATGACTCAATTATCTGTGCAACAAATAATAATGAGAATACACTTTATGTTCTTTATTATGATTTTGATAAACCTGAAATATTATTTGTTAGGGATAAAAAAGAATTTTTAGAAAAGTTCATTAAGATAGAAGAATATGTGGAGGTAAAAAATAATGAATTACTTTATAACTTTATAACTTTATTTTTTGGGATTTTTGTATTCCTATTAACATCATTATATATTAGGGTTTTAAAAGTATCTGAGGCTAGAAATATAATAATTAATAAAATACATAAAAGAAATATAATTGATATATATATACTATATACCATTTTGTTTAAATATGACCTTTGTGTTTGATGCACCTTTAAATAAGGTGGTAATATGAGTTTAATATTATATTAAAAAATGTGGCCCAGTAAAACTCATTAAAAGGATAACTATGAAAAGATATATATTAGTGACTGCTAGAAACATTATTAACTTTACTAGTATACCAAATTTTATAGAAAAAATAATTAGAATAAACCATGTAAAAAATCCAATTATAAAACAATGGCTTGAAAAACAGTTAAAATTATATATGATGAATACATTGGAGTCTGTTAAGATATTTACAGAGGCAGACTTAACTGATAAAGATAATTTATGGATAGAGAATAATTTACCACCAAATAGTCCTAGTACACCTAAGATAATAGAAGAAATTAGAAAAGGTAATGCACTAGAAATTCTATATGATACCCAGTCTATTAAAAAATTTGAGGATAATATACTAAGAATATTATCATACTTCGATGAATTAAATGAAAAAGAATTAAAAAAGATATATAAGTTGAATTTTAAATCCGCTTTGGATAAAACAGAAAATTATGAAAAAGAATTGAAAAATTTAAAATCATCTAAGCCAGATAAAAATGGTATCAATGTAATTAAAAAGTACCCTGGTGGTGAACAATGGGTTAGACTTTTAACACCTAAGGCACTTGATAGGGAAACTAAGTTAATGAATCATTGTGCTGGTAAAGGTGATTATGATTATAAAGTAAGAAAAAATGAGTCATTTGTTTATTCTTTAAGAGATAGCACTGGAAAATCTCAATGTACCATAGAAGTATTAAGAAATAGTATACTGAATCAGATTAAAGGTTACGAAGATGGACCAATAAAAGAAGAATTTATACCTTTTGTTAAAGATTTTATAAAAAATGATAACTTTGAATTTTTCCATAAGAAATTTAGTTCAATTCATGATTTAGACCATATAGGGTATATCAATATAAATGGTACGATGCTTGATGCAAATGATATACCTGAAAATTTTACTATAAATGGATCACTTAAATATATACCAAACGTTAAATTACCTAATAATTTAACTATCAAAGGGAATTTATCTGTAAGTAATTTATCTCATCCATTGCCTAAAGGGTTAAAAGTAGAAGGAGAATTATCAGTATTTAGTTGTTTAATTACAGAATTACCAAATGATATTAAAGTAGGTAGTAATATAGATTTATCATATTCTATGATAGAAAAGTTACCAGATAATTTTAAAGTTAATGGTGATTTAAACTTAAAAGATACAAGTATAAGTGTACTTCCTGAAAATTTGAATATTAAGGGTACATTAAATATTTCTAGAACTGATATAATAGAATTACCTGATTCTGTAAAATACGATAGATTAATAGCATTTGATAGTAAGATTAAAAAGTTACCAATTTCTTATTTTTTAAAGTATAAATATGATAATATAGACTTAGCTGGTACTTGTGTGGATGAATTACCAGATAACTTAACTGTTAAAAACTTGAATCTGAGTGAATCCAAAATTGATATATTGAAAGCTAAGAATTTAGTGGTAACTAATAATTTAGATTTAAACTTTTCAACAGTTGCTTCTTTGCCAGAAAATATAACAGTAGGTAACGATTTAGACCTACGATTTACCAAAAATTTAAAAGAATTACCTATGTTAAAAAAAGTAGGAAATGATTTAATCTTACATAATTCTAAGATTAAGAAGTTACCAGATAACTTAACTGTAGGAGGAAATCTTAAACTAATTAATTGTCCTATAGTAAAGTTACCTAAAAATTTAACTGTGGGTGGTGATCTAAATTTAGATTTAACAAAAGTAACTAGATTACCAGGTACATTAAAAGTGTTTAATTTAAATGCTAGAAATTCTAGAATAAAGATAGTCGAAAGTGGTATACAAATAGAACAAAATATGGATTTAAGACACAACCCTTTAGAGTCATTACCTGATAATTTAAAAGTAAAAGGTACTTTAGATTTAGAAGGAACTAAAATAGAAATATTACCAAATAATTTAGATGTGGGTGAGTTGATTATATATTATGCTAATATAACTGAGTTACCCAAAGGCTTAAAAGCAGGTGTATTAGACTTAGTTAAAGGTAATAGAATAAAGGAATTACCATCGGACATAAGAATTGATGACCTTTATATTTCTTCTGACCTCAAAGATATGATAATACCTAAAGGTGTAAAAAATGTAATAATAACTGATAGGCCTAAAAGGTGGTAACTTTGAAAAAATACATATTATTAGCTAGAAATATAATTAATGTGAACTACCACGGGCTGAAGCACCTGCGTTTTACGGCACGAAATATAAAAAGTTTAAAGATCAATATTTAATACCAGAAGGTGTAGCCCATTTAACATTCAGTTAAAGGAGGAATTAATGTTTATTTCTGAGATTAATCCTAAACTAGGGCCTATATATCATTGTTCATTTAACCAGAATTTAAAAATTCTTAGACCAACTAAAATAATAATTAACAATGGTACAATAGAAAAAAGAGTACTTGGGTATGAAACAAAACAGCTAGCGGCTGTTTTTTTATTTTACAGCATCTTTAATATAGTATTATCCTTAAACACTATAGCTATACCTTATTCATATATAGAATTTCTAGATAGGCCCTGTAGTATGTATACAATATCTAATTTTAAGTTTGTTAAAGAATGGTATATACCTGAAGGGTTATTTCAATCAACTATACATATTAATGTATTAAATGAAAAGAAATATCCTAACGTTAGATATATGCTAGAATATTATAATATAAATATAGAAATTAAATGTGAAAGTGGTGTCTGAATACAAAAAAGGTCATGGAGTATCTGTAAAGCAGCACAGAACAGAAAAATACATGGAAGGTACTGTTAGCAAAGTATCTAATGAATTAAAACAAGTATACATTAATTTTGATAATGGTGAAAAAGGATTTATTAAAATATCCTCCACTAGACTTAAACCTTCAGTCACAAAAGAAATACCAGAAAATACTATATACTTTGCTTATGGTTCTAATATGGATTTAAGACAGATGAGGTATAGATGCCCTGATGCTAAGTTGCTAGGTGCAGGAATACTACCTAGACACAAATTCATTATTAATTCAAGGGGTGTAGCTACTTTAATTCCAGAAAATAGAAATAAAGTATATGGTTTAATTTTTTATTTGAATGAAGATGATGAAGATACATTAGATAGGTATGAAGGTGTAAAAGGTGGATATTATTATAAAGATTATATAGATATTGCAAGCAAAAATGGTAATATAAAGTGTTTAATATATTTTGCTTCTGATACTAAACCAGGTAATCCTAGGGAAGGATATTTAGAAAAAATAATAAATGCTGTTAAAAAATATTTTCCAAAAAATATGTTGAAGAATTAGAAACATGGCTTGATTAAGGGAGATAAATAATGACAATACCAGATTGGGTTGACTATTTTAAAGAAATTGTAAATGTTGTATCAACTAAAAGCACATGTTTAAGAAGGCAAGTAGGATCTATTGCAGTTTTAGATAGAAGGATATTATCTACTGGTTACAATGGTCAGATTAAAGGTTCACCTCACTGTGTAACTTGTTTGAGGGAAGAATTAAATATACCTTCAGGTAGTGCTGATGCAAGGTGTATGGCAGTTCATGCAGAACAAAATTTAATAGGTCAAGCGGCTACTCATGGTATTTCATTAAAAGATAGTACTGCTGTATTAACATGCAAACCTTGTATATCTTGTTATAAGTTAATGATGAATAGTGGTATTAAAAATATACTTTATTTTGAAGACTATCCTGATGAAACAACTGAGGTAATAGTTAAACTTAATAATTCAGTAATTCATAAATATGAAACTTATTATTTTATAAGTAAGAAAAATGACCATATTTTTGGTTTTGATAAAATATTCTAGGAGATTAATATGAACTTTATA
>Ga0209083_1001000_pt1 | contig 35160 bp, 28 predicted proteins | sample AM7aDNAmetaG_FD_184132 | JGI IMG/M metagenome (GOLD analysis project Ga0209083, IMG submission 184132) | Freshwater microbial communities from Finland to study Microbial Dark Matter (Phase II) - AM7a DNA metaG (SPAdes) (version 3) | ecosystem: Environmental > Aquatic > Freshwater > Lake ... | reverse complement strand
CCTCGGCGCGTTCAACGTCGCCAGCGGCACCTTCACCCTGAACGACACCACCGGCGGGCTCAACGTCACCGGCGCGGTGACCACCAACGGCACCGGCCTGGCCTCGATCACCACCACCGGCGGCAACCTCGCCGTCACCACCGGCTCCGTGGCGGGCTTGGGCGTCACCCTCACGACCACCGGCAACGGCAACGGCATCACCCTCAACGGCGGCATCAACGGCAACGCCGGCGATGTCACCCTCAAATCGGCGAGCCTCATCAGCCAGACCGCGACCGGCCTGATCAACACCACCGGCACCCTGACCGGCAGCGCGGCGACCAGCGCGATACTCGACCAGGGCAACGCCGTCGCCAACCTCGGAGCGTTCACGACTAACGGCACCTTCACGCTGGTTGATGCTTACAGCAGCGGTCTGACGGTGACTGGGGTAGTGACGACTAATAAAGCAGGGGATGCCAGCATTAGCAACACGGGATCTATAACAATCGATGGCACATCCCCGCACTCTGGTTCCGTGACAGGCTCCAATATCACCCTGACGACCACGACTTCCGGCAGCAACATCATCTTGAACGGATATGTGACCGATGCCAATGTTGGGACTGTGACCCTGAACTCTGCTGGCGATATCAGCCAGAACATCAACGGTGTAATCACTGCGACTAACCTAGTCGGTAGTACAGGCAGCACAGGAACGACCACGGCGGGACTTTACTCAGCAAACAATCTAATTGCCAACCTTGGCACTTTCACCACCCACGGCGATTTCGCTTTGAAAGACACGCTAGGCGCGGGGTTGAACGTCACAGGCACTGTGAATAGCGGCACGGGCAGTGTGGTTCTAAATAGTGCCAGTGCTATCACCGAAAACCAAGGGGCAAGCATCACCACAGGAACCGGGGCTAACACGGGGTTGCTATTGCTCGGCACTGGCATTCTAGACTTTTACACTTATGGCTCGTCCAATTCCATCCCCATTCTAGCGGCCTATACCACGGGTACTAGCAGCATCCAATTTATGGATAACCGTAGTTTAGTCGTGGGTACGGTCAACGATTCACTGACGGGGACACCGGCGGCTCAGAAAACGGGCATCACTGCCACTGGTATGGTGGAATTAGCGACCACGACTATCTCGGGCGGCAATATCAATGGTGATGGCAATGGTGCGGCTAGCGCTAGGATCACCACTACGGACACTTCAGCCGCTGGGGGCGTGATACTTAATGCGGCGGGGGGTATCGGCATAGCTGCGCCTGTGTATACCACCACTACGGCAGGAACTAGGTTGACTGGAACCCGATTAAACCTCACATCCAACGGAAATGGAACAGCGGGTGACATCAGTTTGATCGAAGACAATACGCTGAATGCCAGCCGGATTAATCTTGTCACCAATGGTTCAAGCGTTGCCGGTAATAGAATCCTAGTCACGCTGGGTACTTTGGCCAAGAACACGTTCATTGTTGATAGCAGCAAGGGTACACCCAGCGTTGATTTGACGCTGAATGCACCCAATAGCAGCATAGTCAATTCGGCTGTGGCAGGGGTTCCCACGACCTTCACGGTCACGGCCAATACATTGACGCTGCAAGCAGGGGTTGCCATCGGAGGAACCGTCACCGGCGCTGACCCGATTAATACGGCGGCGGCGGCAATCAACGCCATTAGCAGCGATTCCGCGCTAGGTGGCACGGCTACTGTAGGTGGAATATACCTGTCAAATAACCAGACAACCAATTTGACAGCTTTGGCAACCACTATCGGTGGAAGCAGCGGAGCCATTGATGTGGCAAACACCAGTGGCATGCTGACTGTCGGCTCCGGTGGCGTGACTTCAAGCTTCAACACCGTCTATTTGCACAACCCGTCTACCGCATTGTCTGACGGCATCACCTTGGCCACTGGCAGCACCGTCACTGGTTACGCATCCGCAGGCAACACGGCAGTCTCTTTGTCAGCCGACCAGCTTTTCGTCAACAAATCAGGTGCGTCTGCCGTAATCGCGAACGGTGGTGGACGTTGGTTGGTGTACTCCAGCAATCCGGCAAATGACACCTTCGGACCGGTGGGCAGTATTTTGATCAGTGGTAATTATGCCTTGTGGAATACGAGTTTCAGCAACTATCCCATCACGACATTGACTGGCAACCGCTACCTATTCGCCTATCAGCCGACAGTCTCCTTCATACCGGACAACTTGTCTAAAACCTATGGTCAGGATTACACCACGCAAGTAGCAAATGTGACAGTAACTCCGAGTGGTTTCTATTCAGGCAACGGATCAGGCAATGCTTTTATTCAAGAAGATGCCACACATAACACATTCACTGGATCGACTGTCGCTACATCAACGGGTTCCGCTGCGACGGCCCATGTGAGCGGTAGTCCTTATCCCATCACCCTGGCCCTAGCCACACTCGCCAACACCAACGGCAATGCAATAAATTTGGGTAGCAGCCAACTCATCGTCAACCCTGCTCCTTTGACTGTCACTGCCAATAGCACCAGCAAAAACTATGGACAGACTGTCACCTTCACGGGTATCGAATTCGGTTCCAGTGGTCTTCAAATCGGCGAGACCATTGGCAGTGTTACCCTAGCCAGTGCCGGTGCGGCTGCTACTGCCCATGTACTAGGCAGTCCGTATACGATTATCGCAAGCAACGCTACGGGTGGCACCTTTACCCCTAGCGACTACGCGATTAGTTATGTCAACGGCCTACTGACCATCAACCCGGTGCCGTTGATAGTCACTGCCAACAACGCCAGCAAGACCTATGGCCAAACGTTGACCTTCGTGGGTACCGAATTCACTGTGACGGGGCTGCAAAACGGGCAGACCGTCGGCAGCGTCAGCCTTGCCAGCCTTGGCGCGGTCGCAAATGCCATAGTCGGTTCCAGCCCCTATCCCATCATCCCAAGCAACGCCACAGGGGGTACTTTCACCCCAAGCGATTACTTATCCATCAGCTATGTCAACGGATTGCTAACCGTCAATCCGCTGCCTGTCATAATTACGGGTAGTCGCATATACGATAGTACGACCAACTTGGCCGGTACGTTGTTCAGCGCCACCAATAGATTGGCGGGTGACTCGCTTAGCTTTGGCGGTAGTGCCACGGCTGATAGCGCTAATGTGGGAACTTACACTGTCAAAGGCTTGACACCTAACAGCCTCAACATTGCCAATTTGACTCTCGGCGGTGCCAGTGCTGGCAACTATACTCTCACGGATGCCACCGGTAACGGCACTATCGACTATCGTCCCATCACTCTCACGGCGGGTAGCAACTTTCCTGGCACACGGAACTACGGCGACACCACAAACCCGACACCGACGGTTCCGGCGGAATATACGGTAGGCGGTTTGGGCATGGCGGGTGGCGAAAACGCCAAGACCTTGCTTGGCTTTACCGTTGGCAGTGCGGCGAACAGTATTACGCCGGCCGGTGTCTATCTGCCCGGTACGCCGGTCGCTTACAAGGTTAGCGGCGTGGGCACTGGCATCAACGGCAATTACCAGATTACTGCCATCAAGGATGGCACCTTGACCATTTCGGCCAAAGCCTTAGTTCAGGAGCTTGAACCAAAGCCGGCCCCTAACTATCCTGTCAATGCGTCTGGAAATACGGTTTTAGATGGATATATAGGAGATGAGGATAGTCCTATTAGTATAACTCGGATGTTAATTAACCTTTTTAATGGGAATAATTTGTATTATTTGCCTCAGTCACAATTAATGGCTAGTAATAGCAATCAAAGAGGATCTAGATATCCTATCAACTTACACCACTCATTTCGCAGTAGAACGATCACAGCTTCCAGAAATCCCATGAGGGCTATGATGCATTCGGATAAGTACGGATTGAAGCCGTTCGGGTGGGGGCTATCCGATATTGGTCAACCCGACTTGATCGCATCTGGATTGGTACTCTCCAAACAGGAACGGGATTTGTCTAAGATGATGGGGCTAAAAGTACCCGGAATTGAGCCAGAACGATTGAAAGAAGCCGGATTGGAACGCTCCGGATTTGATATCGATGAGCATGGGAGGAAATTGAATCCAAGCGGATTGGAAGCAGCCGGTTCGAAGCTGTCTCAATTGAATGCAAAGGAATTGAGAAATTACCGATTGACAGAGTACGAAGAGGTGAATATTCTAATTCAGCCGAATATTCCAGTCAGAATTAAACCCTTTGACCCCTTTGTCGAACCCAATAAGATTGATTTGACCGATAAGGCCAATAAAATCAAGTGGGGCGAAGCCGATACCGGACTGGAATCGCTCAGAGACGTGCCAACTTGGGGGTTGCTAGACAATCGATTAATTAAGTATCCATCAAATAAATATCAGCCTTAGGTCGGCGGGTTAACAAATAATATTACTGCCATTTCACTCGGAGTTGGGTGATTTTGTAGTGATTAGGGAGTACAGTGGTTTTAATATCAGTTGATTATATTGATTATGTTTTGAAATAGTTGGCGGCAAGGGTTTGCCGCCCTACAGCCCTTGTAACGCAGTAGGTCGGCAACCCTTTGCCGACATGGGCGTATATATGTAAGAAACAAGTAGATATAAAAAACGCTGTAATTGTGCAATTGACCTAAACTATTTTAGCTATTACCCAAATCTTTAACCAGAATTTTAGAGTTCCTCTGCGGATTGTAACGGGCTTGCCTAGTGGGAGGAAGGCTGGCGACCCTGGCAAATTCGAAGCCATGCTCTCTAAACCAGTGCGTGGTTTGCGTGGTCAGCACAAATAATTTTTTAATCCCCAACCCATGTGCTTTCGCCTCCAAGTATTCCAATAGCCTTTCGCCCCGGTTGTCACCGCGATATTCCTCGCGCAATGCCAAACAGGCCAACTCCCCGGCAGACTCTTGCGGGTAGTGATGCAAGGCGGCGCATCCTAGGATCATGCCATCCCGTTCGATCACGCTATAAGTGGAAATTTCCGTTTCCAAATGTTCGCGTGAGCGTTTCACTAGGATACCTTGGTTTTCCAAGGGAACAATCAATTCAAGAATGCCTCCAACATCTTTGATATCGGCTTGGCGCATGGTCTCGAAGGGGGATAGGCTGACCAGCGTCCCTAAACCGTCGCGGGTGAACAACTCTAGCAGTGCCGCCCCGTCAATGCGTCGATTAATCAAATGGGTACGCAAAACGCCACGCCTACAAGCATTGACCGCCGATTTAAGGTGCGGAATGGACTCTTCTGCCAGCAAGCCATTCCGATCAAGCAAATTTTCTGCCTCATCGGTGGTGATTTGTCGGATAGGGCTTCCGTCAGTGAGATTGGCACAATCCTGTTCGATCAACAATACCAATTTTTCTGCGCGAAGCGCGACGGCAACCGAGGTGGCGACCTCTTCCGCGCCCAGGTTGAAAACTTCCCCTGTGGGCGAATAGCCGATAGGGGAAAGCAGCACAATATCGCCTTGGTCCAACTGGGCACGTATCCCCTCCGCATCAACCCGGCGCACTTCACCGGTATGGCCGAAATCCACCCCGTCACGAACGCCCAATGGTTTGGCAACGACAAAATTGCCAGAAGCGACACGAATTCTCGCTCCGGCCATGGGCGAGTTTGCCAAGCCCATGGACAGTAGGGCTTCAATCTCAACTCGCACGATGCCGACGGCCTCCTTGACACATTCCAATGCAGCCGCATCGGTCACGCGCAAGCCATTGAAATAGCGCATTTGGCAAGCCCTTAGATTCAGCCGCTGCTCCACCTGCGGACGCGCACCATGCACTAAGACCAGTCGGATTCCCAAACTGTTGAGCAGCGCGAAATCATGCACCAAGTTGGCGAACAAACCGTCAGCCAAGGCTTCGCCACCGAACGACACGACAAAAGTCCGCCCACGATGGGCATGGATGTAGGGAGTTGAATCCCTGAACCAACTGACGAAGCTAGAATGATCGGGGGACGGATTATTTTCCACTTTGCCTTTCCTTTTCTTCCTCAGTAAATTTTCGCAAGCGTTCATCAATCACAGAGTTGAGGTAAAAATTATTATTTCCCGCGTATTTACGCGCAAGATTCATATGGAGTAAAGCCACATGAGTCTGTCCATCGGCATAGTAAGCTTCCCCCAGATAGCGGTGAGATTCAGCCTCGTTCCTCAATCCGCTGTAGGCTTTCGCCAACAACTCATATATATCCGGTGTGACATTTTTGTGGATCATCTCTTCCAGCAGTTTGCGAGCCGGTTCTGGTTTTTTGTCGAGCAATAACGCATTGATATAATTTAGCTTAATTGCCGTATTTTCGGGGAATCGCTCACGGGCTTGGGCGAAAACCTGCATGGCCTTGGCGACATTTTGCCGGTCCATTTCCGCTTTGGCCAAGGCGTTTATGAAATGAGATTGATGAGGATACTCCGCCGTCAATTCTTGCAATAGCTTGATCCCTTCATCGGCATGGTCGTCGGCGACCAGCGCCAAGGCCAAGCCATAACGCGCCACATCCTGCTGCTGCTGGGTTCCTTGATTGCGGATGCCTTGGAAATACGCAACCGCTTCTTTAGGATTACGGGTAAATTGCACCCGTACCTTAGCCCGGATCACCTGATATGTGAAGCTGTCTGGGTATTGGCGGTAGGGGTATTTTTCCGCCCGGCTGCGGGTTTCAGCGATGCGCGAGACGGTCACCGGGTGGGTAAGCAGGAATTCCGGTGTCCCATGCCCTGAATAACGGGTAGACTGCTGCATACGCTCGAAGAATGTGGGCATGGATCGCGGGTCGAATTCCGAACGAGACAGAATCTGCATTCCCACATTATCCGCCTCGGCTTCGTTTTCACGGGTGAAATTAATCATCGCCTGGGTGCCTGCCCCCATGGCGGCCATTGCCAAGCCTTGCCCGGTATTGCCCGAGGATTGGCAGCCTGAAGTGCTTGACGCGCAATAGGCCTGGTTTGCATAGCTTGAGTTGGCCATTTTTGACCCGATCAACATGGCGACTAACATCGCGGCAAACGAGACCAGTTGAATACGCCCTTGGGCCTGGAAAGCACGATAAAGATGTCTCTGAGTGACATGGCCGATTTCGTGACCTAGCACCGAGGCCAGCTCGCTTTCTTCTTCAGTCACTTGGATCAGGCCAGAATGGATGCCAATGTAGCCACCCGGACCTGCGAAGGCATTGATGGTGGGGTCCTCAACTACAAAGAAATGGAAAGCCTGCGTCGGATTGGATGAATTAGCCGCCAGTTTCTGTCCAATAGTTTGGATGTATTCACTGACTTCCGCATCTTCGCTGACAGCCACCTCGCCGTGCAGGCTACGAAAGAAAGCCTCGCCCAACTCTATTTCCTCTGCAGGGGTGAAAACAGTTCCTGAAGGGTCGCCGATTTCTGGCAACTCTTGGCTGCGAGGCATCTCGTAAGGTGTACCCGTATAAGGCGTTGATGGTTGCACGAATAGGTTATTTAAGTTGATATCCAATGGTTGTTTCTGAATATGTTGGGTCTGGCCCAAAGCCAATGGGACCTGGGATGCGATTAGAAAAACACTTAAGAATTTGCTTGGTTTGAACATGGTGTGCAGCTTGTCAACGAGTTTGTTGCCATGGGTGGAAACGGGGTGCTATTATCCGAGTCTGCGCGATGCCTAACGATCCTGCCTGCGAGCGTTTAAAAAAAATTTGTGAAATTCGCGATCCAAATAAATTCCGCCCCTTGGGAAAACCAAAGCTGTGAAACTGCCTATCAGTTTAGCAGAGCAGCCCTCCGTATGGGTCATCAAATCCAGCGGATTTTTTTCTACTCCGAGGGTGTCTATAACGGCTTGCGCTGGATGACTCCCCCTGAGGAAGAAGCACCGTTGCTTAGGCGATGGTCTGCATTGGCGACGGAGCAGGGCATTGATTTGGTCATTTGCATTTCCGCCGCGCAAAGGCGGGGCTTGCTGGAACAAACAGAGTCCAGGCGGGTCGGCAAACTCGACGACGATCTTGCCCTTGGTTTCCGCATCGCCGGCCTTGGCATGTGGGTTGACGCATGCCTGAAAGCCGACCGGTTTCTGGTGTTTGGTGCATGAATGAAAAACTTCTTGTTTGTTCTGCGCCACCCTCCCCATGAAGGCATGGGCATCCGCGAGAGCCTAGACATGGTGATGACCGTTGCTGCTTTTGACCAATCGGTGAGGGTTCTGTTTCTGGACGACGGGGTTTTTTTGCTCAAACTCGGCCAGTGCACTCAAAACCCCAACCTAAAGCCAACTTCGCCACTGTTTGCCGCACTTGAAATCTATGATGTTGAAGGGCTCTGGGTGGAACAGGAATCATTAGCAGAACGGGGGCTGAGTTTGGCAGACCTGATTTTGCCCGTGCAGACCATTCGCCGGGAGGAAATGGCCTTTTTTCTAGCCACCGCCGATATTGTAGTCGCTTGCTGATGGGCGTTTTACATTTAGTCAGCCGTTCCCCCGGAGAATCCTTGGCATTGGCCCAATGCCTGGAAAGGGCAGGCGCGAGTGATGCGGTCTTGCTGCTGGAAGGCGGTGTCTATGCCGCGATCAAAGATTCCGTGTTAGCCCCCAAGTTGGCTGGCTCAATGCAGTGCGTGACCATTCATGCGTTAGCACCTGACCTTAGAGCTAGGGGCATTGCCGCAGAGGAAGTCATCGCCGGGGTTGTATTGATCGAATATGAGGGTTTTGTGGAGTTGAGCATACTCCATAACCCGATTATTTCTTGGAGTTGAGCAAGGTTGAACTGGAGCGGGGCATCAATTCTGCGTCGTATGCTAAGCTATGCGCAAGCATGAGAATTCTTTAAAGAGGCAATCATGAGCAACCGATCCATTTCACAACCAGCGGCAAACACTTACTCAGTAGTCGATCTAGTCGCTGCGGCACTGGAAGGGCGCATACGCATCCCTGAGTTCCAGCGACCACTTCGCTGGCAATGGGAGGATGTGAGGCGGCTGTTTGATAGTATCGTCAAGGGATACCCGATTGGCAATTTGTTGCTGTGGAAACGACTGGCCCCCGCTGCACAACTTAGGTTAGGCGGGCTGTGCATTGATGCAAAACAGTTCGAAGAAGGCTGGTGGGTGGTCGATGGACAGCAACGCCTCATCAGCTTGGCGAACGCTCTTTCCGAAGAAGGCGCAAGGGACAGCCGGTTCTCACTTTCCTATGATTTACGCAAGCAAACCTTTGTGCATCCCAATCAAGGGGACGAGGGACATATCGTACCCTTGCTTACTCTCTTCGATCTTCAGCGCTTAATTCGCTGGTTCACCAAGGATCACCCCGAAGCCAGTGAAATGCTAGATGAGGCATCAAGGATTACCCGTGCCATCCGTGAGTATAAAATTCCTGCCTATTTGGTGGATCAGGACGATGAAGCAGTTTTGCGCGATATTTTTGATCGCATGAACTCTTATGGCAAACGGCTCAGCAAAGCCGAGATATTTTCCGCGCTGCATCCCGTTGAAGGCGCAGACGTGGAACCATTTTCACACTTTCAGCGAATTGCCGAATCCATTCACGGTGAGCAACGTTTTGGCATTATAGACGATGATACGGTCATTAAAGCCTTGCTGGCAAGGCGTGGGGCAGACGTGTACCGTGATGTACGCATCGAATTCGCGCCGGAGCGTACCCGATATCCGCGTGACTTCGAAGGGGAGTCGCCTACAGATGCCAACCGCGAGGGAAAACTTGCACTCTCTCGTGCCGTGAGGTTTCTGCAAGAAGATGCTTGTATACCTCACTTTTCCTTCCTACCCTACCGTTATTTGCTTGTAGTGCTAACCAGGTTCTTTGCCCACTTCCCAGAGCCGGAGCCGCGCAACCGCGTCCTATTGCGCCGGTGGTTCTGGCGGGCGGCGTTGATCGGCCCAAGTGTGTTCGACGGCAATTGGGGGAATGCCATGCGAACTCTCAGTATGCGCATTATGGCGGGAGACGAGACAGGTTCCGTTCAGCGGTTACTTCATGCTCCGATTACTAACTCACTTTGTCTTCCAAAATTGACAGACTTTCGTCCCCATTGGGCAGAAGGGCGGATTGCCCTTGCGGCACTTTGGGCGCTGAATCCAAGATCACCTCTCACCGGAGAAGCTTATGAATGCCAGCAATTAGCCGATGTGATTGGATATGACAGCACACTAAGAACAGTGGCACTGCGAATTTTACGAAGCGAACCACAAAACCATAGGTATTGGGCCGCCAATCGCATTCTTGTGCTAGAGGATGAAGACATCCGTGAGACCGTGGAGAATACTCTTATCACATCTCCCTTATGGTTGACTGGCAAAACTCAAACGTCGTTTCTCGACTCTCATGCCTTAGATGTCGGTCTTATCCAAACTCTAAAAAAAGGGGATAAAATCAGTTTCCTAGAGGGTCGTCAGCGGCGCATAGAACAAGTTGTCAGGGAATTTATCGGACGCATGGCCGAAAGCGATCTAGAAGACACCCCCCCGCTGGCCAGTTTTGATCTTGATGACGAAGAGGAAGAACGCGATGACGCTCTCGCGTGAGGAGCAGTTCTGCGTCTATCTCCATAACAAACTTGTTGGACGTTTGCACCGACGCGACGATGTAACGCGGTTTGTTTTCGATGAGGGTTATTGGAATGATCCGAACCGCGCCGTACTGGGACTTCGCTTTGAGGAAGACCCCCATGCACGGCATCGTAGGAATATGCGGCTTCCTCCTTGGTTCTCGAACCTGCTGCCCGAGGGGCGTTTGCGCGAGTGGATTGCGCAGGCAAGGCATACGTCAATCGAACGGGAAATGGAATTGCTGGCTCAGGTTGGTCACGACCTTCCAGGTGCGGTGCGTGTGCTCACCGCCGACCAAATAGTACCCGTGGAAATAGATGACGGCAGCGGCTTGAGTACCGAACAAAGCAGGGCTACGGACTCACTCTGGTCTTTCTCCTTGGCAGGGGTTGGCCTTAAATTTTCCATGTTGGCACGAGGAGATCGACTGACAATTCCCTCACGCGGCGAAGGTGGCGATTGGATCGTCAAACTACCCGATCCGATTTATCCCGATGTGCCATGGAATGAGTTGGCAATGATGACGCTTGCCAAGGCTGTAGGCATTGACGTACCTGAAGTCAGGGTACTGCATCGGGATCAAATTGACCCCCTTCCTGAACGGGTATGGTCAGGCTGCGAGAACTATGCCTTTGCCGTAAAGCGATTCGACCGCGGGCCAGGGCGGGAATGGATTCACATTGAGGACATGGCCCAAGTGCGGGGCTGCTACCCTGATGCCAAATATTCGGGAACGTTCGAAACCGTCGGTGCTCTAGTGTATCGCCAGCGCGATATCAATGCATTACGCGAATTTGCTCGGCGTTTGGCTTTCAACATCATCATTGGCAATGGGGATGCGCACCTGAAAAACTGGTCATTAATCTACAACGACCCGCGCATCCCCACTTTAGCCCCAGCCTATGATTTGGTTGCGACGTTCGTCTATCGCCCAGCTTGCGAGGGGGTTGAAGACATGGCCTTGCGCTTCGGAGGGAAGAAACGCTTCGAGGATATGCGGATTTCCAGCTTTGCCCGCCTTGACCAGAAACTTGATGTCAAGGCGGAACTCGGCGACGTTGCCAGAATGCTGGTGGACCGTGTGCTTGCAGAGTGGACACGGGCGGCAGCATTGCTCGAAGGACACCCCGAATTATGTAGGCGAATTGAATTATTTGTAAAAGAACGTACCCGCCAGCTTATTCGTTAACGACGGGGCCGCCCCTCTTTGTCGCAATAACTGGTTTCTGAAGCCTGTTGCAAACGATTCCACCCAGCCCACAGTTGGCGGTATGGGTGTCTGCGCTGCTTTGACTGGTTTTTTTCGTGCGGTGCGCCGGTTTAAACCTCCTGGTATAGGGACAGGAACCCCAGCGGACTGACTGGCACTTTCTCGGAAATCAGATGGGGCCCTAGTTCCATCAAAGCCTTGCGGTAGACTTCCCGTTTGAAATAAACCACATCATTTAAGGGATGCCAGAAATCCACCCAACACCAGGCATCAAATTCAGGCTTTGCCGTGCGATCAAGCCGGATATGGCATTCCTTATCCATCATGCGGAGAATGTACCAGAGTTGTTTCTGGCCGATGCAAAGCGGCAAGGAATGTTTGCGGATGAAACGCTCAGGCAAGTCATAACGTAACCAGTCACGGGTACGGCCAATCAATTGGACCTGCGGGTCTGTCAAGCCGACCTCCTCGTACAACTCGCGATACATCGCATCGTCGGGAGATTCATTGCACTTAATGCCTCCCTGTGGAAATTGCCATGAGCGCATGCCAGCCCGCCGCGCCCAAAAAACGCGACCTTCGTCATTGCACAGGATAATACCCACGTTAAGGCGGTATCCCTCCGAATCAATCATAACCGCGACAGCCCGATGCCTAGAGATGCTATAATGATGGCCTATTTGAAGCCGTTTCTAAGATGAGATTGATTGTTTCACAAATCACGATTCCATGCTACAACTTGCAAAGCTCAAGGCCCATTCTTTGTGTCCGTTTTGGAGAAAAAACGTGAGTTTGGCGATATTCGATCTTGATAACACGCTGCTGGCTGGCGATAGCGATTATCTGTGGGGCGAGTTCCTGGTGGAAAAGGGACTGGTCGATGGCATGGCTTATCGCCGGGCCAACGAGCATTTTTACCAGCAATATCGGGACGGTTGTTTGGACATTGCCGAATTTTTGCGTTTCGCCCTCAAACCTTTGGCTGACCACCCCCCGGAAGAACTCTACCGTTGGCGGGAGGATTTTATCCAAGAAAGGATCAAGCCCATCCTATTGCCTTCCGCATTCGACATCATCGAAAAGCATAGGCAGGCCGGCGATCTGTTGATCGTCATTACAGCCACCAACTGCTTCGTCACCGAACCTATCGTAAAGCTTTACGGAATCGAACATCTGATCGCCACCAAGCCCGAATTTCGCGATGGGCGCTACACCGGCAACTTCGATGGAATCCCCTGTTTTCAAGAAGGCAAAGTGAAGCGCTTGGACGAATGGATGGAAACTGGCGGGTACGATCTTAGTGACAGTTGGTTTTATAGCGACTCGCACAACGACCTGCCCCTATTGTCAAAGGTGAGCAACCCAGTGGCGGTGGACCCTGACGAAACCCTATGCCGTATTGCCTTGGAAAATAGCTGGCCGGTGGTGAGTTTTAGGTAACGATCAAGTTTGCAATCAAACCTTTGTGACGGATGGATTGAACATGAGTCCTCAAGCGGCTGGCGAGTACAATGGTGCGTAATTCTTCAACGGCACTTTCGAACTCGTCGTTGATAATCAAATAATCGTATTCGGCATAGTGGGACATTTCCGATATGGCATCGCGCATCCGGCGGACAATGGTCTCCTCGTCATCTTGGCCTCGTCCGTGCAGACGTTTTGACAATGCTTCGCGTGAAGGTGGAAGGATGAATAGAGTTTGGCAATCGGGCATTTGCTCTTTGATTTGTCTAGCCCCCTGCCAGTCGATTTCAAGCAGGACATCCTTGCCCAATGACAAGAGGGTTTCCACGGTGGTGCGGGCGGTGCCATAGTAATTGCCGAAAACTTGGGCATATTCTAAAAATGCCCCGGCGGCAGCCATTTCCTTGAATGTTTCACGGAGGGTGAAAAAATAATCCACCCCTTCGGACTCTGCTGGCCGTTTTGGGCGGGTAGTATGGGACACGGACACCGATAAACCCTCCACCTGGGATCGCAATTTCCTGACTAGGCTGGTCTTGCCTGCCCCAGACGGGGCCGAAACGACAAATAGGGTGCCTTGACTCATATTGTTATGTCTCCAGAGGTGGTGAGCCGTCAACGTAATTGCAGCCATGAAACCCTGCCTTGGGTTGATCCAGGATCAGTAACCATCTGAATGCCAGTGGTCGGCCCGGTCGGCCCGGTCGATCCGCCGAAATACTTATGGACGACTCCCTGGCCATAGATCAACGCCGGAGTTTTTAGGATGCCCACCGTGCTTTGAATGCCGGAGGGCGCCATCGTGGTCGTGGCATTGCCTATTTTTGCAGTCACCAAATCGTAATTGGGTGCTTTGCCTAATGGGTTGGTGCCGAATATGTTAAGGAAAACCGGGTTGCTTGGCGCGTTTCCGGTGATGGCATCCAGTTCCATGACCCAACCCGATGCCTGTGTATTTGGATCGCAAGGAGTGGATGTGGGGAGTTGGGTGGAGAAAACGATATTGCCGTTCAGCAAGTTTGGGAAGCTGACTGAACGCTCGCTCGGCATGTTGGAAGGGGTGGACAAGTCCATATACCATCCTGACTGTTGGCTTTGCGTAGTGTTCGTCGTTTGGCCAGCACAGGAAGTCTGGTAACAGGGCAGATTCGAGGACGCAGTCGATGTCACGCGGACGTTGGCTACTGCGGTCGTAGTGTTGTTTTGGGTTATAGAACTCGGGGTTAATATGGTCTGCTGCAATAAGCTGCTGCGTCCGGCTATCGAATTGTCGGTGCTTGCCGTTCCTTGGTTTCGGTCCCACAGGGCGTAAACGGTTTGTTGTTGTGTAAAGTTTTGTTGCTGTGGGCAAGTGACACCCAAGGTAATAGACGATTCAACGTCACAAAGCCCTAAGTAGGAACCGGTGCCGAAGTACACCATCACCGATGGTTTGTTCGGGCTTGAGGGTGATGTTGCCTCATTTGCCGCGTAGAGGGTGTTGGCTTGGGTCGAACTTACGCTGCCCACCTGCGGCTTGGCCGTGATCGGTTGACGATGCTTTAGGTCACATTGTTGGGCATTTTCTTCACAGGCGACAAACAAGGGTTTTGCATTGCCGTTGACTTGGTTGGCGACTTGCCAATCCGCGCTAGCAGAGTTCGACTGGCAACCAAGATAGTCGCCCCTGGTTGTGACCCCTGTGCAATTGACATCAAATTTCCACAAATTGCCTTGCAGGTCGCCCGCATAGATGTAGTCCACCTTTTGGTCGTTATTCACATCCACTGCAATCGGTGTCGATAAGCCATTAGGGCTGCCACTAAAACAATAATTAGTGTTGGTAATGGTGCTGGGTGCTGTATAGGGCTTGGGACCATTGGGATTGGCATTGGTAGTGACATTGATGCTTGTAGTGGAAACGCAGGGCGAAAACTTTGCGATGATGAAATTAGGGTTTTTCGGCGTCAAGGTGATGTCCAAGATATATAAGATAGGCAATTGGTTTTGGCTGTTGTAGCCATTGCCTACTATCACTCCCCACTTGCCGTTTTGCATTCTTGCCAAGCTGGGTTGGGACAAGGGCATGCCCAAATCGCCATCCGCCCAGTCGTTGAAATACGGGTAGGATGGATTGTTGATTGGATCATATATAAGGCCAGGATTGTGGGTAAATTCCCATAGCACATTACCGGCTGCAAATTTTGGGTTAGCTGGGTTAGTGATATCCAGGGCGAAAATGCTCCCTCCCCAATCAAGTGCCAAATCCGGTGGGCTTGCCCCGGTCGTACCCAGCAAGACCGTACGCCATGTATTGTTACTGGAGAAATAGGCATCACCTGCTTTTGGCGAACCATCCACAAAATAATTATGATATAATGGGTTATTTGTGGCAAACGTATCAGGTGGCGGTATGAAAAGACCCTCTCGATGGTGAAGATAGTTGTTAAGAATACTGCCAGGTAAAAAAGAGAACACTTCGGTTCCAAGCCCAGAGTCGAAGGCATTTGGCGTATTACGATTCCAAGTGCCTACTTCGAAGCCATGCAAGCGACCGTCGTTGCCACCGACATACACCATTCTAGCGCGTGGATAATTCTCGCTTGCGACTTGGCTTTTGTTATTCACAAATGTCGGATAATCCGTACTTTGACTTTCGGGCAAACTGGAATAATTAAAATCTTCAGACCCGACAAACAAAGGATCGGAGTTAACCAAATCACCTAGTAGGCTTGGACGTGACCTTAAAGTATCACCCTGACTATTTGTAGTAATCGCGGAGCCAGACAAATAAGCTTCGACATTGTTTGAATGTCCAAAACCTGGTTTATTTATATTGTCTATTAAATTTATCTGAGAGTCGCTAAGGTTACTAACATAGAATGGGTAGCCTTTCAGCATTGGATTTATGCTTGTATTAATGCAATGAGGATCAGGTGCTCCATAATAACAATACTGGACAAAATCAGCATCTGGATGGAAAAAAGTATATGGGTTAAGGGGGTTGTTGTTATTGTTTTTGTTGGTCAAAACATCTCCCGCTTCCCATGCTGTAATTTGAGTCAAGTCACCCGTCGTAAGATTAGCTTGATAGGACAACAACTTGCCGGTCCAGTTGGTGGGGTTATACATCGATTGGAAAACCCTGCCCCCTACCGGGTCGCTCGCCAAGGCTGAGGACGAGGGATAATAATCTTGGGCTTGCACGTTGCTGTTGCTTAGCGGCAACAAGCAGCTAGACAGCGGAAATTGGGCAATATCCAAGCATGATAACGAGGCATTTGTATAGTAATACGCACTGTTATTATAATTTGGGATGGCAAAGCTTTGGTCCGTATTGTAATAAGGGCAACCTTGGTAGCCTAAGCTTAAGTCATGCCACAGCAGCGCAAAGCCATATAAAAGTGCTACAATAAAGTTTTTTTGCATTGAGATTTCCCCTACATTAATCGCTATCGGTTGGTCCAATTGTTGGATGTTGAAAACGCTGCAGGTAATCGTCTTTGAGCGTAAGATAATGTGTTGCTGAGTAGCGGAAAAAGATTTTTTCCTCATTGGTCAAAGGTCTGGCTTTTCTGGCTGGCGAGCCTAGGTAAAGAAAACCAGTCTCCAAGGTTCTGCCGGGTGGAACTAGGCTACCAGCCCCAAGGATGACTTCATCCTCGATAACCGCACCATCCATGACAATCGCGCCTATGCCAATTAAGCAATGGTTGCCGATGCGACAGCCATGTAGCACCACGCGGTGCCCGACAGTGACATCATCACCCACAACCATTGCATAGCCATCGGGCGAATGCTCATTGGGGTGTGTGACATGCAACACACTGCCGTCTTGGATATTGGTCCTAGACCCAATTTCGATGCGGTTGACATCTCCGCGCAGCACGCACATGGGCCAGATGGATGCGTCATCGCCGAGGATGACATCGCCGACCACCATGGCCGTTTCGTCGATGAATACGTTTTTACCGATAATGGGAAGATTGTTCTTATAGGCGTTTATAGGCACTCTGACTACTCCTTATTAAGGTTGGCGATGCCAAATCATGGCGGCTTAGGTTTATAATCCATAATTGTTAAGCACCCTACTCCATTAGCTAAGGAAAATCCCATGATTGTTGAAGGCGGTTTTATTCTGTTTGGCATAACGGTCATTGTGTGCCTTTATGTCATCATTATCTACAATCGGCTGATAAGCCTCAAACATGATACCGCAAAAGCGTGGTCAAATATTGATGTGCTGCTTAAACAACGTCACGATGAATTGCCCAAGCTCATTGAAACCTGCAAGCAATACATGCAACATGAGCGTGAAACCTTGGAAAGAGTGATGCAGGCTAGGTCCAGCGTTTCCACCGCACGAAAAACGGCCAACCTGCGTGCGCTCGGCGTGGCCGAGAGCCAACTGCATCAAGGCTTGACTAGCCTTTTCGCCACCGCCGAGGCTTATCCGCAGTTGAAGGCGGATGAATCCTTCCGCAATCTCGAGTCGCGCATCACCGGCCTGGAAAACGCCATCGCGGACCGACGTGAGTATTATAACGAAGTGGTCAATAGCAACAACGTCCGTCTTGAGCAGTTTCCTGACATCTTTGTCGCCCGCCTGTTCGATTTTGATAGTTTTGATTTGTTGCAATACAGCGAGGCTGAGAAAACCGACGTGGATGTCAGGGCTTTGTTTAGGTAGGTGTGCGATTAAAGGTGATGAGGGAGTGCAAGGCTTGCCTTGCGAGGGCATTGCAGGCAAGGCAAGCCTTTGCACCCCCAGCATAATTTTAGTGCCACCAAATTCGTTCGCATCACTGTATGACAGGATCATATTTCTACAACTTCGTTAGTTTTGTTCAATCGCTTACTCCTTTGGTGTTTTGGATGCTTGGGATAGTGATTGGAACGGCCTCCGTTGCTTGTTGTTATTTTGGCGTCAACGCGCTCTACCGGTCCCGATTGATGGCCGACATGCCGACTTCCAAGCTGCGTTCGGCAGCCCAAGGGTATATTGAGGTGCAAGGCTGGGCGCAAATGATGCCCGGTGAGCCGATTTACGCACCGCTCAGCGGCATGCCTTGCGTGTGGTATAGCTATAAGGTGGAGGAAACCGGGGATTCAAGCGGGGGAGGGCGTGGGTGGACTACCCTGGAAAGCGGCGTTAGCGATGCCATCTTTTATCTAGTTGACCAAACCGGAAAATGCGTCATCGACCCCGACGGAGCCGAGGTGACACCTTCCGTCAAGGTTCGTTGGCGCGGCAATACACGCCGACCGATGATCGCCCCCAAGAAAACCAGCGTGTGGTCTATGCTTTTTCACGCCGGTTCCTTCCGTTTCACCGAATGCCGCATCCATGAGTATGACCCACTCTATGCCATAGGCCAGTTTACCGGTGTGGGAGGTAGTGAACAGGCAAGCATCAAGGAAGCGACTGGCGATTTGCTATCCCTGTGGAAGCGGGATCGTGGTGGGCTATTGCAGCGGTTTGATGCCAACAGGGACGGACAAATTGATTTAGACGAATGGGAGAACGTCCGTCTGGCGGCGGAAAAGCAAGCTATCTCGAATTTATACGAAAGCCAGCAGCACCCGGAAATAAATCTATTGAAAAAGCCTGCGGACGGTCGGACGTTCATCCTATCCTCATCCAGCCAAGACCATGTCATTGCAGTAAACCGCCGCAAAGCCGTGTTAGGAATAGTGGGGTTTCTTGGTTTTGGGCTCGCCTTGGCGTGGTCTGTCAAACAACGTTTTGGCTGATTATTGAGAACCCAAATGCCAATAACCAGGCAGGGTTTGCAAGCGATCATCCACCATGGCACTGCCCACAGTGAAATGATAGAGGCTTTGAAATGCGGTGTCGGCCAAGCCCAGCAACTCATGCACCGGGTCGTCGAAGAAACAGCCAATGCCTGTTCCCCTGACCCCGGCCGCTTCGGCTTCCAGGTAAAGCGTTTGACCAACCAACCCGCATTCCCAAAACAGCCGCCGGTAAACCCAAGGCCCTTCGCCCAAACCGGACTCGAACTCGGCCAACATCCCTAGGCTGAAGGCACTGTCCCCGGCGATGGCTTGTTGGCAGGACAATGTGGCTGCCGCTTGCTGCGCGTTGACCCGCAATAGCCGGAAAAATCTTAAATGGCTTGGACAAGCTTCGCAGGACTCCCATAAAAACTCTTTCTTCATTGCCGCCCTTAACGCTGATTCCGCCTCAGCACTACGGCAGAATATATACACTCCGGGCGGCAAGCCGACTACCCGGTGGACGAATAACACCGGATGTACCCGAGGCGGCCAGTTCCACAGGTCGAAGGGCAGCGCGTTGGTGCGCGGCAGAGTTGAATCCAAAATGCGGTAGAGGGTTTTGGCTGGAATCGCAGTCGCGCCGTCAAAGGCTTGGGCGCTGCGGCGTTGCTTAATCAGTTCGGGGGCAGGGAGTTCGCAGAGGATGGGGGCGAGAGGCGGCAATGCTGTTGAACTAAGCCTTTCGTCAAAGGGACGAGTGTCGCTGGTTCGGGGTTTGCGTGAAGCCTCGCTGGCTTCATCAATCGCCGGCCAGTCGCTTGTGTGCTTTTGGCTAAGAGTATTGGCCTTGCCCGTCCAAGCCCCGATTCTGGCCGCGTCCACGATTCCGTCGATATCGGGTTCCTCGCATCCATTAATGCCGGTTTCGATCAGGCATAGCAGATCGGCTGCTTCGGTTTCGGCTCCGATAAAGTCAGCCTGACGGTCCAGCCCCAGTAAAGCGGCAATATCCGCATCGCCCCAAGCGTCCAGCAAGCGTACCCGCCAACCTAACACGGCGGCGGCGTAGCGCAAAGCCCCCAGTCCATGTCCGATGTCGTGCTGGCAATAACGGAAGGCACGTTCGCCGTATTTCCAGGCTTCCCGCCAGTGGATGGAGCTTAGTCCCACCAACAAGCCATGGAAAGGTGGCTCGAATCGGCAGCGTAGTTCCAGAGCATGGTCATGGGTGGCATAGTGATAGACTCCGTTACCCAAACCTGCCACACCCGCAGTAATTACATAGGCTTCGGTGGGGTGGAGGTTGCCGCTAGATGGATTGCAACGCAAAGCCCAGCGGTCGCCCCCATATTGCTTCCAGGCTGCCAGGCCAAACGAAAGCTCCAACAATATTCCTACACTCTGCTTACCCAGTGGATTTGGCACAATTCCTTCTGGCGCGAATAAATCGGCATATAAAACATCTAGCTTGTCTGCCGCTAGGGTAAGCGTGTGCTGCGGTGCGCCTGCAAAACGTCGGAATGGGTCGGGCTGGGTTTCCCAATCCATGAAGTCCGGACTGGCAGCATAACGGCCAAAACCGTGTTTGGTGCGATGGTGGTAGGCACGCACCCGGTTAAGTGCGTTCATTTCAAAATCCTCTGGCCTAGTTTGATCTTCATTCATGGCTTGATTGGCATCGTTAAGTTGGAAGATTCCATGGGCAAAATAAGAATTGCCGTGGGCTGTCTTTAGCATCCTTGCATTTCTAATTTTAGGGTAAAATGTTAAGAAATCCACAAACGAGTGAACTTACCATGAGTTATCCGCAAGGCATCACCGATCATCTTACCACTTTGCGTGATTATATCCGCTGGGGTGCCAGTCGATTCAAGCAGGCCGGTTTGTTTTTTGGTCACGGCACGTCCAATGCCATCGACGAGGCAGCCTGTTTGGTGCTTCATGCCTTGCACCTGGCGCATAACCTGCCTAGTGGCTATTTCAACTGCGTGTTGACACCTGACGAGCGGTTGGAAGTGCTCGGCCTGCTTGAACGGCGCATCGCCGAGCGCAAACCTGCGGCTTATCTTACTAAGGAAGCCTGGTTCTGTGGTTTGCCGTTTTATGTGGACGAGCGGGTTTTGGTGCCTCGTTCGCCGATTGCCGAACTGATCGAAAAGCAATTTAGCCCGTGGCTAAGCCAGCCGGATGAAGTGGCCGATATTCTCGATCTTTGCACGGGTTCGGGCTGCATCGCCATTGCCTGTGCAGTTGCATTCCCAGATGCCGATGTGGACGCGGTGGACATTTCTGCGCCAGCCTTGGAAGTAGCGCAGAAAAACATCGCAACCCATGATGTTGGGGATCAGGTGACACTAGTGTGTTCCGATTTATTCGATAAGCTCCCGGCTAAACGTTACGATCTCATTGTCAGCAACCCGCCCTATGTAGCAAGCGAAGAATGGCGCGGCCTGCCGGCGGAATACCATGCAGAACCCCGGTTGGGCTTGGAGTCGGGTGCATCCGGCTTGGATTGCATCCGCCGCATCCTGAGTCAGGCGCATGCCTACCTGAAACCCGACGGTCTGCTTATCGTCGAAGTTGGCAGCAGCGCCGAGGCTTTGGACTATGCCTATCCCGATGCCCCTTTCTGCTGGCTGGAGTTTGATCGCGGCGGCGATGGGGTGTTTCTGTTGACAGCGGATCAACTTGTCGAATTTCGCACCCAATTTGGCTAAGTTGGATAAACCTAAGGCGATTTTCGATAAATAAACTACCTAAAGTAGAAGCGGCATCTTGCCGCTTTAAGCGGCTGGAAGCCGCTTCTACTTGGTATAAACATTCTTGGAAATCGCCTAAATCACTTTATGCTCGAATTCATTCGCCCAATAATTCATTAAGTTGGCGAATAAATCCGCCCCTACAGATATCGCTGCCGAATTCAACATGAAGGGTTTGCTGTGTTTTTTTTTATTGCTGGTTGGCTGTGGGCCTAGCGTTCCAAAGCTTGGGCCTTTGCCCCAAGACGCGGTTATTCTTGCCTTCGGCGACAGCCTGACTTACGGGACGGGTGTCAATGCGGAGGAAAGCTATCCGGCAGTATTGCAAACCCTGGTAGGGCATCCCGTAATCCGCTCTGGCGTACCGGGCGAGGTCACCGAAGAAAGTCTGGCGCGACTGCCTGATGTGTTAGATCAAAACACCCCAAAACTGATGATCCTATGTATAGGCGGCAACGATTTTCTGCGCCAATTGGGCGAACAGCAAGCCGCCGACAACATCCGGGCCATGATAAGGCTTGCCAGGGACAAAGGCGTGGAGGTGGTGTTGGTGGGGGTGCCAAAATTCGGCTTAATGCTTTCACCTCCGGAATTTTACCGGCAAATCGCCGAGGAATTCCATATTCCATATGAAAACGGGATTATGCATAAGGTTCTGTTAAGCCCTGAACTAAAATCTGACGAGATACACCCCAACGCCAAGGGATACCATCTATTTGCCGAAACGATAGCGGCTCTGCTGAAAAAAGCCGGGGCGGTTTAAGGTGGTTGAATCAAACAAACGGCTGATTTTTATCGTGGTGTTCTTCTCCGGCCTGGTTATTTCTGGAATACAGCCCAAGGATTATTTCACTTGGTTTTTGGAAGTTCTTCCGGCATTGCTTGCATTCGCCATTTTAGCATGGACCTACCGGCGATTTCGTTTCACCGACATGGTTTATCTGCTGATCTTGGTGGAATGTTATATCTTGTTTATCGGTGGGCATTACACTTATGCGGAAGTGCCATTATTCAACTGGATACGCGATTATCTAGGGGGGGGCCGCAATAACTATGACAAACTCGCCCATTTCATGCAAGGTTTTATACCAGCCATGCTAGTCCGCGAATTTTTAATCCGCCTTCAAGTGATTGCCCGCAAATCTTGGTTGCCTTTCGTGGTGGTTTGCATCTGCGTGACTATTAGCGTGTTATACGAATTTTTTGAATGGTTCATGGCGGTGGCAACCGGCGAGGCAGCGGAAGCTTTCTTAGGCACACAAGGCTATGTGTGGGATACGCAGTCGGACATGCTCATGGCGATGATAGGCGCTACGGTGGCGATGTTGACCATGGCGCGGTGGCAGGATAGGCAGATTGGGGCGTTGGCGCGGTTGCAGGCTAAGGCCGACTCGGTTTTGAAAACCGAGTCGGTTTAGCCGAAGGCCGGATGTAGCTTGGGTAATCCGGGGGATCGGAGCAACGAGTCTCTCGCATAAATACCATTTGAATCATAGGAGTATTGAGGCATGAAGTTTCTAGTTACCATTGATCGCGATGAAGACGGTGTTTGGATCACCGAATGCCCTTCCATTCCGGGCTGCGTAAGTCAGGGCAATAGCAAGGATGAAGCATTGAGGAATATAGAGGAAGCCATCCAATTATGCCTTGAAGTTAGGGCTGAGCAGGGCTTGCCATTGACCCTTTCAACCCGGTTGTGAGGTTGCCGCATAATGTTAGCCCCTCCGTCATTAAGCGGTCGGGAACGATGAAAAAACTGATTGAAAAAAAATGAGTTCGGAAATAGCTATTGAAGTTCAGGCGTTCGATAAGATTCAAGCCAAACGGGTTAGACCTTGGAAGGGTGAGGAAGAAGTAAGATTGGCTTGGGTTTCAGCTTTAGAAGAATCAACGGGCAAAATTTTTGATGCTGAACGTGCTAAGAAGGACTGTAGTTATAATAATGTAATTATCGAGTTTAAGGCTCCAGGGCTTTTCAAAGCATCAAAAGCAAGTGCAAAATTTAAGGAGGCGACCCAAGATCGGCTTTTGCCCTACATTCTTCGTGAATCCAAAAAAACTGGAATACCATCAGAAGATTTTATTGGAATAGCCATTGATGGTAACCACATTTGTTTTGCTCAAGTTATAAATGCTTGTATACAAACTCAACATTTAATTCCTTTTTCTTCCTTTGCCGTTGGTTTGGTTATTCAAGCAATTATATCTGATATTCGTAAAGCCGTTACCTCCGATAATTTAATGGCTGACTTTGGGCATGGGTCAGTAAATGCTCAAACTCTGATGCAAGCGATGGCAGATGCTTTAGCAGGTGAACTTGAGTTACAAGGAAACTCGAAAATAAAAATGCTCTTTGAAGAATGGAAAACACTTTATGGGCAAGTCGCAGACATGTCTATATTGCAAACAGAATCTATCGAAAAGGAAATCTCCTTCTCTTGGAATGGGCATTCAAATAAATCTTTAGCGGAACGTCTTTTTTCCATACACACTTACAACTCACTATTAATCAAGCTATTAGCGGCTGAAATCGTATCTGCTTATGGTTTGACAACCATCCATCAACCAGCGCAAGCAATGTCCGCCATGTTAAATGACTCAATGTTGCTTGATACCTTGTCTCAATATATTGAAAAATCCGATATATTCTCCCAAGCAGGAATTAATGGATTTGTTGAAGAGGCTATCTTTAGCTGGTATCTTGATGTCGCTAGAAAACCTGAATATTCGAAATCTATACTGTCTTCGTTGCGAAGGATTCTTGCTACTTTGTCCCTTTATAGGACCGACCGTCTCATGCACACGCGTGATGTTTTACGTGATTTATATCAAGAACTGGTTCCGGGGAAGTTACGTCAGAGTCTTGGTGAATTCTACACTCCAGATTGGCTTGTCGATTTTACAATTTCTAAGGCTAAAAAAGGCAATTGGCTACAAAGTCGAATTCTAGACCCCACTTGCGGCTCTGGGTCGTTTTTATTGTCGGCAATACGATGTGTCCGTGAAGAAGCCACACAAAATGGTTGGTGCGCAAACAAAACATTGCAATATATATGCTCTTCAATATGGGGTTTTGATCTCAACCCTTTAGCAGTGCAAACTGCAAGGGTCAATTTTTTGATGGAGATTGCTGACCTCCTAAAAGCAACGCCGGGGCATCAAGTTGAAATTCCTGTAATACTAGCCGATGCAATTTACTCCCCGGCAGCCCTTCCAGAAAAAGGATCAGAGATAGTCAATTACAAAATAGGAAGTCAGTTTGCAAAGCTCGACATTAACTTGCCAGAAGTGCTCGCGATTGACCGTGTACGACTTGACCAAGTTTTTGCGCAAATGGGCGAGTGTGTTGAAATCGATTTAGAATTCGCCGATATGGCTAAGCGACTCATTGACTCAGAATTATTGTTAAAAACTGAATTAGATAAGTGGAAATTGCCACTCCAAAGGACATATGACCAAATTCTGGCTCTTCATCGTCAGCATTGGAACGGTATCTGGTTTCGCATAGTTCGTAACTTCTTTTGGTCAGCAACGGCAGGCCAATTCGATTACATAATAGGCAATCCACCTTGGGTGCGCTGGTCCAAACTGCCTGATGCCTATCGTGAGCGCGCCAAGCCTACTTGTGAACATTATGGTATTTTTTCAAAAAACAAGCGCCATGGTGGTAATGAGTTGGATATTTCCGCAATGATTACTTACACAACAGCAGATAAATGGCTGAAAAATGATGGACGTTTGGCATTTGTAATTACAGGATCTATTTTCAAAAATCCATCCTCGGCAGGTTTTCGAAATTTCAAGCTCGAGCCGAATAACCCTTTTTCCTTGTATCTTTTACCCGTGTCAGTTGATGACATGAAAGCCTTAAAGCCATTTGAAGATGCGTCAAACCATACCGTAGTTGCAATATTTGACAAGTCAGAAAAAGCTGGCACTTATCCTATTCCATATAGGGAGTGGAGTAATAAACCACCATTTCACAAAGCCATCCCTAGCCATCTCTCCCTAAATGCCGTAATTAATCAGGTCGAAATAACTGAAAAGGAGGCTGTACCTGTTGGTGAAATCGGTTCCCCTTGGGCTGTTCTTTCTGTGGGTCGATATGCTTTGTTGCAAAAGTTGTCTGGCGTATGTAATTGGGCAAGTGGGCGCAAAGGCATAACGGCTGACTTGAATGGTGTGTATTTTGTGCCAATCATTGAAGTTAGTGGAAAAATGGTAAAAATTCATAGTCGCCCGGAAGCAGGCAAAAAAGATATTGGACCCACACGTTCGGCTTGGGTCGAGTCTGATTTACTTTATCCATTGATTAAAGGTGCTGGAGACTTTGAAGCTTGTTACATATACCTTACAAATCCAGATTATCAAAAAACTCGGCTATTTACTTTAGTGCCAAATACTGGGATAACTTCTAACGATTATACAACTTGCGAAAACCTTATGAATACTAGCTCCCTTGAAAAAACAAAGGCGTGGTTTTCATCTTTCCGTAATCTTTTGAATGAACGTTCAACTTATCGTCGCCAAATGCCCGGAGCACCTTTCTATTCGGTTTACAATGTTGGGTTATACACTTTTCAACCTTGGAAAGTTGTATGGCCTGAAATGTCTTCCAAATTTTATGCGGCGGTAGCGGGTAGCTTAGAAGTGCCGGGTAATAGTTTGCGGACTTTTGTACCAGACCACAAGATATACTTTGCTTCATTTAATGAAAAAGAACCAGCATATTTCTTATGCGGTCTGCTTAATGCGCCGATAGTAGTTGAGTGGATAGAAAGCCATAATATTAAAATTCAAATTGGAGACATATTCAAACATCTTACACTTCCTATGTTCGATGGTAAAATGACTGAACATTTGTTATTGATAAACTTGGTAGAAAAAGCTCACCAAACTCATGACGCTAGGGCTAGAAAAAAAATTATCAATGAGGCCATGGTTATCGCAGAGCAAATTATTAAAGTTTGGCTAGACACGCAATGCATAACAATAGCCTGAGTAAAATCGGTTTTTAGCGGAATCGTACCAATCAATTAACCCTTAGGTTCAAATATTTATGTCTGGAAATACCATAGGCAAACTCTTCACCGTCACCACTTTTGGCGAAAGCCACGGTCCCGCGTTAGGCGCCATCGTGGATGGCTGCCCGCCGGGGCTGGCACTCAGCGCGGCGGATATTCAAACTGATTTGGACCGGCGCAAGCCGGGGACTTCAAGATACACCACGCAACGGCGCGAGGCGGACGAGGTGAAAATCCTCTCCGGCGTGTTCGAGGGGAAAACCACGGGTACGCCAATTGGCTTGCTAATCGAGAATACCGACCAGCGCTCCAAAGATTATTCCAATATTGCCGAGACTTTCCGCCCCGGCCATGCCGATTACACCTACCATATGAAATATGGTTTCCGCGATTACCGGGGCGGGGGCCGGTCTTCGGCGCGGGAGACGGCGATGCGCGTCGCCGCCGGTGGGATCGCCAAGAAATATCTACTAGAACGGCTGGGCATTGAAATTCGCGGCTATCTGGCGCAATTGGGTCCTATCAAAGCCGAAAAATTGTTATGGGAGGAAGTTGGCAATAATCCCTTTTTTTGCCCGGACCCGGACAAAGTCGCCGAGATGGAAGCCTACATGGAGGCACTGCGCAAGGAAGGCGATTCCATCGGTGCGCGCATCAACGTGGTTGCGACGGGTGTTCCGCCGGGTTTGGGCGAACCCATCTTCGACCGCCTAGATGCCGAACTGGCTTACGCGTTAATGAGCATCAACGCCGTCAAGGGTGTGGAAATCGGTGGCGGGTTTGATTGCGTCGCAGCCAAGGGTACACAATTCCGCGACGAAATCACGCCGGAAGGTTTTTTAAGCAACCATGCCGGCGGAATTCTGGGCGGGATTTCATCGGGCCAAAATATCGTCGCCAGCATAGCACTGAAACCGACTTCCAGTCTGCATTTGCCTGGACGCTCGGTCAATGTCCGTGGCGAGCCGATGGAAGTCATCACCAAAGGCCGCCATGACCCTTGTGTCGGTATTCGCGCCACGCCCATCGCCGAAGCTATGGTGGCGATAGTGCTGCTGGACCATTATCTGAGGCATAGGGCGCAGAATGGGGATGTGGTGACGGAATTGAAGCCGATACCGGCTGGTGTGGCGTGAGGCGAAGGGTTGGGGTCCTGCAAGACAATCCCTGCCTAACTTGTCTTTGCAGCGTCATGGCTTGGGATGCTGCTATTAAATTAAGCCGTCATACCGGCATGGATCGCCGGTATCTAGGTTACAGGGATGTTCTGGGTTCTGGCCGTCCATGGAATCTGGGTTCCGGCGCTCCCTGCCGGAACGACGGGAACCCCCTTAGTTCAATACCATTGGAATCCCCCTGCCCCCTTTTTGCAAAGGGGGGCTAAGATAAAGATGCAGGACATTAATCAATATCTTCGCCAATCCCCTTGCCAAGCTGGTGCTTGGCGTTCCTATTGGGAGCGCCAAGCACCAGCTTGGCTCTTAGATCGGCGGTTCTGTGCCATATTAGGTGGTCTCGCACGATATTGGCAAAGGTATTAATTAATGCCAACCACTATTAAGTTGCCATATTGGCGGCTGTCTGGTTTTTATTTCTTTTACTTCGCCGCATTGGGTTGTTTTCTGCCTTATTGGGCGTTGTATTTGCAATCTTTGGGGTTTAACCATTCACAGATCGGCCTGTTGATGGCCATTTTACCCGCCACCAAGGTTATTTCCCCCACTCTTTGGGGTTGGCTCGCAGACCATACCGGACGCAATATTGCACTGATCCGCGTTTCTTCTTGTCTGACTGCTGCCAGTTTTGCTTTGGTGTTCAAAGAGGACAGTTTCGTTTGGCTGGCCTTGACTATTTTTCTGGTGAGTTTTTTTTGGAACGCCCCCATGCCTCTGTTCGAGGCGTTGACGCTGAGCTATTTGCGTCAAGATTCTCACCGCTACACTAGCATCCGTATTTGGGGTTCTATTGGCTTTGTACTAGCCGTCTTTGCAGTGGGTTGGGCTTTGGATGCCTTCCTTGCCATGGCCTGTTTGCCTTGGCTTGTGCTGGGCCAGTTTCTGTTTATGGCTCTGGTTTCGCTGGTGTTGCCAGGCCGTTCAATGCAGGTCCATGGTATTGTGGCGGGTTCGTTAAGGGCAATCTTTCAGCGCAAGGGGGTCATCGCCTTTTTCCTAGTCTGTTTACTGGTGCAGATTTCCCACGGGCCTTATTACAGTTTTTTTTCAGTCTATCTCAAGGAGAGTGGCTACAACGCTAGCCAAACCGGCTTACTATGGTCATTGGCAATTGTTGCGGAAATTTTATTGTTTTCAGTTTTTCATAGAGTTTCCAGGCGAATCAACTTGCGGGGTGTGATGTTGGTTGGTACTGCCTTGAGCGTGTTAAGGTGGTTTTTGATCGCTTGGTGGGTTGATAATACCGTGTTGTTAATTTTAGCCCAACTATTGCACGCAGCCAGTTTCGGGGCAAACCATGTAGCGGCAATTCAGTTTATACACAAACATTTCGCCTGGCCTCATCAGAGTAAGGGGCAGGCTTTATATGGCAGTTTAAGTTTCGGTTTAGGGGGGATGCTGGGTAGTTTCGCCAGCGGTGAGGTTTGGGTGAGCCTAGGGCCTGAGTTTGTCTTCAGCGCAGCGGCAGGAATGTGTCTGGCTGCATTACTCATCGTTTGGGGGTGGGTGGAGAAGCCCGAAATGGTAAAACACCCGTAAATGAGAATTGCTGGTGATGGGTCTCTGCACTTCAAATGCCGTTGTTTAGGTTAGAATACCCACCATAAACCAGTTATGCGAAATGAAGGAACACCAAATTGCTTGAAATTATTGTTGCCGGGGGATGGGTTATGTGGCCTATCATCGCCTGTTCAATTGTCGCGATGGCGATCATAGGCGAACGTTTTTGGTCTTTGCGCAGGGAGAAAGTCATGCCGCGCCGGTTGACGGCACAGGTATGGAACCTTTATCGCAAAAACCAACTCGACATGCCCCGTATCCGTGAATTGCGCACCAGTTCCCCTCTGGGGGCGGTGCTCGCAGCAGGCATCCTGAACTATCCCCATGGTCGGGAGATTATGATGGAAAGCATCGAGCATGCGGGCCGTGCGGCAGTTCATGAAATGGGCAAATATTTGAATACCTTGGGTACAATTGCTTCCATTTCTCCCTATCTGGGTTTATTGGGCAGCGTATTGGGGATGATCAGAGTGTTTTCCACCTTTTCCGTTAGCGGCGGCATAGCCAATCCGATGCATTTGGCTGGCGGCATTTCGGAAATCCTCATTACCACTGCATCCGGGCTTGCCATTGCCATTCCCAGTCTGATGTTCCATCGTTTTTTTGAAAGCAGGGTCGATGAATTGGCCTTGCGCCTAGAAGAAGAGGCATTGCACTTGATCGAGCGTTTGCATGGCGAGCGCGAAGAGTGAGGAGGCTCAGCCATGAATTTTAATCGACGGGGAAAGGCTAGGCCGGAACTAAACCTGATCCCGATGATTGATGTACTCATCGTGTTGCTGATTTTCTTGGTGTTGACAACGACATTCAGCCACGAAGCGGCCTTGCATATTCATTTGCCCGAGTCCAGTGGACACGCGAGCGACAAAGATAGCAACATAGAATGGGCCATCGACGCGGAAGGCCGCTATGAAATTAATGGACATACGGTGGACAATAATAATTTTGAGTCCATCAAGCGGGCACTAGTGAATGCGGCAGGTCAGAATAAAGACCCTGTAGTGACTATCCGTGCCGACAAGTCCACTCGGTATCAATTTGTGATTGGTGCCTTGGATGCCGCGGGCCAACTCGGTTTTGTCCATGTCACCTTTGCCACCGAAGCGTCGGTGAAGTAGGATTTATGAAAAACCACAACAACTCTGGCAAAGCCACCACCACTACTAACTTTTTCTCCGATTGGTTGCAACGCCAATGGTATGAGTCAAAACCTCCTATTGGCATGATTCCGCTTTCTGTGCTTTTTCGCGGGGCTGTCGCATTAAGGCGCTTGGCTTACGCGAAACAATGGAAGAAGGCGGAACGCTTGCCTGTTCCTGTCATTGTGGTCGGCAACCTCACGGTGGGCGGTACGGGCAAGACCCCTCTAACGATATGGCTAATAGAATTTTTGACCCAATGTGGTTATAGGCCCGGTGTGCTGAGCCGGGGTTATGGCGGGGCCAAACTCGACAAACCACTTGCTGTTAATGCGGACAGCGACCCTAGGGAGGTGGGCGACGAACCGGTCTTGATTGCTAGGCGAACGGGTTGCCCGGTCACTGTGTTTCCCCGCCGTGCTGAAGCCGGACGTGCTCTATTGGCGAGGACGGCTTGCGATATATTAATAGCCGACGACGGGCTTCAGCATTACGGGTTGGCAAGGGATGTAGAAATTGCCGTGGTGGACGGCGAGCGGCGCTTTGGCAATGGGCTATGCTTGCCAGCCGGCCCTTTGCGCGAGCCGGTTGGGCGTTTGGCTGGGGTAGACTTGGTCGTCTGCCGGGGTGGGGCGGCGTTTGAAAATGAATTTCCGCTAACCCTCACCCTTGGAAATGCCGTGAACCTGTTAGATGCAAGTTTGCATCGACCTTTGGATAGTTTTGTCGGGGTCCAGCCATTAGTGGCAATCGCCGGCATCGGCCATCCGAGTCGCTTCTTTGCCGATCTAAGGCAAGCGGGGTTAAGCTTTGAGGAAAGGACTTTTCCAGACCATTATCGCTTTACCCGTGATGATATGAACTTTAGCGAGTATGCCGCAGTGTTGATGACAGAAAAAGATGCAGTAAAATGCCGTGGCTTTGCTTGTGAACGCTTTTGGACCGTACCGTTGCGGGGGTATTTGCCAGCCGCTTTCGGCGAAACATTATTAAGACTTTTGAAGGTTGGACACGATGGATAAAAAACTGCTTGAAATTTTGGTTTGCCCGCTGTGCAAGAGCGATTTGATCTATAAGAAAGAAGAACAGGAGTTGATTTGCAAGGCTGACCGGCTGGCATTTCCTATACGCGACGAAATTCCGGTGATGCTGGAAAATGAAGCTCGCAAGATAAGCCTGGATGAATACGATGCCCTCAGCAGTCGTCATCCCACTAAACAAGAATAATAACTGATGTTACGCACTTGGCGTAGGGCGGGTTACCATGAAAGTACGGTATCCAAGTAGGGTTCGCTTGCGCGTACCGTTTACGCCCTTGACTACTTGCCTTTGCTCTTAACGTTGCGTCGTTGCGTGAGGCAAAAAAACTTCGCCCATTGAATGACATGCCGTATTACGAAAAAGGCAAAAGAAGGTCTCACGCAACGGCGCAACGACGCAACGTAAAAGCGCAAGTGATGAATGATATGGAGGCAATGGGCAGATTGACGAATTGACGGCCCTGACCGGTTTTTCAACCGCAAAAAGCAATTCTCATTTTTGGGCTGGTTTCCAAGCTCCGGCTCTCGCCGTTATACACAAGTCAGGGAAAGCCGGAAAAGCCGTCATTTCGGCAGGGATGCCGAAATCCAGGCCATGGACGGTAATCAGATGGTTGTGCAAGTGCTTGATTCAGTAGACTTGCCTAGGCTTAGTTTACCGTCTGTGGATACAAGGGCATCTGTTGTGACCCACAGTTTGCCATCCTTGGACGCTGGATTTCGGCATCCCTGTCGATATGACGGGCTTCTGTCTATTTGCGTATAACGATGATATCTCCGGCTTGGGAACCCTTATCTTGTTGCAAGCTCCTGCTTGGCCGTTCCTCGGGAAGCTGGAGCTTCAAAACCGCATTCCCAAGCGGGAGCTTGGGAACGAGCAAACAATCCCCCCTAGTCCCCCTTTGCAAAAGGGGGCTGGGGGGATTTTCATGGAAAATAATTAAGATGGTCGATTTTAAAATAGTCATACCCGCCCGACACGCCTCCACCCGGCTTCCGGGCAAGCCCTTACTGGACATCGCAGGCCGGCCGATGATTGTCCATGTTTGCGAACGCGGATTGGAGTCTGGGGCCAGCGAGGTGGTGCTGGCCACCGATGACGAGCGCATTGCCGAAGCCGTGGCCGGTTTGCCGGTGCGGGTGGTGATGACCCGTGCCGACCATCACAGCGGCACCGAGCGGATTCGGGAAGCAGCCGACATCATAGGCTGGACGGATGACACCATCGTGGTCAATCTGCAAGGCGACGAGCCTTTCATTCCGCCGGACTTGAAGCGCCGATTGGCTCGATTATTAGCGAAACAGGATGTGGCGGAAGTCGCCACGCTGGCGACCCCGATTGTCGACAGGGCGGAAATTTTCAATCCCAGCGTAGTTAAAGTCGTGCTGGACCGCGACGGCCATGCCTTGTATTTTAGTCGTGCGCCCATTCCATGGCATCGGGAGTCCTTTAACAAGACAGATGCCGAACTTCCTTTGGTTTTCCCTTGGCTACGTCACATAGGAGTCTATGCTTATTCTGTCGGTTTTCTGCATCGCTATGTGTCATGGCCACCCTCGGAATTGGAAGCCGTTGAATCGTTGGAACAACTGCGCATCCTCTGGATGGGTGAGCGCATCCTCGTCATGCCTGTAGAAAGCGCACCCGAGGCAGGGGTGGACACAGAAGAGGATTTACACCGGGTTAGGGCTAGGTTTGCCGCAAAATGATCTAAATTGAGTGATTCAAACTGCCAGTCGCGTACCAATCGTGCTTGTTCATTCGCCCAAGCAACAATATCAGTTTCATATTTAATTGTTGGCTGGTTCCCAAGCTCCAACTCTCATCATTATACACAAGTGTTGGAGTCCCGTCATTTCGGCATGGATGCAGGAATCCAGCGTCCAAGGATGGCAAACTGGGGGCCACGACAGATGCCTCTACAACCGCGAACATGAAACTACGGGTTGTGGCATGTTACCTGACTCAAGCATTCTCACAACCGACTGGCAACCTTCCATGGCCTGGATTTCGGCATCCATGCCGAAACGACGGAATAGCTGAAGCATCTTCCTAATCAGGTAAGTGTAAGAATCCTGATATAAAAAACCAAGTGTAATACTCAAGATATATCCAAAATTCAATCCCAATTATTTTACATTAAACTATTCGTTTTTTTTAATCGCAGGAGTATTATTCAACCATCAAAAACTGATGTTACGCACCGTAGGTCGGGATTAGCCCGTTTACGGGCGTTTCCGGCAAGAGCATCTGGCATCATGCGTAATATCAGCTAAGTTTTCAGCAATTTTCATTTCTGGCTGGTTCCCAAGCTCTTGGTTGGCCATTCTCCGGGAAGCTGGAGCTTCAAAAACCTCATTCCCATGCGGGAGCATGGGAACGAGCAACAAGGAAGTTATTTTCGGCCATATCCTAAGTTTTGGAACGCTATAAAAATAGGAGACAAAGCCATGGTAGCCCACCGCAATGAGTTCAAGTTTCGCCTTCACCCTATATTTTTAGGTTTACAACTGGCTCTAGCCGGTGTGGTCATGGCAGGGCCGGTGCCGACCGCGCTGCCCACCGGTGGGCAGGTCGTCTCCGGCCAGGCGACGATCTCGCAACTGGGTGCGGCGCAACTGCAAATCAACCAGGCCACCCAACAGGCCACGCTGAACTGGCAGACCTTCAACATCGGCTCGGCGGCGCAGGTCAAGTTCCAGCAGCCCAACGCCAATTCCGTGGCACTCAACCGGGTGTTGCAAAGTGATGCCTCGGTGATTGAGGGCAAGCTGACCGCCAACGGGCAGGTGTTTCTGGTCAATCCGGGCGGCGTGATCTTCGGCAAGACCGCGCAGGTCGATGTCGGTGGGCTGGTCGCCACGACGATGAAACTCTCCGACAAGGACTTTGCCAATGGCAACTACCACTTCACCCGCGACGGATCGACGGCGTCGGTGGTCAATAATGGCCAGATCACCGCAGCCAACGGCGGTTATGTCGCCCTCATTGGCGCGACGGTGGTCAACAATGGCACGATTACCGCCAACCATGGCACCGTGGCACTGGCGGCGGGCGAAGGGGTCACGCTCCAGTTTAACGGCAGCAACTTGGTCAACATCCAAGTTGACCCAGCCACCGTCAAGACCCTGATCGAAAACAAACAACTGATCCAAGCCCCTGACGGGCAAGTGCTGATGACCGCCGTGGCGGCGAGCCAACTGCAAGGCGCGGTGATCAACAACACGGGTACCGTGGAGGCCAACTCCATCACCAGTAGCGGCGGCGTGATCCGGCTGACTGGGGCCAACGAGATCGACAACAGCGGTACGCTGGATGCCTCCGGCAAGACCACGGGCGGCACGATGCAGCTTGCCGCCGCATCCACCATCAACCAATCCGGTACGGTCACGGCGGCTTCCAGCGCAGGCAATGGCGGCAGCGTCACATTGACAGCCACCAGTGGCATCGACAACAGCGGCACAATAGATGCCTCCGGCGCGACGGCGGGTGGCAACGTCACCGTGGCCCTCACCCCCGCGACTAACCAGACAACGC
>Ga0209083_1000999_pt1 | contig 35233 bp, 32 predicted proteins | sample AM7aDNAmetaG_FD_184132 | JGI IMG/M metagenome (GOLD analysis project Ga0209083, IMG submission 184132) | Freshwater microbial communities from Finland to study Microbial Dark Matter (Phase II) - AM7a DNA metaG (SPAdes) (version 3) | ecosystem: Environmental > Aquatic > Freshwater > Lake ... | reverse complement strand
TTGGTACTTATTTTTCAATTCTACCAAACCTTCCTGATACTCTTTGTATTTGGATTTACGTTCATCAATTCCATACTTCTTTTCCAACTCTTCAACCTGTCGTTGAATTTCTCTTTTATCAGCGGCACTTTTGTGTAGAATGGCTTTTTCGGCTGCAGTCAGGTTTTCTTCAGCTTTTTCAATTTCTTTGTTGGAGGCTTCTACTGCCGCAATTCGTTCTTCGTCTGACTTATATTGAAAACTGGCAATTTCATGCGCATTTTCCTTTGCAGCATACAATCGGGATTCGGCAAGTACTTTATCCAATGCCAGAATGGAGTTTTTATACTCATCTTCTGAAATAAGTCCATCCTCTAATTGTTGATTCACCTCCTCCCGTTGAGCATTATCGTACAAAACAATAGCATTAAAACGACCATCGTTTAATTGCTTCATTGCTTTCAGACTTAATTTCTCGGCATCGTCCTGCCGTTTAATTCTGATATCATCCAGTTGTACCTGAATGTCGGAATACTCTTTGTCTGATTTGGAATAAAGTTTTTGTTTCTTTTCGAGAGATTTCTCTGCAATGTCAATCAGTTTGTTTTGGTATTTCTCTTCGATGTCCAATCCTTTTAAATGGCGTTGTTTGGCTTTATCCTGCTCTTTGGCTGTCCAAATATCCACAGCTTCCAATGCTTTTTTCTGAGCATCGTTAGGGTTGTCGTAAACTTCGTTATTGACTTTTGGATTGATTTTTGGGGTTTTACTATCTGATTTACCCGGTGCATAAATAATTAATGGACCTCTACCATTTAATACTTTTTGAAATTTATTATCTGTTTCTAAAATATCTTTATTCATATCTTTAAGCGAATTTGCGTATTGTTGAACATAAACAGAATAATCTGTTGAAACAGCAACGTGTAACGGATCAAATTTAATCCCTGTATTATTTTGCAAAAATTCATTTGCCAGTTTATTGGCTTTTGGTAAATCATTTTGGTTTTCAGTAATAATTTTCTTTACTTCTTCAACCAAAATATCTGCTGAATTCTCACCTACTTTTTTCTTAATTATACTTTTAATCCCATCTAAGTATTCCACTTGATTTTTAATTGCATTTTTAAGTGTTTCTGCGTTGGCTGCATCCCTAGTTTCAATGGCTATTTTTTCTCTTAAAGAGGAATTGACTGCCATTTGTGCCTCGTTAATATCATTTAAGTTTGATTTTTCTGTAAGTTGATTCTGTAAGTATTCTCCGTATTTTGAATTTATTTCTTTTATGTATTTTGCTCTTAATTCTGTTCCCTCACTTGCTTTTTTTAATGCTTCAAAAAGTTGATTGGCTGAACTTGTTTCTATTTCACTATTTATTTTATAATCCCTCCATGCTTTTTCTGCCGTACTCAAACCGGTTGCCAGTTTGTATATTCCGATTGTTACTGCTGCTATTATAATTCCAACTGCTATATAGGGATTCAGTTTCATTTCTTCGTTCAATGCTTTCATAGCAAGTTGTGAGGTTCTTAAATTACCGGCAAAAAGTTGTTGAATGGCGCAACCGGCTAATTGTGCTATCATATTGGCTTTTTCTAAAGCTGTTCCTATTGCTCTCTGTACATTTTTTGCTTTTTCTGCTATTGTAAAAGCATTTACTGCTATTGTATAGCTTATCATTACACCGGTAAGCGTCCACAATAAACCAGCATTTTCTTTAAGCCATGCAGGCAGTTGTATTATGACTTTAAGAAATACATTAGTTAGATTTGCAACTTTTAAAAATGCAGGACTTACATTAGCGAATAATTGCATAGCCAAAATTCCTAATTGATTGGTAGCTTGTGCTATTTTTGCATTGGTGGTATTACTGGCAATTCCGGCCTGTTCAATGGCTGTTTGAGTTCCTGTAACTTGTTTTGTCAGATTTTTAAATTCTTCGCGGTTGGCAATTAAGGAACGTGCTATTACCACCTCACGTTCTCCAAACATATCAATCATCTTATTAAATCCACCGGGACCGCTAAATTTTTTATTTAAGTTGTCGAGTGCAACGTCCATACCTACAATCGCCGGATTGGTTTCTTTTGCCCCTGCCATCATTTTTACAAACATTTGTTTCATTCCGGTACCAACCACATCGGCCTGATGACCTTTTGCACCCAATGTTTCGATTATTGCAACCGATTCTTCTAATGGTACATTAGCATCTTTTGCTAATGCACCAAATTTGGTAAGTGCTTCGCCAATGTAGGGTATTTCTTTTGCACCAAACTTTGCACCTGCACCTAACACATTAATAAATTGACTGCTTTTATCGGCTGCTGCACCGTATTGATTTAATGAAGTAGTCAATCCCATTACTGCATCTGCCAATGGCATGGCGGCTGCTTCCGACATGATCATGGCGTTCTTTGTTACTTCGTTCAGTTGTTCAGGAAACGCCAGTAATTCAGGTTTTGCTGAACCAACTAATTTATAGGCATTCATAATTTCATTTACTGAGGAACGAATACGAATACCGGTGCCTTCCAATGGATTAGAAGCCATTTGTTCCGCCCATTTTCTAAGTTTGTTTACATCTTTATCCTCTAAGCCGGTAAGTGCTTTTAAATTGGCGGTGGTATCTTCCAATTCGTTTTTCATATCCATGTATTTTTTCAACACGGTTATTACTCCTGTAATTGCCATTCCTGCTACGGCGAAAAGTTGCCAGGTTTGATTAGTCCATTCAGCAAATTTCATAAAGCCGGATTGACCTACCTTTGTTTCAGCATTGACCAAGGCAATTTCTGTTTTGACTGCTTTAAGTTGGTTAGCGTGTTGTTTCCACGCTTCTGAACTTCTGTCTATGCTGGATTTATTCATAGAGTTGGTCAATTCCTTTTGAGCCTTGATAAGGTCGCGCATGGAAGCTCCTGACAGATTGTCAAGTACCTTTTTGATATCCCAATTGGATTTTGTGAGTTGGCGTATTTCCTTGTCGGTAGCTGCCAGCTCTTTTTTCAAACGGCTGTATGCTCTTTCGGCTTCGGGACTGGGTGCGGCTTTCCCTGCTTGAATAAGGGCTTCACGTAACCGTATGGCTTTTGATTCCAATAGATTCAGTTCCTGTTTGGCTTGCTCTCCATTTACGGTTACGGTGCTTTGTGCTCTTTCGTTTTGCATAACATTTCCTTTTTAGAAATGCAAAGAACACGCACAATTCAGGATAGAAAAAAGACAAAAAAACCTCACATTGCTGTGAGGTTTGAGTGAGGAATTAAACTAATTTCCAATACTTAGGTACTAATTTCCATCCTAAAAACAACAAAATTGGAATTCCTATTCCCACCAGAATCCACACCCACCAACGACTTGATTGTTCTGAATTGTGGGTTTTTTCTTTTTTACTCGATTCTGATTTGACAGAAATTTTATGTTCAGCAAGTGATTTTGATATGACCTTTTCAGTTGTTTTTATTTCCTCATGAGTTTTGTTGGTTATCAGCAATTCACTTTTCACTGGCGGTTTGCCGGTGGCCTTTTCCACTGGCAAAGTGGTGTCGTAGGTTGTCAGTTTAGCTGACCATTCGCCCGATTGTTTTTCGATTTGTTCCAGGTTCTTTTCCACAAATCGGACATTCGTTTTGCTGCTGTCCGATTGCTGAGTGGTTTTAGTTTCGGTTACTATCGTGTTTTCAGTTGCACTTTTGGTGGTTCGACAAGCCAAAAGTGTGATTGCTATGAGTAATAGATAAAAAGTTGTTTTCATGCTGCAAAGTATAAGTTTGATTCAATTTCTCTTCGTTTTATTAATCCATTGGAGATTTTTCCACCTGCATGTACCCATTTCATAAATTCGGGTGCAATGCTGGCATCATTTGGATTTTTGAGTATTTTCTTCAACAACCCACTATCGCCAAGTCCTTCAGGTATTGTGTCTATATCAATGTCAGAACCTACATTGTAGGCAAAAAGCACTAATGCATCAAACTTATTTTGAGTAAGGATAACTGTTTTGGTGAGCATTGTTACATCATTTTCAAATGCTGTTACATCAAAAATCAACATTTCAACTGCTTTTGCTTCGCTTATTTCAGGGTCTTTCAAACTTACTCTTACCCCGTTTGAGTAGCGGGTACTTCCATATCCAATGGTCGGAACACCTGCAGAACACAGATAGGGTTTTGAGCGAAATCCTTCCAACTGCTTGAGTAAGTCAAGCCCTTTTTTGCTTAGCTTCATTTTACGTCCTCCGGTTCTTTCAATTCATGCAAATCAATATCGAAATGCCGCTCGGCTTTGTCCACCATAATGCGCTGTGCAATTTTTGCCCAGGGCTTGTCATTCATGCTGCTTTCATTTTCAAGAATCGACCATATCTGAATAAAGCAGAAAACCAATGAAACGTAGTTGGCAAGATACAGACCGTTGAACATGACCAGTATTTTAGTATCTATCAGATACGCTAATACAATTAAGGCAAGCATTTGAATGGTGGTTACAAATACTTTACTGCCTTTGCTTGAACGGAATTTGCCGGTTCCCTTTCCGGTTTTTGCTTTCACTCGTTTACTCAGCCTGTAAGCTGAATATGCATCCAATGAAATTGCCATGGCACAAATAAGAATGAAAGGGAAAGTTGGCTCTATCAGGGTCAAAAAACCAGTGGCGAATGACAGTGCCCATTTTAGAATTGTGTTGAGTTGCATAATCGATTTTGTTTATTGTAAAAAACACTTGTTTTAAAGAAAAATTAGTATTACTTTTGTGTATTCGAATCTCATACCTATGACTGCTTCGGTAGGATCATATAGCTTGAGGCTCGATTAATGGTGATTCCAGACTTTGGTATCACTTGTATATGAACCACAAACACTCGGTGTCTTGAAATATAGCCCAGTTGTGGTTCGTTTTTTTTATAAAACCGCCAAGGATTTTATCGGAAAATCATCTTTCACTTCCAACCGAAAAAGCACTTTGGTAATCTCTCCATACAGGTATTTGGGTTCTCGCTGGTACATGGTACATTTCGGATAAGCCTGAATGTCACCTGCAAATTTTGGGTTGTCAATGCGTAATGCTAACCCAAATAAACTAACAGCACTTTTACCTTCAGGTACCTGAGTAGATCCATTGCTGGTCATTAATAAAAAATTTGGGGCATCGCTCGAAAGATTCCTGATAAATGAATCCATCAGATAATCAGCACTCATAGCGATTGAAGTGTCCGAAATTAATCTGGGTGTGAACCAGGAGCAATTTTGAATTTTAAACTGAAAATCGCGTCTACTCGACAGGTAGTTTGTTTTACTCTTGGGTGAATCCATTTCGTACTGTCTTCCCGGTTCTACCCATTTGTTTTTTCCGTGCTTCAGTACTACCTGACTTCCATTCATTTTCCTTTTGGCATTGTGTTTCCGCATCAATACAATTACCGGATTAAGTTTCATGTATTCAGTGTTTTGTTCCGTATACACTTTTACGATAACCGTATTGGAAATGCCATTTGTTGGTGTTTTACGAACCTGAACTTCAAGTCGTGGAATAACAATGGTAGGTCGTTTGCTGATTTCTATTCCCATACGGGCATCCAATCCTTTTCCAGGATTAGTTTGTTCCAAACTGTTTTCGAAATAATCCGTTATGTGAGCCATGATATTAATTATTAAAGAGTTACTATTATATTGTTATTTATATCCAGAATTAATTCGCCTGTTTCGGTGATTAGAAACTGATTGATAAAGGATTTTATATTCCCAAGTTGTCCGTCAATAACATTAATTTCATCTTGAAGTGCAGTATCGCCTGAAGACCTTTCAGCAGATTCATCTTCTATAGTAGAATTAAAGAAGTCCGTATTTACTTTATCAGCTATTTTAGCCACTTCCGCTTTGGCATCATTGCTAAAATCATTTGTTGACAATCCTTTCCCGGCAATCTTATCTACTTTGTCTGTGACTTTTGCAACTTCGGCTTTGGCTACATTGCTATAATCATTAGTAGATAAACTCTTTCCGGCAATTTTATCCACTTTGTCTGCAACTTTAGCCACTTCGGCTTTTTCTGTATTACTATAATCATTAGTTGATAAGGCTTTTCCGGTTACTTTGTCAACTTTCGTCGATACTACGTTTACAAGATCGGAAATGAAATCAATTATTTTGGTCGCTGCATTTCTGACTCTTGTAGTGGTATTGGCATCAGGTTCTGTTTCAGTTCCAATAGCATTCCATAATATCTGTGCTTCTTCTAATTTTCCCATGTTTTGCTGTTTAAAATACAAATGAATTGGTTTTTGAAGGCAAAAAAAAAGACACTCAGAAATTGAGTGTCTCAAATAGTATAGTTTGAAATTGTTCTCCGTACAGTTCGGCTGTTTTTTCGGAAAGGACTTTTACGGAATGGTAATAAGATTTGTTGTACCACGGTTTTGCTCGTCTTCCACTTCCCTCACCACTGTCGGCTTTGCTGACTCCCCTACCCACGCCCATATCCACCATTCGCCCATAATAATTGTAGGTGTGTACAATTTTTGCGACTTCACCATTGGCAGCTGCTTCAACATGCGTAGCAAAAGAGGAAAGCAATGCGCCAGTGTCCCGAACATTGAGTTTAATGATTTTGTCTTCCCAGATAGTGATCATCATTTTCGCCCATGCATCGTAATACTTTCGTTTGTCAGGTTGTCCATTCGTTGGCATTATACGCTAAATTTACTGGTTCGTCAATGGTTATGATAAAATAGATTCCGGTTGTTCCTGCAGCAAAATAGCCTGGTACTTCGTGGTACGGAATGCGTTCCTTGTTCAGGTAATTCAATCCCTCAGCATTTCTGTTTGCATCAACCAATAACTTACTGATTAAGCTATTTCGGATAGCTCTGGTTTCTGAAAGGACCATTTCTCTTTCTGACATATCGGTAATTTTGTATTTTTTGAGGACATAAATCACGATGCTTCTACGGTTGAAATAGCCACCGCCAAGGCGAATAGTCATTCCATCATCGCTATCATCAACAGCTAAGAAGGCATTTTTAGTCATGTAATTGGCCAACACATCTTCCAATCCATTTATTCCCGACACACGGCAAAAATGATAGGCATCCTTTGTAGTCTTTAATTTTCCGTTGAGGGTTTCAAAATAATTTACGAAGTTGAACATAATTATAATAATGGCCCCTAACCCCTAAAGGGGAATAAGAGTTGGTTAGTAATATTTTTTAAGCCCCTTTAGGGGTTTGGGGCATCCTACTTTCTTTTACCTTTTGGTTCAATTCATCCAATGCATCCCATGTATTTGATTTCAAAACCTTTTCCCGTTTGGTAATGTCGCCATCTGTAAGGGCGCGTACCTGGTTTTGAATAATGGAATACATATCGGGTGCGGTTGGTGCTTCGTCCTGTTCCGTTGGTGCTGTTCTCTCAAAAAGGTAGCTGAATTTTCGGGAGAAATAGCTTTTAATGCCCACAATCCACATAATTGTCCATAGCTTTTCGGTGGGTGTGCATGTATCAAAATTCTGCTTTCTTTTTCCCTTTTTTGTATAAAGTGTTGCCATTAATCGGCTTATGTATTTTTCCTCTTTGGTAAATAGATAAGCCTGATAGAAATTTTCAATTTCTAAATACGTTCCAAAATCTATATCCCTTAAAAGCTGGTCGCATGACTTACAGCCTTTTATTGTGGATATTGGTTTTATCCCTGTATAATCCCGGGTTGTAAATTTCAGCATTTTGCTGAAGTAATTTACTTCTTGGTAGGCAAGCGAAAATAATTTTTTTGTGCCCCTATGCACAAAGTAATAGCTATTTTCATCTGCCGTCAATGGTTTAATACCTGCAAATCGAATAAAACATTTTGTCCAGATTGTTTCTTCCGACTCATTCCTACTGAGCAATAAACAGACAAAGTTCGTCTGCTCTTTGCTCATTTCGGAGTACCGTTTTGGTATTATTAGATTTATTTGACCCCTAGCCCCTGAAGGGGGACTGAGATTAGTTTCGGCTGCTTTGTTTTTTGTCATAAACTTGGTCTTTAAGCCCCTTTAGGGGTTTGGGGTTCACTATATTCCAAAAAAGAAAGTGCTATCGGTTTGTTTATTCTGGTACTTTGCTGCAATTTTAAGTGCGTATTCGGAACTGCCGGCATAAGAAGCGTAATTTGAAAGATTGTTATCCAGCAAATTTGCCAATTGCCCCAACAGTTCCTCTGCTTCCACTTCTTTATGCTGAGTCAAAAGTCCTAAAATAGGTTTTAGTTTCCGTACAATTTTAGTATTTGGCAAAGTCAATCCGTTGGTACGGACTTGGCTTACAAGTTCATCCATAAAAGCTATACTTATTACTTCTGCAATTTCTGAGTATTGAAACGAAAGAAGGTCATTTTTGGCTGCCAAAAATGCTTCTCGTTTCAAGTTTTCAGATTTTGTATACTTGCAAAAATCAATTCCGGTTTGAAAAATGCTATTTGTCAGTTCTTCAAAACCTCCAAACTTGGTCCATTCGGCCAGTGCTGCCGGTACTGCTGAAATTTGCAAAATCAGCATATCGGTTGCAGTGTCAAGTTGTTGTTCGCATTGTGCTATCAATCTTTCCACACGCTCTTTACTGGCGGGTGCAATGTTGGCATTACTCACAACTCCAAAACCGTTTTGAGTTTGGATCAAATCAACAAAAGGTATTGCATTTCTGTAGGCTTTGTACGCAATGATATTGCGAAGTTCATCTTGCAATAAATTGGTATTGGAGGTAATTCCTTCAATGTAATTATATAAATCAACACCTGTCAAGGTGGATTTTGTATGCCTATCGGCTGCTTTTACAAATGGTTCAATGGCTGCCCATTCCGTGCCTTGTGCTGTAGGAATGGATTTCAGAAAATCGGAAACGGTGGTTATTAGCATTTCTGTCGTTTTTTATTTCTTGGTATTATCAGTTGCATTTGATGTGGTATCCTGTGCACCGGTATTTTTATCCAAGGTGGTGAGTTGCATAAACGGAATATCAAATTCCACATCCCAATTGTTGTAATTTTTGATTACAAAATAAGGTTCCAACACAATGTCTTTACTCCCCTTTTCCAATGCCTGTTTCATGGTGAAAATCTCCCGCACATTGCTACCACTCATATTGCTGCTGCTTTTCCCGGGTGTTGCGCCAATGGACGAAGGATGTACGCCCATGGAATAACAAGCCGTTGAGCTGGCTTCTTCCATGTCCTGAATCCAGTCGCCACCCTCTTTGTCTTTATTTACGATTGTAATACGGACAAAGGATTGTTCTTTGCCTAATGGGTCGATATAAAAACCCGAAAACCAAACTTTTCCGGCGTTTACCATTCCGGTGAGAAAGGATTTTATATTCTCTTTTTCGAGCGTAATCCTAGCTTTTTGTTTTGCTTCGTCTGTTATCTTTTCACTCTCGAAAAGCATTCCCCAATACTTGTCGTTTATTTCTACTTGGTATTTTACTACTAAACCGTTGGTGAATTTGGCTTTTTTACCTGCAGGAATAAGTTGTTTTATATCATACCAACCGCTATTGAAGATAGACCAATAATAAGGGAATGGATAGTATTTATTCCCAGGAATCGGAATGGCATTCATCATGGCAAACTTTCGGGTTGTGGTTGCCGGTTGTGTTTTGCCATCATCATTGGGTAATTTGCCCATTCGTACCATTAGGTCGCCTAATGGATCGGATACGTCCAACAACTCTATTTCTTCTCGTTTTTCGGGTGTTGGAGCTCCTGTTTCCCAGTTAGCAAATATGATGTGTTCTATCTTGCCATTAAGCGGGTTACAGGTTTCAAAACGACAATACAAAGCATCTTTGTGTCTCAGCTTTACAATTTTACTGCCATCGCCACTCAATATAAGTACTGAAATACTGAAGTAAAAGTGTTTCATATCGGTGTGCTGTTCAAACAGATATTTACTGGAACGGTTGTACTTGAAAAAGTCAAGTATTTCGGTTTCTGTAATCGGCGATTTGTCTGACTTTAGCATGGTAAGTCCATTGGAATAGGCCGACTGGATATTGAAAAACATATTGCTGGACATTACTTCATCGTTCCGCATAAGGCGAAGTATCTCATTGGGTCTCAGGTTGTCGTCACCCCAGGGTACATATCCACGCAACGCTCCGGGTGTTGGTAATGCCATAGGAACTAAATTATCGGTATCGAAAATTTGTGTTCCTTCATTCATTTTGTCAATCGCTAGACGACTTGCCTTTCCTATCGGAATTTCAAAAACATTGATTTCTCTGCTCATAGTTAGATATAAATTTCTTCGTCATTGATTTCAAACAGGCAGACAATGCGTATTCTTCGCATTTGTCGGCTTTCGGTAAAAAGCAGGTTTGCCGTATTTCTGGCAAAATTGCTTGAACTACATACCACGTCATTGTATGCCAATATCTCACCGTTCTTTTTCCACACTCTACAGGAAAAAGGCGTTTTGTTATTTTGCAATATTTTCCGGACTGCATTTATGTGTATCATTATTGAAAAGTTTTGTCAAATGCTGCATCAAAAATGCCAACATGTTTACTCATAAACATGAAGTTCTTATTTTTGGCCAATTGATAGCTAAATGTAAACGACTGTAAAACATTGGCTTCTGTGTCCATTTTACTCACTTTGGTAAGAGTTATTTGAGCAATGCTATTGCTACTTACCAATGCCACCATATAGCTCCTCACAAGGTCGTCAGCCCATTCCATTTCGTTTTCCGATAGAAACCCGCTATTACAAGTTTGTTCGCTCTGAAAATCTTGTGTTAGCTTTCTGTAGTGGTTGTCTATATTGCCTAAATTATATTCAGCAGTTTTTTCGGTGGTTTTTAGTCCTGTTGCCGTGAACGTTTCCAGCGTTCCAAAGGCATTTAGGAAAAGAAAACTAGCTGTATCCCTGTAAGGCGTTGAGTCGACCAAATAAGTATAGGCATTGCATAAAGTCCCAGACTCACCATTACTTGTAGCCGACACCCACACTTGATAATTCAAAACTTCCGTGGTGTTGGTAAGTCCTAATTGTTTGAGAACATACTTCAATGAAGTGTTGAGAGTTGCAATTAAATGGCTGTGAGTTGTGTTAGGTGCGTGTCCAAACAAGGTCAAATTGCCTTGCTGTTCAGTGATTACTCCATTGGCAAGGTAGGTAATTTTAGCCACCAAATAAAGATAATTGTCTGTGTCTTTCTGTAAATATGACAATGTTTCTTTACGATCCAGAGCCGTTTTCTTTGTTCCGAGGCATCGGGTAAGGAAATTACGAGCTGCCCAACTTGAATCATTTAAATTACCCAAGTCCACGTCACATTTGCAAGCAATAAAATTGCCAACATACTCTGTGGTTACTTCCGTGAATTTGAATTCAATAATAGGCGTACCGTTCCAAAGGTAACTTACCACATCGGCTCTGTCCACTGTTGCTGTTGTATCTAGGAATTTCTCAATGATTTCGCTAAGGTTTCTAACACGGATTTTCCCGTTTGTGTCCCAGGTGTAATGTTCCTCCAATACCAATACCCCTCTCACTTTCAATGCAAATGAAAGTCCTTCAGTTGCAACATCTTTGATGCAAATAATGTCCGGTATCGAATTATGAAAGTAGAGTTGCCACTCGGTAGGGCGTTGAGAATATTGCATAAAAAAGCCTTTGAGATTATTTGCAATGCAAATGAACCTCAAAGGCTATGGATAAAAAAAGACAAGAAAAAAGCTACCCGGAGTAGCCGACAAAAAGACAGTTCAAGCCTTAAAGTTCGAAGGGATTGGATTTTTGGCGGCTGGGGATTTGACCTGCGGAACTGCCCGTAATGAACTTCCAGGCAAAGCCTGACTGATTATTTTATATTTAAATAATAATTTTCAATCATCTTTTTGAGAATATTTTTCAATTCATTTCTGAAACTTTCGGGTTCAAGGACTTCTACATCTTCGCCGTGTAAAAAAATTTCTTGCCTAAAGTCGAAAGTTGGTTTGATAAAATACTCAAATACAACATATTCATTTGAAGTTTCAATCTCTTTTTGTGAGTCATGAAGTGGCAATGCCCGAATATACTTGGCTTGCGACGAATCAAATCTCAGCTTTATCGTTTCTGCCTTCATTTCTTCCCCCTGAATAATTCCATAACAATCCTGAAAATAGTTTTCCGGGTCAAAGTTTTCCGGCAGCTTAAATGTATTTCCTGTTACATTCAGCCTCTTAATACGGTCTAATGCATAGATGCGTACCTTATCGCTTTTACCAATAACGTACCAGCGTTGTTTAAACACTTTCACGAAATAAGGCTCTATTTCAAATGTGGCTGCTTCCGACCAATAAGACTGATAAGTAATCTCAACCTTTAGCCCATCACGCATAGCTTCTATGATTGGTGTCAGATACTGCTGACCGGATGGGATATTCTCAAACACGATACGTTCCTTTAACTTGTGGCTCTCGTTTATCAGGTTATTCACCGCAAATGTATTAATCAGCCAGCGACGCACACCACCACGCTCCATATCCTCGGCATGGTCTATATAGTATTCATAACTGCTTTTGTCACACTCAATGTTGATATCAAAAATTTCTTCAATGGCTGTGCGATGATTATGAAATGTGCGATTGGGTATCGGGTTACCATCAGACATTGGATGTATTACCCATTTACTATTGATATCTTCTAACGTAATCTTTCCATTACGGTAAATAATATCGACAAGCCAAATATAACGGTTGAAGAGGTTTGAAGCCATACTAACTATTTTTAGATTTAATGGCAAAGATACAATAATGTTGTGCCAATATGTAGCATAGCTATATTTTTCTTTCAGACAAACTTACAACATTATAAAACGTTATTTCTTTCGCTTTTAAAGTTTTAGTACGGAATGAATGAACATGACCAAAAACATGAAAAGACGGTTCTAATTCCTTTATTGTTTGTTTTAAAATAGGGCATCCATTATTTTTATCTAATATTCCCAATGGTGGGCTATGTGAGATTAAAATATCTACATACATAGGAATCGGAAGTTTATTGTGCATAAAAGGTCGTGCAGCCAATCCATAAAATGTAATTCCATCATAATCGATTAATTCATTCTCAAGATAAATCACACCGGCAGGAATCATTTTTCGTAAGATTTCTGGTTTCAAAACCAACGCCAAATCATGTTCACCCGCAACAAATATTTTACGATTGATATTCAGTAAAGAGAACCATTCAAAAAAATCAATCAGCTGGTTCAAATCACCATACATACAGGCATCTCCGGCATGAATAACTATATCTGCTTTTGGAATGATAAGACTTCTGTGTCGTCCATGCGTATTTGACATACACAAAATACGTTGCGATTTATAATTTATGAGTTTCATTTGTAAGTGATTAGTGTAGCTGTTAGTTTGGTTGATTATGCCCAATTTCATTATCTATTAATGCACTCAACTTATTTACAACAAACGCAACTAAATTCAAATCCTTCATTTCAGTGTTTGGATCAATGATAATAAAGCCCTGAGAATTTACGGTGTTCATCATTTCGACTGCCTTCTCGCAATTGCTTAAAGCATTAACTCCCTCAAATTTCAACGGTTTTATACCTACAACAACGGTTTTATAGTTGTTCTGAGTTAACTGAGTATATAATTCGGAAGTTATGCCGGAGGCACTACTGTATCTGAGCGTTGAGATAAGTATTACTTTGTTGTTTCTGTACTTATTTATTCCCTTGAAAATTAATTTACTATTCGTTTTAGCATAATTTATTCCGTCTTCAAATCCCCTTTTACCACAACTATTGGTTTCATTGTCACCAATATACAAATTATTCATTTCAACAAACTCCTTATACTTAAGTGATAAATTCAAATCCGTATGGAGTAATAACAGATTACATTGTTTATTCCATTCTTCATACTTAGTATGAAGCGTTTCCAATACTAAATCGCCCACAAATATGAGCAATATCTGCTTTCTTCTTGATTTAAGAGAGAAAAGACCAGTTATAAAAGCATAAATCCTATTTGTAATTTCTGTGATTCTATACATTGTATTAAATTTTCCACAAAAATATCTGACAGTTATGCCATATGGTAGCACACTAAAAATAAAAGCATAAAAAAACCGCAAATGAACAATTCAATTGCGGTTTTTTAGAGAGAAATTATTTTTTAGACCTTTCTTTCACCTATCTTCTTGAAATTTTTATCATAAATTCCTAGATAATTGTCTTTGGTAAAAAAGATATTTGAACCGGAAGCATCTTTATAGTCACCCACATATATACGATTTGTGTTACTAATTTTCTTAAAGCGCTCATCGTAAGTGATATAAAAATTATCCATAGAAAGAATAATAAAATCATCTCCATGACCGAGTAATTTACCCATAAAAGAAGAGCTAGTTTCATATATTTTTTTTCCACTTTCATCAAAAACTTGATAGTAATTGTTTTTTAATTCTACACTTGAAATTGCCATAATATTTAGATTTTATATTTTGCCTACTCTGTTTGGTTTTCAGCTTCTCCTTTGTTTAATAACTCATTTACAATACTTTTTAGCCATTTATCAATTCCATCAATATTATTTGTCAATATGCTGTATAGGTTTATATCGTTTATATCGTTACATACAATCTGATTATCTTTAACCTCTTCTCCATTGAGTTTCTGACCATAGATGTGTACTCCAGAAAAACATATATCACCAATTTTTGTATTTTCTATACTTGGATTTTCATTAACTATTTCAAGTGTAAAATATAAAATATCATTATCAGGATCTTGATCAAAATCCAATTTTGGATCATTGTGCCTATAAATAGCAGCGTCAATTTGCTTTAATATAAATTCTCTAGTATCAACCGAACCTAAAAAGTTTCTTTGCTGGAAACTCATTACGATATCAATCGCTAGTTTCATATTTTCTGAATTACTCAAAAATTTACTCATAATTTCTTCCATATATTTGTCTCTATTAATTACATTTCTTATTAATTCAATATACATTTCAAGGATAATATTGAGCCTAATAATATCATTGGCATCAAAGCTGTCAATACAAGCTTCAAGCCATTCTAAAACGTGCTTTTCGTAACTAATACATTTTACTTTTTCTCTGGGAAGTACTTTGATTCCTTCAGGCAATAATCCCACAGAAAAGGAATTATCAAACGGTTGTCTTCCATAGGGAGTAAGATAAAGCATAAAGACATTCTCAAACTTGTTTTTTGTGTGCGTTAAAGCAAAATTATAATAGTCTCTTAATTGGTTGTCTTGATCACTTGCCCAAAACTTGTTTTCAATTACTATAAACTGTGTTTTGTTCCATATAGCTATATCTATATACCTTCCATCAGCATACTTTTCGCACTCCACATTTAAGCCATCGAAGTTGAAATCTGTAATTTCAAGATGTTTCAAGAATAAATTTAAGAATTTATCACCTTGCTTATGAGAGCCTTTTGGATTTAAAAGATTACCAATAAACTTTGAATGTTTTGTTTCATCAGCACCAACACCAAAGGACATAAAACCATTAAAAAGGTCTTCTTTTTTATGTTTCTCTTTTAAATTGCTTATTTCTTTGAATAGTTTTTCATATTCTTCCATATCTTATATATTAAAATTTTACAATATATATCACAAACCACACGATTGAGAATAGAGGGGTAAACAGACTAAACAAAGCCCAACCGAAGGTTTCAAGAACAAAGCGGTATTTCATTTCGTGTAGCTCCACATTACTTGATTTCCATTTTGTTCTTCGGGAAACTACCTGATCAAAATTTGCAGATGCAAATTTTGCTATTTGATATGCATATTTGATAGCAATTAGTCCCATAATAATTAATATCAAAATGCTCCAAAATCCAAATATGTTATGTGTATTAAGTTCTTTCTTTGCTTGCTCTGCGGAATAAAAAACAGCAAACAAAAGAATTGCAGAAGGAGGGGCAAGAACTCTTTTAATATTGGCAACCACCCAGCATTTATCATTAAAACTTAGTTTCATAACATTCTATTAATTAGGCTAAATTCTTACAACAACAAAGAAACAAAATAATTTAAAATTTACAATGCATTGGTACTGATTTATTTTATGATGCAAAGATAAAATACAGTTATGCCAGAACTACGCACATCTTCATTGAATATATGTTTTTTTGGCACTTTAATAAAATATGTTCACTGAAGGATCCAGAATACGTTGTGTAAGATATTCGGCAATGCCATGTATAAATGACATTATTAAGTGTTTATTGCCTTGTAAAAACGAAAAAAAATGTTTTAGGTTGACAATGGGGACCTTAGGGACTAATTGCGTTTTAAAAATTCAGGGTTTTATTGCAGACCTAATAGCGGAATAGCTTTGTATTGGCACTCTTAACTAATGTGCGCCAGACAGTGCCAGCCTCGGGCTGGCTTTTAAATTATTTTCATTACATTTGCATCTCATTTCAGCAAGATAGATGTGTGGCCGGCTATTTTTAGCGTTTTAAACGCAAGTAAACCGCTTATAAAGGTGAATAAAACAAGGGTAATGCATCTATCTTCTGTAATGAACACTGTAAAACCATAGTTTCTCATTTCTGTTCATTGTATTTAATTTTCTCAATACAATTACTTGAACCACCTGCTCTCCCATTAATCTATCAATATACCTTGCTCTTATTCCAAATTTTTGTTCAATTTCAAAGAGGTCTTCGGTTTGATTTAGTAAAAAATACTTTCCCTCTTCTATTTCATTAATTATTTGTTTTGCAACACCTAAAAGTTTTAATGAACCTATTCTTCTTTCACTACCTCTTTTGGCAGAAAGAATATGATTCCAACCAGTTTTTGAAACTCTAATATCTTTGTTTAATGCTTTACATAAGATAGAATTTCCATTTTTCCATTGTTTGTAAAATTCACGGGCATCATCTTTCAATTTCATTGAATTTAATAATTTTTTGCTATCACTATTAAGTTCAATAAGTGGTAAGTGTTTATTTGATAATATAGGCTTAGTTAATTTTAGAAATTCGCCTTTACTATGCTCACCAAATACATTCTTCTTGGGAATTGAAATTAACGTTCTTGAATTTTCAACTCTCAAATTTTCGCTTTTTAAATCTACCCACCAAGCTTTTGAATTGAGTCGACTTTCTTTCCATATAATTTTACTTTTATCATCTTTTAAAATTTTCCCACTTTTATCACGTAATGGTTTTGATGGATTTACAAAAACGAGAATTGCAGGTTCAATTTGCTTCTTCCAATATTCAATATGTTCAATTAAACCTATTTCATTATCGATTGAAATCCTAATTTCATCTTTATTTTCACTTGAAATATATTTCGGTCCGCATTTCACCTGAACATTAATTTTTACGCCAAGGTCTATGCTTTTCTTTCTCATAAGAATTAACCCATCAATTCCTTTATCATTCCTTGCGTCAAATGGTTGCCATCCGCATTCCCAAAACTCTTGTACATATTGCGCAACAACCCTCATTCCAGTTGCTTCGTTTATTGTTCTATTTCTATTTGGTAAATCACTCATTCTTGTTTTTTTTAAGCTTGCATCTAATGCCTAAACATATCCAACAGGGGGACATTTCATTAACAGTAGCTGTGGATTATTGGGTATAGCCAATCTATTGATAAATATAAGTTGCTCGAGTTTTTTCACCAACTGGAGCAGAGTTGTTTGCTATTTTTAATTTGACACGGTTTGCAAAATCACTCCAGCTAGGACATAGGCATGGTGTTATGCAGTCATGTTTTCTATTCGCTTAATAATTCATAATCTTTCAATTCCTCGTAAACACTAAGCAATTCAGAATTCAGTTGTGTTATATACTCTTTACTAATTTGCTGGTATAAATCCTCTTTTTCGTCTATTAAAACGAACGAGAAAGCCCCCTTTTTTAATTCCTGTAAAAGTCTATTAAATATAGACTTGACAGCATTCGGATTGTCTTCAGTGAGAATAAGTTCATAACTTTCAGTCTTACCCTTCAAGACCAAAGTTGTTCTTTGGTCTTCTCTTTTTATTTCTGCGTTAAAATTTTCCATATATTTTACCTCTTTCTCCGAAAGCGTCTTTACCACCTTCGAGTGTTTTCATACTTATGTTTTTCCAATCTAAATTAGGCTTTTCGCCAGTGATACAAACTAAATTATTAGTAAAAGGATTGCCTATGTAAGTGAAATAATTATTTAAGTCATGCTGTCTGTATGTAGAACTGTATGGCAAAGTTCTAACTGCTATATTTGCATCATGAGTTGCGATTATCACTTTTTTCCCTTGTCGTGCTCTTTGTTTCAACAAAGGCACAATAACATCATTAATATAATCATTACCAAGACTTTTCTCTGGCTCATCTATTAAATATATATCCTTATCTTGTTTAAGCTCATTATGAAGAAGAATCATTGATGATTCTCCATTTGATGGGTTATATTCTTTTCCTCCAACAACAAAATACCTATTGAAAAGAAGTAAATCATATATATTTTCAATTGTTTCTCCACCATCAATTGATTTCAGTTCACTAATTTTCTCAAACAAATCATTATAATAAACATATTTTGAAATAGTTCTCATTGATTTGGCAACTTCTTTCTGTGGAATTTTATTAACTCTAGATACAGTAGTTAACTTACTATCTGTTATTATACCATTTTGAACTAGGATATTAGTTTGACTTTCAAGATTCCCTTTATCTCCCAAATCACCTACATATTCCACAAATGGTTCAACGTTCATGTCGATATTTGCTAAAATTTTTGTAATTGTCCTTTCTATTTTTATTCTATTACTTGCATATTCTTGGAACCCTGTTTTCATAGGTTTCTCAGGTTGTCCAGTTTTCTTTGAAATTTCAGAAACAAACACTTTAATTAATGAGTTGAACATTGAAATGCTTTTGGAATCAATAAACCGTTTTTCTGATTCAGATTTCAATTTTATTAAAATTTTATCAACTAATTCTAAAAGTTCAAGAAATAAGTCAAAGCCAATTGTTTCTTCAAGAGTATTATTATCAGCAATAGATTCATTAAACGATCTAAATTGAAGTAGTACACTTTTAATTTCTTCAAATTTTCTTGATGCTTGAGAACCATCTAATCTTATAAAGTTTTTTAGTGCAATTTTCTGAGAAATCTTGTTTGTTGCCTCATTAGAAAAATACTGTAGATATTTACTAATACTAGTTATTTCCTCTTCAATCGATTCCCTAATTATCTGAAATTCTTCTTCACAATTATCAATTCCTAAATCCTCTAATACAATTTCTAAATCAGCTCCTTTTACATTATACACATCATTTAAGTGAGTTGAATTTGATTCATATACGGAGGTGCTATATCCTTTCCCATTATAATACTTAGATAATGCTTTTAGTATCTCAGTTTTTCCTGTTCCTTTTGACCCAAAAATTATATTTATGTCGTTATATATTTCAAGGTTTATCTGTTCAGCAACAGTAAATGGAGTGACTTGTATTAGTTCTTTTGATTTTTTATCAAGAATTGTTTGAATTGTATGATCGTCTTTTTCAAGCAATAGACAAAACTGCTCAAAACTTTCTACAGGTAACCTTAAGTCTGGTAACTCTTTAGATTCTACTAAATATTTATCCCAATCATGAATGTCAGATCCATAAATAGACTCATGTCCGTGACTTATGTATATTCCAGCAGAGATTGAATTTGTGGCTTCCTTCAATACTCTCTTTTTATTTTTGACTATACTCATTAGTAATTCGACTCCTTCATCACCTAAATTAGGCTTTTTCGTAAAATAATGAGGTATGTAAATCGGGTCTAAAGAGTCAAAATTATCAACAGTATCTTCGATTGTAATTGTGAAATTATCTGGAGTTTTGGTCAAAAGTAACTTTGCGACTTTTCTGTTAAATTCTGAATGGTTTTTTGGATTTACTATAACTATCAAATGAGCTCTCTTATCATTATCTACTATGTCAAGTTCTATTCCAGGCCAAATTTGGCAAATGTTACCCATTCTTTCTGAAAATTGCTCGTATTGCACTAAATCAAAATGATTATGATTAGTAATCGCTATAATTTTTACTTCAGTTGATTTGATAATTCTCTCAAATTTGTCTACATCAACATTTCTGGTGTCAGCGTCACCCGATTTGGCTTTCTTTGTATGTACGTGAATATCTATTTTCATTGTGATAAGTTTTTCTTTTTTTTATCATGACACCAAACCACTAAATATATCCAATTGGATAGTCTACCTAATTAAAATTTCTTCTTTCTCCCCATCATACCGATACTTTACAATCTCACCGGAAATAATCAAATGAACGGCTTGTTCTATTATATCTAATGGAGCAATAAACCATTCTCGTGGTGTATGACGATTTCCAAGGTTGTCAAATACATCGACATTCAAACAGGAGCTGCCAAAGAAATTGTGCAACAATGATTCAAGTTTATGAGTATTCATATTGAAACACTTGTAAGTCATAACAATGCGCACCTCAGCCATTAAATAAGTTGGTTCTTGTTCTGCATTCTTAATACGCTCTTCCACCGTTGTTGTGGAGAATCCAATTTTATAAAGGTGTTTTATATCCTTGATTTCTTGTTTATTGCTCTTGGATTTTAATATGTATATGAAGCCGGATTCTTTATCTTCATCACTGATATTATTGTAGTTGTTTTCAAACTGTGAATTCATTTCTTCATTGGTAAAAGTTATGCCTTGTCCATTCTGAAACAAGCCTTTACCTAATGACCTGAATAGCATATTTGATTCAGTGCCATTTTCAAATATCAGTTTTGTCCTTCCATCTCTTTTACTAAACTTATCAACTGTAATATCCATTAGTTTATCAACATAAACCAATAATCCATTAAGGACAAAAAAAGCTCCTTCTTGAATTTGATTCTCATGAAATTTGACAAGTTTTCTATCTCCTTGCTTTAAATCACGTTGACAATCTTTGAATAACTGTGCATATTTTTCGTAATTTTGTATGGCTTTACGTCTGGCTACAAAATCGGCACTTGCTCTTTCGTCGGGACGTTGAACCAAATCAAAATCAAACAAACCCATATCGTCTTCGTCTAATAATCCAAGCGGGTCATCTTCCAAAATATCATCAATTGTAAATATCTTTTTTTCAACGGGTACTAATAACCCGAATTCGTCGAACTGTTCCAGTATCTTTCTTTTTGATTCGGTTTCTCTGTAATCGCATAGACGAGAATAAAGCGTGTGTTCATTTACCCCATTGTTTTCAATGGGTAAGCGTTGATTTTGTTGATAAAAATCAATTATCTCCTGAAACTTGCTTACAAGAATATTGTCTTCGTTTCTAACGGTTGCTAAGGGCTTAACTTCTAATAAGCCCAACGGGTCGTTATCAAACAAATCCTGAAGTTTTTTCTTCCTCTCAGTATTCAACATTATACAATCTAATTATTTTTAGCTTGATTTCTACGTTTTAAATCTTTCAAAAACAAAATTGCTTCTGCCATTCTACGCTCATTAAAATCGGCAGATTTTATATATGGAGCACGACCAAAGGTTTTCATAAATTTAGCCACTTTATCTGGGTAATAAATTATAGCTTCCTCTTCAGTCATTTTGATTCGTGAAGTTTCAATGACATCTTGAATCACTTTCAAAACTTTCGGAGTAACCGATTTTGAAAGAATTTCATAAGCACGTTGGAACGGGTTGACCTGATCTATCAGGTCGATATGAATGTCGTCGATATTTACAAATTGACCTGCCATGCGGATAAATCGTTTGTCTGCTTGGGCTTCCGTACTTTCAATAATGTTGGTATTGATATTTACTTTGTTTAATGCATTTGCTTCGTCATCGGAAAGTTCCGGATAGATAGTTTTGATTACTTTTGGAATCAGCGTATTGATATCCTCTTTCGACATGTTGTCTGCAATGGCTTTTTTAATGCTTTCATCGTTTTCAATAGCCTTTTTAAGGTCCTTCACGTTGATTTGTAAGGTGTTTTTCATTACAGAATCCATTACCACGTATTGACGAACTTCTTCTACTTCATCTTCGCTCAGGTTCGGATATTTTTTTTCAATAACCTGCTTAATCAACACTTTGTTTATCACTTCGGCATCGATATTGCCGGGAATGGCTGCTAAAATGCTATTGTCTTTTAATATATTGGCTTTCAAATCGTTTATATCCGATTTGAGAATATCTTTTACCCGTTTGGAACTTGGGACTTTATATCCTCTCACCAAAATTTCGCCCGGACCTGCTTTGTCTTCAGGTGTGAAACGAGGTTTGAAATTAAAGTTCGGTGCTAAAACCTGTTCCATTAAAAGTGAAGCTGTAATTGCTTTCAACATATTATTTACAGCAAACTTTACGTCGTCATTTGTTGCATCAGGTTGAGCAATGAGATTTGTAAATTGAGCGTGTGTTTTATTATTGCTGTCACGGGTGCAACGTCCAATTATTTGCACTATTTCTGTCAATGAACCACGATAACCAACGGTCAAAGCATATTCGCACCAGGGCCAGTCGAAACCTTCTTTCGCCATTCCCAATGCTATAATTAAATCCATATCGTCAACGGATTTCATTTCTCGCAAGTAACTAACAATTAAATCACGTTCACGCGAATTGTCATTTACCAAATCGGCTACTTTAATGGTTTTGCCATCCGTGTGACGTTTCAGATAGATTACTTTTGTTTCGGAATCAACTTTTATCACGTCCCCAATTGCGTCTAAGATAAAATTTACCTCATCGTATTTCCGTTTGAGTGATTCACCGGAATTGACATTTGGAATATGTAATATCGTTTTTTTATCCGTATCTAATACATCAAGAATGGCTTCAGTGTAATTTCCCTGATAGAAATTATATCCGATACCCAATGATTTCAGATAGGTATAACCGTTTAGTTGCTCATAATATGTATATGTAACGTTGGTGAATTTTTCTTCGTCCTCGGGTAATAGAACTGGTACGCTATCTCCACGAAAATAGGAGCCGGTCATGGCTACAATATGAGCCGTTGATTTTTCCATAATCAGGCGCAACAGTTCTCCCAACTTGCTATCACCGTCGGCGGATACATGGTGAAATTCATCAATGGCCAACAGACAATTGTCGAACTTTGATATGTCCAAATCTTCAAAAGCAAAGCGCAAGGTGGCATGGGTACAAATCAGAATTTTTTCATCGTTATCCATGAAATTACGGAAAGCCTGTACTTTGCCTTTGCTCCCATCGTTACCGGGTGTACATAGGTTGTAATTGTCGTGTAAATCCCAATCAGCAAAGAAACCATGACTTTTGAGGTCGGTAGCACGAAACGAACCACCGATTGATTTTTCCGGAACGGCAACTATTACTTTTTTTAGTTCTTGTTTTATGAGTTTATCCAACGCAATAAACATCAATGCGCGTGATTTACCGGAAGCCGGTGGGGCTTTCAATAATAGATACTGTGCGTCTCTTTCTTCAAAGGCCTTTTCCTGCATCTCACGCATACCAAAATGATTGGTTTGTGAGCTTTGCCCTGTTTGGGTGTAGGTAACATGAACTAAATCCGGCATAGCTATTTATCGTTTATAAGTTAATGTCTCGTCTAAAGAATGTCTAAAGTTCGTCTAATGAATGTCTATTTTTTTTGTTTAGACATTCGCCACATCTTCCCTTTTACTGTTATATAACCCTGTTTTCTAAGTAATTGCAAGTTATTCTTTATTTTATTTTTCTTTTGGGGAATGTCTAAAACATCTGGTAGTTTGTCTAAAAGTACTTTTTCAAAATCTTCTTTCACAACTGAGTCGAACTTCAACAAATAATCAAGAATGTATTTTTTCAGTATTCATCATTAATACCCCTTTATTTCTTTTTGAAAATCAATACAATTCAACCCTATTAACCATTATTAACCAAAATATGTATCAAATTAGATACATTCTCAAAATCTATGCACTATCTTTGCAGCACAAATAAGAGAGTTTAGCTGTGTATGCAGTTTAAAATATCTGGATCGGGGTGTCCCCAATCGGAAAAGGGTTGTTTCGACAACTCTTTTTTTTGTCCATATTTTACACTCAGGTTATTCTGCCGGGTGAATTTTAAGACCATGCATTTTCCCATTTTGCGTGTAAATTTTCTCTTTAATTACTTCATAAGCCGGATTTACAGCCTTGCTATCCAATACATAACGTGTAATAGGATAAGCCACCAAATCTGAGATTTGCAACCCGATTATATCTTCCGACTTCATTTTAAACTGAAATGATTTGAAAAGCGATTTTATACGTTTGTTGTTTACAAAATAAGTGCCTCTATCTAACAATTCATTGTAATAATCCAGTAAACTTTTATCCTCTTTAGTTCCTCGACGTTCGGCAATGGCATGAAGTTCAATTTCTTCTACTCCGTCCTTTTTTAAACCTTCCAACAGAAAAACAGTACGCTCAATAATGTATGAAAGCGAAATAGCATAAACATCTGATAATTTTCCGTAACGGCGAATATATTGCTCTTTTAGAATACTGCAACACACTATTTGATAGTTACTTTCTCCAAGTATGGAATTGATACTTTCGTAAAAGAATTTCTTTTTGTCCAAATCGAACAACACTTCAAAACCCTTTTGACATTTACGAATATCGCGAGAATGCAAAATAATTTTTTTGTCGTTCCACAGTGTTTTTTTGAGTGCCAGTACTTTTTCAGTAATGGCAGCATATTCAGTTTCGGACACAATTACGCCACAAAGTGTAAACAATGGAAAATCAGGATTGAAATTACTCAAGTTCTGATCGCCACATTCGTCCAAAAATAGATAATATTGCATAGTTATTTTTTCTTTTTACTTTTCTTTTCTGTTTCAAACAAAGTTCCCTTGTCGTTTTCCTCTTCTATCATTTGTTCATACAGTTTGAACAGATATTCCAACCGTTCTTCGTCACTTTCGAACGGACAACTCCGATAACAATGCTCCAAAACCGTATTAATCTGGAGTTTTTACAAGAAGTGAACCATTGAATTTAATTGTTTTTGTCCTTAAAATAGCATTTTCATATAAGTCTTTATATTCTAACTCACATGTTTTCATGTATTCACTTTCTACAAAAATAGTTGCAGGTGATATTCCATATTTCGTGTCAAGTTCATTTAGTATTGATTTTTTAAAATTTTTATCAACCAATTTATTTGCAATCCAATATTTATCTCCTTCATCAGTGTTTTCATTTAACCATTTATTTCTGCATGTGTTGAATTTTAATAAATCGACAAATTCAATATCATTTTTTTTTGCCGGTAAAAAAGAGAAAAACATAAAACACGCATTCTGTACTCTTAATCTCGGATTTTTAATCATAGGTTCAATTACATAAATAGAATCAATAATTGATCTTTTAATAAATCGTTCTACGTTTTCTGTAGTGATCGATTGTTTGAAAAACTCATTTTCTTTATTATCAATTTCAAAACTTTTGTATAAATTTTTGTTGATGAAAAACAAATTGCCATCAATATCGTCATTCTTTGATGTGTTATCATAACAGGCAAAAAACAATGCAATTAGTGGATCAAAAGTCCAATCAAGTAATCTTGTTGGTGCTCCAAAATGCTGAAGATTCATCATTAATACTATAGGATCATTTGTATTTAAAAATGGAATTTTCTTCCCTCGCAGCAAAGGTTCTAAATATGCAGCTTCCAATCTTAATGCAAAATCATTTTCAAATCTTAACATAGAAGGTAGTAATCGCCATTCATAGTTTGCATGACCACGAAAAAGCAATCTACCACTTTCAAAACCTTTATTTTGAATATCGTCAATTAAATCGTCTACACTTTGAATATATTTTCCCATTACTTATTACCTCTTCTTTTGAGATTTCTTCTCACCTGCAAACAACGTTCCTCTATCGTTTTCCTCTTCTATCATTTGTTCATACAGTTTGAACAGATATTCCAACCGTTCTTCGTCACTTTCAAACGGACGACTTCGATAACAACGTTCTACCGCTAAATCATTCTGGCGGTGTGCTTCACGTAATCCATCGGGCATTTTATCAGGGTCGTAAAGTTGTGCTAAGGTTTTTTCAGAATGTTTTTCGCGCTCAGCTAAGATATTATAAACGTGTTGTTCTAATTCTTTTTTTTGTTTGTCTGAGATTTGGGGAAAAGGGAAATTGTTATAACATAAAGATACAGAATAATTAATATCCATTTTCAATCTCCCAGTAACTATGCTTGTCCATACCATGTGTATTTTGGAACTAAGTATTCCAAATATATATAACTGAGCATCATATATTACTTGAGCACGATCAAGAACAACTGTTTTTTCATCTAAAAATCCACATTGTAAATACTCCCTTCTCTCTGAAGTAACTCTAGGAATTATAATTGAAGGAGTATTTAAATGTTTTGTTTCAAAAAATTTATATGGTATTTGCGAAGCTTCTCTTGTTGCTTTCTTTTTACTTGATAAACGAAAACATCTTACTTTTTCAACTCTATCTTTAATAAATGGAGATTTAATTGCGTCAGCATATTTGTCGTCAGTAATCCACAAACACCATCTTTTTAATCCATTCACAAATTCTTCAGCCCCAATCAATTCTTTGATAAATAATAAATTACTTGATGATTCAGCTATTAATGTATTTTTATTGTCTTCATTTAAGATTAAATGCCCACCATCGACTGGGCTACTACCTCTTACCATCAATGGTACTTGGCATAATGGTTTATTTCGAGAATATATAATAGTATTTTTTCCTCCAATTAAATAAGGTGATATATTATCTACCCTTTTATCAAAGTCATTTTCAAAAAGGTGTTTTATTCCTTTATTATTTGAGGCAAGACCAACAATGATACAGATTACTGCTGCATTATCTTTAGCATTATTATTCCATTTAAATGATTTATACGCAAAAACTATATCTAATTTTTTTTCAAAGACATTTGGCCAAAGAATTCCAACTTGCTCCCCTTGGCATATTGAATTTGTTGAAACAAATGCCACTTTATTACTTGTCTCGCTTATATAGTTAGCTCCTTTTATAAACCAACAACTTATGTAATCTAACTTTTTAAATGATTCAGAACCATTAAATGCAATACTCATGTCATTCTTTTGTTCTTCTGATTGTACATGAGAGCCTAAATACGGCGGATTTCCTAAAATATAGATTTCATCTCCTTCATTTTTCGGGCAAACAATTTCCCAATCAATCCGGCAAGCATTTCCTTGAACTATATTCCCTGTTTCTTGAAGTGGCAATGCAGGTTTACAGCGTCCAAATTCCCGCATAAAAGCCTGGTTCATTTGGTGTTCGGCAAGCCATAAGGAGAGTGTTGCCACTTCGTGTGCAAAGTCGTCCAGCTCTATGCCGTAAAAGTTGCCAAGGTTTATTTCGGAGAAAGCCAATGTGCCTAATTCTTTGAAAATAAGCATTTCTAATTTACGCAATTCTTTGTAGGCAATAATCAGGAAGTTTCCGCTACCGCAAGCAGGGTCGAAGATTTTTATTTTCCAGATTCGTTGAAGTAATTCATTCAACTTTTTCTTATTTCCTTTTGAATTTTCAAATTCCTCTTTGAGTTCGTCCAAAAATAACGGCTCAATGACTTTCATTATGTTTGGGACTGAGGTATAATGCATACCCAATCCTCCACGGTGTTCGGGCGTTATTACCGCCTGAATCATCGAACCAAAAATGTCGGGGTTTATGTCCTGCCATTGGAGAGAAAGACCACATTCAATCAGCAATTGACGACTTTTGCGGGTAAATACCGGTGCAGCGTGTTGATTACGAAATAATCCTCCATTTACATACGGAAATGCTTTGAGATAGGCGGGTAAATCATTTCTGCGTGCTGATTGTGCTGTATTCATAACCTCAAACAATGAGTCGAGGTACACATTTAAATCACTTCCGTCTTTTTGGGTATGATAATCAACTGAATTGGTAAATAAATCTTTGTCGAAAATTTCTGTATCTTCGGCAAAGTAGCAAAATAGCAAACGTGAAAGAAAGACGTTCAGATTATGAACTTCTTCGTGTGTTGTGGTGGGATTATCTTTCTTTATTTCGTCGTAAAGCTTTGCCATGCGATCAGCAGCCCGTACGTCGGCAATGTTTTCGGTTTGTTGTTTCGATTTTTCCATACCTGCCCAGGGGAGAAAGAAATCTGTATGTTGTGCAATTTCGAGTATCGGAATATCTAATGATTCATCAGTTTTGGTATCGTAGGCCAGCAATGTTTCATAATCAGTAACTACAATGAAACGAGGTGCTTGTTTGGTTACCTTTTCGTTGCATTTGAGATTGTCTAATGCCGTCTGTAAATCTGCATTGGTGACATTTTTGAAGAATAGCTTTTTCTTAATAACAACAATTTCCTCAGAGAACATGTCTTTATCACTATGTTGCAAACGGCTAATAGTGGCTTTCGGCGTACCGTAGGCAAAAAGCAAATCAAAAATAAAGGTCTCTTTATTGAATGATTCAACAAGTTTTTCGAGGTTGTCGGTTATCTGGGCAATGTTCATGCAGGATTGAATTAGATTAAAAAATGAATGGTTTGTATTATATTTAGTACAAACCAATTCATTAATTACCTACAAAACTACATAATTCATTTCACATTTTTATATGTTTGTGAAAAAAGATTTTGAGTTTGTATTTCTACACACTGAAACTTGTCAATTAAGAGTGAAAATTCCGGGGTTTCATACATCATTGACTGAAATTTGGTGGTAGGGAAAGGACATTTTTTCTACCTGTAATTAGAATTTGTAAAGTGGGGTAAGTCGGGGTAAGTCGGGGTAAAAATTGTAGTTACTGAGAAAAAATAACAATAAAGCCACTTGGGAGTGACTTTATTGATTGAATAAGAAAAATTAATGCAAGAGCAAAACTAGCTAATTCACTTCAGCCAGCCAATGACCAAGTGTGTGTTAAGCGTTCGGCGATTTGGTTATCACATATTTTTTTTTGTTTATCATTATAATAATTATCTATTGAAACTCAGCCTGTCCATTATAGCCCTTGTGTATAGTTGGCGAATATTTCTTCCAACATTTCCGTCGGGTGGAAACCCAATTCCAACTTTTCATGCACAAACAACCCATCTTCATATGTTATACTCGTAAGGGAATGAGGTAAATCTTTATAAGAAATTTTTTCTGTAAGTTCAACTATGGGTATAGGGATAAATTCGCTATTCTCTCGTTCTCGCCATACATATGCAGATCTTGTCATTACATATAAAGTTTCTCTGTCTTTGGAAAATCCACTTTTCACAACCACGTATTCTCCATTATGGTTGCGAAAGAAAACCGTTCCCTCATTCAAACTCTCATAATATGCTGTCAATGGATCGCCTTCAAACGCTTGTGGAGTACTCGGAAATTCGTTTGGTTTATCATCAGGGGTAACAATACGTTGTGCTGCATTTGGTGTTTTAGACAGGATGTAATTAGGTTGTGTTTCAAGTATAGTTTGAATAATTTCTCTACTATAAATCCATTTGTCTAATGAGCCACCAGTAGATTTTTTGTCACTTTTAGCCCACGCCAACATTCGCTCCAAACTAATTTTGGCTTCTTCAGCTGTTACTGCTTGCATCCAACTAAGATTAGGTTCGGGAAATTGGTCTCGATATTTTTCTGGATTAGCTAAAAAATTCTCAACACTACCACAAACATACGCGATACGCTTGGTTGTGATTGGATTTAGCAATACATTTTCTAACCGTGTAACCCATCTTAAATTTCCTGGTCTATTGTTTCGTTTGTTGGTGTCTATGTGGTCAACAACGTGTTCTTTTGTTGGTGCTTCACCGTGAAAAGCCGTTGCAACGATTCTATGAACTCGTACGGCTGCGATTTCCATATAACCAGTTTTCTCATTTGGTTTGCCAAAAGTCCATTGGTTGTCTGTTGGGCGAGGTCGTTTATCCTCTCGACAATGTCGTAATACAGCACCATTATCACGAACAGAATATCGTTCGTCTTTGTAAATGCACTCGACCTCTTTATTAAAACCTTCAACATTAATACTCATAACATTCCTTTAATTTAATGGAATAACCATCCTATCTTCTTCTTTCATTGCCCATTGAACTTGCCATACTCGTCCATCAATTTGGTCAAGTAAAATGAAATTATACATATTGTGTGTCGGATAAAGAAAGAATCTTCCATTTTTCTCCTTTTCTATTGAAACGAGAGTCGTTAGAGATAAAGGAGTCTCAAAACGATATTTGCTTTCTGTGTGGTATTGAACTTGCCACATTTGTCCATTTCTTGTGTTTAGCTTAATGAATGTCCACGTATTTGTTGTTGAAAAAAGTCGATAAACAATGGCACTATCAGGTGAAACAATCGAAATCGTGTTTGTTTGAGTTTGAGCAAACACAGTCATCGTTGCAAAAACAATAATTAGAGAAATTACTATTTTTTTCATTTTGTAATTTTTTATGTCCTTTCGGAAGGGTTATTATTACCTTTTTCTTGATTGTTGTATTTTTTTATGCTAACGCCTCGCTCGCACCGATTTGTAATCGGTGTGTTGCTCGTTAGAGCAAATAAAAAATAATAAAATGCTTTTTTCAAAGCAAGACACAAGTTATAAACTTGCGCCAACGAGCGGAAAGTTTGTTTATAGGTATTTATCTTGTGATGTCGCTCATTTTTTCACAAAATTCTTTTAAATAAATAATGGCATTTTCATTTTTTTCGATATATGCCCAAATCTGGAAACCATTTTTTTCATCTTCACCTAAATCTTCATTTCTGAAAATTTCTTTAAATTTCTGTTTTACTTTTTGTGGTAGTTTTTTATTATTATCAATAAAATTTATTTGGCAGAATAATTCACCGTCAATTCCCTCTTCCTTCCCTAACCATACAGTCAAGTTATTTGTTAACTTTACTCCAACTGACCTTGGGTAATAATCAGGATAGCTTTCAATTTTTCGTAAAGCAGTCAGACCTGAGTTTATCAATTCTTTATGGCACTTGGAGAAATAATTTTCGTTTATTTCTGCATGTATTTCATCCTGTAATGACTTTATTTGAGTTAAAGCATTTTCCAATTCTTGCCGTTTCTCGGTTACAATTCTAAGGGCAATTTCTGGCTCGACTTCAGTTATTCCTAACTTCTCTTTAATAAAATTCTGTAATTCCATATTCATATTGTTATTAATTGCTCTTAAACTAAATTTACCTTCCAAATGGTCAATGTACTGTTCAATCGAGGAAGAAAGAAAACGATCTGTTTTTCTAACATGGGAAAGAACGTCATTTTTTAACCAAGGAAGAATGTCATCTTTAAAAGACAAATTCAAATATCTATTTTTATAAATATCTTGTTCATAATACTTTCCCCAAGTTTGTTTGTCAGGCTCTTTCTCATAAGTTGGTGGTAAATATATAACATAAATTTGTTCTTCATTATAATTATCTTTTTTGGTTACATCAATATATCTTTCTAATTGACCTTGCTGGTCACCTGCCCATCCAACCTTGTTTTCAAGGATTATAGCATAATCTTTATCTCTTATCCACAAATCAATTCGCCTCTTTTCTTGTGTTATCTTAGGTTTATTGATTTGAATTCTTCCAAAATCTTCGTAATTAGAGTAATTTTCAATAATGTATTTAAGAAAACTTTCCAAAATTTCATATCTTTTGTTTATTGATTCTTGTTGTTGCAATAATTTTCCAAGGATTCGACTATGAGCATTTTCATTAGCGTGCAGTTCATCAATAAGATTGATATGATAAGGTAATTTTTCTTCTTCTTTTGTAAAAATTTCATTGAACTCATTTAAAAATAGAAATAATTTTTGCATATTACTTTTATCCTCATCAATTAGTTCATTGATGAAATTTATTGCATTATTCATTTGTTGAAAGTCAATATTTCCTATTTCTTTCATATTCTAATTAAACTATCAAACCACCTTTTTTTGCAAGACAAATAATGACTGAGTCATATTGTAGGTATTAGTTATCTCTGACACAGCGCACTGAGAGCCCCATCGTTTTAAATTCTGAGCTACTGACTACGCTGCTACCGATATTCATGCTTCTTGTCCATGCGTTAACAGCAACATCCTCGGTTGAACTCCACCAAATACCGTTGTTGCCAAGGGAGGTGAACGAGCCGTTATTATCACAAACGCCACCAGGAAGGGCAGAAAAACCAGTTTCATTGGTAGTTCCGATATAAGTTGATGACCAATGTGTTGTTCCTGTTTCTTTAAGTTTTCCACCAGCTACACTTGCACCTCCCAGATAAGTTGTAAGAGTATTCCATTCAACATTAGTAGGTACGTGCCAACCTATTGGTGCTAATTTGCCAGAATTTACTGAGTACCAGTTATATAAAGCGCCATAAGTATTATTATATGTAGCAACGTTGTAATACCAACAATATGCTGGTGTTGATAATGCAGCCCATGCTCTACTATTGGTTTCCATTGGGATTGTTGTACCATCATTGTATTTGGTTGTTTTAAGGTTTTCTACCATCCAAGTTTGTGTGCCAATTGTAACCGTGTGATATATATTACCCTCAATGTCTGCAACAGTAAGATTATTATATGTCAATAACGACAATTGACTACCATAGGCTGTTCCTACGATATTAGTGGCATATGCCCGAACATAATAAATAGCACCTTCAGTCAGTCCACTTATATTACTTGTAAATATACCAGTACCAGTTCCATCAGAAGTAATATAATTGGAAATAGTTGGATTTGATGATATGCTCCAACAAATGCCACGTGAAGTAACAGGTGTTCCACCATCGGAAGTTATATTCGCACTAATACTGGCAGTTGAAGTTGTTCTATTAGTAACAGCTAAAGGTGCTACAGTAGGGACAGAAAGCGTTTTAAATATTACTTGTGTGCCATATGCCGTTCCTGTTGCATTGGTTGCATAGGCCCTCACATAATAAGTTTTTCCTGATTGTAAATTTGTAAGATTACTTGAAAATATTCCGCTTCCACTACCATCTGTTGTTTTGTCATTTAATATAGTTGGGTTTTCTGATATACTCCAACAAACTCCCCGTGTAGTAACCGCTAAACCACCATTAAAAGTTATATTACCTCCACTTGTGGCAGCAGTTGCAGTAATATTTGTTACTTCTGAAGTGGTAAGTCCAGGTGTTACCGCTGGTGATGTTTTAAACGTAATCTGAAGTCCATATCCTGTTCCATCTTTGTTCGTTGCGTATGCTCTCAAATAGTAAGTTGTATCAGCCAATAAGTTTTTTACAGAACTTGTAAAAGCACCTGTTCCTGCAGCATCTTTCGTCAAACTATCTTTGATAGTAGGATTTGGTTTTAAGCTCCAACAAACGCCACGTGCAACAACCTCAAAACCATTGTCAGATGAGATATTTCCACCACATGTAGCTGTATTTTGAGATATTTGACTTATTTCATTTGTCGTTAAAATAGGAAGTAATTCAGGTTTCACAATCGGGTTGCAAGCTGTGAAAGCGATTGAACCAATTAATACAAAAAGAGAAGTAACATAGTTACGGATTGTTTTCATAATTATGAAAGATTATCATGAACAATAATTTTATTATTGGAATCTTATTTGCAAAGATATGAATTTAATTTTTAATAATTAATAATTTTACAAATGTTCTTTAACGAAAAATAAAGCTCCGATCTTCACAGACAGGAGCTTTAACACTACAAAATATTTCATTCAACTCTGCCCATTTTGGGCGTTTGCGCCTTTTGCTACTTTTGGCGCGACAAAAGTAGTCCAAAAACGGCTTTTCACCCCTTCAAATAAGAAGCGAGAAGCCTATTTTCAGCCCTTTTCAGGCACTTACAGCGTCAAACTTAATCCCTCAATCATCTGCAAAAGTGCAGGGTTTTTCGTTCCTATACAGGTCAAAAGCCCTGTGTCCACATTTTTTTCAATCGTGATTTTGTTCTTTGTAACGCTCACTTTTACAAAATCGCCCTGCTCAAAACCGTACTTTTTCAGATACTCCCCTTTGATGTTTATGGCGTTTGTATATTTGTTCCCTTGTGCAGCCCTGCAAACTGTTAGTAATTTGTCCATTTTTTTAATTATTAATTCAGGCTGTAACGGTCTGTTAATACTTCCATCAGTGCAAAATTTTGCGGTATCAGGTTCGGGATGTCCGTTTTGCCAGGTTTGTACAATTCTGTCGCGATGTTGTAAATATCCCAAAGCGAAAAAATACTGCTCTCCTGTGCTTTCTCCAAATAATCTTCTGTAAATTCTGAAATTTGCGCCTGTGTCAATGGGTAGGTTTTTACTTCGCTTCTTAACTCTGCGTTGTCGCTGTCGTGTGCAACTCGTAAAGAGGTCAAAAGTCCGATTAATTGAAAAACGTCGTTTTGTGTGCAGTTGATTTCTTTCATCTTTGCAAGTATGCGTAAATCTGTTTCTCTGTAATCGAAAAAGTTAGACATCCAATCTCCCACACTTTCAAAAAGCTGTTCATCGGATATGCCATCTTTGCCGTAATTGCTTGCGATGCGCTCCTTGTTCAAAATACATTGATTGTGACAAATGCGAACGCATGGACCAAAAGCAATTTGTATTCCGTCCTGATGGTAAGCGATGACGATGTTAGATGTCATTTCGGGCGTTTCTTGGTCGTGTATTCTGATGGTGGTATAAACACGTCTAAGGATGTGCGCTTGTGCTGCGTTTGCTCCGTGTATGGCTTCCACCTGTGGCAAGATAACAACACCCGGATTTTGTCGGCTCCGGTTCTGGGCTGCAAAAATTTCTTCTACTTCGTAATTCAAGCCGGAATTTTTGCAAATGTCCATTACCCGGTTAATCACTTCGTAATGATAAACGCCTCGTAAGGGATTGCCGTAAATATCATTCTCTTTGTGTGTCGCTTTCAGCGTGTCGAGGTCTAAAACTTCGATGTTGTTGTTTTGAAAATCAAATTTTGTGTTCATGGCTTATTTGTTATTATCAGAGTTATACACTTGCAAATCAGAAAAAACGGCTAACATAGGAAAGTACTTGATTTCTTTTTCTTCTCCGTTCTCGGTGATGGTCTTGGCGGTTTGCTTTCCCCACAAATAAAGTGCTTTTGCGCCTTTCTTCACGTGCATACCTACTTTTTCCCATTGGTCGAAAGTCTTTAACTCGTGATGTCCCTGTTGGGTGTAAATGGCTTTTAATCCCTCGTTGATGGTGGTGATGCTTCCTGCGGTTTTCAACTCGGTTAATG
>Ga0209083_1000995_pt1 | contig 35275 bp, 60 predicted proteins | sample AM7aDNAmetaG_FD_184132 | JGI IMG/M metagenome (GOLD analysis project Ga0209083, IMG submission 184132) | Freshwater microbial communities from Finland to study Microbial Dark Matter (Phase II) - AM7a DNA metaG (SPAdes) (version 3) | ecosystem: Environmental > Aquatic > Freshwater > Lake ... | reverse complement strand
GGGGTGACTACCACTCTCCACTCTCCTAAAATAAATATTTAGTACTCTCTCCCTCCGCTCCAATAAGGGTATGGGCATTACATCATTCGCTTGCATCATCCGCATGAGTGCGTGGCAACCAATGGGGACTGAGTAGCGTGATGTGCGTGCCCCCCACATAGCCCCCCCCAGAAAAAATTTTATATATTGCCGAGTTTATCTAGCGTGATGGTGTCTAGCAGATTGATAGCGTGTGCTGCTGAGTAGACAATACGTGTGGGTATACGGGCGTGTACGTTGTAGGTGGGCCACATAGGGCCTGTATCTACGCCTTGTATACGGCTGACTCCTTTTGCCAAGCATCCTATGTCTGTGACGGTCATGCCAAGTTCTAGGGTAGATTGGCACAGGTTGGTGGGGAAGGTGGTGATGACGCTAGAGCCTTCGTCAAGGTACTTCTTGGTGAGCTTGTTAAAGAACCAGGGGTTGTAGTCTGGGAGTTGTCCTGACATGGGGACACTGTTAACGATGAGTACATCATAGGAGGGGTATTTCTTCCTATCTAACTCTGGGTAGTCAAAGAGGAAGCAGTCTGGGGTTTGTATGGGGTTCATCACACCTAGCTGATTACTGAGGTAGGAGAACCAGTCTAGGTGAAAGGCTACCCAGTTTTTATTTAACGGACTTCTGTAGAAGTATCCGTCTACTCCTATCCAAGCGTTGATAGCGTCTCCTCTGTGGGGTAGGTCTTGCAGGGTGATGGGCACGCCTTCGCACAGGGGTAGGAGCTGAGGGTGATACTCTTGTTTGCAGTAGTGGATACATTCAATACTAGAGTCTTCCTGACAAACCCTGCGTAAGTAATTCAAGTGATGAAGCTGGTCTCCCAGGTGGTATTCGTTGTAGGTCTTGATTAACATTTGACTGTTCCTTAGATTATGGTATTATTAGATTATAGGTGGAGATGATTATATGGAGATATTAGAAATAGAGAAAGGTAGTGTTTTGCCTAACCCACGGGTGGTGTACGCATATCCTTACGAGAGTATGGAGGTGGGAGATAGTTTTACTGTGCCTGTGACGGCAAGGGCAAAGGTGCTGAACGCCAACTACAGGGCATCTAAGAGATTGGGGTTTAAGTTTTCCAGCAAGGCTGAGGGTGATGTTTTAAGAGTCTGGAGGGTAAGTTGATGTTAATAAACGGTATTGATTTCGACGCAGAGAGATACGACTTGTTTGTGGACGTGATGGACCAATATGTTTTGTGGAGACTAAACGACATTTTGGAAGACAAGGACTTTGATGGCTCGTTGGCTGAGGTTCATTCTGCCTGTAAAGTCTTAATCAATTTTATGGAGTGATATGGTAGAACTACTGTGGATGAACGAGGACGAGTTAAGAGAGCACTGCCACTTGTTGGTAGAGGCTCTGCTTGTTTCTGAGATTCACAGGGTTGAACTTATTAACAACATGGGGAAAGCGTTAGCGTATGGATACAACCGAGGATATGCAGATGCGTCTGTACAACTCAAGACTGAGACTCAAAAAGGAAATGCAGAGAGCCTTATCTTGCATTAGTCCTGGGTCTAAACGGTATTTGGCAAAAGAGTGGAAAGATAAGTATTCTGATGTTGTTTACAACGAACTTATCAGATGCGCCAAAAATAGGAAAGCAGCAGAAGTTATATCAAATTGGAATATAGAGGGTATGAAATGATAAGCAGAAAACTAACAGCAGCCGTAGTCACGGTAACCAAAGGAAGACCTGAGCTAGACAAGTGTATAGCCTCTATACAAGCTCAAACCTACCCTGTCCAGCACTACCTACTGTACGACAACGGTATGCTCCCCAAACTCCTTCTACAGAAGAATCAGCAAGTCTGTGTATTCCCAACCCCTATAGCCATGCCTGACAAAGATGGACGCAGATGGTTGGCAGCAGTACCTCACCTGATTAACGAAGACGTAATCTTCTTCTGTAACGATGATGACTGGTTTGACAATGACCACGTAGAGTCTTTGATGCAGATTATTCAGCGGGGTAACGACTGGGCGTATGCCTTGCGTAAGATTCACGACAAGGACGGTAACTTCTTGTTCAACGACAGATGTGAAGCCTTGGGTGACCTGCACGAAGACTGGAACAACAAGGGTTGTAACTTTGTGGACTGGTGTATGTGGGGTATGAGAACAGAAAAACTAAAGGGAATATCCGCCATATTAGGGATGCCTGGCTTTGGTTCTGACAGAGAGTTCTACAGGGTAGCCAAACAGATGTTTCCTAAATACGAGACAACCAAGAAACATTCTTTTAATTTCAGATTAGGGGGTAACCCAGGTAGCGTTACAAAAGAGTTCTTTGACGCTGGTCACAAGCACATGGCTGAGAAGTATGGTGAGACGATGCCCTGGGAGGCATGATGGATTTTGATTTACAAAAGTTCTACAAGTTCTGTGCCGAGCTAAAGATTGAGACCAAGGAAGAAGGTCTCAAGAAGATGGGTAAGTTACTGGGGACCCAAACCTATGTCATGGAAGAAATAGATAAGGGGTTAAAAGATGACGTTCATTTTTTCGTTATTCTTAAAGGCCGTCAGTTGGGTATTACTACTGTTAGCCTTGCCCTTGATTTGTATTGGCAATTTACTCATCCTGGGTGGCAAGGTACTCTTGTCTCCGATACTGAAGAAAACCGAGATATGTTCAGGTCAACTTTGGGAATGTATATTGACGGTTTACCCAAGGAGTACAAGATTCCTTTGGTTGCTCACAACCGCAATCAAATGGTCCTCAAAAACAGGTCAAGAATCTTTTATCAAATCGCTGGTAACAAATCTCGCTTGGGTCAAGGAAAAGCTATTACATACCTACACGCAACTGAAACAGCGTCTTGGGGCAATGACGAAGGTCTAGCTTCCCTGATTGCTTCTCTTGCGGAAAAAAACCCACAACGTCTGTACATCTTTGAATCTACTGCACAAGGGTTCAATATGTTCCATGATATGTACAAGACGGCTAAGAGAGCCAGAACACAGAGAGCAATCTTTTGCGGATGGTGGCGTAACGAGTATTATTCTGTTGGACCAGACTCTAAAGAATACAAAGTTTACTGGGACGGCAAGCTCAAGCCTGATGAGAAAGAATGGGTGAAAGAGATTAAAAAACTGTACGGGGTTGAGATAAACTCCCGTCAAATGGCGTGGTGGCGGTGGAAAATGGCAGAGGGTATTAAAGACGAAACCCTCATGTACCAGGAGTTCCCACCCACAGAAGACTATGCTTTTGTAATGACAGGAACAAGTTTCTTTTCTAACAGCAGGTGTACAGATGCAGCCAAATACGCAAAATCCCTCGACTACGAATGTTACAGATACGCCTTCGGACAACTCTTTCAAGACACAGAGTGCCTGCCGTCCTCAGACCGTTTGGCAACGCTTCGGGTATGGCAACAACCCATTGATACCGCCTACTACGTTATCGGGGCGGACCCAGCTTACGGCAGCTCAGACTGGGCTGACAGATTTTGCATACAAGTCTTTAGAGTCTATGCAGACGGACTTGACCAAGTTGCTGAGTTCGCCACATCGGAGCTTAACACTTACCAGTTCGCTTGGGTCATTGCTCACCTTGCTGGAGCATACAAAAACTCGACTCTTAACCTCGAAGTCAACGGACCAGGACAAGCCGTCATCAACGAGCTGAGAAACCTAAAACGTTTGGCAGCAGCCATTCAAGGTCCTATGGCTAAGGACATGATGGACGTACTCGGTTCTATGCAAAATTACATCTGGCGTAGAAACGATGCGATGGGAGGTCTGTCCAACTCCATAGGCTTCTATACCACCTCATCATCTAAAGAACGTATGCTTTCTTACATGAAAGATTATTTTGAGCGTGGAATGATGGGCATCTTTAGTATGGATACCTTAGAAGAAATGAAGGGTATTGTTCGTGAAGACGGATTCATAGGCGCACCTGGTCGTGGCAAAGACGATAGAGTTATTGCAACAGCCCTAGCAACTATTGCTTGGGCCGAGCAAGTTCAGCCAAGGTTAATTGGTATGCGTTTGTCAAAAGAAATGTCTTTAAAACAAGACGAGTACACCCCTGAACAACTGGCTGTTGGCAAGAATGTAAGTAACTACCTCAAAATGATTGGCGTATACGGGGGTAAAGATGCAACCTCTAGATAAGAGAACGCTTAAAAAAGAACTAAAACTATTCTTAGCAGACAAGGATAGAGGTATTTCTATTAAGAATTTTTGCGAAATAGCGGGTATCTCTGAACGTTTGTTTGTGTACATCATAAAAGAAGACAAACTACCCATGACCGAATCAACTCAACGTGGACTTAACAGAGCTTACTTACACTGGAAAGAGGGCAAGATACGGGTTATGAAGAAGCATACCAACGAGACTTATCCTGATTACAGGAAAGAACCAGCGCCCCCAGTCATACCAATGAACAAGTTAGTCTTTACTAACGGGGGGTTTAAAGTTCAAAGCAAGCCTTTAAATAGGCATGATTACAGCAATTTTGACAATATTCTGTTGAAAACTTAACTAGAGGGGGTAAATATGAGTGTCTTAAAAGACTATATGTGCACAGAGCATGGTGTATTTGAATCTTGGGAGGCAAAATGCCCCATGAAGTTCTGTAAAGGCGAATTATCGGTAATTTTCTTAAAACCAGTGGGGATGAAGTCCGAAAAGACCAAATCTAATGACAGAAACTTAAAACAACTGGCTTTGGAGTTTGATATGACCGATATTAAGTCTACAAAAGCGGGTGAACACCAAGAAGGCTATCTAAAACGCAAAAATAAGCTATCTAACAAAGAATTTGAACAAGCTGGTGAGGCTATGGCTCATAATCAGAAAATGCAAGAGGAACAACTGGTTCAGCAACGATTATCTGGCGCAATGTGGGGTAATGGTGGTAATATCAACCTCAAATCCGTCATGGGAGGGCAATTTAAGCCCGTAGCTGACGAGTCTGTTAGCGTTTTACCAAAAAGTGTAGGACAATTTGTGCCACCCAAACCAGGCGCAGGGACTCAGGTTGACCATGAGGGTTTAAAGATTAACACCAGTGCGGAGTAGAAATGAAAATACCAAAGGGGATGCTAGACAGAGATGAGTTCTTTAGGGACATCATTTACAAATGTGAAGTGTCTTTAAACTCTAGGAAGGTAGATTACGCCTCCCTGAGAAACTGGTATCTCTTTGGTAACGGGCCTGACGAGGCTCCTGCACTCTACAACAAAATATTTCCTCACTTAGACCAGGTAACTTCTTTCCTGTACTCGGCTGAGACCACCCGTTTTTCCATTAACTTGGGGGCGTCTGTTCACGATAATGAACACAGAAAAATCCCAACGTTGACAAAATCACTCAACAATGAGTGGTTAAATAGCAACGCTGACCAAGTTTTTTCTACAGCTACTACTTGGGCGCTTGTTTACGGAACAACTTACGTCAAGCTCATTATGAACAACGGAATCCACCCGTACATGGTAGAGCCTGGTTGTGTAGGTGTGTTGCGTGAGGACATTACGTACACTGACAGGCAAGAAGCCCTGATTCAAAAATATTACATTACCAAGTCTGAGTTATACACTAGGCTGTACAGCCATCCAAACAGGGACAAGATTATTCATCGCATGAACTCCATGCCCCACGAGAGGACAGAAATTGCCAACGGACTTGAACGCATTATTATTTCTCAGTCTAACCCCACTATCTACGGTAACGTTAACTTGGATTTGGCTGGTGGCAATAGATACAAAGCAGAAGTCTCAGAAGATACGGTAGAGATGACCGAGTTGTGGATTTGGGATGACGAGGCAGCGGATTATAGAGTTGTCACCAAAGCAGACCCAGACATCATTATCTATGAGCGTTCAGGCGAAGAAATGTTTATGAAGGGTGAGTTACCCTTTATTCAGATTTGCCCTAACCCACTGTACGACTACTATTGGGGCGCTTCTGAAGTACAGCGCCTCATATACCTTCAACAGTTACGCAACAGACGGATGACGGAGATTCTTGACTTATTGTCAAAACAAGTTTCTCCTCCAACCGCTTTGATTGGGTTCACAGGAATACTGGATGAGAAAAACTTTGCACTCAACCGTGCAGGGGGATTGTTATCCACAGATATGCCTAACGCTAAAGTAGAAAAATTAGCACCAACTATGCCTCCAGATTTGTTTACAGAGATGCGTGAAATAGACGCTATGTTTGAAGAAGCATCTGGCGTGGGCAACGTTCTCCAAGGTAAAGGAGAAGCAGGAGTTAGGTCAGCAGGACACGCAAGCCAGTTAGCTCGACTGGGGTCATCAAGAGTTAAAAAACGAGCGCTAATAATTGAAGATTCATTGGAAAAACTAGCAACCCTTTACCTAAAGTGTATGCAACTTTATGATGATACCCACCTCAAAGATACGCACGGTGTACCTTTCATTGCCGAGCAATTCACCAAAGAATTTACGGTTAAAGTGGACGGACATTCAAACAGCCCGATATTTACGGAAGACACCCGCACACTGGCGTTCAACTTACTCAAGGCAGGGGCTATTGACAAAAAATCTTTACTTGATTTAATAGAGCCACCAATGAAAGAAGAACTCTTGGAAAGATTGAAACAAATGGAGGCCAAGCAAGCTGCACAGCCACAGCAGCCTCCTGGTGAACACAAACAACACAAAGCCCCTGGCGCTAAGAAGGAGGGATAATGGCTACAAAAAGTGTAGGTGGACCACAAACATCGCCCAAAGCAGACCAGCCACGGGTGACGACAGAAACTTTACGCAAACAAACTTCAGGTCCAGGCTTGACATCAAGAACTACTGGGATTAAAGTTTCATCTGGCGGTAGAACACAGCGTAACTACGCCAGAAGTTAATTAACCAAGGGAAACAATCATGATGCACAGATACGGTAAAAAAGGTCGCAAGACTCGTAGATAATTTCTTGAGAAAGAAAAAGGGTGTGGCTGCCTCCCCTCATAAGTAGGTGACCGCTGCTAAAGGAGAAATCTCATGGCACGTAAAGCTCGTAAACACAAGCGTAAGTAATTTCTTGGGGGCAACCCCTTGAAATGAACCGACATTGGGCAGTATGTCGTAAAATACTGCCCACCCTATTGACAAATAGTTTGTAAGTGGTTACAAACTAGGGCAAGGAGAAAATATGAGTGTTCCGTCAGATAAGTTAATGGAGTTAATGGGTGGACCAAGGTCCGCTGGTGCTCCTGTCCCTAATGCGCCCCCACCTGGGGCAAATATGTCTGATGCTGAAGTTCCTCCAATGGCTTCGCCAATGACTACTCCAGAACCTAAGATGGGTTCTAAAGAAGCAGCAAAAATTAACTTAGGCATGGCTCAGGATTTACTTGAGCAATCCTTACCTGCACTTGGCTCAGATACCGAAGAAGGTAAAGCAGCTCTAAGCGCAATAAGTGCAATCAATAAAGTCTTGGGTGCACGTAAAAACAAGACAAATGAACTTCAACAGTCAGAGATTCTTCAGATGTTGCAAACACTACCGCAAGCTGGCGGGGGAACACCTGAAGGTAAAGCGATGGCTAATGCACCAATTCCTGGTATGCCACCTGGCGGTGGTATGCCTCCCCCACCTGGCGGTATGCCACCAGGTATGCCCCCACCCGCAATGTAAACAGGAGTAATCATGGATTTATACAAACCCAGAGGTAATTCTCAACCACGTAGACCTACAGACAACAACCAGAAAAATGGCGTAGTAGTTAATACTCCACGTTATTCTCAGTTGGGTGGTTTGTCAGGCGCTGCTAAAGCTGCTTTTGGCGGCATGAGAGTTGAAAAGCCAGCAGATGGTAAAAAAGTTATATAAAACGATAAGAGGGTAACATTATGGCATTAGAAAATCTTTCCTTAGAAGCACGAGACGAGTTAGCATCATTGATGCAGACTTTGGCTGAGTCCCCCGACACACGGGAGGACATTTTGCGTTTGACTAAGAGAGTTAAGCCTGGCCTCAACATTCCTGAAATTGACCTCAAGGACAATACCAACAGCGCATTACAACAAATGCGTCAGGAAAATGAGTCTATTCGTAACGAGTTAAGAACACGGGACGCACAGGCTGAACTAGACAAGCGCAGAAAATCACTTGTAAAAAAAGGTTTGGTTTCTTCTGAAGACGAAGTAGATGCAGTTGAAAAAATCATGTTAGAGAAAAAAATCTCTGACCACGAGACTGCTGCTGAGTATCATAAGTTTATGAAAGAGGCTGCAAAGCCTACACCTACTGGATACAATCCTTCCGCAGTTCGCCAATTTGACCTTGGCAAATTTTGGAAAGACCCACGAGGTGCAGCGCAGCAAGAGGCGGTGAAGGCATTTGCAGATTTGCGTAAGCCACAGCGCCCCATCGGTTTGTAAAAGAGGGTGTAATTTTGTCAGGGCAGAGATGCCCATCTTTAAGGAGCTAATATGGCTATAGGTGGTGGAATTCTGCCCCAGACAGGTAGTTCGCAATTTAATGAGTTAACTTACGTTACTCGTAGAGCGTTCATCCCTAAACTGGTTGTGCAGTTATACAACAGCACGCCTCTAATGGCAGCGTTGATTGCAAACAGTCAACAAGCTAGCGGTGGTGTATCTTCCGTAACTGTACCTGTTCAGGGTGCACAGTTTGTTAACGCACAGTGGTCTGATTACTCTGGCTCTTTTGCCCAGCCTTCAGTACAACAAGGTGCTTATAACGCTGAATACGACCTCAAGTTGATGATTTCTCCCGTGCCGTTCCTCGGTATGGAAGGTGTTGCTCAACAAGACGCTGCAATCATTCCATTGATTGAAGCTCGTATGAATGACGCAACCAACGTGATGATGGATGCAATGGCAACAGCCTTGTACAACAACACCACAAATAACCAACAGTTTATCGGTTTGCCCGCAGCGATTGATGACGGTACTGGTGGAGCAACTTACCAGACTACTTACGGTAACATTAACCGTAGCACCTACTCATGGTGGCAGTCTAAGGTTTACAACGCAGGAAACGTAAACCCAACTCGTCAAAACATTCTTCAGTACATCTCTGGAACAGTTAAGCGTGGCGCAGAAATGCCTTCGTTTGGTGTTTGTGGATTTGGTACTTGGACACTTTTAGCTCAAGACTTTGTAGGTCAAGAGCAATACGTTATCACTCCAGGCTCAGGCTTTGACGGTGACAACAATGGTCCTCAAGCAGCTTTCAGAGCATTGATGGTTGCTGGCGTTCCAATTTATCCAGACCCATATTGCCCAGAAGGTACTGTGTACTTCCTGAACACTAACTACCTCAGCTTGTACATTCACGAGCAAGGTTCATTTGTGTTCACAGGATTTGAGTCCACACTCCCGAATTGGCAAATTGGTTACGTAGGTGCTGTTCTTATGATTGCTGAGTTGGTGTCTGTCAAGCCCAAGTCAATGTCGAAGATTAACAACTACAACTACATCTCACTGTAAGGAGCACAATAATGTCATTAGCATTAAACAAAATCATCCTTGCAAATGCAACAGCGAACACGCCTGGTGCGTATTTCACTTTTGCTAACATTTCAGCAACAACCACTGGTAACGTTATCCCAGCAGGAACATATTTGATTCCTGGCACGGCTAACGTGTTCATTACTGTGGCTACTGCCGTTAATGCAACAACTGGAAACATCACTGCTGTTTCTAATTTGTACGCTATTAACACAGGTGGTATGGTTATTTCTGACGGTGTTAACGTATTTGCAAACGCAACGACTAACGTAGCCAACGTAACTGTCTTGACAGTCGAAGGCGGTCAGAACGTTTCTGGTACTTATAACAACGTTTAAGGAGTAAACAATGGCTAATCCCGATTCAATAGCGCAGCTATATTTAGATTCATTTGGGAATGGTCGTATTGGTTCTGCTCAAGTAGTTTCACTAGCAACGGTGGCAAATGCAGTAGCTACGATGCCGTTTGTTAATGGTGGTTTGACAAATAGTGGAGCAGTTACTGGCTCTGGGGCGGTTATTCTTCGTAGAATTACGGTGAATAACCCAACAGGTTCAGTTTCTTCCGCTTACGTCACAATCACGACAAGTAATGATGGCAACGCTTCTAACGCAGTTGTTGCCAACGTAGCTTTGTCTAATATGACTGCTACAGGCAGATACCAAGACTTAACCATTGCTCAACCATACCTGTCAAACACAGTTGTTTCTGGTTCAGTTACTTCAGCTTTGTACGTTAACGTAACAACAGCTTCTGGTAATGCAAACACAGTTAACTTCCAAGTTTACGGTGACGTTGTCCAGTTCTAATGGAAAATGTATTTGTCACAAATCGTAGCAACACTGAATTAACCATTGGTTATGACGGTGTTGTCTACGAGTTTAAACGTAACGAGTCTGTACAGATTCCACTAGCTGGAGCAGTACAGTTGTTTGGTTACGGGTTAGAAGATAGAGAACATATTTTGGTAAGGCATGGGTGGATTAAAACTCATGCAGAACTAGAGGAAAGTTTAAAAAAGCTAGACCAGTTTGAAATAACAACTGAGAAGCCAGTAAAAAACAGCTCGTTACCCTCGGCTGTAGGCGTAGTACCCCTGCGGATTGAAAAATCTGTCGGGGGAAAATCCTCTGAAAGACGGGTAGCTTAACTATGGATGCTTCATGCCAACGCTCAATGATTATCTTTATCAAGTTGAAAACCTGTTGCATGACTCCAACAATAACTTTTGGTCGCAGTCTCAGTTAACGAATTACATTAACGAGGCTAGAGAAAGATTAGTTAGAGACACAGGATGCTTGCGGACGGTACAAACCACGTCCACCCCAATAGCATCCTCTAACCCGTACAACAATACAAACACAAATCAAACGCCAGCCACGACTTGGTTGGCAAATACGGCTGTGACTGCGGGGCAATATGTTTTTAGTAACGTCTACATTTATCAGTACCAAACTTCGGGAACTTCTGGGTCTTCTGCACCTTCGTACCCTACTGGCACTAATGTTTTTCCCCCATCTACTGCTTTTGCAGACGGTACAGCAACTTTGCTATTTGTGCAAAACGCTGAAATCATACCGTTTCAGTCACTTCCTAATAGCATTAACACGATTGATATTCTTGGTATTAACCTATACTGGGGTAACTCTCGTATACCTATGCGTTATCTTCCTTGGTCTGACTTCACTGCTCAGTTACGTTATTGGCAAAATTACATAGGCAGACCTATTTGTTTCTCCGTATACGGTCAACAACAGATTTATATTGCTCCTGTACCTGACCAGTCTTATTACATTGAGTTAGATACTGTCATTTTACCGACAGCTCTGTCTTTGAGTACGCCTACAGCCGTAGACCAAATACTAGACCCTTGGTCAACTTGTGCACAGTATTACGCAGCTTACAAAGCTAAGTTTTACGAACAATCTTACGGTGAAGCAGAGATATTTAAACAAGAATATAACAAACACGTCTTGAACGTACTAAATAGTACCTATACAAGAAGGATTCCGAACCCCTATAGTAGTGGAGGTTAGGAATGGCAGCAGCCGAGCAAAAGAAAAGTTATGCGGTTATCAAACAATTCAAAGGAATTGACACCAAAGCCAACCGCACGGCAATCGAAAAAGATGAGTTTTATTGGCTAGAGAACGCTATGCCCGTTGGTTCGGGTAATTTGCGTATTACACCTCAATCTACAACCGTCAATAATGCGTCAGGTAATGCTGTCGTTTTTTCCAACGCTGTCACTTATTTGACAAGCGCCAATATTACGGATGATTACCTAGTTGCAGCCGAATCTAATGGCGCAATGCAATATTTTGATTTAACCAGTTTATCTGGTGGAAATATTGCTGCTGCGGGAACGTTTACAGGCTCAGGTATATCTACTGCTCAGTATCAGAATACAAATTTGTTTATTGGAGACCCTGTAAACGGTCTTTATGAATGGGATGGAGGCAACCTTGTAGCCATAGGTTCTATCGGTGTTATTGGCATTACTAACCCTGGGGCTGGTTACACGGCTGCTCCTGACGTGATTATTGGAGCGCCTAATCAGACTGGCGGTATACAGGCTACTGCTGTGGCTACAATTACCACGGCTAACACAGTTAATACTGTCGTGCTTACAAATGCGGGTTCTGGGTACACGTCACCCCCGTCAATTACGATTAAGGGCGGTGGAGCAACAACAAACGCTACAGCTATTGCCCAACTGACCACTTTTGCTACGGGTACAGTCTCTGTTTTAATCAATTCTGGAGGCTTTGGATACGGTGCTAACGGGTCTTTTTACGTAACCTTTACGGGCGGTGGAGGCTCAGGAGCTAACGGTACTGCAATCGTTTCTGGCAACGCTGTAACCCAGGTTATTATGAACAATCTTGGTTCTGGGTACACTTCAGCGCCTACAGTGAGCTTTGCAAACGGGTATACAGCCAACGTGACTGCCAATGCAACTGCTACTGCCATTGTCAATACTAACGGAATTGTGGATGTAGCTACGTTCTCAGGGCGTGTTTGGGTAGCGGCAGGGCGTACAGTTTATGCGTCTAGTGCAGTTAGCCCTACAGATTTTAGTTCTGTGTCTGCGGTAGCGTTTAATCTGACAGACTCAACTTTGCACGGCAACATTCAGGCCATTTTGTCCGCCAACAACTTTTTGTACATTTTTGGGGACGATAGCATTAACGTATTCAGTAACTTACAAGTTACTTCTACAGGAAGTACCGTATTTACCAATACCAACGTATCTGCTTCTATCGGTTCTAAGCGTATTTACGCCATATTTCCGTATTTTAGGTCTGTATTGTTCCTAAATGACTATGGGGTGTACGCTCTTGTGGGTTCTACGACCACCAAGATTAGCGACCCATTAGACGGTATTTTCCCTTATATAGACTTTACAAAGCCAGTAACGGCTGGACAGGCACTGCTCAATAATATTTTGTGTGCTGTCTTTAACTTTTATGTTAATTCGTCTTGTCCGTTTGGATTTGGTGGGTCTAGGTACATTCAAGCCGTGTTTTTTGAGAAAAAATGGTTTATTACGTACCAGGGTCAGATTCAATATGTCACATCTGCGCCAATAGGTGGAAAAGTAAATCTTTACGGTACAAATACATCTAATGCGCTATATTTGTTTTACAACAGTACAACTGCGTCTATTCCTAGTTATATTCAGACGGCTTTGCAGGATATGGGAGACCCTATTCGAACCAAGCAAGCGTTAAAATTTGGGGTAGAAGCCACGTTAACAAACGGTGGACAATTTAATGTAACTGTTGATTCTGAACAAGGGTCTAGTCCAACTTATTCTTTGTCAGATACAGGAGTATCTTGGCTAAATAACAGTTCTCAGGTAATATCTTGGGTAAATAACAGTGGCACTGTTATCCAGTGGTTGTTATCCACGGGGTATTATTTGTATAAATCGGATGCCTTGCAGTACGGAAAGTATTTGGGATTGACCATGACTTCCAATAATGCAGGGTTTGTAGTAAATACGTTTGAGTTTGAACACGAATTAAGAGTGAGGTTCTAATATGTCTGGTGTACCCTATATTTTTGGAAATGCAACAACATCTATACCGTTGTCGCAGTTAGACGTTAACTTTGCAACAAATGCAACGCTTGGTAACGCAACTGTAGGTCTTGGGAATACAACCACTACTGTTGGAAACTTGACGTTAACAAATGCAACTATAAGCGGATTGTCTGGTGGTAGCGCCAACGGTGTGGTGTACATCAACAGTAGCAACGTAGCGGTGTCAAATCCATCTGTATTAGATTTTGATGGGGCAAATTTAGGATTAGGAGTTACTCCTAGTGGGTGGAGTGGAAGAACTGCTTTTCAGTTTGGTGCGGCAGGTCAATTAAATTATGGTTCTGCAACACCTAATGGTGGTTCTTCAGGATATGGAAATAACGGCTATTGGAATGGTAGTGCTGATAAAGCAATTACAACTGGATATTCTCAAATTGTTGCGTTAAACGATAATGGAACTGGTCGAGTTATTATATTAACCACTTCTGGGACATCTTCGGCTGGAGCTTCAATTAGTTATACAGCAGGGCCCTATGTTGCCGCAGGTGGAACTTCATGGACAAACTCATCAGATGAGCGACTTAAAAACATAACAGGTGAAATACAAAATGGTTTATCAAAAGTTTGCTCTTTAAGAGCCGCAGAGTTTACTTGGAAAGACGATGCAAGCAATAAACCGCAAGTTGGTTTAATAGCTCAAGATGTTCAATCAGTATTACCTGAAGTTATTAGTTTAACAACAAAATATAATTCTGAAGATAAAACAGAGTATCTTGGTGTTAGTTATACGGAAACAATTCCTCTTTTGGTTGCCGCTATAAAAGAACTCTCAGCCCAAGTAACAACCCTACAAACCCAAGTAACCGCATTACAAACTAAGGTAGGCGTATGAACCAACTAATCACAACATTAAAATCTAAGCAGGTCCAATGGGCTTTGGTTGTTGCAATTCTTTCTGTATTGCAAGGCTTTGTTATGGAGCTATCTCTAACCCCAGTTCACCAAATGATTGTTGGTTTAATTATTTCTGTAGTTATTGTTTTACTTAAATTTATAGAGGGAATCTAATGGAAAAAATCACTTTACCAGTTCAGTTGTTTAACGCTCTTATGCAATATTTGAATACTAAACCTCACGGAGAAGTTAGACAACTTATTGACGCTATTCAAAAAGAAATAGTAGAACAACAAACGCCTCCACAGGAACAATAATGTCAGTATCAGCACCATTCTCTCCTTGCGGTAACACAGTAGTCATTACGGCTACTACAACTGCTCCTGCGCCTGTACAAGTACCGTCTGCAACACTTGGTGGCAACCAATACAGGATTATCAATAGTGGTGCTGTTGTTGTTATTTTGGGATATGGGCAGACATCTGCGTTAGCGTCTTCTGGTGCTGTTGTCCCAACAAGTACGCAGTCTAATTGCTTACCACTATTGCCAGGAACAGACGAGATTATTACGTTTGTACCTAATGCGTATTTTTCTGCAAATGCAACAACAAGCACTGCAACAATATACATCACGCCTGGCGATGGTGATTGATACTAAAGTATTACTATGTTAAAAACTGTAACTACAATATCTGGAACTGTTACTAACGGAACTGTTATACAAGTACAGGGTAATGGTACTGTCAACGGTATTACGCTTACGGGCAATGTAACTACGTCTGGTAACCTCACGTTAGGAGGTACTCTATTTGGAGTTACCAACGCACAATTACAAAATAGTGCAATCACAATTACAGGAACATCTGTACCGCTAGGTGGTTCAATATCTACTATACCTGTGGCTAACGTTGCAGGGGCAGTGGCTAATACTGTTTATGTTATTGCAGGTTCTGGACTAACTGGAGGTGGGGCATTAACAGGTAACGTAACGCTTACCGCAACCAACACCAATAGCGGTACTGTTACACAGGTACAAGGAAACGGAACTGTTAACGGAATAACATTAACTGGAAACGTTACTTCTTCTGGAAATATTACTTTAGGCGGAACGTTAGGTAGTATTGCAAATAGCCAGTTAGCAAATAGTTCTGTAACTATAGGTAATACAACAGTAGCGTTAGGCAGTACAGTAACTAGCCTGGGTAATCTGACGCTTTCTAACGTAACTATTATTGGTGGAAACATAACAGATAATACGATTACTGCTAATGCTTTTATAGCTACAGAATCAATTTCACCCGCCCTATCTGCTGGTGCATTTAGTTACGGAACGCTAGGGTATTCTGACGTAAACATATTTGCGTCTTACTCTATAAACTCAAACAATTACGCTCAAATTATTTTACAAAACATAAACCCAGGAGGTAATTCTTCCTCGGACTTTGTTGTGAGTAACGATAAAGGGGCTGCCAACGGGTACTACGGTGACTTCGGCATGAACAGCTCTGGATTTAACGGCACAGGCTCGTTAAACCTTCCTAATGCAACTTATGTGTACGGTGCTAACTCAGATGTTGTCATTGGTACAACAACTGCTAACGCAATTCACATTCTTGCCAACGGTTCTGTTACGGACGCTATTACCGTATACGCAAACAACACGGCTTATATTGCCAACGTAACTATTGCTGCTGGTACACAAAACGTTCAAACAATCAATCACACGGCTACAACTAACGCCAACGCCACTATGTCTACGGCTAGTATTCCTCTTGTTCCGCAGGGATATATGCTTTTTGACTTGAATGGTACTGTCGTGAAAGTCCCTTATTACGCCCAATAAAACATGGAACTACAACAACTATTTGATATTGCTGTAACTATTGCAGGATTTCTTGCGGGATGGGTCTTGAACAATATCACTAAGGCTATAGACCGTTTGGATTTAGACATTCGGGATATGCCAAAAGATTACGTTACAAAAGAAGACTATCGCAGAGATATTGACGAAATCAAAGATATTTGTAAACAGATTTTCAACAAGCTAGATAACAAGGCAGATAAATCTTGAATCAAGACGACTTAGCTTACGTAGAATTTGGGGATGTCCAAGGTCTCGGTAGGCTTGCGTTTGAAAACTATTTGCAACACCAGTTATTTTTTGAAACACTTAATAGCAGAGGAGTGTCTACGCCTTTTTATCCTATAGAAGAAATAGACCCGTCCAATATTGACGATTGGTTACTGATTCACAACCAGATGCACGAATCATTAGCAACTATTCTTAGCCTGAATAACCCGTTTCAGTTGCTGGATGCAGATTTTAACGTTGAGGATGATTTTTATGATTGGATAGGAGTCCATCAAGATATTCATCAACAAATAGCAACCGCTTTAGGAGTTGTGTAATGGTTAAGATGAGCACACAAGATATTTTGGCAAAGAGCCTAGCTCGTAGCGGTCAAGACCCCAAGAAAGTACACGGGGCTATGGCACACCTGGTTCAAACTGACCCTAAATTTAGAGTTATGCGGTCAGGTAACACTCTATTTTCTTATTACAACAAAGGCAATGGGGTTGCTGACGTTGCAATGGATACGGCTGCTACGCCACAAGAATTAGTCAAAGACGTAAAAGAATTTGCTAAAGCGATGAAGGTTGCAAAGTTTCATCAAGGAAGATTTCACATGGCTAACCCCCAAATTGAGAGAGTTCTCACGATGGCTGGTTTGCAATATAAGTTGCAACCTATGCCTGGTGGTCAAATGTTTGTTGTGGTAGAGGTGTAATATGAGCAGTTCATCCAATCCAAATCCAATCAGCGATTTAGGTAACGCAGTCAATAAAGCAGTTAAACAAGTTGGTGACGTTGGTCAAGCTATTATTAACAATCCTTTGCCAATTATTGAAACTTCGGTGTTAACTGCTGCACTTGGCCCAGAAGGAATAGCTTTATCTAGCGCTATTGGTGCTCCTGCGACTGCTGCTGTGTCTGCTGCTGCTGTTGAGGCTGCTAATGGTGGTAATGTAAATCAAATAGCAACGGCTGCTGCTAGTGCAGGAGTAGGGTCAGAGGTAACTCAACTGGTTGCTCCCGAAGTTGGTCCGTCTCCAATTTCTGGAGCTGCAACTAATAGCACCAATCCTTTGGCTTCCGCAGCAGGAGGAGCTGCGGGAGGAGCTACGCAAGCAGCGCTTACGGGTCAAGATGTTGCAAAAGGTGCGTTAACAGGGGGCGCAGTAAGTGGTTTAGCGTCAGCGGGAGCACAAGAAGTATCTTCATTAACTTCGCCTGGACCAATGTCTGGTACAGGTCTGACCGTACCGACAAATGCGTTGCCACAAGTTAGTCAATTTGAAGACGCCCCCACAAGCACAGAAGGGTTGAAATTGCCTTCTAGCGTTTTAACGGGAGAAACGGTTGCTCCTGCTGAACCTCAAGCTCCAGGTATACAGTACACTTTATCTCCTACTGTATTTACGCCTGGAGGCGTTGATTACGGGTTTACTAGAGACACTCCAACAGATACACTAACTTCTACGCCACAAACAACGCCAGGGTTGTCCCCAGAAGCTCAATCCGCATTGCAATCTGTTTTTGGATTTGGCCTAAGCACGGCATTAGCCCCTAAATCACCAGGACTTGGGGCTATAAGTGCAAGTACAACTGGCGTAGGAAGTTCTGGAGGAAGTACAGGGACAACGTCTTCTACAACAGGAGGCTCACCTGGGGGAACTGAACTAGACCCTAGTACGGGAAAAGCTCCAGAGTTGGCATGGGGCGACAAATATTCATCATTGAAGGAAGGCTTAAACGTATGAGTGCAATTAGAAAACTTACAGGCATGGGCGGAGATGTTCGCCAGATTGCTAAATTGCTTCAAGCAAAAGCTCCTCCTGGGCACAAACTTGCCTTCATCAATGAAGAAGAAGCTGCGTTGCTAAAACGTAGAGGTGGTTCTGGTCGTATTACTCCAGAGGGTATTCCTTCTTACGAGCTAGACGATAATTTGCAAATATCAGGGGCATCTCCTGCAACAGAAACCCCTACTACTGCGCCTGTATTAATGCCTGATATTCAGGCAACTACTCTTTCTCCTGCGTCAAATACAGGAGATATTAGCGCCCCATCATCTTTGTCAACCAATTACAGTATTGCGCCACAACCAGCGGGCGTACCTTCTACCGCACCTATAACTTCTGGTTTTTCTCCGTCAACAGACTATTCTTTAACTCCTGCTGGAACAACATTTACGCCAGGAGGAACTGCTGTTGGTCAAACTTCTGACGCTAGTTCGCCTCAACTAGGGGAAACAGGAGGCCAGCCAATAGCAGCAACTCCTACCGCCCCAGAAAAATCTTTTGGTCAAAAAACATTAGATTATTTGAGTGAGCCTAAAACTTTAGCTGCTCTTGGCATTGGCGGTACGCAGGCTATTTTAGGAGCTAATGCCGTCAAGAAAGCTCAAAATGAAGCTGCTCAGGCAAAACAACAACTTCAGTCTATGGCTGCACCTTATCAACAGCAAGGTCAGCAGTTACAACAGTTGGCTAATCAAGGTCAGCTAACTCCTGCTAACCAACAAACCCTACAGGCTGCACGTGCTCAGTTGTCACAAGGAGCAGAGGCTAGGGGCGGTGTAGGCGCAGCTCAAGCAGCTAATCAAATAGCTAATTTGACTCAGAGCTTGTTAGCTAACCAGATGAACATGGGTATCCAGTTGCAAGGCGTGGGAGATAAGATTGCCCAGGGAGCTATCCAAACAGGAATACAAGCTGACCAGTACATCAATCAACTTACTTCTAGCTATGCTCAAAACATTGCTAGAACGGTTGCGGGGGCTACTGGATTACCTGGTCAGAATACGACTACAACTACAGTTCAACAAACATCATAAGGGGTAGACATGGCTGAAACACTATCCGACATCATGGGCATAAAAGACCCATTTGCCAAAAACGTTCTTGAAGCATCAAAAGCCAAGGGCGAAGTTGAGGCTGCCGAAAAAAAAGAAAAGGCTTATGGTCAACAAGAAATGGCTAAAGCTGAGGCTGCAACAACAGAACAGTTTGCTAAAGAACGTGAACCTACAGAATTAAAGCAAAAATACGAAAAGACTATTGATGAGTTAGGTCAACCTTTTATTCCCACTCAACAGACTGCTGGTAATTTGGGAAATATTTTTGCAATGACCAACATTCTTGGTTTCTTGATTGGCGGTGGAGCTAAAGGTTCTGCTCAGGCTGCTTTATCTGCCCAAAATGGAATGTTAGAAGGGTATCAAAAAGGCCAACAAGACGTATACAAAAAACAAAAAGACATCTTTGACGAAAATCAAAAGTCTCTCAGTAAGGCGGTAGAAGGATTAAGAGACGAACTTAAACGTGCTGCTGATACTGCTTCCGTCAACAAAGAACTGGGATTAGCACAAGCTAGACAGGCTATTGCCAACCATCAAGCCAAACAAATGGGTGAATATTTGGATAAGATGGGAGTTGCAGCGACTTATGAGTTGTCTGAAAAGGCTTGGCAAATCAACGAAAAATTAAAAGCTGAAAAACGTGCGGAAGAAGACCGTGCAGAAAGACGTTCTCACGAAAGAGAAATAGAACGTCAAGGTCGAGAACGTCTTGATATGGAACGTCAGAAACTTAAAGGATTTGATGACGTTTCTCAATATCTTGACTCAAAAGGAATTCACATTGCTGACAAAGCTCAAAAAGCTGCTGTTCAAAGCGCAGTCAGTTCTATGGGAGAGCTTAAAGATTTAAAAGATGAGGTGGCAAAAAATCCTAATCTAGTCGGTAGGCAAGGACAAATACGTCAATTTACTGATAAATATTTGAAATCAATGCAACCAGGTGGTCAGCCTTTTGATGAGTCATCTATTCCTCCCGCAGACCAAGAGGCTTTATTATTTGCAAAAAAATACGCTTCTATGCTAACCAGATACGAGCAAGGATTAGCAGGCTCTGGTCGCTCTGGGTCTACGGTTGCTTTCCAAAAACGATATAACGATTTGTTGTCTCAAAATCAATTTAATGCTGCGTCTATCAATCAATTATTTGATGATATGCAACTTGAAATGGCAAGAACGGCTGGAAAAGCTAGTACAAATTTGACTTTTGCAATTATGGATGAAATGGCAAATGATATGAGAGGAAGAATCAATCCTCAAAGCATTACTCAAGAATCTAAACGTCCATCTAATGCCCCAGAAACAGCTAAACAAGCTGCTGACAAAAATTGGTATAGTTTGACAGACCCGTCCAAACCCTGGGACAAAGATAACAATCCTTATATTAACTGGGGGCAATAATGGCTGGTGAAAAAGTATCCTATGACCCTTTTGCAACTGCTGAATTAACTGGCGGTCAAACGGTTTCTCACAACCCTTTTGAGTCTAAGCAAAGTGAAACTCCAATATCAGATGTTGTTCGTCCTGTTACAGATGTAGGAAATAGAGCTTTGGTTGCAGGAACTTTAGGCGCTCCCGTTGACCTTGCAACAATGGCTTTGAGGCCGTTTGGGTACAAAGAAGAAAAACCTGTGGGTGGTTCTGAATGGATTGGTCAAAAAATGCAAGACTTAGGGCTTGTTACTCCAGAGAGAAGACCAATAGCAGAAACATTGACTCAGCTTGCGCCTTCTATTGCTACGGGAGGAGTTGGTGCAGCCAAAGGGGCTGTTAATTTGGCTAAGAAAGCAAAAGATTATTATTCTTTAGCAAAAGGAACGGAAGCTGAACGTCTGGCAAACGCATTAAAGACAAATTTATCAGGGAAAGCTGAGGATGTAATATTGGGAGCTGAAAAAGCAATGCAAGCTCCTAAATCTAAATTGGCTGCCGTTGGTAAAGCCCAAGAACAATTAGGTGGTAGAGAATCTGTTGCTGCATCTCGTCAAGCAGCTAGAGAGCAAGAGGTTAGTAATTCCCTCGACAAACTTAGCCCTCAAAAAACTGTTTTAGCAGAAGATGTTGGGGCGGTTATTCAGCCAGAAGGACAAAAGAACCTTCAAGCATTAAAAGGCACTCGCCAAGAAGAATCAATAACTAAATTAAAAGAACCTGCTTTTGAGGCAGCTAGAAATAGAGAAGCTGGTGGAGATTTTATTGCCACAAATCCTAAAAGTGCTGAAGAATTTAATAAAGTTATGGGGGAAATTGAAACTCAAATTAGTCGATTGCCAGAACCTTATCGAAGTGATTTAGCAAAAAGGTATTCTGCCATTAGAGGAGAAGAAATACCTTTAGATAACGGAGAGTGGGCGGTTGAACAATTAAGAGCTTCAATAGATGGTCGTGAACCAAAGACAACCAAATTTCAGCCAATGACTCTTGACCAAGCAGAATTTATGCGTAGGTTGTTAGAGAAAGAAGACTTGTCATCGGTTACTGGATTTAAGGCGGGAGAAGCGTCTCGCATGAAAGACCTCGCTGTTGAGCTTCGTAAAGCAATGAACGCTTACGAACCCAGAGTAGGCGAATATATTAACAAATATAAAGAATTGTCAGAACCTATTTCGAGAGCAACAGTCGGGCGAGGAAAAGCATTAACAGATATGGAAATACAAGCAGAAGAAAATGCTTTATTTTCTTCCGACAAAAAATCTGCATCAAATTACTTTTTAGACGGAAGCCAAGAAAAAGCTCAAAGATTATTAGATTTGGTTGGCGGTAAAAAACAAGAATTGGTTAATTCTGTTCGTGGTTTCTTTAGAACAAAAATGGAAAATATGTCTGCTAGTCAGGCAAATCAATTTGTCAGAGACAATGAAGGATTTTTTAGGGTATTCCCTGAGATGAGAAGTCCAATGGAAAGCGTTGTTAGGTCAAAACAAATTTCGGAAACCGCTGGAGTTGCTTCAGAAAAAAGAGCAGCGTCTGCTGCCACAAGATTATCTGGTGAAGCCAAAACCGCTGAAGCAGCAATTAAACCTCAAGAGAAAATAGCGGAAAAGTTTAGGATTTATCAAAGTCAACTTAGCACTCTAACTCCAAAAGATTCTGTGTCAAAAGCCAAAGAGTTAATTGACGGTTTGAGGCATGATAAATTGATTGACGACACTCATTATCGTGATTTATTAACTAAAGTCGAAAGAATAAAAAATGAATACGGTGACAGTGCCAAAGCTGCGCAAAACGTTCAATTATTGCTCCGTAAAGAATTGATTTATGGAGGATTAAGCAGTATTGGAATTGGAGGAGGATTAGGTGTAGGCGCTTATTACGGTTTGAAAGCTCTAGGAGAATAGTGATGCCATTACGTAAAGGAAAATCCCGTGAAACAATTTCAAAAAACATTAGCAAACTCACAAAAGAAGGCGGTCGCCCCCGCAAACAAATTATTGCTATCGCTTTGTCAACGGCTCGTAAGCCCAAGCCAAGCAAAAGAAAGGCAAAAAGATGAGCGACAAAAAACCTAATCTATCTGTCGTCAGGGGTGAAAAGCAGTCTGTTGCTAAAGGCGGTGGACTCACTGCCAAAGGCCGAGCTAAGTACAACAAGGCTACTGGTAGCAATTTAAAAGCGCCCCAGAAGTCTGGACCACGCCACAAGTCATTTTGTGCCAGGTCTAAGAGCTGGAAAGGCGAGAGAGGCAAGGCAGCCAGACGCAGATGGGGATGCAGATGAGCAAGAAAAAAGATAAAGGTATCAGTCCAGCGTTAGAGAAGGCGATTGCCGAGCTTCTAGCGTCCACCATGCTTGACCCGACTGCTTCACTCACAGACAAGACTAAGATTATTGACCGTGCGCTGAAACTTGAGGCTTTGAAGGCAAAAGTGTCGGATGATGAATACGGTTCAGGGTTCTTTGACCACGCAGACGAGGAAGACGATAAGGATATATGATAATATGATTACCTTTAACAGGAGGGTACATCATGGATTCAGTAACTTTAATTCGTCTGGCTTTAGAAGTCATTTCAGACCGATTGATAACGATATTGGCGTTGTCGATGAGTTGCGGACTGGCTTGCTACACGATGTGGGCGGGGGATTGGACAAGAGTCGCAACTTTGAGTATATTTGTGCTATTCAGTTACCTAGTCGTAACCAACAAGGAGAGAAGTAATGCCAAGCAACAACCGAAATATCAACCCGATGAGTCCGAGTGATGCCTATGAGAATAGCCACATGGCTAACTCTAAGCATCAAAGACCTCACGAAGTCAATCAACAAATAGCCAAGTCTACTCGTCCTCAGTTGCCCAGAGACGGGTCTGCTGACATGGCCCGCTGGACTCCTGGCACTTTGCCAAAAGGCGGGTTTAGGTCTGTTATAGATTTTTCTGGAACACCTAGCTACAACACCAAACAAAGTCCTACTAAGGGCGCTGGTAAGAAGGTGTACTAATGGCTAATAATATTGCGTTTCAACCTATGGGGCCTTGTGTTTTGGTGCAGCCTTCAGCAGCCAATACACAATCTAACGTTATAACAATTACTGCATTTAGTCCTGTTCAACAGTATTCTTTAATTAACACTGATACTAGCAATGCAGTTTTTATTGAAATAAGCGCATCTCCAACATTTAACGTTGCTGTTCCAACAAGTGCTGGTTCTAACGTTTATCCTGTTCCTGCATTTGGATATCAAGTCATTACAGGACCGCAAGTTAGTCAGTTTGCAAATGTGTACGTAAGAGCTATAAGTGCGTCTGGCACACCAGCTGTTTACATTTGTCCTGGTGAGGGGTTGTAAATAGACCCGTTTACGTTAGCGATGATGGCTTTCTCCGCAGTCAAGAGCGGAGTGGCTGCCTATAAGGAAATCAAGCAAACAGGCGGGGAAGTTGTTGGTATAGTAAACGAGCTAAGTAATGCACTTGGCTCTTTTTTTGACCATCAAGAGACTGCAAAGAAGGCTGACGCAGAGCTTAAAAAGAATCCACCTAAAGGCAAATCTCTGCAAGCTATTGCACTTGAGAATGTACTGCGTAGAAAACAATTAGAACAAGCAGAATACGATTTGAGACAAATGTTAGTCTATGAGTCTCCTCCTGAGCTTGGAGCGGTCTGGACTGAATTTGAAACAGAAAAATTTAGACTCATAAAAGAACAAGAGGCTTTAGATAAAGCTCAAAAAAAAAGGAACTGCTCGAATCACACCAAAGTCGTATACGAGCAGGAAACATCAAGGTGGGAGTGGCAATCTGTATTGCTGTTTTTGTCGTTGCGTTTACCATTGGCGGTTTGATGTACCAAATCCATTTATGGACAGAGGAACGCAAAAAAGAAGAACGTTGGTATATAAAGTTCCACAGGACTTTTGAAGAAAATCCTAAAGAACTAGAGTGTTTTAAAATCTTTAGAGAGACTGGTTATTTACCTAAATTTTGTGAGGATTAACATGGATTGGTTAAAAACTATCGCACCAACTATTGCCACTGCTCTTGGTGGACCATTTGGCGGTCTTGCCTATGAAGCAGTATCTAAAGTTTTAGGTGTATCACAAGATGATGCACAAAAGATGTTAGACGATGGCAAACTTACTGCTGACCAGATAGCCTCTGTCCAACAAGCTGAGATTGCTCTCAAGGCTAAGGCTCAGGAACTTAATTTAGACTTTGAAAAGTTATCAGTAGAAGACCGCTCTAGTGCTAGAACTATGCAATCCAATACTCATTCTTGGATACCTCCGTTTCTGGCAGTAGGTATTACAGTAGGGTTTTTTGGAATTTTGTACGCTTTAATGACGGATAAGGTAACAAAATCAGACGAACTAATGATAATGCTTGGCAGTTTATCTACTGCTTGGACAGGGGTCATAGCTTTTTATTTTGGTTCTAGTGCTGGTAGCCAAGCTAAAGACCAGCTATTACACAGTTCAACACCAGTAACAAAATGATTAACTCACGCTCATTAGATGAACTTCTCCCAGAAGTCAAAGCCAAGGTCGAACAGTTCATCTCCTTATGCAAGGATGCTGGAATTGAACTCCTCGTTACGTCCACTTATAGAGACAATGAAAGTCAAGCTGCACTCTATGCTCAGGGGCGCACGGCTCCAGGCAATGTTGTCACGAACGCTGGACCTGGTGATAGTTATCATAACTACCGCTGTGCTGTGGACGTTGTGCCTTTGGTTAATGGCAAGCCTGATTGGGATGGAAGTCACCCAGTTTGGCAAACTGTTGGCGCTTTGGGTGAGCAAGCTGGGTTAGATTGGGCGGGTAAATGGGTTCACTTTAAAGAATTAGCCCATTTTCAATATTCAAGAGGTTTGACAATCGTTCAATTAAAAGAAGGCGCTGTCATAACCTAAAAAATTCTCAAAACGAATTTAGCCTCCCCGCCACCAAGAAAAATCACTTTTCCAGATAAGCAAGTACTGCGCCACCTAAACGCTCTACATCTGAATCTTGGCATATTAGCAAGTCTAAATACCACAAGGTTTGCTCTGATTTACCCTTTTTCATGCGATTGATATAGCCGTTAAGGGTGTCTACCTCAGTCCAGTTGTTGGTAAACCCAATTAAGCATCCAAAGTTGTCAAACATCCAAATATTGTTATAACCCTGCTCCTTAAACTTTTGATTTAAGTCAAAGTATTTGGAATATTGCCATTCTTCCTTGCCGTCTTCTTCTATGTAAATAGGCGGTTTTGTGGAAAAACTGAAAGTATTGATTACGTCCCAGTCGTAGCCATCTACGTCAACTTTGATGAGACCAACTCCTTCTTTGACGATTTCATCTAGTTTGATGTCCTCTGTGCCTACTTTGCCCGCAATGACCTCTACATGGTTGTTTATTTTTTCAGTATTTTTATATAAAAGTTCTAAACACTGGTCTTCTGGCTCTACGCAAATAAAGCTAAGTTTGGGATTATTCATTCCCATAGAAACCGCTAAAACACCACAATTAGCGCCTACATCAACCACTGTACCGTCTAAATAGGGTGCTAGATGAGGTAGAAAACGGTCATAGAGACGATATTTTTTTTGATAGTGGGGTATAAGGTTGCCCGCATTAAATTCGACTGTTATTTGTTTGTTCATGGCGCTGGCGTGAGACCACCCTCAAATAAATAACTTCCGAAATGACCTAATTGTGCCCAAGGTGCTGCCCAGACCTTAAGTCCTGCCTCTCTAGCCTTCCAACAAAAGAAATAGTCCTCTGAAAGCAGTCTTTCTGTGCCTGGCTCTACAGCACAAGCAAAATACTCGGTAATACGGTCGTTAGATATGCCTCCGTCTAGGAACAGTACATCATTGTTGTAACTGCTGACAACAGACTTCATGGTCTCAAAAGTAGACCTCTTGATGAGCATAAACCCTGTTCCGCCATTAAAGATTTCCACAGGCTCACTGACGGGTACAGTTACGCTACCAGCATAGTCCTTTAAATTGACTACAACGCTTGCTGTGCGTGTTTTTAGCCTATCTGTAGGCACACCCTCCTTAACTGCCTTCTCGACCTCTACCCAGTTGATTTCTTTCTTAGGATAAATACCGCAAATAATGTCCTTGTCAGCCTCAATCATCTTGATAATATCTTGAGGATTGAATTTGATGTCTGCGTCTATGAACATCAGGTGAGTACATTCGGGGCGCTGCATAAACCCGTGAGCAAGTGCGTTCCTGCCTCGCTGAATCAAAGACTCGTTAAACATGGCGCTGTAAGCCATATCGTAACCATTTTGATTAAGAACTGGTCCAAGAGTGAGCATACTCTGCGTGTAGTAGCCTGTACATTGACCACCGTACATAGGGGTTGCCACAAATATATTGCCTTTTTTTTCCATTTTTGTTCCTGATTAAGTTAAGAAAATGACAGACTGTGAGATTACAGGGGGTCTGTCAGCACCTGTCCTAACTTCGAGATTTGCTCTCGTAGTTGCTTCTCACTAGAATGATTGTGGGATGTGCGGGGCTCGAACCCACGACCAACAAATTAAAAGTCTGCTGCTCTACCATCTGAGCTAACATCCCGTACTTCAGCCGTGAGCTATTTTAGGGTCTGAGATAAAGCTCATGCCGTCCTCAAACCCTTGTTGATAAGCCATATCGTAGATTTCCTGAAGACTCATGTTCTTAAGTTCTATGATATGTCCTCTATCCGCAGAACGTACTTGCCAGTCTTCGTACTCTTTCTCCAACCCCATACTTGTATTTTCCATCCTGCTTCCCTTACTTTTGGTAATAATTCACTTGCCATTATTTTTTTGATTCTATCGCTTACCCCACTGGCTGTTGCCTGAACCGCCAAGGTCTCGTCTCTCTTTATAGCCAATATATCTATAAAGCCAAACAAGTCTTGGCGAATCCTGGCGTGCGGATTCCATTTCTCGACAATGGCAACTGTATAACCTTGCTCACGCAATACCGCCAATGTTCGAGATGTTGGAGATTCCTTAGCCATCAGAAGGGAATTGAATTGTCGTCATCACTGTATTTGACTTTGTTTTTAGCGTAGCCAGGAGTAACTTCTCTAGGTTGTTGTTCCTCTAGTTTCTTCTTTTTAAGCCAGTTATCTTCCCGCACAGAGAACATGGTTGTACCCTGCTTGGTCTCTTTTTGCCAGAGTCCAAAGTTGATACGCTCCCCTGCCTTGTAGTCCATGTCTAGCACGAGATGTCCTGTGAAATCAGGACCTTGCGGGTGCTTTTTGTTCTCTGGAGCTACATAAAACAGTGTTCCGTAGCCTGGTTTGTCTGGGTAGTTTGGATTAGATGCCATTTTTTTCTCCTGATAAATATTTGTATTGGGCGTACTCTTTCCCGCCCTCTCTAACCATTTTTGTAACGATGGGATGTCCTTCTTTTCTAAGGACTTCGATATGGGCTGCAAGCCTGAACGAACCGTAATGCTGGAGGGCATCTTGGGGTGTGAGGGATAGTCCATGTTGTAGATGTCTCAAGATATTTGCCTTCTGAGTTCCTAAACGTCCTGAGACACTTGGGTCTTTGGGAGTGGATTTCCTCCTGCCTCAGCAATAGCTGCCTTGACCTTTAGCTTATCCACTGTCGAAAAACCGTCAACCACAAACTCATTTGCTACCTTGAGTGACTCTACCTTTTTAGCCTTTTCAGACTCTGCAATCTTGCTAGATGACATGACTTTGCCCACCATATTGCCGTAGGCTGAAATCCAGTCCTCAACAGAGTGGTAAGTAGAGTGTGGCTCGTCTAGGTTTGGTACGTAGAGTTTGAACGCTCCATCCTCCACAACTTCAACTGGCTGAGTGTCCTCAACTCGCTCCGCAATACCCATGTCAATCGGCTTAGACGGTTTAAAGTCTTGAACTTCCTCAACAGCATAATGCCCTAAGATACAAGCAGGATAAACAGACCTTACCGCTCTACTAACAACCCTAGACCTAAGCATATCTTCTGGATACTTTGTCCATCCAGAATTGTCTTTGTAAAGCCCCGCTGATTTAGCCATTTCAATCGTCCAATCAACCTTTAAAGAACCTCCTTGTGGGTGTGAAAAAGTCCCAGAACACTTTGTTGGAGATATTTCGTGCCAGTCAACCTTTCCCCCTGCCAACTGAAAACGAGCAAGCATAGCCTGTGACTTTAGAGCTGGTCTGCCCATAATAATGTCGTACTCTTGAACGACTGTTGCGGGATGTTTGCCTTCCGCCTGTGCAACAAGCATAACGGCTAACATTTGGTCTTTATTTTTAAATCCGTAAAAGTTTGATTTCACCATAGCGTCAGCCATGACGTTCATATCAGATACTGCTACTAAGTTGCTCATGTTTCTTTCTCCAAGCTGTGTGTGCTAAATAAGCGTTCCTGCGAGATGCTTCACGCTTTGCGTTTGTTACGATTGACGTTCCAGCATCCCAAGAGTGTTTCTTGTTTTGACTGGCGGTACACCATTCCAAGTTGGATAGATTGTTGTTTTCTTTGTTACTGTCTTTATGATTGACTTGAGGCAAGTTATCAGGATTTGGTAAATAAGCCTCAGCAACAAGCCTGTGAACTGTCTTTTGGACAATCTTAGAGTCTTTACAAAGACAAACAAATGGATAGCCTTTTTTAAGAGATGGCTTGAGAAACTTGCCTTTATGAAGTCTATTTTGATACGCCCAAACTTGACCATCCTGAGTTACAGAGTAAAGACCTTCATAGCCAATTACATCAGTCATTTGTTTTCTCCCTTGCTTTTAGCATTTCGTCTGCCCATTTGTAAGCAGACTCACAACTAACGGATATATCTTTAGTCCCCATTAATTTAACCATTGCTGTGGCAGCAAAGTAATCTCTGAGGTCCATGCCTTGATGTTCTATGATTGCCCCTGTTGTGGGGTGTTTGAACATAATAGGAAATGCTTTCATTTTAGTAAAAACCTCCGTGAACCAGGAACTTCCCTGATAAACGACTTGTAAACGTCTGGCATGGATTGCTCAAACAACTTAGCATCAAACTTGTTGCTTGCCTTTGCAGCCTTCCAAGTAGCGAGCGTTCTACCGTCAACAGTCTGTAAACTGGCAGCAGTTTCCATGAATCCAGCTATTAAGGTCTGCAATTGCTCCTCACGGCCTTCTAAGAGCTTGATTTCATCTTTGATGCTACGCAGGGCTTGGCAATCCTCCTCTACGCTCCTGGAGGCCGTTCTAACGCTTTCTGGGGCATCTTTAGGATAAAGTAACTTCACTTGCTCTAAATCTTCTGGCGGAAGTGTTGTTCCTGCCTGTACATGACCCCAGACTTTAGCCATTTGCTGGATAAGTCCGTCTTTTTGTTGGTCAGAGATGTCAAACGGGAACATAACAAACTCTTGACCACCAAATAAGACGGCTAGGTAGATGCGGGTATTGCCAAATACTGCCGTTTCGTGGATTAACTGAGCCATATCAGCGTTAGGAATGGTATTAGCAACATCGTCAAACTTAGAACGAGTACCAGCGTTATAGTTTTTACACTCGACCAGAATTGTTTGTCCATCTTTAGTCCCTGCGAAGTCAAAGTGAGATTTAAACCAGGTTTCCTTTTTATGGGTAAGACTTTCTTCAATCTTGTTGAGTTCTACCCCTAGTTTTGCCTGTGCGAGTCTGCCAATGACGGGTTCCATGACATGACCCATCTGGACGGCCTCTATGGTGCTTAAATCAGGTATTTCTAGCTTTCCTTGCTTTGTGAGGATGACCTCATTTGCCTTGCCTTGCGCCACCCTGCGAGAATCTCCCGACCAAATAGCAGAATTTCTTGTTTGTGGTGTGAAATCAGACATTTGCAGTCTCCTTTTCTACGTAATAGTTAGCTTCCATCCTGCAAGTGTCCTGGGTCTCATAGTCCTTGCGCTCTGTGCTGCAGTAGGGTAGGTCGCCTATGGGTGTTGGACAGCCGTCTACGGGGCTTATAGTGGATAGTCGGGCACATTTACCGTATTGGGGCTTAGACCCATTCTCTAGAAGATAGTGTTTACAGTTGATACAGAATTTCATGGTGTTTTTCACTTTCATGATTAAGTTAGGAAAATATCATCACATATATGATGATGAGAGGATTATAGCATTAGATGATTAGTCTTAAATAGAATGATTACCTCCTTTTGTAAAGTTTGTGTAAAGATTAAGAATTCTTCTCTTGTGCCTTTCTTAAAATTGCTAATGCTTTTCTAGCCATCTCTATAATTTCATTTTGTGTCATGCTTCACCTCTTGCTTTGTTATCCCATCCATCGTCACCACTGCGCCAACCAAGCTCAAAATTAAGCCAGCCAATTCCAATCCAAAACTCATCTGACAAGCTAAGCGCCAACGCAGGCCAAACAAAATAATGAGGTTTATCAGTCTCGAAGTACATCATGTCTTACTCCTTGATGCCGTAAGCTGCTAAAACTGCACGAACAGCAGCAACAAACTCTGCTTCCATACTATCGTTTTCGCCTTCTGGAATTTCTGGGCGTAAGCACCAAAAATTCCAAATCTCATCATCCGTCAGTTTTACCTGTGTGCGTTGTGGGGTAGGTCTTACATTCTCACGCTCACAACCAGACTTTTTGCAAAATCCACCGCAACTAGAACATTGATTTATCATTCTTGTTCCTTTGTGTTCTTTTGCTTGAGTTTGGCTTCAACCCTACGACCAAGACTGTATTTTTTGCCTTCGTGCTTTTGCCCGTATATCATCAGCATCTCATCGTCTGTCAGGTCTGCCCATGTGCGTTGCGCATCCAACGCTCTGTTTGCCATCTCTAGTTCGTTCTTTAGGCGGTGCAACTCAAGCTCAACTTCCTTGAGTTTGCTGATTGCGTTAAACGTTTTTTCGTGTTTCATATTTTCTCCTTATATTTAGCTTTAATGCTTCGTCTTTAGTCATACGGCCTCCAGTCCAGTCATAAGGACCACCAGGTTACCCAACTCCTCCCGAAACCCCGCAGCATCTACCTCCGCCTCTAGCTGTTTCTTATATCTTTTGATTAAGATATTTAATTCAGATATGCGTATGTAGATTTCTATATCTGGGGTCTTCCTATATTTCTCTTTTAAATATTTCTTACGTTCAGTTAGGATTTCTATCATTTTCTCTCCTTTTCATTTCTCCATACAAGGGCTACGGGACATCTACCCTGTTACCCTTGCGCTTATTACACCCTCCGCATAAGGGTTGTAAATTCGTTATGTCCAGAGCCAACTCAGGAAAATATTTACGGGGTTTTATGTGGTCAATATTGATGGGAGAATTCTTAGTTCCCACTTTCCCACATTTCACGCACGTACTTCCATATTTTGCTATAGCCAACCTTCTTAATTCTCTCCACTCTGGACTTCTTAAAAAACTAGGACTCCTGGTCTTGGTCTCCATGACCACCTGCAATAAACCAGTATCTTGATACTTAATCTTAAAACTGATTCTCATAGCCCTATGTTTTAATCTAGCTACAAGTCTTCTATTTTTTTTACTACTCATACATGGGTCTCAATATATAAACTTAATACTTTGCTTTTTGGTGGACGTACCTAGCCTCCTAGGTGTACGCCTTCAACTATGCTTCTCGGAGCCACAGCACCCGCCAGTCTTGCGCTCATGGGGCACTAGCTTCGCCACCCCTAGGACTCTCTCAGAGCTTACCCACAGTAGTCCGTATCCCTTACCCCTGCCGTATAGCAACACCGATGGGTAAGCGGTAATCGTGTAGTTAGGACAATAAAAAAGCCACTTACAACTGCCCCGTCGTAGTTCCCCATAACGGGGCGAGGCATGTGTAAATGGCTTCTAAACTGTTGACTACGACGACAACGGGATTAATCATATCACAACTTTAATTTAATTTTAATTATTTTTTTATTGGGGCATTTGGGGCACTCCGCAGGGACACCCTTGCAAACCCCAAGGACCTCACATCTGGACGGTCTACGGGGCTTCCTGTTCTTTCTAGGGACGGGTACAGCAACCAGGGGCTGCCATACCGTACGGGGCTTATAGTCCAAGATAGAGCACCACTACCCCCATGCCAGCCAGGAAAGCCCCCAGCAGGTATAGGACCAGGTCGGATGTGCGTAAAATAACCTTGGATGCCTCTGGGCCTTCTATCTCATAATTTGGTTTATACATTCTCATTACTCCTCATTTATGTGTTTAATTTTCTGAAAAATAGACAATAATTTAATTTTCTGGAAAATAGCCAGTAGCCTACTGTCTAGGCTCGGGTCTACATTGTCTAGGTAATCAGCCAGGACCAGGGAAAGCAGTTCTAGCTCCATCTCTGTTAATTGACTCATAGGGGTTCACCTTTCAGGGTTTTAATACAGCGGTTTAGCAGGGTATCTAATCGGTTTCCATCAAAATAACTGTCGCTATCAGGGTCCACTACTATTAAGTGGGCCTCCTCCAGCAGCTCTAATAGTATTTTCTGGCCCGCCTGGGTGTTTAAGTCGTTTAATTTGCTCATGTTATCCTCTTATTTGTAAAAATATAGTTGTGCAAGTTGTTCGGCAGCACGGGGGGTGTGCCCCCAGTATTTGCGCCCACTGTGGCCCGTAACGTAAAATAATCCAGTCTCAGTGCATTTGATATAGTTCATGCTTTCACCTCATATTCAATAATTGAACTATACTCAATCCATTCTAGGTTTGACATTTCTTTATGAACTTCAAATGTTACGCCACTTATCACAATTTTTTCAAGAATAAACGCTTCTATTGCCCCATTAGGTTTTCCATTTGAACAATAGGGTTTGTGTGACACAATACGCCCGCTAGATAACTCGATATCTTTTCTCATAATATAACCCTCTTAAGTTAGGATGATGCGAAATAGCATCCCCTAGAAGCCTCTTAGAAGCCTCTAGAAGCTGGCATTTAAGCTGGAATACACTCTATAGCTCTATCCTTGATTAAAGCGCTGGCTGTATCGTGCATTGTCCAGCAGTCCCGCCCTCCCCAATATGATGCTTCATCATCATCACAAACAATTTTAGATACTTCTCTAATTATTAGAATGTTACGCATACGGTTAGACGGTCTATCGAATTGATAGAAAATCCAATTCGTAAAGAAGTTTAAATATTCGTCACGGTTTACAGTTGAGTTCATTATTTCACCTTAGGAAAGTACGATACAAAAGTGTATCCATTAGCCCCCAGTAGAGGCTAATAGTTAGACTTTAAGCAGCTAACGACTCCTCAATAGACTCAGTGTCTAATAATCCCTCCTCCCCCAGCGCTACAGTGTTGCAGAGATAATCAACTGACTTTTGTGCCTCTGCACTTGCTTTGAGAATAGCCTTAGAATCCTGCTTTAAGACTTTTAACCAGGACTGAATGTAACTGGCATGCTGGAGTTGCCCGTCAATTTTTAAGTGAGCGCACATCATGGCCGCAGATAACTCAGCGACTAACTCCTCAAAAGCATAAGCAGAGTCCCCGAAACGCTTAGATTTACTAAAATCACGATTAACCCTGGAATTGTGGCCCGTCCAGTGAGATAGTTCGTGCAGCGCAGTCGCATAATAATCGGCATTAGATTTGAAATCTGTCTTATTGGGCAACTGGATAAAGTCCATTGTAGGAGTGTAATAAGCAGAGTCACCCCCGTGCTTGATAACTGCTTTTGTATTTTCAATAAACCGCTCGCACTCCTCTAATGATTGAAACTCAGTAGCTGGACTTTCAATTACTGGATTCTCAGGTAACCCGTCAATCCAATCAGTGTTGAAAACTGTATAACTTTTAATCATAGGGATTAAGCGAGTTACTGCAGGGTCCACTTTATCGGTGATTGATAACGGTTTATAAAATACCACCTGCACGCCCTTAGCTCCTTTACGAACCTGAGCACCTATACTCTGCGCCTGCTTATAAGTCATCCAGGCACTGCTACTGCCAAAAGTGCCAGCCGATTGCATGAGAGACAACCAAATAAAGTTGATTCCCCTATAGTTAGTCTTAGAGCTAGGATTGTGTGGCACTGATTCTCCAGGTTTACTGGCCCACGGTTTAACCCAGGGCGCTACACCATTCTCTAACTGCTCAATAATTGAATCAGTGATGACTTTTGCTATGTCAGTTTTCTGCATTTTATAACCTCTAGGAAAGTTAGTTAAGTTAGGATGCACACATTTTCTATGTATACATATATATAGCATAATAGAATCGTGCCAACCTCTGTAAGTTGTTGATTTATATATATGCTCCAAAACCCTATGTAAACTAAAGTATTCCCACATATTGTAAGGCTCTATATGTATTCATATATGTAAGTAATACATATATAATATTATATAGAGAAAATATATATGATGTGTAGTGTATATATCTACATGACTAACAAGCTATAAGGGTCAACAAGAAAGAGTCGGGGTGACTACCACTCTCCCCTCTCCTAAAATACATATTTAGTACTCTCTCTCCTCTCCTCTCCAATAAGGGAATTGT
>Ga0209083_1000990_pt1 | contig 35366 bp, 33 predicted proteins | sample AM7aDNAmetaG_FD_184132 | JGI IMG/M metagenome (GOLD analysis project Ga0209083, IMG submission 184132) | Freshwater microbial communities from Finland to study Microbial Dark Matter (Phase II) - AM7a DNA metaG (SPAdes) (version 3) | ecosystem: Environmental > Aquatic > Freshwater > Lake ... | reverse complement strand
CTTCGCGCCACAAGCGCTCGGTAAAATTGGCGATCCCCATGCCATCCCCGCATTGCTTCGGAAGCTCGACGACGAAATGTACGATGTCCGATATGCTGCCGAAGACGCGCTGGTCAATTTCGGACCCGCCAGTCTCGACGCGTTGCGCTCCGCTTACCGGCGCGCTCCACCGCGAGCTCAGGCGCACCTTTTGGAAGCGCTCGCCAAACTGGGCGACCAAACCGCATTGACGTGGGCGCGCGAGTATTACCGAACCGATGATCCGCTGGTCCGTGACGCTGTGTTAAAATCGCTCACAGCCACACTCACACCGGTTCCGCCGACAAAATAGCCAGACAACAGATCACGCTCCGCAAGTGTGTCTGGTTATCCCGATGTGCGGGGTGAGCGGTGACAAGCAGAGAAATAAGCTGCCCACCAACAAAAGGATATTGAACCGAACCGGCATATAAAAATCAAGCTGGTTGACGCAGCCGCCCCAGCAACTTGTCGTGGATCCCATCAAACTTGCCATTGGAAAACACCGCAACGACATCCCCGGCCCGTAATTGCGGCACCAACCCGGTGACAATGGCCGCCGCATCCGCCGAATACTCCGCCGGCTTGCCATGCGCCCGAATGGTCGCCACCACTTGTTCCGGATTCAACCGCTCGGCCTCCGGCAGCTCCTGCAACCGGTCCACCCGCGCAATATAAACACCATCCGCCAGCGCCAATGACTCCGCCAGTTCACGTTGAAATACATTGCGCCGGGTCGTGTTGCTGCGGGGTTCGAACAACACCCACAATCGCCGGCCTGAATATTTCTGGCGGATGGCGCGAATGGTCTCGATGATCGCTGTCGGATGATGCGCGAAGTCGTCGATGACCGTCACACCGGCCGCTTCGCCACGAACTTCCATCCGCCGTTTGATGCCCGCAAAACTTTCGAAACCGGTTTGGATCTGATCCCGATTCAAGCCCAGTTCACCCGCGCAAACCGCCACGGCCGCCGCATTCCGCTGGTTATGTTCGCCGGGCAATCCGAGCCGGTAGCCGGCAAAATCTGGCAATCCAAAATACCGGACCCGACATTGTGCGCCCGCCACCACTTCCCGCACATTCACATCGTCCCCATTGGCAATGATCAATCCACGCCGCGGCACGACTGCCACCAACTGCCGAAAGGTCCGTTTGACCGCCGCGAGGTCGGCAAAAATGTCAGCATGATCAAACTCGAGATTATTTATAATAACAGTGTCCGGCAGGTAATGGACAAACTTGCTGCGTTTATCGAAAAAGGCCGTGTCATATTCGTCACCTTCGATGACAAAATGCGGTCCCTTCCCCAGCCGCGCACCGGCGCCAAAGTTGGTGGGGATGCCACCAATAAGGAACGCGGGCGATTGGCCGGCAGATTCCAGCACCCAAGCGAGCAGCGATGTGGTCGTGGTCTTTCCATGCGTTCCCGCAATCATCACCGAATGTTTGCCCCGAATGAAAAACTCGCGAACCAGCTCGGGCAGCGAGCAGTAATTCAGCCGTTCATCGAGGATGCGTTCCACTTCCGGCGTACCGCGTTTCAAAGCGTTGCCGATCACGATCAGTTCGGGCCGGTGATCCAGATTGGATTCGCGGTACCCTTGGAGAATGCGGATGCCACGCGATTCCAAGAATGTGGACATTGGCGGGTAGACATTCTCGTCGCTGCCCGTCACGGTATACCCGACGTCCCGGCACAGCGCCGCAACGGATGCCATGGCCGTACCGCAAACTCCGACAAAGTGAACTGATTTGACCTCCTGGGTGAGCATGATTAGTGTCGTAACAGAAATGCCAGAACGAATCAACGTCGCAGATTTCGATCTTGCCAGCACCCTGATGTGCGGCCAGGCATTTCGCTGGACCGCCGGTGCGGACGGCTGGTTTGCCGGCATTGTCGGACAACACGTCTGCCGGTTGCGACAAACCGGCACTTTGTTAGAAGGCGATATTGACCAACACTACCTTGCCCTTGATGAGTCGTTACTCGACATCGTCGCCACCTTTCCCGACGTGGATGCACTGCAACAAGCGGTGCGGCAGCATTGGGGGCTCCGGGTACTGCGACAAGAGCCATGGGAAACGCTGGCCTCGTTTATTGCCAGTTCCACCAAACAAATCGTCCAAATCCGCCAGATCGTCGACAATTTGGCACGCCGCTTCGGTCAACCGCTGGCCCCCGGCGCTTATTCATTTCCAGACGCTGCAACCATTGCGCAGGCCACACTCCCCCAACTCCGTGCCTGCAAGCTTGGTTTCCGCGCGGAGTACCTGCTCGCAGCCGCGCGAATGGTGGACCGGGGCGAACTTGATTTGAGCACCCTGCCAAAACTTGAATACGAACGCGCGTTGGAGGAACTGACTAAAATTCACGGGGTTGGTGAGAAAATTGCCAACTGCACGTTACTTTTTTCTTGCGGGTTCGACCAGGCATTCCCCATCGACGTCTGGATGCAGCGCGCACTGCACCGGCTGGGTTGGCGCGGCAAGAAGATCACGCGGGCGGCCGTGCTCAAACATTTTGGACCATCCGCCGGCTGGGCCCAGCAATATTTGTTTTACAGTGAACGATCGCGGAATAGTGGAACGGACGTCCCGCCCGTTTGATCTATTAAATTTCCAACAAGACAGGCGGGACGCCCGTTCGACTACCGTTGGTGACCACACACGACAGCCGTCGAAATCAAATCCGCTTGGCGCGCGGACCGTGCGGCGTATCTTCGATCACCCAGCCCTGGGCTTTCAGCAGGTCACGAATTTCGTCTGATCGCTTGAAATTCTTCGATTTCCGCGCCGCCTGTCGCTCCTCCACCAACGCCTGGACTTCCCCAGGCACTTCCGATTTGGTTGGGATGCCAAACCCAAGCACAGCGTCAAGACTGCGCCATGTCACCAAAATGCCGGCGGCTTCGTCGGCTGCGATGGTGCGCTTATTGGCTTCCCGAATAAATTCGAAAATTGAACCGAGCGCCGCGCTGATATTCAAGTCGTCATCAAGGGCAGATTCAAATTGGGACTGAAGTTCGCGGGCGGGAGCGGGAGTGGCGCTGGCAATTTCTTGCAGTTTCAAAAGAAATTCATCGATCCGTTGGAGCGCGGACCGCGCACCCGTCAGACCATCCATGGTAAAGTTAAGCGGTTCCCGGTAATGCGCGGAGAGCAGCAGAAAGCGAATTTCACGACCCGTCCAGCCTTTAGCCAGCAGATCGCGCAGTGTGTAGAAATTACCGGCCGACTTGCTCATCTTCTTGCCTTCCACGAGCAGGTGGGCGTTGTGCAGCCAATATTTAACAAAAGCCTGACCGGTGGCGGCTTCGCTCTGGGCAATTTCATCCTCATGATGCGGGAAAACCAAGTCTTCGCCGCCGCAATGAATGTCGAAACTGGGACCTAAATTCGCCATGCTCATCACGCTGCACTCGATGTGCCAGCCGGGCCGACCCGGCCCCCACGGCGAATCCCATTTTACCAGCCCGTCCGTTTCGACCCACGCTTTCCAGAGCGCGAAATCGGCCACAGATTCTTTCGCGTACTCATCGTGTTTGACGCGCGCGCCGTGCTGAAGATTTTCCAGATCGAGATGGGCAAGCTTGCCGTACGCCGGGAAGGATTGAATCGAAAAATATACCGAGCCGTCCTCACCAACGTACGCGTGTTTCTTGGCAATCAACTCCACGATCAACTGAATCATCCCCGGAATTGTCTCCGTGGCACGCGGAACCACATGCGCGCGATGGATGTTGAGCGTGTCGAGATCACGAAAGAATTCCTGCGTATAGAAATCAGTAATTTCGCGAAGCGACTTCCCGGTCTCACGGACCGTCCGAATGATTTTATCCTCCACGTCGGTAATATTCATGACGTGGGTGACAGTGTAGCCCCGGGCTTCGAGATACCGGCGCAGCAGGTCTTCAAACATGAACGCCCGCAGATTGCCGATGTGAGCGTAGTTGTAGACGGTCGGACCGCAGGTGTAGAGGCCGACCTTTTTTCCGGCCGGATCGAGTGGGACGAAGTCTTCTTTGCTGCGAGTCAGGGTGTTAAAGAATTGGAGTGGCATGAAAACCCTTTAAGTCTCCCTGACCCACTCCGCTGAAGGGAGAGAGAAATCGCTCTGGTCTCCTCGCCCCTTGGGGGAGAGGCTCAAGGTGAGGGGCCGTTGTTCCGTCATCAAATCTCCACGCTGACCATCGCGATGGCGATGATGCCTTCTTTGCGCCCGGTAAAGCCCATCAATTCGCTCGTCGTCGCTTTGATCCCGATCTGATCGGGGCGGACGCCGAGGTGGCCAGCCATGATTGCCTGCATTTGCGGAATATGCGGCGAAAGTTTTGGCGCTTCGGCAATGACCGCTGCATCAATGTTGTTGATCGTCGCCTTGAGCTGCCGATATTTCCCAGCCACGTCGCTGAGGATGCGCATACTGTCCATGTCTTTCCACTTTTTGTCGGTATCGGGATAAAACTTTCCGATATCGCCAAGCGCCACGGCCCCGAGCAAGGCGTCGGCAATGGCGTGCGCCAGCACGTCAGCGTCGCTGTGGCCAAGGAGGCCCACGGGATGCGGAATGTGAACACCGCCGATGATACACTTCCGGTTCGGCGCGAACTGATGAACATCAATGCCAATGCCAACGCGATTCATGGGGCTGTACTATAGCAAGATGAGCCGTTACCGCGAGAAAATTTCCGGCACCGTAATGCGTCAGTGACGGCTGGATATCGGAACGTAGCCGCGCTCGTTAGAGCGTGGTCCGCGCAGCAGCACCACGCTTGGTGCCACCGCCTCACGGCGGCGGCTACAGGACGCCCCCGTCGTCACTGACGCATTATCCCCGGCACCGACTACCGGTCGTCTGTGCTGGAGGGCGCGAAGGGGAACGGCTCGGCAGAAGCCTCGCCCTCCAAATTCATTGTGAACGCCAATGTTTGTTACCGGCGCGTCCGCAGCAGCGCTTCCACTGTCGCCAAATCAGCCGGTGTGGTCACTTTCAGATTCAGAAACGGCGTCTCGACCAGATGGACCGGTTGGCCGAGCAATTCGACCGATGCCGCCTCATCGGTAACGATGATTCCTTGGGAAAATACTTGCCGATATGCTTGCCGGAGCAGGTCGGTCCGAATGGTCTGCGGGGTTTGCACGGCCCAGAGTTTGGTCCGATCCACGGTGCGCGTAACTGTCTTGTCCGGCGTGGCTTCCTTGATGGTATCGACCACTTTCGTGGCGGCGATCCCCGTGCCGTATTGACGCGCACTGGCAATCGTGGCTTCAATCAAAGCGGCCGTAACAAGTGGCCGGGCGCCATCATGTACCGCAACGATGTCACCCGTGGCTTTTTCCAAACCGTTCCAGACTGAATTCTGGCGCTCCACGCCACCTTCCACAACTGCCGTAATTTTTTTAAATGCCGTGGTCAGCCCGCGGGCCGCAGCCAGATAGTCAGGCCGACTGACAATGATGATTTCCGTAACGGCGGAACACTGTTCGAACGCAGTCAGCGAATACCAAATGATCGGCTGACCGGACAATTCAATGAATTGCTTGTTGGGACCGCCCCCCATCCGCGTCGAGCGGCCGGCTGCCAAGACGATCCCGGTCACCATGCCGGAACCCTAGCTGGCGGCTGCCGCGAGCTGATTGAAGGACAGCTTGCCATCCACCACTGTAACTTCGACCATTTCGTTCGGCTTGATGCTGCCCCGCAGGATCTCTTCCGCTAACGGATCTTGCAGGTATTTTTCGACAGCCCGCCGCAGCGGCCGCGCGCCAAATTGCGGGTCGTAGCCCTTTTCGATCAGGAATTCGGTCGCCGCATCCGTGAGATGGATCTCCACGTCTTTGACCTTTAACCGGGTCTTGATCTTCGTGACTTCGATGTGAACAATATTGGCCATATCCGGTTTGGTGAGGGACCGGAAAACGATCACGTCATCGAGCCGGTTTAAAAACTCGGGTTTGAACACCCGTTTTGCCTCTTCGAGGAGCCGGCTCTTCATATCATCGTAAGTGTGCTCTTCCTTGGTCGGCATGAAACCAAGTCCCCCGGCTTTACGGACCAGGTCTGCCCCGATATTCGAAGTCATAATGACCAGGCAATTTCGAAAATCAACTTTGCGGCCAAAGGAATCCGTCAGATTGCCATCTTCCATGATCTGCAGGAGCATGTTCATCACGTCCGGGTGCGCTTTTTCAATCTCGTCAAAGAGCACCACGGAGTAGGGCCGCCGCCGGACTTTTTCGGTGAGTTGGCCGCCATCTTCGTAGCCAACATACCCGGGCGGGGAACCGACCAGCCGTGAGACATTAAACTTCTCCATGTACTCGCTCATGTCGAGCTGGATCAAGGCGTCGGTATCGCCAAACATAAATTCCGCCAGCGCCCGCGCCATCAGGGTCTTCCCAACACCGGTGGGCCCCAAAAATACAAATGATCCAATCGGACGTTTGGGATCTTTCAGGTCGGCGCGGCTCCGCCGCAAGGCCTGGCTGATCGCGACCAGAGCCTCATCCTGTCCAATGACCGCTTTCCGCAGCTCCGCTTCCATGCGAAGCAGTTTATCCGCATCCTTCTGTTCCATCCGGTTCAGCGGAATACCGGTCCATTTGGCAACGATATGCATGATATCGTCTTCGGTGATGACCACCTGTTTCTCGTCACGAATCTGGCGCCAGTCGGCCATATCCTGCTCAAGTTTTTCCCGCGCCTGTTTCTCCTGATCTCGCAGGCTCGCGGCCAGCTCAAAATCCTGCGCTTTAATGGCCGCTTCCTTCGCGTTTTTAATTTTCTCAATCTCGCCGTCCATGCCTTGCAATTGCGGCGGACGGGTCGAGACCTTGATCCGGGCCCGGGCCCCGGCCTCATCCACCACATCAATCGCTTTATCGGGCAGGAACCGATTCGTAATGTACCGGTCGGACAGCCGCGTCGCCGCGACGAGCGCTTCATCACTAAATTTAGCTTTGTGGTGTTCTTCGTACTTGGGGCGGAGGCCCTTCAAAATCTCCACGGTCTGCTCGACGCTCGGCGGTTCCACCATCACGGTTTGAAACCGGCGTTCGAGGGCGGCGTCCTTTTCGATGTACTTCCGATACTCGGTGATCGTGGTCGCCCCGACCACTTGCAATTCCCCCCGTGACAACGCCGGCTTGATGATATTGCTGGCGTCCATGGCGCCTTCGGCGCCGCCGGCCCCCACGATGGTGTGAAGTTCATCGACGAAAAGAATGACATTCTTGGCCCGTTTGATCTCATCCATCACGGCCTTGATCCGCTCTTCAAACTGGCCGCGATATTTTGTACCGGCCACCATCAACGCCAGATCCAGCGTGACCACCCGCTTTTCACGAAGAATGTCCGGAATATTTCCGCCGGCAATTTCCTGCGCAAGCCCCTCGGCGATCGCCGTCTTACCCACGCCGGCTTCGCCCAATAGCACCGGATTATTTTTCGTACGGCGGCAAAGGATCTGAATCACGCGTTCAATTTCACTCTTCCGGCCCACGACCGGGTCGAGCTCATTCTTCCGCGCCATTTCGGTCAGGTCGCGGCCAAACATCCGCAGGGCCGGTGTCTTGGATTCTTTTTTACCGGTCGGCGGTTGGGGGGCTTCGCCATCTTCAACGCCGCCTTCACTGGGGGTGAAATTTGGATCCAATTCCTTGAGGATTTCGTTCCGGCACCGCTCGATGTCCACATCAAGCGACTTCAAAATCCGCGCCGCGGCTCCCTCGCCTTCCCGGAGGAGGCCGAGCAAAATATGTTCGGTGCCAACGTAATTATGACTGAGTTGTTTGGCTTCCTTTTGCGCGAGGGCGAGCACCTTCTTCACCCGGGGAGTGTACGGAATGTTGCCGATCATCTTGGTTTCCGGCCCCGTCCCGATCTGCTTTTCAACCTCCATGCGGACGGTTTCGAGGTCGAGCCCCATTTTCTGAATTACATTCACGGCCACGCCCTGCCCCAACTTGATCAATCCCAGCAACAGATGTTCCGTGCCGACGTAGTTGTGGTTAAACCGGTCCGCCTCTTTGCGCGCCAAGGCCAGCACTTGCTGGGCGCGCGGTGTAAAATTTTGCATTTCCATAACGAATCCTTTGTCTCAAATGTCCTAAATCAACTCGGTCGGCTTGGCGGGCGGTTCCCCACCGGGCCGCGGCACTGACTTGAGCCGGTTGCGAATCAGGTCCGCCCGGTAACTATCGCGTTCTTCGGCGGTCAGTTTGCGTTCCGCGGTGCGCTGGACATGCGCCGGCTGAGCCACCATGAACAAGTCATCCACCGTCGCCCGGTTTTCAGCCGGTAACAAGTCCAAATCCACACCTAACCGCAGCAGACTCAGCAAGTTCAGAGCCTCCTTGGAACTGATCGCATGCGCGTGGCTCAACACCCCGTACGCCCGACCCACCTGATCATAAACCACCCGGGGCTTTTTTTCAAGCAGGGTGCTCCGCGCATTCTCCTCGTGCTCGATAATTTGCAAAATGACTTTGTTGAGCCGGTCGATTACATCCCCTTCCCGCTCGCCCAGCGTGGTCTGATTGGAGACCTGAAAAAAATTACCGAGCGCTTCCGTTCCCTCGCCGTACAACCCGCGCACTGCCAGACCGAGTTTGTTGACGGCCTGGACCACCTGATTAATCTGATCGCTCAACACCATCGCCGGCAAATGCACCATGGCCGACGCCCGCATGCCGGTCCCGACATTCGTCGGGCAGGCGGTCAGGTAGCCGAGCCGGGGCGAAAATGCAAAATCCAATTGCGCCTCGATTTCCGTGTCCACCTTATCAATCATCTTGAACGCGTTCTTGAGTTGCAATCCTGATTTGATGGATTGCATCCGCAGATGATCTTCTTCATTGATCATCACGCAAATCGATTCCTTATCGTTCACCACCACGCCGCTCCCCACATTGCGCGCGGCGTGCTCGCGACTGATGAGATGGCGTTCCACCAACAATTGCTTATCCAGGGCGGCCAAATTGTCCATCGAATCGCTAAAACAGAGCGCCATCTCCGGCAACGCTTCCACGACAGGCCGCATCAGCTCGAGGGCGCGCTGCCGGTCAGTTTTTTTGGCCCAGCCCGGGAACGGGATCCCGCGCAGGTTGCGCGCGAGCCGCACGCGGCTGGTCATGACGATCTTATTATTCGGACCGTCGGCGCGCACCCATTCGCTCGGCGTGCTGAGGAGTTCGTCAATCTTCATACCGGTTTCGCCGCGGCAATTTTTAATTGTGATTCGAGCTCACGAATTTGGTCGCGGATCTGGGCGGCGTCCTCATATTTTTCCGCCCGGACCACCTGCTCCAGGTCGCCCGCCAGTTGCTTGATCCGCTCGGTAATCACCAAAGTGTGCGCCGCTTTACTCGGCACCTTGCCCACATGCCGATCACTTTTGTGCATTGCCCGGAGGAGCCCCCCGAGCCCTTGTTCGAATGTATCCCAGCAGGCACTGCAGCCCAACCGGCCGGTCTTCTTAAAATCCGCCTGGGTAAACCCGCAGACCGAACACTTGGCGCCGGCCACACCGGCAATCTCGTCCGCGGCCCCCAGCCCAACCTGCAAGTCCGCCAACGAAAATCCGTTCGCCTCCTGCAGCCCCTTCGACTTGGAGCAACCTTCACACAGATCAATCTTCAACATCTTGTTGTCGATGATCTGCGTGAGGTGGACTGTCGCCTCGTTCTTTTTGCAAATGTCGCACACCATTAAATGGCCGTTCCTTCCAACCGGGTCAATTTGCGGAATTCCTCAATCAATTGCAACGTGACGCCCCCCGGTTTACCGGTGCCAATCGTCCGACCGTCCAGCGAAGCGACCGGCACAATCTCCGCCGCCGAACCGGTCAAGAAACACTCGTCCGCCGTCATCACGTCATACCGCGTTAAATTCGCTTCACGGGCCGGTAATCCCACCTTGTCCGCCAGTTCGAGCACAACCGTCCGCGTGATCCCATTCAGCGCGCCGGCACTGACGGGCGGGGTGATCAGTTTGCCGTGGCGGATCACAAATATATTATCCCCGGTACACTCGGCCACAAAGCCTTCCCCGTTCAACATCAAGGCCTCCACGGTTCCCGCTTTCACCGCCTCAATCCGGGCGAGGATATTATTCAAATAATTCAACGACTTGATGGCCGGGCTGATCGCATTGGGATGGTTCCGCACCGTCGCCGCCGTGACCAGGTCCACGCCCTTTTCATAGACTGACTTCGGGTACAATTCGATGGTGGCCGCGATGATGAACACCGTGGGCTTCTTGCAAGTGAACGGGTTCAACCCAAGGTTGCCAACGCCGCGCGTGACCACGAGTCGGAGGTAACCATCAACGAGATTATTTTGCCGGCAGGTGGCACAGCAAGCGGCCACCAGCTCTGGTTTCGTCATCGGCAGGGTGAGCATGAGCGCCTTCGCCGAGTCGAACAACCGCTCGATGTGGGCATCCAATCGGAAAATCCGCCCATGGTACAAGCGGATCCCCTCGAACACGCCATCGCCATACAATACGCCGTGATCAAAGACCGAGATCTTGGCGTCCTGTTCGTCCACAAATTGACCGTCTAAAAAAATCTTCATAGGCAGTGTTTGTTTATCGCAGAAGCGACCGGCGCGCAAACTATTCTTCAGCCATGTCGCGACTTAATTCGCATTGCTGTTCAGGACTCAGCGTGGTAAAGTTCCGCCAACAACCAGGGAGAATCGAATATGCGTTATATCACCAGTGTGATTTTTTGCTTGATGAGAATATTCCCGGTGTTGCTGACCTTGCTCCTTCCTGCCTCGGCACCAGCCCAATACAAATACACGACCGCCCGGGGCACTGTTAGCATTACTGGATACGATTGTTCTGAAAATGTGCTGACCATCACCAACGAACTCCATGGGCTGCCGGTCGTCTGTATTGAGCGGAGTGCATTTTTAGGCTGCACCAACCTGTGCCGCGTGACGATTCCCGACAGTATCCTCAAAGTCCGGGGCTGTTCGTTCATGAACTGCGGAATGACCAACGTCATCGTCGGCAGCGGCGTTGCCAACTTTGGGCGGGGCGCGTTCTATAACTGCACCCGCCTGACCGGAATTTATTTTTTCGGGAACGCCCCCGAGCGCGTGGGGGATGAAGTGTTCTTTGGCGCCACCAATGCAACGGTCTATTACTTACCGGGGCGCACCGGCTGGGGCAAAACATTTGGGGGTCGTCCGACCGCAATTTGGACTGGGAAGTCCCCGTAACTTTCTCCGCTCCACTTCTGATAACCAATGGGCAGGCTGTGAAAATAATCGGCGAATTTATTCTCGGACTGGGCTTGTTCTTTATTGCCCTCGACTATCTCAGCAATAGTCTGAAACAATTCGCGAGCCACAAGTTCCGCCGGCTGACGGCGCGGTTCGTGTCAGCGCGCTGGAAAGCGTTTATTTTCGGCGCCGTTTCCGGCACGGTCATGCAAAGCTCGTCCGCCGCGATCGCCATTTTGGCGAGCCTGATTGCATCGGGGAGCCTGTTTCTCCGCGGTGCAATGCCGATCATGGCGGGATTCAGCATCGGCAATTGTGTTCTCGTTTTTCTGGCGGCGATCGACATCAAGATGGCCACGTTGTACCTGGTCGGAGTGGCGGCCATCGCCTTGCATTTCACCAAAGAGGATCGCCGGCGCAATCTATTCACCCTGCTGCTGGCGGTGGGGCTCATTTTTTACAGTCTCGAAGTGATGAAGAAGGGCATCCATCCGCTAACGACGGAACCCTGGTTTATCGAGATGATCAAAGCCGGGCGGGACCAGCCCCTGCGCGCTGCCGGAGTTGGGTTGTTCCTCGGCTTCATCGCGCAATCCTCCAGCGTCGTGTCGATGATTGGCATTGGCATGATGAAGGTGGGGCTGCTCGACCTGCCGCAGACGCTTGTACTGATGTATGGCGCGGTGGTCGGGTCCACAATTTTCCGGATCGTCTTGATGGGCACCTCGTTCTCCGGGTCGGGTCGGCAAATCGTGCGGTTCCAAAATGTCTTTAACAGTGCCGGCGCCGTCGTTTCATTTATTTTGTTTTATCTCGAGCAGTCTCTGCATATTCCCCTGATCATCGCGTTCATTCACTGGACGCAAACCACACCGGAGCTGCAAGCGGCGATTGCCTTTCTGATCATGAATCTGCTTTCCGCGGCGCTGACGAGCGCCGGCCACTCACCACTGGCCAACTGGCTGGAACGCACCCTGCCCGCCAGCCGCGAGGAGGAGTTGTCCCGTCCCCGGTATATTCAAGCCGTTCCCCCGGAACAGGGCGATGCCACCTTGGAATTGATCCGCCTGGAACAGGCCCGGGAAGCCGCCCAGGTCGCCGCAATGCTCGCGCCGGTGCGGGATCCGGCCGCTCAACCCGATATTGGCGAGCGCCGCACAGCGCTGGCAACGCTGGCGAAAGAGGTGGAAAGCGCCTATCTGGCCCTCATGGCGCAACCCATGGATCTGAAATCGTCCGCGCGCCTGTCCTATCTCCAGGCCAGCCAGACGCTCACGATGCAACTGGCCGATGCGGTGACGGAGTTTGCCGGCGGGTTTCGCGGGGCATGGAAATCGGACGAATTGAAACCCCTCGCCGACAGCACGTTTGAGGCGATGGAATTTCTGCTCTTATCGGTGGAGGAGGTGCTGGTGGCGGATGACGAAGAGCAGCGCCGGGTGGTGTTGCTCCTGTGCGAAGACCGGGGGCCGGCCATGGAGCGGTTGCGGGCGACCTATCTAAAAAACAGCCCGGGCATGACTTCCACCGACCGCGGAAACCTGATGGCTTTGACCACTGCGGTTGAAAAAATCGTTTGGTTGCTGCGCCGGCTGCTCACCATGCAGATGCCGGCGGAAAATGACGCACCGGCCCCAATGATCATCGAAGCGAAGGTCGCGGTGGCAACGCCATCCCCAAGCAGTTAACCGACCGCCCCCGCTCCATGGCAAGAGCGAGCCGCCGGCTTCCGTCACTTCAGATTGAAGATTCCCCTACGTCAAGACCGCGATCGCCGCGGCGCGATTAACCGCCAGGGTCAGGATTTGATCGCAACCGGAAATCGCCAGCACCTCGCGCACCATCGGCGACAGATTGCAGAGAACCAGCGATCCATGGACCGCCTTGATCGATTTCGCCAACACCAATAAACTGCGCAACCCCGCGCTGCTGATATAGTCCACACCCGCCACATCCAGAAGCAGCCGTGTCGCGCCGCCCGTGATCAAGGTGTTGCAGTGCGCCGCAATTTCAGGCGCGCCCGCACCGTCCAACCGGCCCGCAACAGACACAATCACTGCCGCACCCACTTTTGCATCCTGCAATTTCAATATCATGGTATTCTCCGTTTACACAAAACTCCCCGACCTGTCCAAAATAAGTTTTTAAATTCGCCAACCGCTTGACCTCGATCGAGCCGAAGGATTAAGGTTGGCCGCATGAGTTGCAACTCATGACTCTCAAGAACCAAAGTCAGACATCCCCCAAGCAGGCAACGGAGGGACGCGCTTCGTCGCGTCCGCCGAAGTTTTGCAAGAGCCGCAAACTCTAATCAGGATGAATCCCGCTGCAAACCTCCAAACAATCTTTTCGTCACACCCCCACCGCCGCAACCAGCGCCGGGTGGTGCAAATCCCCCGCCAACCCGGTCTTGGGTGGCGAACTGGGAACCTGTTTCGACATCACCGTGCTCAAGGAAGCGGACCAATACCGGATGTGGTTTTCGTGGCGTCCACATAAATGCATCGCGCTGGTCGAGAGCGCCGACGGGGTGCACTGGAGCGCGCCGCAGATCGTCCTCGGGCCCAATCCGGCCACCGACTGGGAGACCGACATCAACCGGCCGGGCGTGGTCAAGCGCGCCGATGGTTATCACCTGTGGTATACCGGCCAGGCGCGCGGCCAATCGTGGATCGGCTACGCCACCAGCCCGGATGGCCGGACCTGGACCCGGGCCAGCCATCCGCCGGTGCTCTCGCCCGACCAACCGTGGGAACGCGTGGCTGTGATGTGCCCCCACGTGGAATGGGACGCCGCCACCCGCCGCTATCGCATGTGGTATTCCGGTGGCGAACAATCCGAACCGGATGCCATCGGCTATGCCACCAGCCCCGACGGCCAGACCTGGACGAAATGGTCCCCCAACCCGGTCTTTCGCACCGACTCGCGGTATGCTTGGGAACAACACAAGGTCACCGGCGGTCAGGTGGTCCGCCACGGTGACTGGTATTACATGTTTTACATTGGCTTCCGCGACGTGCATCACGCCCAGATCGGGCTGGCCCGCTCGCGCGATGGCAGCGGCGACTGGAAGCGTCACCCGGCCAATCCCATCATCAGTCCCGGCCTCAACCAATGGGATCACGATGCCTGCTACAAGCCCTACGCCGTATACGACAACGGGCAGTGGCGGCTCTGGTACAATGGCCGGCACGACCACGTCGAACAAATCGGCCTCGCCACGCATGCCGGTCAGGACCTCGGGTTCTCGCCACGCTCTCCCTGAGTTGGGGTTGGCCAGGGTGATATTCGCTACCATTGCCCGCCACGAAAAACCGCCGTGAAGCAGACTTATCCTGGTGACAAAGGCGGGGAGGGCTCCTCCGACTTGGCTGCCACAAAAACACTGACTCCTCAATGGGGCGCAATGGCGCCCCCTATTCAGCTGCCGCGCCGTCCACACCGGCAGTCAGCGATTGGTAAGAAATAAGTCAAGGGGTGGAACTCTTTACAGCGGATACGTTCTTGCGCTGTTCGAGCCAATCAGTCGCCCACTGTTTCCCCTCCACAAATTGCTCCGGCGACAGCAGGCTTTCGCAACACCCTCTCAAAAGCCGACACAGCCTTGTTTCATTCCTCATCGATTTCGTGGAACTCGTGCTCTGCATGCTCCTTTGCAATACGGACAGCCGCAGCGACAAACTCTTCCTCACTGATAAAGCCATCATTGTTCGTATCATATTCCTTGAACTTCTCCGCAATTTTCTCGTCGAGTTTTGGATTCGCCTCAGCGAAGCCGAGCACTCCGTCGCCATTAGTGTCAAGCTTCGCAAACCGGTCTTTAGCTCCCGCGAGCCAGAAGTTGTTCCATTCGGTCCAGTCAATCTTGCCATCATGGTTGACGTCCATCTTGTCAAAACGTTTGGTGTGAAAACCTGCCTCAGCGCGATCGATAAGCCCATCACTACTGAACCCTTTGTTGTTCGTGTCCAACCAGTAGAAGCGAGCGCGTTCCTTGTGACTTAACTGTGCTATGTATTCGTTAAAATCAATTTTGCCGTCACGGTTGGCGTCCTCTGCCGCAAAATTGCGGTATGCAATCCGATATCGCCACGCTTTATACTCCGCCGGACTGATCTTGCCGTCGCCATCGGTGTCCATTAACCGCAGGATCTGCCCTGCGCCCTTTTTTTTATTCGCAGCAGCAGGTTCGGTTGCGTCCTTATTTGGGGTCGCGCCGAAGGCCAAGCGAGCGACTCGAGACTTCCGCCTTGCCTACCCCGCCTCCGAAAATTGCAACTCGGCAATCTGCCGGTAATGGCCCGGCACGCGTAACAACTCGGCCTGGGTTCCCACCTGCGCCACCCGGCCGCCATCGAGCACCACCACAAAATCCGAGCCGCGCAACGCGCTGAGCCGGTGGGCCACCAGGAACGTGGTCCGGCCCCGCATCGCGTTGGCCAACGCTTCCAAGATTTCATGTTCGGTCTGGGGGTCAACCGCCGCCGTCGGATCGTCCAGCAGTAAGATCGGCGGATCGAGCAGGATGGCGCGCGCCAAGGCGAGCCGCTGGCGCTGCCCACCCGACAGGTTCGAGCCGGTCTCGCGCAAGACCGTGTCGTACCCTTTGGGCATCTGCCTGATAAATTCGTGAGCCGAGGCAATCGTCGCCGCCCGCTCAATTTGCGCGCGGCTGGCTTCCGGATGGCCGAACGCTATGTTCGCAGCAATGGTGTTGCTGAAGAGAAAGCTTTCCTGGAATACGGTGCCAATGTTCCGCCGCAGCCCGTCGAGATCAAGTTGGCGGAGGTCGATTCCGTCAAGCAACACCCTGCCCTGCGTCGGATCATAGAACCGCGGCAGGAGGCTCATCAATGAACTCTTGCCAGCACCCGTTGCCCCCAGGATGGCCACCCGCTGCCCGGCCTGGACCGCAAAATCCACGTCCTGCAACACGACCGCGCCGGGAATGTGACTGAACCAGACATGCTCAAACCGGATGTGTCGCCCCCCGTGCGCAGCCGGGAGCACGACCGGCCGGGCGGGCGTCTGAATTTCCACGGGCGCATCAAGAATTTCGAACACGCGGCGCGCCCCGGTCAGACTTTGGAGCGCCGTGTTGTTGACCGTGGCGAGGTTCTGAACCTGGGCGGAGAATTGTTGGACGAGCCCAACGAAAACAACCAGCCCAAGGCCGAGTGGAAATTCGTCGCGAATCACGAGGTAGCCCCCGTAGAGCAGGGCAATGAAGATGTTGATTTGCGTAATGAATGAGATCCCCGGGCCAAAGAGGCTGATGCGCCAGAAGATTTTCTGCTGTTGGTCGCGGACGGCGCGGTTGGCGGTCTGAAAGTCGGCGGTGACTTCCGGCTCACGCGCAAACCCTTTGATGACCGCAATGCCTTGAATATACTCGGCGAGCTTCCGAATCATGCCGTCGACGAGTTCCCGGTTCCGGAGATATTCGGGTTGTAAACTCCGCGAGTAATACGCCGCCAGCAGCCAGAGGACCGGCGTGGTCGCCAGACAGGCGAGCGTCAATTTGACGTGTAAGCTGAGCATGTAGACAAGGTAGACGGTCAGCGACAAGACCATGATAATGATTTGGATGACCACGCCGTCCACGAACGCGCGGGTCTGTTGCACATCGCCCGTGACACGATTGATGATCGCACCGGTGGCGTTATCGTCAAAGAATCGAAAACTCAGGCGCTGCAGCTTGTCATACACCGCCGCCCGCAGGTCGACAACGATCCGGCCTTGTGTCAGGTCATTGACGGCGACGGTGTAGTAAAAGTTCAACAGCGCGCGGACCGCTGCGAACGCCAGAATCGCCACGCCAATGGCCACGACCAGCAGGACCGGCGTCCAACTGGCCGGCGGTTGCCAGCCGAACGGCCAGTGCATCGGTCGTGGGCTCGGACCGACTTGTTGGCGAAGGTAATCTATTCCGAGCCCCCAGAAGCTCAGCCCGCACAGTCCGAGCACGAGAATGAGAACTTGGATCCCCAGAACCTGGAGACAGCCGGCCCGGTACCGCCACGCGAGGGCAAGGAGGCGCCGGCTCAAAGTCCAGTTGGAGTTCGTGGCAGACATGACGAACGAGGTAAGCATCTTCCACCGGCCCGAACAAGCGGGAATTGCAGATTCTGCTGAAAAACCTACGCGCAGCGGTCCGCGAGGCTGCGGACCCTCCCGAAACCCGTCAAATTTCATTTTTCGGCACGGGAGGGACGGCGGCCCCGCCGTCGATACCGGGTTTTGCAACGGAATCAATCGCAGAGAATTGATGTCTGGGAAAGGCGCCCGGACACCATTTGTCAGCGCCGCGGCAACAACTACTCGGGAGGTGCGGGCGGCGGCGACTGCCGCTGTTGCTTTTCTCTGCGCAACGTCAAGCCCGCACTGATGGCCATCACCAGGCAGAACAGCAGGATGGGCGCAGAAATCCAAGCCATGGCACGACTGAAAGTAATATGGTCGTAATCGGGTCGAAACCAGCCGTCGCGAATACACCAAATCTCCCAGGCAATAAGAAACAGCGACCCAATCCCGTAATCGCGAAACACATCGCTGGCGGTAGCACGCTGGCGTTCGTCGGGAGCAGTGGGTGGCATGCGCTGGTCGGTGCTAGAACATCACCGCGAGGCGGACCACGTCCACCAAGGAGCGGTGTTTCTTATCCTTGGCATGGGGCGTGTCCAGCTCCGCAATTTTATCCACGGGCAACTGCATCAACTCGTACTCCGCCTGCAACCAATCATCCTTATCGTAGCCTTCGATCCGACCGCGTTGAACATACAACGCGTAGGCGCGGGCCGCGATTTCTGCATGGGTTGGTAGTGTAACGCTCACGGGCTCAGAATGAGCCATTTTTTCCGGGCATGCAAGCGCGAAATTTGCAGCCAGCCAGGGTCCCCTTAAGCTGGACAGAGCGCGGGGCGGAGGGTATGAATGCCCGTTATGAAAACTGGAATTATTGGCGGCAGCGGACTGTATGCGATGGATGGCTTGACGCAGCAAAAATGGGTGACCGTCGCCACCCCGTTTGGAAAACCCTCGGACCAGTATTTGACCGGCAATCTGGCCGGCCACGAGATTGTGTTCCTCCCCCGCCATGGACGCGGCCATCGAATTCTCCCGAGCGAACTCAATCATCGGGCCAATCTCTACGGCCTGAAAAAACTCGGCGTAACCCAGGTCATTAGCGTCAGCGCGGTCGGCTCATTGCAGGAAAAATACAAACCCGCTGACATTGTCGTGATTGACCAATTTTTCGACCGCACCAAGCAGAGCCGGAATTTCACATTTTTTGGCGATGGGGTGGTCGCCCACGTCTCCTTTGCGGATCCGGTTTGCGGAAGTTTACGCAAAGTGTTGGTCGCCTGCGGCCGCCAGGCCGGAGCCACGATTCACGACGGGGGAACGTATGTGAATATGGAAGGACCGGCTTTTTCGACCCGCGCCGAATCGCGATTCCATCGGGCCATGGGCTGGGATGTGATCGGCATGACCAACCTCGGGGAGGCGCACTGTGCCCGCGAAGCGGAATTGTGCTATGCGACCCTCGCCATGATTACTGACTATGATTGCTGGCATGTCAGCGCGGAAACGGTCACGGTCGAAATGATTATTGACTGTCTCCAGAAGAACTCCCGGATGGCGCAGGAAATCATCCGGTTGGCCGTCACCCAGCCCCCCACTGGGGCAGCCTGCGAGTGTCAAAATGCGTTGGCCCATGCCATCATGACCCAGCCCAGCCTGATCCCGCCTGCGCAGCAGCGGAAGCTGAATTTGTTGATCGGGAAATATCTCCCAAAGAAGTCAGTACGGTGACTCGCGTTTTTTCCGGTCTTTGAGCCGGCGTTTCGCACTGCGCATCGTAAACCGCGGCTGGTGGATGCACATCCGGCGCGCTTCCAGATACAAAAAAAACTCGCGCAAGGCCAGATCGTAGCTGATCAGCAAGGCCGTTACCAAGAGGGTCAATGCCAGCCGGCGCGTGGCCAGCAACATAAAGAAAACGGCGACCAGAAACAAGATCGCCGAAAAATCCACCGAGTGCAGGATCAGCCAATGCCGGAAATAGCCGGGGCGCAAATGTTCCTCACGAAACCAGACCCGACGCACCATCAATTTCAAGACCACATAGCCCAAAATGCAGACGATCACCGACAGCTTCATCGCCCGTAACTATCTTGTTCGCGCTCGAAAAAGTCAAGCATGGCGGGCCCAAATCCTCGGCTATTTTTCAAACAGGTCGATTTCCCCAATCAAATGAAGACCTCCATGTTCTGTGCCAAAACTACAGTGTGTCGATAACTCCCGGTGGGTCAGATCGCCCCAGACGGCGCGGTCGGGCCTTCGCCACGCCGAAGTGGCTACGGCCACGCAGGCGGGACACCACGCCTACCCGGATTTCCCTGGTGGGCGGGCTGTCCCGCCTGCGTGGCCATAGCCACTTCGGCGTGGCGAAGGCCCGAGCCCGCCGTTCGCACCGAAAATAATTCTTACCCGTGAATTTGGGGCGGGCATTCGCAATTGCAAAACCTGGCGCGCTCCGCTACCGTCGCTGCCAATGATGGTCGGAACCACCTTCGCGAATTACACCGTCGTGCAACGGCTCAACCACGGCGGCATGGCGGATGTGTATCTGGTCACCGACAACCAGGAGCAGCGGTTCGCCTTGCGAGTCCTCTTGCCGGAGTTACGATTCCACTGGAAAGAACGCCGCCGCTTCCGCTGGGGCTGTGCCGTCAACCGCCACTTCGATCATCCCAACATCGTCCACCTTTTTGCCGACGGGAAATTCCGCGGCCTCCGCTATTGCGTGATTGAATACGTGGCCGGCCCAAACCTCAAGGAGTGCATCCTGCGCGCCGACCCGCAACTCCGTCCCCAGCGGCAAAAACTGCTCATCGGCATGGCCGCCGGCCTCGCTCACATTCATGACCACGGCTTTTTGCATCTCGATTTTAAACCGGAAAACATTCTCACCACGCTGGCCTACGATCCCAAAATCATTGATTTCGATCTCGCCATCCCCCGCCCCAACCGACCGAAAATCGCTGCCAAACTTTCCGGGACCCCCATCTATCTCGCACCCGAACAAATTCTCCGGCAACCGGTGGATGAGCGCGCTGATATTTTCGCCTTCGGGCTGACCGCGTATGAAATGATGACCGGGAAAAAACCCATCACCGGCAATACGCTCGATGAAGTAATCAGCAAATACGCCAACTTCGACCAGCACCTCAAGCCGCCACGCACCCATGCACCGGACATTTTACCGGGGCTCGAACGCATCATTCTCAAATGTCTTGCAAAGGATGTAACGCGTCGTTACCCTTCCATGGGGTTGGTGCTGCGCGACCTGCAATCATGAACGCATTTTGGGTTTTAACCATTTTTTTGATCGGCATCCTGACCGGCTGCCATCGCGCGCCGGCACCCACCCCGACTCCCACCGCAACCAACCAACCTGTTGTCAATCAATCAATTACCACAAATCAAGCGCCACCACTGGTAACCCCGCCCATCCCGGTCCCGGCCCCACCGGTGGATAATCGAGTTCCCGAAGCGTTGAAACTCAAGGCCGACGGCAAACCAATCGAAGCCCGCGCCCTGCTGCAGGAACTGGCGACGAACGACCAGGCCGCCGCCGCACTCGGAGAGCTCAACAGCCAAATCGTTTTGACTGCGCTGTCGGCACCGGAACAACTGGATTACACAATCCAGCCAGGCGACACCCTCGGCAAAATTGCCAGCCGCTACGGCACCACCATCGAATTACTTCGCAAAGCCAACCACCTGACCGGCGATAAAATCCGCGTTGGCGACCGGCTCCGGATCTATCAGGGAAAATTCGCGGTGGTAGTCAGCAAAAACGCCAACACCTTGACCGTGACCGATGCGGGTAAATTCTTCAAGCGCTACCGCGTGGGCACCGGCCAGTTCAGCAAAACTCCCGTCGGCGATTTTAAAATCACCGTCCGCCAGGAAAAGCCCGATTGGCATCGCGGCGATAAGATCGTCCCGTTTGGCGATCCCGAAAACATTCTCGGGACCCACTGGCTTGGCCTGGATGTGCGTGGCTACGGAATCCATGGCACTTGGGAAACCAATTCTATCGGCAAACAATCCAGCGCCGGCTGCATTCGCATGCTCAACGACGACGTCGCCGAGCTGTTCACCCTCTTACCGGTCGGCACCCCGGTCAGCATTCACGATTAACCCATGAGACTCTACACGCTCGACTTTGAAAAACCGATTGTGGAACTGGAGCAAACGATCGAGTCGCTCCGGAAACAAGCGGCGGAACAGAAAATCGATTTATCCGGTCAGATCAAATCCATCGAGGCCAAACTCGAAGCGACCCGCAAAGAAGTTTTCACCCACCTCAGTCCGTGGCAACGAATCCAGCTCGCCCGGCATCCCAAACGCCCGTACATGCTCGATTACCTGCAACGCATCGCCAGCGGATTCATCGAACTCCACGGCGACCGGCGCTTCGGCGACGACCACGCGCTCATCGGCGGGCTGGCCACGATTGACGACCGGCGCGTGATGGTCATCGGCCAGCAAAAAGGCCGTGACACCAAAGAGAATTTAATGCGTAACTTCGGCAGTCCGCACCCCGAAGGCTACCGGAAAGCACTCCGCCTGATGGAGCTGGCCGAAAAATTTGATTTGCCAGTGATTTGTTTCATCGACACCCCCGGGGCTTATCCCGGCGTCGGCGCCGAAGAACGCCACATTGCGGAAGCCATCGCCGTCAACCTCCGCGAAATGATGGTCCTGAAAACGCCCCTGATTGCCATCGTTATCGGCGAAGGCGGGAGTGGTGGCGCACTGGGAATTGGCGTTTGCGACCGCGTCCTCATCATGGAAAACGCCTACTACTCGGTCATTTCGCCCGAAGGTTGCGCCGCGATCCTTTGGAAAGACCGGGCGAACGCCGCCCAGGCTGCGGCGGCGTTGAAAATTAGCGCCAAAGACCTCCTGGAGCTCGGAATTGTCGACGAAGTTCTGCCCGAACCGCTGGGGGGCGCTCACAAAGATTACGACACCACCGCGGCAACGATCAAGCAGGCGCTCCTGAAAAATCTCGATCAGCTCCTCGCCACAAAACAATCCGAGATGCTGGACGAACGCTACAAAAAATTCCGCAAGATGGGCGTCTTCACCAGAGCCGAACCCAAAAAACGAGCCGCCCACTCCAAAAAAACCACCCCGACCACGGCCTGAGTTCGCCCACCGTGACCGCGCCAGCTACCGTCCCCCGGCCGAAAAATAACGTTGCCCTGAAATAGGCGTTGACGACGGCGTCAACTTCCAGTATTTTCACCAACTCTTACGCAGAAAGAATAATCCCATGTACGCAGTCATTAGAACAGGTGCCAAACAGTATCGCGTCCAACCCGGCGACGTGCTCGAAGTCGAGCTCGTGGCAGGGGCCAAGGACTCGGAAATTTCGTTCGACGACGTCTTGTTGGTCGCGGACGGCGAAAACATTCAGGTCGGCAAGCCCAATGTCGCCGGTGCGCGTGTCACCGCCGATGTGATTGACCCGGACAAAAAAGCCAAGAAAGTCATTGCTTTCAAATTCCGCCGTCGCGAAGGCTACCACCGGAAGCGGGGCATTCGTGCTCATCATACGGTGCTCAAAATCAAAGCAATCGTTCCGAAATAATTTTGCAGTTAAGGAGTTACCACTATGGCCCATAAAAAAGGACAAGGCAGTTCGCGTAACGGTCGTGACAGCAATAGCCAACGGCTGGGCATCAAAGCGTATGGCGGCGAACTCGTCAGCGCCGGTAGCATCATCGTCCGGCAGCGGGGCGCCCGCTTCGTCGCTGGCAGCAACGTCGGCACCGGCCGCGACTGGACCCTCTTTGCACTCGCCACCGGCAAGGTGCGGTTTGACAAAGCTGGGCACCGGGTGAACATCGATTCTGTCGCCGCGACAGAATAACTCTCTTCGCAGTTTATAGCAGAAACGGCCGGCTCATTGCCGGCCGTTTGCTTTGGATCTCAGTCGGGGCGCCGGTTCTCTTTGAAAAACCTGACAATCAACGCCGCGGCAGTCGCCGGGAATTCATGTTGCCCAGGATGAATCCAAGTCACAACCGGTGCCCCAAACTTCGAGGGATACAGCCGGCAACCGGGCTCGTCCCCCCACGGCTGCCCTTCCCCACAACCATTGAGTTTTCGGAGCCGTTCCATGGTCGCCTCCTGCCAGGCAAATTTCACGAGGGGATCGTTCTGACCGGCAATGTGGAGAACCGGTTTGGGTTTGAATTCCGCCACCAAAGCGCCGGCCGCCGCTGCCACCGGCGCCACAGCAGCCAACCGATCCCCCCGGGCTGCCCACAATAAATAGGTGAAGTATCCGCCATTGGAATGGCCGGTCGCATAGATCCGCTTGTCGTCAATCTGGTAGTCGCGATGCAGCGTCGCCAGCATGGCATCAAAGAATTTCAAATCCCGATCGCCCTGATCACCGCTGGCGATTTGCCAGCCGGATTGCTTCCCTTCCCGATCCACCAAATGCCCCGACCCGTTGAGCCCCTGCGGATAGACCACAAGTGCCGCCGGCCAATGGGTTTGGATGGCGAACTTGCGTGCGACATGATTCATCGTCCCGCCATGGCCATGAAACACAAAAACAACCGGTACTGGATTTGTCGGCGCCGACTGCGGCGCAACCACCAACGCTTGGCGGACCACCCCGTCCACTGTCCACTCCTGGCGCAAGGGCGCGCTCGCCGCAGGAATAACCGATCCAGTCACCAGACTGAGTGTGATCAGGAGAAATGACCGGATGAGAGTCGCGATTTTCATGGAGCAAAATCTACCGGCAACATTGGCGGCGAGCAACCCGAAAGCGCTGATCAGTCTTTCGGCCGACCCGGCTCACGCGGAGAGCGCCCCGGCGATCGCCACCCACACCTGACCGCCCGCTGGACGGCACTGGTAATGTCGCTGAACTGAGCGGTCGAGCGCGTGGTGACAGTGATCTCTGTCATGCTTGGGTCCCCTGAATAAATTGTTGGTGAAGCGCGGCATAATGTCCACCCGCCGCCAACAGATTCGCATGCGTGCCGCGCTCGATGATCCGGCCGTGATCGAGGACCAACACCAGATCGGCATTCCGAATCGTGCTGAGCCGGTGCGCCACCACAAAACTCGTCCGGCCTTTTAATAACGTGGCCAAGGCCCGTTGGAGCCGGGCTTCTGTCAAGGAATCCACCGAACTGGTGGCTTCATCGAGAATCAGGATGCGCGGATCGGCCAACATGGCGCGCGCGAAGCAGACCAGTTGCCGCTGGCCGAGGGAAAGATTCGCCCCGCGTTCGCCGACGGAAGTGGCAAACCCATTCGGCAATGCGCCAATCAAATCGAGAAAATCAAGTTGCCGGGTGACGGCAATAATTTCCTCGTCCCGGGCCGCGGGCCGGCCGACGCGGATGTTGTCCATGACAGTCCCGGTAAACAAAAAATTATTCTGATTCACGATGCCCATCTGCTGGTGCAATGAGTCGCCGGTAATTTCACGAATTTCGTGATCATCAATCAATACCTGGCCTTCGGTTGGCAGATAAAACTTGGCAATCAGATTCGCCAGCGTGCTCTTGCCACCGCCTGTCTGACCGACCAGCGCCACCGCTTTGCCGGCTTCCGCGACAAAGCTCACAGCCGTCAAAGCGTCCCGGTCCGGGACGTAGCGAAATGTCACATTCCGAAATTCAACCCGGCCGCGCAACGCAACCAGCGGTTGCGCAGTCAGGGCGTCCTGCCAGTCCGGCGGCTCGTCCAGCAGAACAAACACGCGTTCCGCACCGGCCATGGCGGTCAGGGCCGCACTGTATAAATTGCCGAGAATCGGAATCGGTGAGAGAAATAAATTGGCAAGAAATCCAAGCATGATCATGTCGCCCAGGGGGAGACGATGCGCGAGGACCTGCCAGCCCGCCACTCCGAGCAACACGGCCGTGAACAGTTGCCCGTGCAGCTCCAGCAGCGGGAGAAACACGCCGCTCGCACGCGCCACGCCCAAATTGTATTTCGAATGGTCGGTGACGAGCTCGCGGAAGAAACTCGCATTCAACTCCTGCCGTGCAAAGCCCTGCGTCACGCGGATGCCATTGACCGATTCCGCCAAGGTCGAGGTAATCCGCGAAAAGCTTTCTTGCACTGCCCGATAGGCATCGCTGAGTTTCCGGCGAAAATGGCGATTCAGCAACCACAAAGCCGGCACCATCGCCAGCAAGACCAGAAACATCACCCAGTCGTAATACAAAATCGCCAGGCCCGCAAAAAACATCTGCCCCCCCTGCACCAAGGATACAAACAGCACATCCTGCACGCCCACCCGCACCGCATCCGCGTCCGATGTGATGCGACTGATCATCCGGCCGAGCTTGGTCCGATGGAAGAAACTGAGCGGCATGCGCAACAAATGCTGGAAGATATCGCGCCGCAAATCCTGCATCACCGACTCTCCGAGTTCGAGCGCAAGTCGTTGGCGGAAATGAAACGAAAGCTGCGTGGTCAGTGCCATCCCCAGAAACACTAACGCCCAATCCAAGGTCCCCCCCAGATCCCGCTCCGCGACCGGCGCCGTCACGGCCACTTCAATCGTCTTGACCACCCGACCAATCAGCCACGATAAGAACGGCAATTGGATCGCCCGCAGCAGCACCAACAACAAGAGCCAGTTCCGTTTTGCGGCATACGGCTGCGTATAGGCAAAGAGACGGCGAATCAATCCGAAGTCCAGTGGCCGCTCCGGTGCCTCATCGTTCACCTCCCGGTGAAAATGCGTGATCGCCGCCTTCATTGAGTAGCGCACCGACCACTGAAAGACGCAGGAGCCTCTGCAGCCAGTTTGGAGGGTGAGGCTCCCGCCGAACCGTCCGACGTGGCCACGGTTACAACGGCTCGCCGGGAGGCTCGCCCTCCAACATCACGAAGGCAGACAACAGTGGTTACAGGTGACGGTGTGATCATGTTGACGTGCCAAGATTGATAACCAGCGAGCCCCGCACCCGCAAGCCCGGATTCATTCGCAACCGGAACCCTGCAGTCAAAGCCTGGGAGTTTTTGGACTGCGGTGGAGTTGGACAGGCGTCCCGCCTGTCTATTTAATTAGTCGAACGGGCGTCCCGCCCGTTTGATTGATCCGCATCGATCACCGACAGGTGAGACGACTGTCCTACTAAAATGAGCTGCATCCTTCCGTCGCAGAGTTGCCTTTTACCCAGAAATACCGCATCTAAGTAGCAACGCCCGATGATCACTGTTACCATCGATAATCAACCCGTTACCGTGCCTGACGGCAGCACGATTCTCGATGCTGCCCGACAAATCGGCATTGGAATCCCGACGCTTTGCTTTCTAGCCGGTGTGAAAGAGGATCGGCCTTCGTGTCTCGCGTGCGTCGTCCGCGTAAACAGCGACTCCCGCCTCGTGCCCGCGTGCTCCACGCGTGTGACCGCCGGCATGGTTGTCGCCAGTGAAACACCTGATGTGAAAGCCGCCCGCCGGGCGGCGCTGGAATTACTGTTCAGCGATCACCTCGGCGATTGCATCTCGGTCTGCCAGCGGGCCTGCCCGGCTCACTTGCAAATCCCCGAAACGATCCGGTTGGTCGCCGCCGGTAAAATGGACGACGCCATCGCCCTGATTAAAGAAAATATTGTTTTCCCCGGCGTCCTGGGCCGAATTTGCCGGGCGCCCTGCGAACAAGGCTGCCGGCGCCGGCAATACGACGGGCCGGTTGCGATTCAATTGATCGAACGTGAGGTCGCGGATCTGGCCGGCCAACGTTATGTGCCGGTGTGCGCGCCGGCCACCGGCAAGCGCGTCGCCATTGTCGGCGCGGGTGCGACCGGCTTGAGTGCGGCATTTTTCCTTTTAAAACTCGGCCACCACGTTGTGGTATTCGACGACCACGCCGAACCGGGCGGGCAGATGCGCGCGGCGGAGTTGCCGGACGGTGTGCTCGATGCCGACATCGAAACGATTTACCAGATGGGAAAGGCCCCCCACCCTGTAGTTCTGCGATCTAATAGTGGAACGGGCGTCTCGCCTGTTTATTTGGAGTGCTCATCTTCGTCGCCTCCTCTCCCCACCGGGGAAGCGGACCAAGGTGGGGGGCCACGATTCGAATTCCGGCCAAACACCCGACTTGGACGGGACTTAACGCTCGATGAATTACACCGGCAATTCGATGCCGTCATCCTCGCTGTCGGCAGTCTGGCGCAAACGGATTACCGCCAACTCGGCGTCGCCGCCACCGAACGAACGATCCGCGTCAGCCCCAGCAACTTCGAGACCAGCGTCCCCGGTGTGTTTGCTGGGGGAACCTGCATTCGCGCGAGTTACGACCCCGCCCGTTCCGTCGGCGATGGCAGGCTGCTCGCCGAGTGCGTGGCCGGCCATCTGATCGGCCGGCCAGTCCAGGTGGGGATTAAAGAGTTTACCTCCACGATCCCAAAACTGACCACAACCGAATACCAACAGTTGCTCCATGGCGCGAATTCGGCCCTGACCGTTACGGAGTTAATCGGCACAGCGGAGACCGCAGCCGGCCGGTGTTGTCACTGCGATTGTCGCGCTGCCAACGATTGCAAGCTCCGTCTGGCCGCCGAAAATTACGGCGTGAATCCGAAGGCATTTACCGGCGAACACCGGCGGGCGTTTGAAGTCATCCGCCAACCCGGCGGGGTAATTTTTGAACCCGGAAAATGCATCACGTGCGGCATCTGCGTGGCCATCGCCACCCAGGCGCGTGAGCCACTCGGGCTGACGTTTATCGGCCGCGGGTTCGACGTAAAACTCACCGTACCACTGGCTGGCACTCTGGCCGATGGCCTGCAAAAAGTCGGCGCGGAATGTGTCCGCCACTGCCCCACCGGCGCGCTGGCGTTCGAGTCTTGAGTTATTCGCGGCGGAGATTCCCAATCACTTCGCGGGACTCGTTTTGCCAACCGACCGGATCTGCTCAAGAAACGTCTGGGCGATCGTTCGTCTTGGCCAATCAGCTGGGCAAGTTTTCAGCGCCAAAGTTAAGTCTTGGATCGCCCCCGCCCGGTCGTCTAAGTGTTTCCGAACGAAGGCTCGACTCAAAAGTGACTCGACATGTTTGGGATTGAGCGTGAGCGCATAATCGAGCTGGACGAGTGCGTTGGTCCAGTCATTTTGTCCAACAAGCTGGACAGCCAATTGGTTGTATTTTACTGGATTGAGATAATCTGGTGGGGATTTGTAGGATTCTACCTCGTAATACAGATTGTAGATCGGCTGTCGCCAGCAATTAAATCCATGGCTGGCGGGGGTGAGTAAATTAAAGGCCAGCGCCAAATACAGCCATTCCTTTCGCCCGGACGGTTGCAACCGGCCCAGCACCAATACCCCCAAAAGTGCGACCGGCAGGAGGGTGGAAACATTTCGACTGAAGTCGGGGGCGAGCACCATGAGGATTAGTTCACAGCCCACGATTGTGAGCACTGTTATTGTCCCCCATTTCCATCTCCCGGCGGACCACGCAAACCAAACGCAACACCCGCAGAATAGCCAGACTGCACGCAATCCACCCCAGTGGCTTTCCAATAGATTCAGCGGCACAAAACTTAAGATCGGCAAATGCGCCACATGAATTGTGACCATTGCCGGATGTTCATCGGCCAGCGCCGCCAGTCGTAGCAGTCGTTGTTCTTCGACGATGCGCAGGTGTGAAAAAACCGAAGCGTGATTTACCCCATAAAATGTTGAAGCGAGCCGGAATCCGAGATAGGGGATGATCAGCCCAAGGACAATCAACACCTCAGTTCGATACCGGACTGGGTTCCATTGCTGGAGATTCTTGAAATCCAACGCCCGCACGAGCAGTGCGATCGGAATTGCAATCACAAACCGTTCATCGACCCAAGGCGTTAAGACAGCCGCAATGATCAGCGCGGAGCGTGTCGGGACAAATCCCACCACCAGTAATCCAAGGACATACCAGGAATCAAAGTAGGCCAACCAGCCAGTCGAAACAAAAAACCAAGAACTGGTGCCCATTAAAATCGCTGTGCCCAGAGCGAACCAGCGGTCGCCCGTTTGACGGCAGACGAGGTACGCCACCAAGCCCAACACCAGGAGGCAACCCAAATGCGGCAGCGCGAGAAATAGCAGTCGGGGAATGTGTAAATAATGTCCCAACAACGGGAACAGCATGCGCCAAGTAATTTCAGTATTTTGTCCAGGGGGATACTCAATTGATTGAAACGGTGATTCAATTTTCTGCAGAGTGGCCATCGCACGATTCACTTCCGACTTGGAAAATGAGTCCGGTATCGCCAACTCCAATCCCTTCCAGTACACAAAAGCTGGGCAGAAAAAATAGATCACCACAACAAATGCGCTGAGACTTGCAATAACAAGAAAAGCGGGCTCGCCAATCTGGTTAAACCATTTTCTGACCTGGGCAACGATCATAATCAGTCCCTGACGAGACTGCCCAGTTTTACTGTGATCAGGCAAATCCGATCGGACCGACATGTAAACCAGGGAATCTCGTTTGGCAATTTCATCCGTTTGCGGTGGACGCCATCACTGGCGGCCTCCGTCCATTTTGTTGGTGTGTAACTGACTCAGCTCTGTGGACCCGCCCGATTCTTCGCCAAGCCAACCAGTGCAAAGTATGAAAGCGCATACAAAAACAACGCGATAATTAGTTGAAAGCGGAAGCCGATTATTAACGAACTGTATTCAGTCAGACCGCCGACAACAGCCCCCAAAAGATTCGCTGCAAATGCCATTTCAGGAATCGTGGTTTCCTTAAAAGAACGGGCAAAGATTAGCGCAGCAAAGAAAATCGGAGCCCCCATCAGTACCACGGCGATCGCCAGTCGCACGCTCAGGGAGGCTGAAAGAAGTCGGTGCAGCGGGAAATGGAAGTTCACAAAAATGGCAATGGCGAGCAATAAATACAGAACCGCCGTATTCATTTTCTCGGCGCGGGCTGTGCCCAGATTCGCCAGCAGGACGACTAGTAAAAAGGCCGCAAACACAATTGAGTTAACCGCCCAGGTCGAACCAAACAAAAGTGCGAATCGGGTGATGCTGACAGTCTCGATCAGCAAAAACGCCGCCCCCAGAAAAAAGAAGTGGACGGAATGCCGATCAAAGCGTTGCGGTTGGCCCCCCGAGCAAACCAAGAGGCAAAGAATCGTTAGAAGCAACATTGCCTCCAACGCAGTGCGGTACTCAACGGGCATCTGCCGGCTGGCCATGTAAAAGAACGGCCAGTCGTCGGTGGCGAGTGGAACCATCATTACATTGGCTGAAGTTGGGCGATCTCTCAACTCAAGCAGGCCCGGCCCTGCCAAAAACGTCGGTTTATCATCAGAACCAATTTTGAGCGGCCACATCCCGGACGCCACGGCGAGCATGTTGTAGAGACGAGCCGGTAAAAACCGCCCGCCGAAACCATGTTGCACACACAGCAATCCGTTACCAGTCAACAGGTGACCGGCCTCGCGGAAACTCTCCACCGTATACACAAACGAGTCGAGCCGAACCGAAGACATTCCGGAAAACAAGCGGTGCGAGTCCAGGAGGGCGAAAACAATGAGATCATACTTTCGGTCGGTTTTGTTAAAATACGAGCGCGCATCATCGACGATTACATTTACACGGGGATCACGATACGGTGCTTCGGGGTGAGCGATTCTACCGATCTTGGCAATGGCGGGATCAATCTCGACTGCGTCGACGCGGTGCGCTCCGTGGCGGAGTGCGGCAGCCACATCGTTTCCCGTTCCCGCGCCGACAACCAGCACGTTGTCAAAATGACGTCCGATGCTGTAGGGCAACTCGTAATGGGAGAAATTATTGGTCAGATCTGGATAGGCCCGTAATCCGGCGGGTGAAAAATTCTCGGCCTGCTGAAACCAATCGCTATTAACCTCAAGGTTGAAACCGTGGGTTCGCGCGAGCGCCGGCAGATCTTGAAGCTTGATCACCGGCTCCGGTTCCCCAACTCGGGTGGCGATCGGTCGCACTGTTAACTTGTTGTAGGGCGACCAAATGTAATCCCGGCCGACCCAGAATACGATTGTGACCGTCAGCACTCCAACCACAGTCGCGGTTTTCCACAGGCCGCGCTCGCGCCACGCCAACCATACCAGTCCACCCATGGGGGCGAAAAACCAACACCAGGGGGGGAGTTCAAAAATTGACACGAATGTAAACGTCACAACCCCTGCCAGGCTGCCCAGAATATTGATTGTGTAAGCCTTTAACGGAGGCGAAACAGTGGCCATGTCTCTGCCAATCTTCTGCCCCAGCGGGATAAACACAACCGTGATGAGCACAAAAAAGAAGGCCAGGCATTCGACCAACAAAAGCGCGATTTTCGCCTCTCGCCACCAATCCGTGTAAAAAGAATCTCCCCCGGAGGTGTTCAGGGTTTTTACATAACGCTGAAAAAAGACGGCGACGAGAACTAATCCCAGCAACAACAATGGCTGATATCGGATCAACTGGCGGCGGCGACGTGCCAACATTGCACCCAGTCCCAAACCAAGAAATGCCGCAATGAGCACGAAATTCGTAAAATAACCGAGCACGCGCTCATAGGCTGGCAACCAGCGAATTAAGGCAACTTCCAGGAAGAGCGCCAAGACACTGGCAACGAACAAATCCACGGCTGCGGGATGGGCGGTGGAATTGCTTGGCTTCCACGACTCAGCCGCTGGATTAGTGACAGCTGATGATTCGTTTGTATCGTCCATCGGAATCGGATCCTAAATGAGCCGCCAATCTAAAGATTGTTCGGCCGTTGTCAATGCGCGTTTTGCGGCTGCAGTGGACCTGGAATTTGTTTGAAGCACAAGGGTGGAGCACGACCGAAAATCCTTGGCTAATTTTCCCGAACCGGTTGATTTCCCCAACAAAATGAAGCCTCCCCACGTTCTGTGCCAGAACTACACTAGATCGATAACGACAAAACACGATTGACGCTTTTCCGCCGAGTGGAATTTGCATCTGTTGGCTGGATTTCCCCCGATCAGGGCCGGGCCGGCGGAGATCCCTCCTCCATTCGTAGATCGGCCCAGACGGCGTGGTCGGGCGTTCGCCGCAAAATGGTGTGGGTGCTGTCTTGCCGGTTGCGGTTGAATTCACTAAAGTTAAATCCACTTCAATGGATACCCACGATACCACCGCGCACCGTTGGTCGAAGATTGCCAACGGAGCCGGTTGGTTGGGCGGGTTTGGGGTGATCGTCTGGTTCGCCATCTTGCTGGTGCGCTATCATGTTCACTTCGTGCCCGAAGTGGATAGCCAGGGTTATTTTCTCATTGCCCGTTCCTTCAGTCGATTCGAGTGGCCCCGGTGGCCGGAGGATCTGCGCCGGTTTTACGGTGCAGTCTGGGTCCAGATGGGCGATCAGCAGGTACTTTCGAAATACCCGCCGGGCTGGCCGGCACTGCTCACTGTTGGCTATTGGGTGGCGGGTCTGGACGGGGCACTCTGGGTCAACACCTTCTTGGCGGTGATCAGTGCGGTGGCTTTTTTCCTGCTGGCCTGGCGGTTGTTTAACAGTCCCGTGGCGTTCATTTGCACGACCCTCTGGCTCTCAGCACCGATGGTGCCCGCCTATCTAAACTATCCCCTCAGCCACTGCGCCGACGTGACGGTGACGTTGCTGGCGTTTCTGTTTATTGTTGTGTGGGCGCAGACCGGTCGCCGCTGGGCGGCGGTCGCCGCCGGTTGTTGTGCGGGTTTCCTGCCAGCCATCCGTCCGGCCAACGTCCTGCTCTGGCCGGCACTGGCGGCAATGGTTTGGGCCACGGCCAAACGCCGGCCGGTCCGGTGGCGCGCTTTTCTTCTGGCGTGGGCGGCGCCGGTGGCACTGCTCGCCGTTTACAATTGGATCAGTTTTGGCGCGCCGTGGCGGACCGGTTATGCGTTGACCCACGAACAGACCGGATTCGACTGGCGGCTGCTCGGCCAACGCTGGAGATTCATCCCCAAGCTGGCCCAGACCTTCCTTGAGCCGCGTTGGTGGTGGCTGATTCTGGTTGGGGTTTTGGCCGGTTGGCGGCGCTGGAAGTTGGTTGTCACGTTCGCACTCTGGATTGCGCCGCTGCTGCTCACCTATGGCAGTTACTACTTTTTTTATCCCAACGAAACAGCATTGCGGTTCTTGTTGGCTGCCTTACCGGCGTTTATCTTTTGTCTTGGATTTCTGCTGACCCACCAGATCACGACGGACGGTCGGGTGCGTTTGGCAGTGCTGGCCGGCTTTATTCTTTGGCTCGGGCTGGTTGTCCCGGGATTCTGCTCGTCCCTCCACCGTCTGCAACAGGGGTACCGCTACACCTACGAAGAAGTTCGTGCGTCCCCTGTCGCCCGGCTGACCAGCATGTTCCAGCAAATGCCCACCCGCTATCCCGCGGCGCTGCTCCATCAGCAGCTGGGTCCCGGCCCGACCTCCCTCTATGCCACCACGGGGGTTGGCTGGACGTTCGGAGCTGAACTCAACGTCATCAATTATGAGTTGTTGAGTTGGAACTCCCCCCACTTCTTTGTCCCGCTGACTGAACACTGCGCCCGGCAAGATGTGTGGGAAGATCCCCGACGTCATGTGCAACGCCATGCGTGGTATGCCCGGGTCGGCCGGGACGGGCTCCGCCTTGATTTTCTTGAGCACGTGCGGCAGGACCTTGCCGCGGGACGTCGGGTCTATTTCGCCGATCCCGGCGGATGGCCCATGCGCGATTGGCTGCGGTCGGAACCCGGGCTGAGTGTTGAACCGGCCGATCTCCCAGGACTCCTGCGCATTCAACTTTCCCGGCCCGCTTCCGACAGCGGTCGCTGATTTCTGAGATTTCCTTGCGCCTTCTTGCGGCCAATCCTTTGGAGTCTTTCCCTCATCCTTGCGCCGCTCGTCCGGTGATGCTTTAATGTCCGATATGACGAACGCCGCCCTATTGGTTTGTGCCGCGCTGGCCGGCTGGCCCATGTTTCGCGGCGAGCCAGCTTTGACCGGCCTCGCAACCGGACAGCTGCCGGACCAGCTCGAACTCCGCTGGAGTTACAATACCGGCGCACCCATTAAATCTTCACCAGCAATTGCTGCCGGCAAAGTTTTCATCGGCAACGATGCCGGCAATCTGGTCGCGCTCGACCTCATCACCGGCCAGCCCGTTTGGACGTTCAAAGCCGGTGACAGCATCGAAGCGACTCCGCTCCTTTTGAATGCCGTTTATGTCGGGAGCGCCGACGGCAACCTGTCCGCCCTCGACCTTAAGACCGGTCAGACCCACTGGACCTACAAAACCGAAGACAAAATTCTCGGCAGCGCCAACTGGTTCGGCGTTCCCTGCCGGATCCTTGTTGGAAGCTACGATTTCAAACTCCATTGTGTGGATGCTGCCACCGGCAAGGCGGTCTGGACGTTTGCCACCGGCAACTACATCAACGGTGCGCCCGCCGTGGCCGACGGCAAAGTGGTCTTTGGTGGCTGCGACGGCCAGCTCCGCATTCTCGATGCCAAAGCCGGAACGGAACTGCTTGCCGTGGATGCCGGCGCGTACATCCCCGGCTCGCCCGCGCTGGCCGATCACCACGCCTACGTGGGCCACTACGGGAACGAAGTTCTCTGCGTGAATCTCGGGACTGGTAAGGTCCTCTGGCGCGCCAAAGAAAAGAACGCGCCGTTCTTTTCCTCCCCAGCAGTTACCACAAACTCTGTCTTGATTGGAGCGCGCGACAAACATCTCTATTGCTTCGATCGTGCCACCGGCCAAGCGCGCTGGACGTTTGCTGCGCAAGGGGACGTGGATAGTTCGCCGGTCGTGTGCGGCGACAAGGTCATCTTCGGATCGGACGATGGCCGGCTGTATCTGGTGCGGCTCGATACCGGCAAGCTGGTCTGGTCGTATGAAGTCGGCAAACCGCTGAGCGCCTCCCCGGCCGTCGCCAACGGTTTGGTGGTCATTGCCGGTGACGACGGCACGGTGTATGCCTTCGGCGAAAAAGTCCGGCGCGAATGAGAATTTTCCAGCTCAGTCTTAACGCAGTTGTGCGCGGGTCTCCAGACCCAGCACATTGGTTGACCGAAGGTCTTCTGTCCC
>Ga0209083_1000988_pt1 | contig 35457 bp, 66 predicted proteins | sample AM7aDNAmetaG_FD_184132 | JGI IMG/M metagenome (GOLD analysis project Ga0209083, IMG submission 184132) | Freshwater microbial communities from Finland to study Microbial Dark Matter (Phase II) - AM7a DNA metaG (SPAdes) (version 3) | ecosystem: Environmental > Aquatic > Freshwater > Lake ... | reverse complement strand
GGTTTTACGATATTGAATTTCATCATAGCATCAACAATCATATTTCCCAAATGATCCTGATTGGTTGTTAAGAGTTGTCTGTTATCACCCCTGTATTTTACCTGAACGGCACATTTTTCACCAATCATATTAATACCAACCCCATCAACTCCATTATCTTCACTTTGAACAGGTTCATAATTTGTGATACCTACACGATTATCATAAGCATGAGAACGGAGAAAAATTTCAACAAAAAATTCGAATCCATCTCCAACGTATTTGTTCGGATCATATCGGTCTGGATCTAGGAAAGATTGTTTTTCCAGTTTATACATGAAAGATGACATTTTATTAGTATCTTCAAATAAACCAACGAGATCGTGAGATCTCTGACCAAATCCGTGTTTAATTTCATTTGACTGTATCATCTTAATTTACATTTTTTTAATAATAAACTTACCAATTTTATATTCTCTTGAAATCAACTTAAGCCAATGTAAAGTAAATACTGTAGTTTTCTTCTCCGGGAAGAAAACACACCTATCTTTCCAAATTCCAACTAAAATAATCTGCTCTACTTTTCGCTTCTTAGGATTATATTCATTTGTTTTATATTCGACAATATCTCCATCCCTTAAAACAATTTTTCGTTTAAAGAATCCCCAGAAACTATGGTCAATCAAATTCCCATAAGAATCATATCTATAATTAAGATATTCGAGTAAATCGATATTGTTGATTTTCTTAAATGGTTTAACTTTCCAATGTTTCATAATATTCTTTAATATCTTTATTCATTCGAATCATTTTTCTCAAATACACATCTAAATTTTGTGTTTCTCCCTCCCAATATTCTTCATCTTCATCAACATATCCAAATGATGTTATAGTATGATCACCAAGAGGTTGGTATTTAAGTAATTCTTCATAATGTGATTTACACAATAGATGCTGACGATAACTACCAACCTGTTTACCATCCTTTTCAATTCTATATTCGATTACATTTGCTGAGGTCGACATTATTTATTATGTATTATAGGATTAATACTTAGTTGATGTCGTGTATTTGTATTATGATAACATTCACAATTTCTCGCTGGATCTTTTCCGCAAGTAAAGCAATAAGGTGGATTTGAAACATCCCAACTTACATCGAAAACATCTCTCATTTTGTTTTCTATTCTTGTACTATAAAGATAAGTTTTTTTCATTTTTAGATTTTCAAAAATTCCAAATTCCAACAGGAAATTCATAAGCTGGGTCAAAAGCCATATGATAACATTCAAAGATATGAACATTTTCGGTATAAACAACCGGAATAGGAATGGTATCAACCCTTTGTTCGTTTAACACTTTGGTAAAACGAATATAACGTCTATCATCGTTGCATACCTTAATATCAAAACTTGGAAATGCAGATTTCAACTTATCAATTATCAATGATACTTCTTCGGGTGTAAATGTTTTTGCTAACATAAGTTTATTTTTGTGACAACATTCATACTTATAGTATAGTTATGAAGTATATTTTTCAATGAAAAATACTTTATCAAAAATATTATCGAAAGAAGTAAAACGAATTTCTCCACTGGTGGTTTCGGCTACTATCCATTTTTCTCCCTCACCTACTATTTTAGCGTTTTCAAGGTCAAAATTTCTACCAAAGAATCCACTACAATAAAAATCGTTAATGATACGACCAATGTTTGTTTCCATAGTTTAGTTGGTTAAATTAAGAACCAAATATCATCTTCAAAATCTCTTTCACCAAAACTTTTCCAATTACCATTGTTAAGTTCTTGGGTCATAAGATTCATAAGATTATTCAATTTTTCCATTATAACAGGAAGATCTGGATCTTCTGGAAAATAAGATTCTACTAATTCATTCCAAACACAAAACTTCTTTCCATCATCAGAAAGATCTATGTGTTGCATCATTTGTCTTACTTTTTCTTGGATTTCCATAATTCAGTTTTGAAATACAAAGATACTACAAATGTGTGACATAAAAAAATTAAAAATCGCTATCATCAATATTTACTATTTTGTAATAATTTCCAAGAGAAGATTCATTATGCACAGTTACCACGTATAAATGATAATCTTGTTTTGTTATTTTATTATTTATAATAAGATTACCAGTCATAAGAGAATATGGATCTATATTAATTAATATGTAAAATCTATTTTCTGTTAGATAAAAAGCGTAACAACCCTTTTTATCAATTTCACCATCATATCTTACTTGTTCTGGAATTACAGATTTAATTGTTTTTATAAAAAGATTATTGAATTCAGATACACTTTTAAGAGTTGTTCTATTTTTTATTTTTGTTTTTATTCTATGATCTTCTGTATCATAATATTTAAATTTTAAATTCATATCATAATCATCTAAATGAATCTTATATACCAACGACTCATCATTTTCAAAAACTCTATTGATATTTTTTTCTATATCTGAGATAATTTTTACATTATCAGTATTAGTATTTTTGGTTGTTTTAAATATAATATTATCTCTCATTTTATTATATTCCAATAGAAAATATTTAAATTTCGTTATCATACAGAACCTATATATTGTTTTTTGAAATTAATATATAAGGATTATGATAACTTTATTCGAAAAATTTGAAAAGAAAATAATTGCATACAGGGGTGATAGAAAAGATTTATCATCTTTAAATTTTGATAAGTGGTTATTTTTTACAAAAAGTTCAGAAACAGCAAGTTATTTTGGTAAAATGGTTTATAAAGTTGAGTTAATTTTAAATAATCCATTTGTTGTTGATGCTAAGGGAGAAAATTGGTTAGAAATTCCAATACCATTTAAAATGAAGAAAAATATAGACTTAAAAACTGTGGATACCGATATGATATGTGAATGGGCTTTGGATAATGGTTATGATTCAGTTATAATTAAGAATGTATATGAGGGAAATGGTAATACTGAAATATCTGATGATTATATAGTGTTTAATAGAAAGAATATTTTAAGTTTAGAACCTTTTGGATCGGTATCTTACAAATATGGAATTCCCGGGCTTCCGGTAATTAATAAAATAAATGAATCTACAATTACCGATGTGGTTTTTCATAGGACCAGTATCAATGCTTTGTATAGTATCTTGAAGACAGGAAAAATTTTAATGAGTACATCGATGGGAACTAATGCTGATGTATATAGTAAGAAACCTTATTTTTTATCATTAAGTAGGACCAAATTTCTTAAATTTGGTTATTCTAAAAACTCAAATGTTACTATTGAATTAGATGGTAGTCAGTTGAAAACCAAATACAAAGGAAAATCAATAGATTACTGGCAATGGGATTTTAGTAAAATGAATAAAAGTCCGGGCAATGATGCTAAAAGTAGAACAGATTCCGATGAATATGAAGATAGATTATTCAGTAACGATCCTTATTTATCTAATCTTGATAAGTATGTTAAGTATTTTGATATAATGATACCAAAAGATAAAGATAGATGGAATGAAGATTGGATTAATAGTTTGACTGAATATGTTGATCATATAAAGGGATTAGACTCACCATTATTAAAGAAAGTTAGAGTTTTTACATCAGAAAATGATTTTAATAAAGGTAAAAATTGGATTTCTATTTTTGATTATAAACCAGTTTTTGAACCAACGGATAAAGATTGGACTAAAAATGATGAATATTCTCGTGAATTTGATTATCGATTATTTAGAAAAGTTATAGCTATTTTATTGATAGGAAACAAAGATGAAAAAATTATTCGAGAAGAAATACAAAAATTTTATAACAAATTCATAAAATTAGGTGCAGTAAAATTGAAAAATGATGGGGAAGAAGAAATTAAATCAATCATATGGAGTATTAAAAATTTAACTCAATGGGGTGAAGATAGTGATTTTATACAATCCGCTGTATCAGACATACATAACCTTGGAAAATCCAGTCGTAAATCTGAAATTAATTATGAAATATTGAAACTTCTTTCTGATGAAATGATAAAATACAAAGTTAGAAATGTTAAAGAATTAATAGATGCTAAAAGAGGCGTTCTGAAAAAAGAAACTAAGGATATAGATTATTCGAAAAAATATGGTTTTGTATGTAAAAGATATGATAGATATGAATTGGTTGATAACAATTCAAATAGAACCTATTTTATTGGATGGCATAAATTAGATAAGAACGTAACAACCAAAGTGTTCGACCTATCCTACATAGATGGAAATAACTATGAACCAAGTATTAAGAATGTAATAAATGGTATTTTCAATTCATTCAATGAAAATAAAGCAAAAGAAGTAATTTTTTCTATTACCGATGTTGAATATAAATTAATAGAATTGAAAGGTAAATTGATTTATAGAGAAATAACAGAAAAGGATTATTTGGGTGATATTGGTCATAGAGGAACTTGGATGTATGTAGATAAAGGTAAATGGGTTTCATTCTTACAAGAAAATATGAGTAAAGAAGAATTCAAAAAACTATATTCCAAAATATTAAAATTAACATATGATGATGAAGTAAAAATAAGATTTATTTGGGCTATTACAGAAAGATTAATTGGAGAAGAAAAAACTAAAAATTTCTTTGAAGATAATAATTTGATACCAATAGAGGGAGATCGAGGAGAAAAAGAAAAAAGATATTTGATTAATATAGGTGAAAAAGTAAAAGAACCAGAACATGTTAACTAAATTTCAATTATTTGAATCTAAGCAAGTTGGTATTTTATATCATTTTACTAATTTGGTAAGTTTATATTATATTATTCGTGAAAAAAGATTGAGTTCTTTGAGATCTGTTGAATCTTTTGAAAATTTAATGAATTCATATAATTTACATGACAAATCAAATTGGGTTTACATTTCATTCACAAGAAATAAAAATTTTTATAAAACAACAACAGATTTAGATCATCCAGCAACTTGTAGAATCACAATAGATGGTAATAAATTATCAAATCATTATAAAATATATCCGATTAATTATTTTGATTGTGTAAATGAAGAAGCAGAAGAATGTGTAGTTGTTCAAGATGAATTAAATATATCAAATTATATTTTAAAAATAGAAATACCAACATTAAAAAATTTTAGAATCGAAGTTAAAAATGGAATAGATGAAGATGAATATAAATATAAACTTGAACATTTAACAGAATATTTTGATTTAGAATATGAAAAATTCCAAAACAATCAAAAATATTTTAATACTTTCACTAAAAAATTATATGAAATAATAATAAATAATATAAGATATGATAACTACTTATAAAATATTTGAGAAAACACAAAATCAGAAGTTTGAAATTCCTGAACAAATCAGGAAGTATTATATTATTGAAGGTGATATGTCCAATACAAAGAATTGGAGATCAACCAAATATTTTATGAGATTTAATTTATATGACCAATTCAAAGAAAGTGCAAAAGAAATTCGTTATGTTCTTATTTCACTCGATTCAAATCATATCATACCAATTAATGAAAATGACGAGCATCGTACGGGATATGAAGTTTTACATGATGTATTTTATGACAAATATAAAGTTCCAAGAGAAAAATACATATCCGTATGTACTTGGGGGACACATTACATATATGAGATAGAAAGTGAAAAAGAACGTCAGGAAATGGTATTATCAATTAAGAAATTTTTAGATTACGGTGGAAATCCAAAATTACAAATACATTATAATGGTGGTAAAGATTCTGATTATAAGCAGTATTTACTGACAGCAGAACAATTCATAGCAACAGAAGGTCGTTATGAAAATTATATGAAAGAATTAGTTGGTGGTAAAAAAATATCTGATGCTGGTAAAGAATTTATTGGAATTCTTAAAGAATTTAATGATTTGTGGTTAAAATATATTGAACTGACTAGTAATGTAGGTAGAACCGATTATGTTGAAAAAGAAATATATGAAGTAATAGATAGACTTCTAAGTTTTATATTTCATAATAAATATACTTATAAATTAGTTGAAAAGGTTTTATATCCATTCTTTGATAAATTATCAAAATCTAAAAACGGTATTGAAGAAATAGGCAAGAATATGTTGTCTCACAACGGGTTAAAGAATACTGTTCATATTTTATTAAAGGATCCTAAAAACCAAGATTGTAAAGACTTCTTTTGGAACACGAAAAAAGCAATGGAAGAATTTAATAAATTATCAGCTATGTAATTAAACTTTTCTTAATTCAAATCCTGTTTTACCTAAAGATATTAATTCATATTTTAAATTAAGTTCGTTTTCAAGTTTTGTAATTATTATAGTAGAAACTTCTTTTTCATCATCAACATTTCCATATAATACTGCACCTTTTCTATCTTTTGCATTTATATTAATTACATCGCCACCATATCTAACCGAAACATCATGTGCTTCTGGTGTATCAATACCAAATTCTTCATCAAGTATTTTTTGACAAAATTCTTCTATTTGTTCTTCTGACATTGGTTTAGGTGGTTCATGTTGGAAACTGACCTTCATTAATAAAATCGTCAAATGGTTTAAAATGTTTCATATGGATTGGTTTATTTTTCAATAACTATATATAATTTTTTTATCCCATTATATTTTTATATATTTGATTAAAATGAAAAATATGTTAGAAGATAGAATTATTAGTGTTGAAACGGCTGAATTAGCAAAAGAAAAAGGATTTAATGAAGAAGTAGGTCATTATTATTCGAATAACGATTTAATAAATCCTAAACATTCTTATAATTTTAATTTACATAATGAAAATATAGATATTTCTTCAGCTCCGACTCAATCACTATTACAAAAATGGTTAAGAGAATTCTATAAACTTCATGTTAGAGTGGATAATGTGAATAGACCACAAAAAAATAAATGGTGTTTTGAAATTTATAAATTACCATCTGGTGTTATAAATTTGTGGAATGAAACATCAAAGGTTTATAATTCTTATGAAGATGCCCTTGAAATTGGATTACAAGAAGCACTTAAATTAATATGAACACAATTCCAATATTAACATATTTTGATAGATATACTATCGAGAAAGATAAAGAATATATTTATCTTTTTACTGATAATGCTGGAAGAACATCTGGTAAGATTCCAATTCAAGATGGGTGGTATAAAACCAAATATGGTAAAAATAAAGTATTGAAATATCCTATAATGACACAAGCTATTATTAGAGGTTTAGATAATTCTTATCCTATAACAACGATGGTTGATGACAAAAGGAATCAATGGAAAGATTCTATGTTTGTAGAATATAAGTCAATTATAGATGATGAAATAGAACAAATTTTAAACACTTTGAAAACAGGCAAGTATAAAGGTATTAAATTTTCATCATTAATGCCTTTTGGAAAAGGGAAAATATCGAACATGTCCCCTTTGTGTTGGAATTATTTGAATACTAAATTAATGGAAATTGGTATAAATAATATAAAATGACATACGAATACGATAAATTACCGGTAAAATTTACTGATGAATATTTGAAAAATGAAGATAATACAACTTATCGTGGAATCGATTATGATGAAGAAATGGATTCAGTAAAAGATTCAGATAAGAAATATATTGAACATTTTTTCCAGTTGAATAATTGGTTAAAATTTTCATTTAGGTATTACATAAAAAGTAAGACTATATCAAATATTTATATCATGGATGATGAAGCTGAAAATGGATGGGAAAAATTTTACAAATTCAAAATATTAAATGATTTAATAAGTCAATTTAATATTGAAAAAAACACATTTAACTGGAAATTTGATTTTAAAAAATACGAAATATAATGGAAATACTAAATCAGAAAAACTTATATAAAGATTATTTTGAAGTTAATCGTTTAACTTTGAAGAATAAGAAAAACAAACAGATAACAAGAGATTTCTTGAGATCTAAAAACGCAGTTGCGGCTGTTGTTTATGATAGAATTAAAAACAAATATTTGTTCGTAAAACAATTTAGACCCGGTCCACAGAAAGATGTTATTGAATTGGTTGCTGGATTGATTGATAACAATGGATTAACACCCGCTGAAACAATCAAAAAAGAAATTCTTGAGGAAGTTGGTTATGAAGTTGATACAATAACACAAATTTGTAATCCATTTTATACAACACCCGGAAAAACAAATGAAATGATGTGGTTGTTTTTTGCTACTGTTTCTAAACAAGTTACAGCCGGTGGTGGATCTGAATCAGAAGATGAAGAATTGGATATTATATCTGTATCGAAGTCAGAGATTAAAAGATTGGGTATTGAAGATGGTAAAACTCTGGTTGGGTTATACAAATTAAGATTATTATGATAGATGAATTTGTAGAAAGATTTGTAAAAGGTTTCAGAACAACCGAAGATAGAATAAAAGAAATACAATAAAAGGAGATGTTGAAACATTTGCATGTAGATATAAAGATTTAATTTTAACATTAACAATCACTAAAAAAAATATTTTCTTTTATCAATTCAATAATGATTTTTCACCAACTGGTGATATTTACGTTGAAAAAATAAAAAATAATTTTTTAATAACAGTACAAAGATATAAACATTTTGATTATTTTATTAATGATAATGTTGCAACAGAGGAAGATGAAGTGAATTTTAAAAGATGGGTTATATTGGGAGAAATATTAGATGACATTAAAAAAAATAATTAAAATATGAATATTATGAATATGAAGCCGGGAGACGGCGTAACATTAAACGAATTAGAAGAATTAATAGATAGGGAAATAAGTTGCTTAAATTATTATGCAAGAAGAGACACAAGAATGGCATTAGATATTAATTCATCAATTTATGATGATTTGATATCTATTGGTTGGACAAAGAAAGTAATAAAATTAGAATTGCGTTGTTGTCCTTGTATAATAACATCAGATGAAACAATAACTGAAAATTTTGATGTATCTAAATTAAAAGTAGCACATAGTATACGGGGTGATAATAAATACACACCATTAGAAGCTTATCTAAAGATATTTCCTGATAAGAAGATAGAAATCCTAAACAGACTAAAAACAGTTTAGGATTTTTATATATACTTGAAATCATATTTCAAAAATGAAAAATTTCAAGTATTTGCTTTCTTATAAAAAATTTTCAGAAGGAATTGATTATAGTAATGATCAATATCCACAGAATCAACCATCTTCACAATTAATAGCAAGAAGTATTCCGGTAGATGGTCGTTCGGAAGCAGATAAACAGAAAAATACTAATTTTCAACCCGTTCAAAATGAATTACAAAAACAACACATTCTTCCAGAATTATTAAAAGTTGGCAAAAATTATACCATACAAGATGCAGAAAGAATATCTGATGATTTTTTCAAAAAAACAAAAGGTAAATTAAAAGAAATTGTAGATAAACATAACGGTGATATTCAAGGATCTGTAGATGCCATTTGGAACACTTATGGTAAAAAAATTATCAACAATTATATCAATAAAGAAGATAGAAATACTAATCCTCAAAAAGCTATTAATCAACCAGATCCTGCAGGAAAACCATCTGGAATACCCGGGGGTATACCTGATTCGCCAAATGAAAGTGGTGAAATGAGTAGAGAATAATAAAACTTTCCTTTGTAATTTTCCTATAATAGATAGTATTAATTTAAATTTAGTATTATGCTAAACGGTGAAAAATTGGCTATTTTTGATTTCTTCGAAATAGATACAAATCTTCCTAAATGGAAAAAACCAGAAAAAATAGGTAATGATGAAAAAGAAAATGATCAAGATCGTATTATGATTGGTGGTTGGGGTCAAGTACCAACAATGTCATCAATATCATTTAATTCAGATCAAATTATAGAACAATTCGAAAAAAATTCTATTGATTATTTACAACATCTTAGAGTTCAGTTGGATAGTAACAATTTACCTTTACTTACTAAGGTGAAATATTATTTATTCTTTTATTTTACTTCTATCTTTATAAGAAAAAAGACAAAAGAAATTCTTACAAAGAAAACATATCATAGCATTGAAGAATTTTTCGCAACTCTTAAAAATTCTAAACTGGAATTGACAAAAACCAAAGATATTTTAGAAAAATATGAAAAATCTTTAATAGAAGCTCAAAAAAACGGGCAACAATCTTTAGTAGAAAAATTGTTGGTCAAAAAAGATGCCATCGCTAGTGAAACTTTCCTTATTGAAAAAGGTATTACGAAATATGTATCCGAAGATCAGGTAGTAAAATTATATAAAGCTACAGATAAAAGTAAGCACCTTAAATTAACATATCTTAAAAATTATGTAAGAATAATTCCTAGTGAAATTGTCAAATTGAAAGAAAAGGCTGATGAATTGAAAATTTTTGATAACTATGTAATTTTGCATTATGACCCATTTAATAATTCAACCGATTTAACAGTAAAGGAAAAAAAGGAAGTTGAAAGAAGAAAAGATCCGATTTTATTTGGTGTTATTAAAAATAGTAGAAATCTATATTTTATCGGAGATTGGGAAGATCAATTTTGTAATCTCACACTAGATAGAATGATGGAAATTCTTAGTGAAAAAGAATTAAATTTAAGTAATGAATCGGTAAAATCTTACATAGATGAAATATAAAATTTAATTTTATTAACAATATTTGTAACACCTTTTTCAATATTATTAAGAAAATCTTTTTCTTTTATTCTTATTGTTTTAAAACCTTTGTTTTTTAAATATTTATCTCTTTTGATATCTTTTTCTTTTTGGTATTTATGTCTATTTTCATCCCATTCTATACATAATTTATATGGATCGATATATCCATCTATCCAATATTTAATTATCTTTTTCTCACCACCATTTAGAGCATGTTGAATAGATATTCCTAATTTTTCAGATATTAAATTTAAATAAATTATTGAATTTGGATTATATTTTGGTATGTTATTTTTCCAAATTTCACCATATTTTTCTACTGTTGTATTAAATACTTTTTCTTTGATTTTATCATTTTGAGATATATTATTTACTCCATATTTTATCAAACATGTTTGTTTTATTTTTTCTTTTACTTTTTCGTTTTGAAAAACATGTTCAACACCATATTTTTTTAAACAATTTATTTTCCTTTTTTCTTTTATTACATCATTAGATAATGGCCAATCGCAATTAAATTTTATTTTATTTGTTTTAATTTTATTATTTTGTATATTTATAGATTTTGATGGATTAACAACCCCATAATTATTTAAACAAGTTTCAATTTTTCTATTTTTAATTTCTTCTGATTGTGAAGGATTTTCAACACCATATTTCTTTATACAACTTTGTTTGAATTTTTCCTTAGAACATTTTTCAGAGCAAGAATAATATCCACCATTATTTTTGTTTATTAAATAATTTTGATAAGTGATAATTTTCTCTTTGTTACAAATATCACATTTAACATTTATTTTACAATGACTTCCTTTTTGTAGTTCATTTATTTTAACATAGAATTCATCACCATTAAAAGTAAAAACATAATTTTTACTTTCATAATATTTTCTATTACTACCATTCCAATTAATTTTTATATTTTTATCAAGAATCATAAATCTATATATTAATTTTAAAACATTTGTAATACTTATTACTATAATTTAATAGATGATTGGTTTAAAATATTGATAAAATATGAAAGAAAAATTAATGATAGCTTTCAAAAAAGCTGTTGATGCATTATATCTTGCCGATGGAAATAATTATTCTTTCGAAGGAAATAAAGATGTATATAAAATAAATATTAGAATAAATAGCACATCTTATATTGGTATAAATAAAGAATTATATATAGATCGTGAAAGAAAGATTAAAGATGAAATTATAAAATATAAAAAACCATTTATTTATTTTCTTGCATTAAAAATAGAAATAACAGATGATGAAGGATTGAATTTATTTTATTATTTCAAGAAAAAATATGATGAATATTTTTTCAATTTACAAAAACAATACTTTGAAGATTCTGTTAAAAGTTTAGATGAATATTTAACAACATGAAATACGTCAAGTTATATCCAAATGAAGTAGATATTGATGCTTTTAAGAATGTCAATGAATTTTCTTATAAAGGTGAAAATCTTAAAATGAAATATTTAGGTCAATCTTTTCATGAAAAGGATTGTCCTTTATATTCCATTGATATTGATAATGTTGATGTAAATGATTTATTTAAGTCAATAATCGTAAATGGATTAAACTCTTTAACTTTCAATAAATATGAACAATGTTCAAAACTTAAATAATATATGAAAAAAATAATTTTATTATTACTATTATTTCCATTGATATTATCCGCACAAACGAAAGGAATTTTTACAGATAGTAGAGATAATCACAATTATAAGTGGGTAAAAATTGGAGAACAAATTTGGATGGTAGATAATTTAAATTATCATACTCAAGATAGTCATTATTACGATAATGATAGTTTGAAATCAAATGGAAGATTATATAATTGGGAAGATTATATGAATGATAAGACAGATTCAACTGGTATTTGTCCTAATGGATGGCATGTACCAACATTAGATAATTGGAATCAATTATTTAATTTCGTTGGAAGATCTACTGCTGCTGATAAATTGAAATCTAAATTATTTAAAGGTGGTAATGATAATTATGGATTTGATGCGTTACCGAATGGTAGATATATTCCAAATGGTAAAACAATAAGTTTTGAAAATAAAGATACACATGCTTATTTTGGAACATCTACTGTAAGAGATGATAATACGATGTGGGTATTCTTTTTATATTCGGAAGTGTCTAGTCCATTGAAAATAGATGGTGATAAGAAAAATGGTGTTAGTATTCGTTGTATAAAAAATAAATAATATGTGGTGTAATCATAAATGGGGAACAATATCTGAAGATAGATATCAATATTGTCAAAAATGTAATAAAGCTAAATATGTTCCAAAACAATGTGAACATAATTGGGAAACTATAAAAGAATATAAACAGATCATTAATACACAGACGGCTTATGGTAAACATGAAGACATAAATCCAGTCTTTATATGTAGATGTAAAAAATGTGGAGAATTTGAAAGGTTTGAAGTATGAAAAAGAAAGAAATTAATAGAATGTTAGCAAGTGGTGGCGGGGACGTTAAAATTTGTGGTATATGTGATGGTTTAGGAAAACTTTATAGTGAAGATCGTTATGATGATGTTACTGTAAAGACATGTAATTTTTGTTGGGGTTCTGGAAGAATGATCCATTTTGATTATCATCTTCAATTACCTATAACATTTGATAAAGAAACAGAATTTTATGAAATGGATAAAAAAATTCATAACATGATTAATGAATTAGAAAATAAAAATAAAGAATATGTGGATTAAAAGTGATGGAACAATCGTCAATTTAGATAATGTCTTTGAAATATATAAGGCATGTAATAGTCTTACTAGTAAAGAAACTATATTAAGGGTAGTAAGAGATGAAAAAGCTTATTCTGATATGGAATTCCAAGATCAAAATGCAAGAGATAAAGTGTTTGATAAAATAAAATATCTTCTTCAAAATACAACTACTAAATTTTTTGATGCAGATATATATTTAGATGAAATTACACCTAAATCTAAACCAGAATTAATTTCAGAACCACTAGAACCAGAACTTATTTCTGAACCAAAAAACCCAAATATTTTGTGTTAAACTTTACATTAATTTTTTTATATAAAAACAAAAAAGAAAATTAATGTTTAGTTACATCGGAGGAAAAAGTAGAATTGGTAAATGGATTCAAGAATTCATTCCAACTGATATAGAAACTTATACAGAGCCCTTTTCTGGAGCTTTCTGGGTGTTTTTTAACATGGAGTTGAAGAAATACCCAAATCTAAAAGAAATCGTTTATAACGATAAAAACAATGCAAATGCAAATTTGTTTAATTGTTTGAGACACCCAGCTTTTATAGATCATTTAATGAAAGAAGAATGTCAAATAAAAGATAATAACAGAATTGGAGAATCATCACCTAAAATATTTGGTGAAAAATTTGCTCAATATCAAAAAACAGCTTTTGATTTATTTAATGAATATGATGAACTTCATCCGGATTATCGTTGGGCTGTTGAATACGCTTATGTTATTACACAAACTTTTTCTGGTTCCAAACCAGAAACATCAAATTTTGTAGATTTAAAATATAAATATCGTTGTAAGTTTGATTCGTTCAGAGATAGAGTAAAAGGAATTGGAAGAACAGATAATAAAAAATATCCACTTCATTTCAATAAAATTACCAATGTTCATAATTTAGATTTTGAAAAAGTGATTGAAATGTATGATAATGAAAAGTCTTATTTCTATTGTGATCCACCTTATTTTTTAACTGAGGATTATTATAGTAATCATGGATTTGGATTAAAAGATCATGAAAGATTAGCAAACCATATAAAAGGTATAAAAGGAAAATTTAGTTTATCATATTATTATTTTCCAGAACTTGAAACATGGTTTCCAAAAGATAAGTTTCATTGGGAACAAAAAGATTTTACAAAGCCAGCATCATCAACAAAAACAGGTCAGAAACAAACCATTGGAACCGAACTTCTAATAATGAATTATTAATTTTTTTATTAGAAAAATTTTTGTTATATTAAAATTAAATTTAAAAATTATGAAAAAGTTAGTACTATTTATTATGATTATGTTTGGTATGTTGTTATCAAACATTGGTTATTCGCAGGATTATTCAAATAATTATTCCAATAATCGTTATGGTGATAATTATTTAAGTAAAAAATTTGGTGAATATTATTTAGGTGATAGGAGATTATCTTATACTGAATATAGAGATCTTTTAGAAAATTGTCCAGCTAGTGCCAATGCTCTTAGAAATCAAAGAATTGGTAGAGCTATCGGAGATGTTGTAATATCATTTCAAACCATAGCATGTATTGTTGGTCTTACTTATTGGTTATATTATCCATATGAACCAATTGGTCCAATTTTAACTTGTAGTAGTTTGGGGGCTATGTTGATTACTTGTATTCCATTAGCTGCTAATAATAGTGATAAACATCTTATAAATACTTATAATAATTATTGTCAAAAATATAGAGCATCAATTGGATTTGGTTCTACCAGAAATGGTATTGGAATGATTGTTAAATTTTAATAAAAATAATAAAAAATTATGAAAAAGTTAGTATTATTAATATCATTCATAGTTGGTTTTGTCTTAACTGGGTTAAGTCAGGATGATTATAACGTGATGATTGGAGAAAACCTAAACCTTAAAGTATTAGGTGAAATTATAATGACATCATCCAACCCTCAACAAATTGAGGAAAGATTAAATAGAAATGATGGTGTTAATAATCTAGATTTAGATGGTAATGGTATTATTGATTATCTAAAAGTTATCGAATATGATTATGACAATGATAGAGTTTATTCTGTTAGAGCAGTTTTAGAAAATTCTGAACCAGAAGTTGCTCAAGTAAGAATAAATACTATTAATCAATTTATGATAATTAATGGTAATCAATTATATTATGGTGATAATAATTATTATCGTATGGATTTTGCAGTTGAAAACTTTTTATTATGGTCATATTTGATAGCACCACCAGTATATTATGTGAGTCCTTATCATTATGGATATTGGGGATATGGATATAGACCCAGTTATAGACCTGTTCCTTATCATGTTTATTATAATAGACCTAATGTATCATCTTATAGAATGACACCAAGAGTTTATTATAATCATCCACCTAGACCTAACGAACCACCTAGACATTTTCAAAATGCTCCACCATCTCATTTTCCACCGCAACATTATAATCAGCCAATTCATAATCAGCCGCAACATTTTAATCAACCACCGCAACACAATCAACCTCAGCGTAGTTCACCACCGCAACACAATCAACCTCAGCGTAGTTCACCACCGTCAAATAATATGCACCACAAATAAAAAAAGAAGATGAAAAAATTAATTTTAACATTGGTAGGAGTTATTTTTATAATAACTAGTTTATTTAGTCAATCATTTATCGGTAAAGATAAGAAATATATTATCGATAATATTAAAGAAAAAGCAGTAAAAGTTAACAAACCAGAAAAAATGGGTGATGATGGTAGTTATTCAATTAAAGTTAATTTTGAAAACAATACCAACATTTATTCTTTTACTAAATCTGATTTATGTTTTTTCTATATAGTTATAGAAAGATATAGTTATGAAAATTATTCAGAATCCGTAAAATATATGGATGAAAGATATTTAAGAGTATTTCCAAATAGAAAAATAACCGATGAACAATATGATAAAGATATTTGGAAAGAACCTTTTGGAAGTAAAACATTTGTATATTGGTGGGTTGTTATAAATATCAACACTAATGTTATGTGTACTGTTTATTTAATGAAAGAAAACTATGAAAATAATAAAATTACTTATTTACAAAGTTTTTTAGGATCTAATTAATTATATATAATAGTATGGGGTGAAACTTCAATTGTATCATCAGATTAAAGATATGGGTATGGAATCCAAGAACCATTTAAGGAGTGTGAGACTCGCCTATATTGGATGACTTTCGGAAGTACACTGTTGTTATAAGTGTGAAGGCTCGTAACCTCTTCACTCCACTAATTTGCAATAATCAATAAATTTTAATAATCTATTTTCTTTAATTTCTGGATATTTGATAAGTGGTTCCAAACTTTTCATATCCAGAAATTTATTTATATTTTCAACAAATTCTCCTTTAGTACATTTCCATTTTTTTGCTTGAAACGAAAGAGCTTTTGGTCTATTATTAAATTGTTCCAGATAATTTCTCATTTCTTCTTTCAATTCGGATAATAATTGTTTTTTATCTTTTATTCCCAAATTGAAATATTTGTGTCTAAGCATAGACATAGCAAAATCCATCACAAATCTCAATGATTGTATGTTCAACATTTCAGCTATTTCTTTAGAAGATTTAAAATCGAAATAATTCATCTTTTCTTTTTTATTTCTCCATATACCATCTTTCTACAACCATAAATCTCCCCTAGATTCTAATTCTGATGAACTGGTACTGATAAAAAAACTATTTGGATCCACTTTCATTTTTAATATTTCTGGTCCACTACCATCTTTTTCTCCTCTACTTTTAGCATACCATTTTGCACTAGCATCACTATATATTCCACCTTTGGTTGGATTTGAGAAAAAATATCCATCTTGAAAATGACCACTTCTTCTTATTTCGCCAGCACATTTTTTACTAGTTCCGTGATATAATGTGACATAAGTATCATAAGGTCCAAAATCTAATCGGATACCTATTGATTTTGCATCATTCATTAATTCTCTTACAATTTCTGTTGTGGTCATACATTATATATTAAATTTTTATTAAAACTTTTCAGTCTAATTTCTTTACAATATATAAGAAAATAAAGATACCTATATATGAGATATACATTATTAACACTAATTTACATTATAAAGGATTGGAATTTATCAATGGATGAATTCAAACCTATTGGAAAAGTATTATTGTGGGTTCCAAATTTTTTAAATAATATAATAATTATATTATTCAGAACCATAATGTTTCCTTTAATATGGTTAGGTTTATATCTTTTTGAAAACAATAAAAGATTATTCCTTAGATTTTTTATTTATTGGCTTTGGTCCATTGAATCTTTTATTAATGCGATAGAATAGGAGCCCAATCATCAAGAATATATAAAAAACGGTATAAAATACTACACCGATTGTAAAAAGAAATATTAGCCAAATAACATATAATAAATTTTTCATTTGTCTTTTATTTCTATATATTAAAAAGAAAATTTTAAATGGATTTTAATAAAGATTATTATAAAATTTTAGGAATATCTGATAAAAATTGTTCGGCTGACGCCATTAAAGCATCTTATCGTAAATTAGCTAAAACTCACCATCCAGATAAACAGAAAGATAAAGATGATACGATGTTTAAATCTATCAACGATGCTTATGAAGTTTTGGGTAATGATGTTGCGAGAAAACAATATGATAATCAAAGTAAATATGGAAATAGTTATGATCCAATGGCAACAAATCCTTTTTCATTTTTTGGTGGTTTTGGTCCTTTTGTTGATTTTAGTAATGTAGATTTTGCACAACAAGCTGGAACTTGGGGAGATTTCGTTAGTAATCTTCATGGAAACTTTAATAGAAAAGAAGAACAACTAAAAGAAAATTTAGATATTGGTTATATTTTAAATGTTTCCTTGAAAAATGTTTATAATAACGAAAAATTAATCATTAAATTTACAAGAAATGTCCGTTGTGATGCTTGTGATTGGACTGGTTTTAACCTAAGTAGTGGACCATCTTATGAATGTGAAGCTTGTGATGGAAGAGGACACACTAGAGGTAGAACATGTGAATATTGTAGGGGAAGTGGTTCTATACACACCGGAACTTGTGAAAAATGTAATGGTGAAAAAGTAATCAAAAAAGAAGAAGAATTTGTTCTTTCGAATCCTTTTACAATAACAGGTAGTTTTACTAAATATATGCCTAGTCATGGTCATCAATCAAAATATTATAGAAATAGAATAGGAAAAGTAATAATAGATGTAGCTTACGATCATGATAACAGGTATCAAGTTATAAATAAGGATCTTATTTATAGAGTAGATTTACATTTTCAACACGCTATAAATGGTTATGATTTTGAATATGAACATCTTGATGGTAAAAAATATAAGATAAAAATACCAGAAAAAACTAAAGATGGTGATATGTTGAAAATCGATGGAAAAGGTCTAATTGTTGATGATACTTTGGTAAAAAGGGGTGATTTGTTATTTAAGATAAATATCATAATAGACTATACTTTATTACCTTAATTTTTTTATTCTGGTAAATAGTTGTATTTTTGTTATTCAATATATACAAATTATGGAAGATGTTGAAATGTATATTAAAGAACAGAAGTTAAAATCCAATCTATTATATTGCATAATTATTAAAAAAAGCGATTATTTAGAAAAAGAATTTGACAAAGATATTTCTACTTATTTGGTAGATGGTGATGGAGATCATGTTGCTGGAACCGATGTAGAAAACGAAACAATTTATCTTCTTTATATTGAAGAATGGAAAATTTTCAAAATGATTGATTTTTTCAAAAAACATGATGTTTTACTCAAATTTGAAATTGTTACAAATATTTTTGATTTTTTAGGTAATCTAAAATATTCATCTATTTATTCTGATAAAGACAATAAGAAAGTAATTGATACTTATATTTCAATTCATATAACAATGGATGATGTATTGGATAGGATCAATGAAAACAAAGGTATTTCAGGATTCAAATTATTTCCCATCGAAAAAGAAATTCTCTCAATGGCATAAAAAAACAAGCGATTACTCGCTTGCTTTTTTCGTGGTTGATGTGGAACTAAAAATATTTTAATATTCAGCCATAACTTCAGTACCCGCTGCTATCGGTTCAACAGCATGTTGAAATCCAGATTTTACTGGAAAATATTTAAGAAAAATCTTACCAGCACCTACTGATGTAGCTTTAGGATCAATTGCAGCTCTTTGAGGTTTAACAGTTCCTCTATAATTATCTTCTGCTGCTTGTTTTAACAAACTTATTTTCAACATACCAGAATTAGTTGGTTTGTATTTTTCTATCAAATCATCAATCTCTTTTTCAATTCTAACTTTAGCTGTTTCTTTATCAGCACCTGATTCATGCCCTGTAGCAAATTTTCTAACGTTACCAATCAAAGACTCATCTACATTATAATTTTCATTTACAAATGTTTCGAAATTTTTCAAATGTTCCATATCAAACTCATTTTTCTTTCTATATATTAAACTTTTTTTCTCATTTTTTTTCAACTGTTTAATTTAATATATAAGAGAAAACGACTTTGAAATAAAATGGATAAATTCTCAAAAGTAAGATCAGAAAAAAAGGAACCTGTCAAAAATGATTCCAAATATAAAAATGATGATTTCTCTATCATCACCTATAATAACAATGATATTATTTCAAGTAAAGATACTATGGTTATTTTACCATATTTGAAAGATGATGGATTTATTCTAATGAAATACAATAAATTCCCTGCTTTTAGTTACAGATATAAAGATAATTCAACTTATAAAAACGAACAATCTTTTGTAACTTGTATAAAAGGTATTATGGATGAAAAAGATAGTGATATTCAAAATGTTAGAAAAATAATACACGAAGAAACAGGATTAGTTTTAAGTACAAATATATCAATAGAAGTAGATAAAATTGTTTTTAAAAACGATTATGATTCTGGTCAATATCATTTTTGTTTATTAACTCTTGGATATAATGATTATAAACAAATATCTATGAAAAAAGATGATGAAGAAAGTAGAACTATTAAAGTTAGTCTTGGTGATTTAGATGAATTAAAATGTTATGATTTAGCAACAGATTACATGTTGTTAAAATTCAAATATGAAACAAACATTTAAGTATGGAATATTTAAAAGGATACATAGGAACACAATCCGAACCAACGGAAGACCTATTATAAAACCAGAATAAATTAAACATTTCCGCAATTTTTCTTTATATTTAAAAAAACCATTCTATAATTATGCCTAGAGATTATAAGAAAATGTTCCTTGAAGAACAAAATAAAAATTTAAAATTAGAGAAAGATTTATCTGAAGCTAGAAAAGAAGTAGAAATCTTAAAAAGCAATCAGAGTGTGATGAATAACTTTTCACCAAATTCACAGCAATCATCCCCCCAGTTAAGTAAATCCTTTGAAAACGATGTCAAGTATATCGTGGAATTATCTCAACGTATGTCAAGTATATTGAAAGAATGTAGGAGACACATGCTTCCAATGGATGTTGGTAAAAAAATAGATGCTGTCCTTAGAGAAATAGACAGAATGTAATATGGCTAAGCTATTTTTTAGATATAGTTCGATGGGGGCTGGAAAGAGTTTGGATCTCATTAAAACTTGTTATAACTATGAAGAAAGAGGAAAGAAAGTTATTATATTCACTTCTATAGAAGATGATCGATATGGTGAAAATGTAGTTAAATCTAGAACAGGACTTCAAAAAGATGCTATTGTTGTAAATAATAAATTTGATATGTATAATCATATTGAAAAATTATCAGTTAAACCAGATTGTGTTTTAGTTGATGAAATTCAATTTTTTAAAAAATATCATATTTATCAATTAACTGATATTGTTGATAAATTAAATATACCTGTAATTGGTTATGGTCTACGTTCCGATTTTAAATTAGAACCTTTTGAAGGATCTAGTTATATGTTAATCTTAGCAGATCTTATTGAAGAATTAAGAACATTATGTCATAAATGTGATAAAAAAGCAATTTTAAATATTAGATTAAAGGATGGTAAAATTGTTAATAGAGGAAAACAAATTCAAATAGGTGGTAATGAAACTTACATTTCTTTGTGTAGAAAATGTTATAAAAAAATATTAGAAAATGAAAGCAAGTGAAATTATTAAAAAGAATTTTACAGAAGAAGAATTTAATAAATTGTTAAATTCAAATAATAAAATAAGAAAAAGTTTGGGTTGGCATACACCACCAACTGGTCATCCGGGGGTAAGTGGTAATGAACCATATACAGTAAAACCTTTTGGTGATGAACTATATAAAGAAACACCAAAACAAGAAGATTATGTTTCTTTAAGAAATCATTCTTATACAGGAAAAAATTTCTGGATTTATAATAAAGGTGTTGGTTGTTTTGGAATGACAACAACTTTTATTGGTGATACACTAGATGAATTAGAAGAAACTAATTCGTTACCTCAAGAATCATCACATAAAGATAAAGTATTTATTAGTAAAGAACAATTAATAATAAATGAACCTTTTTCACATCCACCGGTATTTTCAGAAAACGGAGAACAATTGCATTTTAATGAAAAGGGTGAATTAACAAACAAAGAATATCCAATATGGACAGAATTATCTGATTCATTTTACCAAATGGCACATGATTATAAAGATGGTAAAATAGATTATAGATTTATTTTCTTATGGTTTCAAGAACAACATAAAAAATATAGATTAGAAAAATTATGAATAATATAGAATCTTTTAAGGAAATGTTTACAAAAGATGAATTTGATTCACTTTTAAACACAAATAATAAAATTTCAAAAGACGAGAGTACTGAATCTTGGAAAAACAGTAAAAAAATATTTCTGCAAGATTCAGGTCATAAAATTCACGAATTAGAAAATGTAGTTAAAGATGGACTTAATTTTTGGAATGTATTAGTTCATCACGATTGTATGGGTTGGGTATATAAATTTATTGGAAATACATATGATGAATTAATGGAAGAAACAGAATATAAAAATAAACATAAAAATGAAGAACTATATAAAGGTAAAGAGTAAAACAGAAATGAGTGGGTTTTTTATCGTATATTACGGTAGTACACTTAACGAAAAACCCGGAATATACGGAATAACACATCTATTAGAACATCTTGTTTGTAAGGGAATAGACCATATAATGGAAGATTTAGAAAGAGATGGAATAGCTTGGAACGCTTATACATCAGATAAAGAGATTGTTTTCTATATGACAGGATTAGATGAATATGTTAATAAATGGAAAATTCCTTTTTATGAAAATATACTGAATTTCAAAATAACACAAAAACAATTCTTAAATGAAAAAGATATTGTATTAGCTGAATATGAAAAATCTTTCAATAGTCAAGATGAATCACATTCATTAAATCTATATAGGAAATTATTTGATAATTATGGACCAATTGGATTAAAACAAGATTTAGAAAATATTACATTAGAAGATTGTAAAAATTATTTCAAATTACAATATACAAAACCACATAAAATTATTGATGTTTCTAAACATAAACATTTAGATGAAGAAACGTATTTCAAAAATATAGATTATTCAAAAACCAGTTTCTTGAATAACAAATTAAAATATGTTAATACTTATTATAGTGAATATGAAAAATTCATTTACGAAAAAGGAAACGAATATAAAAAAGAGGTATCTATTATGATGTTATCTCCAATCGTAGAAGAAGATTTTGCAATTTTAGATTTCATATCAAAAATGTTAAGTGGTGGATTAAGATCACCGTTAGTTTATGAAGTTAGAGAAAAATTAGGATTAGTTTATAGTATAGGTAGTTATCTTCATAAAATAACAAATAAATCTGGTGTCTTTGTAATATCTACAGAAACACCCACAAAGAATGATAAGAAAGTAATAGATGTTGTATCTAATATAATGTCAAATCCTAAAAAATATTTGACTAAGGAAAGATTTGATATCGTAAAACAAAATTTTGATATAAAATTCAGAAAAGAAAAAGAAAATCAATATACAAATGTAAATAAATGGATAGAACCAAAACATTTTCTGTTAGAAAATATTTTAGAAGATTTAACATATGAAAAGGTTTTAGAAGTTTTTGATAAACATTTGACATTGAATAATTTATATATATCTACTGATTTAAATGAATTTAAATGATATGAAAAAATTAAAATTTGGAGACAGAATAAACTTTGATGAAATATTTTATGATGTTTTGTATATAACCAACAAAGAATATTATGATACAAAATTATATGACATTAGTATAAATCCTGATAGTTTAAATATTACAAAACCATATAAAGATGGATTGTTACATGAGAAAGTAAAAAAATATCCTGCTGGTTATAGAAAATTAATTTTTACAAAAGAATCTGGAAATGGTATTATCGTTGGTCAAACAATGAAAAGAGAAGGATATTATTGGCCGGGATATGGTCCTTCAGCACCAAATTGGGATGATAGTGAACCACCGGTATTTGATGCAAAGAAAACTTATACTTTTTGGATAGTTGCAACAAAAATGAATCAAAAAGTATTAGTGCCAAAAACAACAATATAAATATGAGAACATTTTTTGATTTACTTGTAGAAACATATAATAAATATTCAACCCCTAAAAAGGAAAAGGAAGTACCTGATTTCTTAAAATCCATATTGGTGCATATTGATTATAAGTTAAGAACAAATGATATTAATTTTGAAATTCCTTTTGTATATAAAAATAAAAAAGATTTTGATCATTTAAAGGTTATCGTTCCAAACTATTTTACTCCTCAACAATTATGTGAAATGATAGAAGGTGATGAATTTAAAGGAAGTAAAGATTTTGTAGATGTAATATATAAAGACTTCAGAATTGTATTTATATTGGTTCCTGAAAATAACATTCCTATGGCTTTCTGGTATTATAGTTGGGATATTTTACCTATACTAATGAGTATATTATTTGATAAATTTGGATTGAGTTTAACAAAAGATGGATTGAAATTAAAAAGTAAAGGGAATTTTTTATTATCTACCAAAATAGATGAAATAGTAGAATTTTTAGGACTTAATTTTAAACAGTATAGAAATGGATTTTTTACTCTAGAAAATGAAGTGAATTTTTTAATGAATAGTCCTAGCTTCAATGCTGATTTGTTCTTCGATTATGTTTTGGATCCAAAAGATTATTTCTATAAAGAAAATTTAGAATTATATAAAAAATGTTTAGAGATATTTGATCCATTTAAAGGGGCTCCCGGTAACTTCAAATTCGCTGAAAATACCGATGAATACTTACCTTTTATAGTAGAATATTTTCAAGAATCCGGAATTATGGAGAAATTATTCGGTAAAAAAAATAAATATATAAAAGAAAGTAAGAACTAACTTCATGTCTATCATAGAACAGATGAATATCTATCTTATAAAAAACGCAGAAAAATACAGTTATCCAACCATAGAATATGGAAAATGGATGATACAAACACTAACTGAAACTGGTGGATCTATTTATGATTTTTTTACAGAAAAAAATATTCCTATCACTAGATTTCTAGATGAGTTATTACCTTTGTCAGAATATAAATTAAAAAGAACAGGTAATGAAAAAATAACTGTAGATGATTTTGAAGAAATTATAAATTTTTTATCTATCGAACAAGATGTAAATAATCTAGTTTCTGAAGAACATATAGATTATTATGTTATGGATGATACAAATGAAGAAGTATATATTCCAGATCAATACGCTGTAAATTATTTTAAAGAAATGTATGATGTTGAAATAGAACCTTATGTTCCTTTTGATTTCAATATATTTTACGAAGATAAAGGAAATAATACAAACAACTTGACTAATTTTGATAATATTTGCTGGAATTAAGAATTAATTATTTTTCTTACCCATTTCTTAATTTCTTCTTTTTTGGTTTTATCAAAAGTATTTTTATAATAATCAAATTCAGCTTGTGTACAATAATTATCCCAATCAGACAATTCACCAGCTTCTTTGGATTCTATCCAATTTTCAGCTTCTTTCAATCGTAGCCTATAATAATACCTTTTAATACTTCTGATTATTTTCATTACAATATTTTTCAATTACATCTTTGTATATTTTATCAAATTCAAAACATTCAAAAAAGACAGTAGATTTTAATTTACCCTCTACATCTAATGCTATTTTCTTTCCAGTTTCAATACCACATTCAAATACATCAAAACAAATATTTAAAAAAACTGATTCTTTCTCAATAGGAATGTTTAATTTTTTATCTTTTTTATCTTTTATCTTTTTTAATAAATCTAATTCTTCCTCAATAGGAATATTTTTTAACATTTCTTTTACTTTTTTTTCGTCCTTACATAGCTCATTCAATAAAGCTAATTCTTCTTCAAAAGTTAATTTTTTATCTTCCATACATATAATGTGAATCCACCTTTATTATTTTTATCAATTAATGTATAATAAATATTATCTTCATCAACCCAAGTAAATGTTTTTACTTTTTTTAAATAAGTATTAAATGTATTGTTGTAATAATACCAATCTTCATTAGAAGAAAATACCCAAACATAACTTACACATTTTGAAGTTTTTACATCAAATGTTACAGACAATCTATCATTATTATCAAAATCAAAAAGATATGAATAATAATCATCTGACAATTTCCAATTATTATTTGAATCTACAATAACCCAAGTTCTTTCAGAAACACCAAATTTTCCACAATCTTTATATTTTAAATCCTTTATGATTTCGCGTTTGGTGCAATCAATATAATTGAAAGTAATAGCGATTCTTTGCATACCAAACAACAAAGGAATAAATAAAAATGACAATAAGAGAAATAATTTTTTCATTTTATAATTTATTTATGAATTTCCACAAGTTCCACTACTAATTGGTGGAATTATAATTTTTCTTTTCCATATTATTTTAGTGAGAAAAGCAGATATATCATAATAAAATACTATTTCCCAACCATCTTCACCCATAGTATTTAAATAATCAATGTTATGATCCCAATCACCGGGATCTTCTAACTTATCGCATTTATATTCAAATCTATCTCTTATATCTTTTTTAATTACAGGATGACCACTGGTTCCAGATGTGCCGGATCCATAACCACCGGTGCAACCACCATTAGTTCCAGATGTCCATCCTCCTGCACTTCCAGCGGTGCAAGAAATCCCTGATGTTGTGCATTGTCCAAAATATTCACCGTTTTCTGGTTGTTTTACTGTTACATCACTAAGATCATTAATGGTGTATTCTTTATAATCTACTCCACCAAATATTTTAGATAACTTTTTTAATAAACTATTAAATAGATTATTTTCTTTATAAATGTCCATGACTAATCTTTTCTTTTTTATAGAAGAAAAAACTGTCGGTGTTTAATAAATTATTTTTCTTTTTCTGGTGGTTTAAGTGATGATAGATCGTAATTACCAAGAATGAGAAATCTATCAGATGTTCCGTTGGCATCAGATGGAACATTTTTACAATTAGAATCTAAAAATTTCATAACACCATCTGGACCACAATTGTGAGCCATAGCCAACATTCCACTTATAGTAAGATGATAACCTCTTATGATTTTATTATCATATCTTCTTAAATATGGTTTTAAAACTTTATAATTTTCTATTATATATGACACAACCGCAGCATCTTGTATTTGTGGAGTGTTAAGAAATTTTTCATACGTCACAGTTCCAAAACCAGCAGATCTTCGAGCGGCATCTCCCATCGCCCATCTACCTAAATATTGAGAACCGGGTCTTCTTTTCTTATAATCATTTCCAGATTCTATTTGACCTAAAATTTGTAAAAATTTCTTTAATGTTTTTGTGCTATCAACGGTATAATATGTAACGAAATCGAAATTTCGAATAATTTGACTTTCGTTCATTCCAACTTTTACGGAAAATATTTTTATGTAATCTTTCATTACAATGGTATCAGGAACATAAACATATTGTAATGTTATTTCCTTAGTAGAATTATCAAACCATCCAAATCTATTATTTAAATAATTCTTAGTTGCTTTGACACCTATAGATCCTCCCTCATATAACAATCCACCAATACATAATATAATAATCAATCTTTTAAAAGATGACCATTTTTTGAATTTTGCAAAATAAATAAGTTTTTCTTTTAGAAGTGGTAAAGATTGTTCAGCCAATTTATTCATGACATATAAGTATGATTCCCATCTTTGTTTGAGATCTTCATCCTTATGATAACCATCTTTATCTTTGAAAAAATAGTGAACGAGTTTTAGTTTCATATTTCTTTAATTTTAAGCAAATATATGGAAACTTCACAATATAAAAAAATAAAACTTAATCTGTATTCTTATATAAAAATATAAAAAGACTTATGGAATTAAAAGAACTTTTACAATTATCTCATCAATCTTATGAAGATAGTGGGTTTTGGAAAGATTATGATGATATAAAAAACATCATGAAAAGTAATCCTAATATTTTTTCCAAACAACAAATCGAACAAGTCAAATATGCTTTTATTAGTCAAAAGTTATCACTTATTCAAAAAGAGATAAGTGATTCTTTAAATTCTTTAAGAACTGGAAAAAATTTTCAAAGTGGTAAAGAAAATTTAGAAAAAATTATAGAAATGTCTAAAAACCCATTAGAGGGAGCTGACCCTTTGCTTTATTTCAAAGGGGCTTATATTACACATATAAAAGATACTTTTGAAGATGAATTAGCAACAGCCTTTATAAAATTGTGTGATTTGTGTAAAAAAATAGATTTGGATTTAGAAAAATTTATTGAATTAAAATTAGCGTTTAATAAAACAAGAAACGAAAAACACAATAAACTTTTTTAATTCAGATAATTTATTTATATTTATAAAAACAATAAAATTTATGGATTTAGATGATGTTGAAGTATTAAAAATGTTAGAAATACCTTTTCAGGACAGACAAGGAACTGATTACACTTGTGGTGCAGATTCTGTACAAAAAGTATTGGTATATTACGGTGAAGATTACAGAGAAATGAATTTAGCCGAAATATTAAAATCAGATCCTGAAAATGGAACATTAGTAAAAAATATTGTTGATTTTTTTCATAGTAAAGGTTTTAAAGCCGTTGTAAAAGAAAAAATGACAATTAAAGATTTAATGAAACATATTGATAGAAATATTCCGGTTATTATTATGATACAAGCTTGGGGTGATACCGGAAAAGATTATAGTAAAGACTGGGATGATGGTCATTATGTTGTTGTTATGGGTTATACTAAAGATAAATTATTAATTGCGGATCCCGCCCTATTTACTCTTGGTTATATTCCAAAAAAAGAGTTAATAAAAAGGTGGCACGATGTAGATGGTGAAAAAAAAACTTACCAGTTGGGTATTTCGGTGTTCGGTAAGAAACCAAAATTTGATATGGATAAAATCGAAAAAATAAAATAATTATAATATAAGTATAATCATGATGTTTCACGATGTAAATTAATAAACTAAGTATATGGAAGTTAACAAGACAGTTATTGAAGAATTTGTAATAAATAAAACAGATGTAGAAAATATATTACTGGAACATCTGGAACGATTGAAACATACTACCAATGGTAATATTGATATTGTGTGGAATTTTAAAGATAATGGAAAAGAATTAGAATTTTCTAATATCACTATCAAAATGGTTATACAGTAATGGAAAAAAAAGACAAACTGATATTAAAGAATAAGAAAGCTTATTTTAACTATGAAATACTTGATACGGAGCTCTGTGGTGTTGTTTTAGTTGGGAGTGAGGTAAAGTCAGTCAAAGGTGGTAAAGTCAGTTTTACGGATTCCTATTGTCTTTTTATAGGGAATGAACTATGGATTAGGAATCTTCAAATATCAGAATATGATGGAGGATTCCAAAAACATGATCCAAAAAGAGATAAAAAATTGTTAATGACTAAAAAACAATTATCAAAGTTCAAAAAACAATTTGAAATAAAAGGGATAGCTATTGTTCCGTTAGCAATACAACTCAACGAAAAAGGTTTTATAAAAATTAACGTGGGTTTGGCAAAGGGGAAGCGAGAATATGACAAACGCGAAAAAATTAAAAGTAGGGATGCAGAAAGGAGTTTGAAAAATGTGTGAATCGATTAATAATGACGAAAAAATAAATGTCTATTTCTTAAAAACTGATTATACTGATGATTTTATTGGTTTTACAAAAGAACAATTATTAGATGTAATAAAAGAAGATATTGAAAATTTAGAAGAAGATCATATACCATTAGAATTTATGGTTCAAATGAAAGTAATGACAAAGAGTCAATATGAAAATTTAAAAGAATACGAAGGATAATGAAAAAAGTTTGTTTTTTAGATTTTATTTCCTATGCTGTTGATTTAATCAACAAATATGGTATTGATATAACTGATGAAGAAGTTCGTAAAAGATACTCTGAACCTCACCGACATTTTCATACCGTAGAACATTTAAATGATGTTTTAAAACAAATCATTGTCAATAGACAGTATCTTCCACTTGAAGATTTTGTATCATTAATAATTGCCGGTGTTTTTCATGATATTGTTTATGATCCACAACGAAGAGATAATGAAGAAAAAAGTGTTGAAGTTTTAATATCCTACGAAAGACATCCAATGACTGATTTCAGAATGGAAAACGCCAAAAAAATAATTTTAGCAACAAAAACACATGATAAAATTCATAAATTGATTTCGGATTTTAATGGTTATGATTGTTCTATTTTGGATAGGGACTATCCGGAATTATTAAAATGGGAAGAACAAATACATAAAGAATATGAATTTGCTGGTGATGGATATAAAGAAAGAAGAATAAAATTTTTAAGGTTGAGTATTCCAGATCATATGAAAAATTCTGATAATATTAATAAGTTGATTGATTATATAGAAAAGAATTAATATCCTATTGAAATTGAATCTTGACCTTCAGTAAATCCACTATCATGACGATCATCTCCATATTCTCTTATTATACGAGTAAGTTCAATTTGTTGATCTTTAGATAGTTTTAATGAATCTAGAAAATCAAGATCTTTTTGTGATAATTCTCCGATAAAAATATTCTTAAAGTTTTCATTTGTCAATTCAGAAAATTTAGGAAAAATAAAAGATTCATTTTTCTTTCCTTTTTTCTTTTTTCTTTTGTAAAAATCATACATTCCATAACATTTACCAGCAGCTTCTTTTGGTGGTTTTCCCTCACCTATTACTTCTGGAATACATCTCGCAACGTATTTTTTCTTACTTTCACCTTTTTTTGGTTTTGGCATGGTAGATTTTTATTTTTAAGTATATATTAATTTTTTTATTTCAATTATTATCTATAATTTTGTATAAAATAAAAAAGACATGTTCAGAAAATCATTTATCATTAAGAAAGACAATCTATTTAAATGGATTGAAAGTGAACAGGTATCAAGGGTAGAAATAGCCAATTCTTACAACAAAACATTAAGGGATAAAACCCTTTGTAAGATTTATGTTTATTTCAAAATTCCAATAATCGATTTAAACACCATTTTCGGATCTTGTAAATCTGAAATTGAAAAAATTAAAATTCCTATTGATCACGCTTTTGTAAACGGTATTCAAAACCTTAAAGGACAAGGTTTTATATCAGAAAAACATTTGAAAAAATTAATTGAAATTGAAGAAAGAAACGGTGTTAATTTTTCAATTTCAAAGACTATCAGAATGATGCCAATGAGGAGAGTTAAAGAATAATTTTTTATTCCAAATAATAATCTTATCTTTGTTTTATGAAACACGTTGATTTTTTAAAAGGTTGTAGTGACAAAGACATTGTTCAAATGATTGATGAATATATGGATCTTCATCAATCAGGTGAATTGGGCAAAACTGCTATGTTTCGTCAATTGACAGAAATAGTTTCAAATGATTACAATTCAACTTATAATTTAAGGTTTGGAGAAGAAGTTTTTACGATGGAAGTTCTTAGACGTTTCAAAGTTCGTTTTGAACAAGCACCTAAAATTAAAGACGTATGAAATTTACAAAAAATACCCAACAGAGAACAAGTATTGCAGAATCTGCCATTTCTTTATTAGAAGATGGTATCAGTTCTGGAAACAAAACAAAAATAATTTCAGCATACAACATTATAGAAGATGATGATACTTTTTCATGGGATGGATTGGAAGTTCTTTTTATGGAATGGAATGATCTTGTTGATGAAGCAAATGAAATTATTTTATAAAATTTGTTATCATCTCAATTATTTTTTTATTTAATATTTTTATGTATCTTTGTATTCTAAAATGATAATTATGAATAAGTATAGTTTTCTGGATGATGATCTTTACAAGTTGAGCATGCAAAACGTCGTTCTCCAACTATTTCCAAATGTAAGGGTTAAGTATAAATTCGTAAACAGAGGTAAAACGGTTTGGCCTGATGGGATGGCTATTAAGTTAAGGGAAAGAATTGTTAAATTATCAAAAGAAGCAATTCTTACACAAGATGAGATTGAATATTTGAATAAGATTCGATACTTCAATCCATTTTTCATTTGGTATCTATCTAAATATCGTTTTGATCCATCAGAAGTTCATATTACGGATAACATAGATGATTCTTATATTGAAGGATATTGGAGAACAAGTATTCTTTGGGAATGTAGAATACTATCAATGATTTCTGAATTGTATTATGAAATGAATGGACAGAAATTACCAGAAAGAAATGTATTGACAAAAATAAATATGTCAAAAGGATATGACTTTTTTACCAACGATTTGAAGTTTGCAGATTTTGGAACAAGAAGGAGATTTTCTTTTGACAATCACGATTATGTAATTGAGGATTTAATAAAATCTGCCGGTAAATCTTTGGTGGGTACAAGTAATGTATATTTTGCTAAGAAATATAATCTTACACCAATTGGAACAATGGCTCATGAAATGATAATGGCTCATGCGGCTATGTTTGGATTCCATCAAGCTAATAAGATGGCTCTGGACAACTGGATTAAGGTTTATAAGGGTGATTTGGGTATTGCATTACCTGACACTTTTACAACAGATAATTTTCTGAAAGATTATAATACATATTATGCTAAACTTTATGACGGGTTACGTCAAGATTCTGGCAATCCAATTATCATTGGAAATAAGATATTAGATCAATATCACAAACTTAATCTTGATAATCTTATTATCAAATCCAAAACTATTGTATTTTCTGATAATTTGAATAGCATGAAGAAAATACTTAATATTGATAATGAATTCAAAAATAAAATAAGGAGATCATATGGTGTTGGAACTTGGATATCAAATGATATTCCCGGTGTAAACCCTTTAAATATTGTTATTAAATTATTTGCTGTTATGATTGATGGTCGTTGGGTAAATACCATTAAATTATCTGATGATGAAGGAAAATATACTGGTGATCCTGAAACAATCGATTTGGCTAAACGAGTATTTTTAAATATTAAATAAATAGATATGAATGATATGAATGATAATACAATTCAGAGAATGGAAAAAATTCTTATTTCTCCGAATAAATCTAAAAAAAACACGCTAGAAAAAATAGTTATCGTTTTTTCTTGTATGATTATGGGTGGTTTAATTCTTATACCATTTTTCATATTTTATTTTATTTTTCAATTTAATTTATATTTTGTTGGTTTGTTTGTATCATCAATATGTACGATAATAGTTAAATCTGGATTTACAATTTATCAATATTTAAATGGAATAGAAGATATATATGAAAAACCCAGAAAATCAAAAGAAAAACTTTCTTTCAAAGAATATCTAAAAAAATTAAAACCAAATATTTTTAAAGATTTACTAATATGTTTATCATCCGGAATTTTGATTTTAATTGTTTGTTCTATAATTATGATAGTATTATTATTGTTTAATTTTAATGATCTTACTATTGGTGTTTTAAATGGATTTACACTGGTATCTATTATGATGTTAGTAATAGATTCATATAAAAAAGAAATCAAAGACGGAACAAGATCTTTAATAGTATGAAAACAGAAATATTAAGATATATTGAAAAAACATATAACGAAGTTATAAACAGTGAGTTTTTAGAAAAAGCTATAGAAACTTTTTCATTACCAAACGTTAAATCTGAAATATCTCGTTATGCTAGAGGTTTCAAAGGTGAAGCAAAAGAAACCAAAGAAGCTTTTCTTATATTAGAAAAATATATGAGAAAAGAAACTGTTACAGATCAGGAAAAAGAATTTTTTAAAGATCAGATTCTTGACCTCTTAAAAGGAATAGGTGTAGTTTTACCAATTCAATTAATTCCACTACCTTTTATAAGTACTATACTTTTGATAGTAATGGAAAAAACTTTACTCAGTATGGGTATTAAAATTTTACCAAGCTCGTTTTATGAATCTTAAAAAAATCATATCTGAAAAAAAATATATTTGGATGTTGAACCATTTACCTAGATGGATAATGTATTATAACGCCTATGGTAAAAATGATACCGATTCAAAATTTTGGCAACCTAGATTTGGTTATCCTGAATCTTGGCTAGAAGAATCAAAGAAAGAAGCAGAAGAAACACTTAAACATATTAACTGGAAATAATTATGGAATACATAGTAAAAATATTATTGATATTAGTTTTAATTGGAATTGGTTTTTTGTGGTTTGGATTTCCAAGAAAAGAAGAACCTTATATACCATCTTTATTAGATTGGTTAGAAAAAATGTTCAAACACGCTGAGAAAAAACAATGGTATGAAACATATCATGCTTTTGATATTCATGGTGTTATATCTAAACCAGATTATAGAAAAACAGAAAAAGTTGGTCAAGAATTTGAAATAAATTATTACCCTTACGCTAAGGAATGTTTGCAGTTTATAACAAAGAATAGACCGGATATGATTCTATTTATTATGACATCTTCTTATCCAGAAGAGATTAAACGATATATGGATCAATTTGAAAGGGATGGTATATTTTTTAAGTATGTAAATGAGAATCCAGAAATATCTGATGCAAAGGGTAGTTTTGGGTGTTATGACAAGAAGCCTTATTTCAATAGTTATTGGGAAGATAAAAGCGGATTCAGACCAGAGAAGGATTGGCAACCTCTTTATGAATACTTTAAAAATTCAAATTATAAACCAGATCCAAAATGGAGTTTTAAAACAATAGAAACATATCACAAAGGATAATTATGAAAGAGGGAGATAAGAAAGCAGAAATAAGATTTGCCTATTTACCAGTTAAAATTGGTAATAAGAAAATTTGGTTGATGAAGTATTTACAATGTTATGAATGTGTAAATATGATACAAAGTGTTATTATTACAGTTTCGCCAACTTCGAGTGAATTTGATACTAAAAAGATATATGATTTAGAATGGATCGAAACAGAAAAAAAAGAATTATGAAAAACATGGAAGAAAAAGATTTATTACAAGGAACAAAAATTGAGTATAATCCTACTCATGATATTATTCTTACTGGTAAAATTTGTGGACTTGCTAATACAGGTGCAGCGATACTTGGTAAAGGATATATTATTGAATTAGATGAAGAAAGCAAAAAACTAATTCCAGATTATCCGTATTCACATCTTGTTGGATTTAGATGTCATTTGAAAGAAATATAAAATAAAAAAGATATTTGTGATAATTATTATGTTTTTTTCTTTACAAATAATGGCTCAGAAAATACAGGCTATTAGAATAGATAGTTTACAATATCATTTTACAATTAGTGATGTAAAAGATATTGTAAAATATGAATGGGGATTTACAACATCACCAGATTATAATGAGCAATACATTATAACGAAAAGAGATACATTATATTTTCATTTTAGATATACCGGAACTGTATCAGTTTGTGTTAGGTATAAAAAAGAAGATGGAAAATGGTCAGAATATTTAAATGAAAATATTTTAGTGAAATGAAAATATTAATTGGAATTACCGGGGGTATAGCCGCATATAAAACATTGGATGTTATATCTATTCTTCAAAGGAAAGGACATGAAGTTCATGTTATAATGACTAAAAATGCTAAACATTTTGT
>Ga0209083_1000984_pt1 | contig 35648 bp, 41 predicted proteins | sample AM7aDNAmetaG_FD_184132 | JGI IMG/M metagenome (GOLD analysis project Ga0209083, IMG submission 184132) | Freshwater microbial communities from Finland to study Microbial Dark Matter (Phase II) - AM7a DNA metaG (SPAdes) (version 3) | ecosystem: Environmental > Aquatic > Freshwater > Lake ... | reverse complement strand
TTATCTGTATGATCGAATTTATCTGAAAAAAAATTGTCAATTGTATCATTTCTATATTCTGGATTGGTTATGGTGTCATACACCCTGCTAGCCAATTCCATAACTCCTAAAGAATGTTCAAATCGGGAATGAAAAAAGTTATAATTGTCATAACTATTATATCCAATATATATGTTACAATCCGGTTCAACAACAATTGCAATCTCTTTAGAGACAAAAGAGATGATAAGGAGACTCGGTGAAAAGGGTGAAACTTACGATTCAATAATTCGCCGTGTAATTCACAAAGCCGGAATGTAAAATCTTGATGAACGGTGGAATACAATTCTTGAAAACGATGAATTTATGGCCTTGGAAAATCTCTGATGTTTGAAGATGTGAGGTCAAAAAAAAAATTTCACCCTTGACAAAGAGTTCAAAGTTGAGATTCTATTGATATTTTCTTTACATCTTTTCTAAATCCCTTTTTGCAGAACTGGAAAATTTTACTGAATAGTAACGTGCATCATTCATCAAATCCCTTTCTCTCGCAATACATCCTCAAGTGGGATACATCGACTGACTTTGTAATCCTCAAGGCCTTCATCAATTGTAATCAGGGTTTTTCACTCAATGGTTCATCGTCTATCATGGATTACCCTAGTAAGATAATATATCATCAAAAAAATTGTCGAAATCGGGTCTTATTTTGAGATTAGACTCCAAATTGATATTGATTAGGCAAGGTTTGAAAAAAATTATAAATTCGGTTAATCTGCCCCCTGGTCTTAATAATCAAGGTAAATCAATAAGATATAGAGCATCTTCGCAACACCCTGTCACTAAGTCACCCACAAACACCCGAATCCTCTTTTGTCAGGGATGAAGTCCTGTTATAGGAGTTGGATTATTGACCATTTTTCGGATACGAGAAACTTATATACTAATTATGCATATTCATACCAGGTGGTAGGAATTTCTCATATCCGTCCTATAGGTGATAAGGGCCAGGTGGTAATACCTAAAGAGATCAGGGACATGTTTCATCTGACCTCTGGGACCCGTCTCTTTTTCGAGGTTAATAATAACAGGATAATTATTACTCCTCATTACTCTGACACATTTCTCGAAGAATTCCTCTCTGTAGTACATGAAAAAATAAGGGAGCCGGTCCAGTTGAAAGAATTATTTGATGAAGAGATAGAAGAGAGAACTTTCAGATGATATATCTCGACTCCAATGTCTTCATCTTTGCCCTCCTTTATGATGATGAAGTGATTCATGAGGCCAAAATCTCCCGGGTTATTCTCAATCATATTATTGGGCAGAAAATCCTGGCATTTACCTCCACATTAACCTGGGATGAAGTAGTCTATGTCGTAATGAAAAAAGCCGGACAGACTGCGAGCGTCCTTACTGGTGAAAAACTACTGATGTTTCCTAATTTAAAGATGATTCCGGCAGACCAGGAAATATTAAAAATCGCTCAGGATTTAATTGGACGGTATTCAATACGGCCACGCGATGCTATTCATCTCGCTTCAGCAATGAAGGCTGGTTGTGAAACCATACTATCAGAAGATTCAGATTTTGATAAAATAAATGAAGTTAAGAGAGTATCACTTCGGGATTATGTATTCGAACAGTAAAGAAAAATAAGCACCAATGAGTACAATTCTTCCAATTTTCAAAGTTCACTATGTGAAATTTATTTAATACACTCTCATTGAACTGTTCATAGCAGCCCCTTCTCCTCGTACAGTGCTATCAGTTCACTCTCACCAAGTGGGCAGTCTACCAGATTATCTAACTGAAGTCGCGAGAGATTAAGTTGCTCTGCCATGATACCAAGTAGCTTGTCGCTTATCTCTTTCTTTCCATGACTTATCCAGGTGCGAATTGCAGTATCCCTTCCTTTATATCTGAATGTCATCTTGATATGTCCTGACATCTTTGAAGAAAATCCCTTCCTTGTCAGAGATTTTTGAATGTTGTGGTTTTTTCGTGATGCCATCATATCGTCTCATTAAATAGGGAAACGAGAGACTTCCTGAACCGGATTGTACCCTGGGTAAGTTCACTCTCCTTTTTTTCAACATAATCAATCCAGTTTTCTTCAAATTGCAGATTAATCTCTTTTAGTCCTTCTCCCAGGTCAGGTGCAACTACAAGGAGATGGTATTCATTATTATATATGACATACTCCCCATCTTCAACTTCGATAGAGAGATAAATTGGACAATGAAGCTCCCTGATATTTCCTTTCAACTTCACATACTGAAGGGGAATATTACCCTGAAGGACTCCTTCCCGGGTATGGTTTGCCAGGCGTTCAATTACTTCGCTATAGGTCTCCCTGGGATGTTCCTTAAGGTCACTCAGTGTTTCTTTTAGCGTATTAGAGATCTTGATTGATGACGTCCCGGACATACTACCCTATACTACCTGGGTGGTATATATAGTAATTGATATAAAAATTACTCTCTCCTTTTCACGTAGGCCGCGATACCAAACCCGGCTACAATTGAAATAACAATGGAATATATTGACAAGGGACTTTTTGTAGTCGTTGGGATCTGGATCTGTGTTGACTTAGGTGTCTCAATTTGAGGTGGTGAAGTGGTAGCCTCAGTTGTAGCATTTGCCGGGAATACCTCCGGAACAGATGTTGTAACTGAATTTACTGAAAGATTACCGATTTTATCCTGAATACCGGCTATGTTAGGGTTCATGGATTCAGCTTTTTTATATGCTTCACCTGCCAGTGTTATATTTCCAAGGCTAGCGAACAGGTCTCCTCTCTTCACCAATAAATCGGCATCTCCTGGACTGAGTTCTATTGCCCTGCCAATGGCACTTATCGATCCAGTAATGTTTCCGGTAGAATTTAGTGCGTCAGAATACGCTACCCACGCCTGGGTATAATACTGGTCTGCATTTGTTGCATTCTCATAAAGGAGCAGGGACGCATTTGCATGACCCAGTTTAGCTTCTGATTTCGCTTTATCCATAAGGATAATGGCTGAATCTACTGAACTGCCAGAGCTTCCTGAACCTGAACTGCCGCTATCGACACTGCATGCCCCACATTCTGACGCAAGGACAGGTATTGCAAAAAATAGGCTTGATACAAATATCATAAGCAGGACGAATGAAATTTTTACGTGATTTTGATAAGGCACTTTATGCGATTTATTTATAGAATGATCTCGGTCAGAAAACAGGATATTAAAAGCTCGTTTCATATGAAAATAATGGATTTCTTAAATTATTAAATCTTCAGTTTCAGGAAAAAAAGGCTTATAAATTAGTTACAAATAATCCCTGATCACTTCCCTGGGTACCGAAATCTCAAATCTTGCACCCCTGCCGGGAATACCGGTTTCGTCAATCTGCATCCCGGTTATGCCAAGCACTTCACGCACAAGATAAAGTCCAAGACCGGTGTTTTTACCAAAACCTCTTTTAAAAATGCTATTTTTTATATCGTTTGGAATTCCGGCGCCATTATCTTCATATATTATCATGAGTCCAGACTCCCCTTTTGTACAATATATCCGGATAGTATCTGCATGTTCTCCATGGCGAAGAGAATTGTCAATAAGATTTGAAAAAACTTTCTCTATGAGCGGGTCTGCAAGGATTTCAACTGGTCCTCCCTCATAAACAATCTTCAGTGGTGAATTTTCAAATGTCCTGGATGAGTTCTTTACAATAGTAGAGAGTGGACTCCAGACAGGTTCATGGATTCCCAAATCCTGGTACTCTTTTGTGAATTCAATCTGGCGCTGTATTTTATGAGTCAGGACCTCAAGTTTCTCAACAAGGTTTTTTGTCCTCTCACTTAGGTTTTCAGTTTTTGCAAGAAAAATGTAACCAAGGATTGCAGTTACCGAGTTTAATATATCATGTCTCGTGATACTCGATAGAAGGTTTACCTGTGTATGGGCCCGCCTGAGTGCGTCTTCCATCCGTTTTTGTTCAGTGACATCCCTTGCGACATGAACTGATCCCATATTTTTTCCGGTCTCGTCAATAATCGGTGAAACGCTGACAATGAAATAACCTCCGAGTCTTTCTTCATGGATAAGACTGACATGTTCTTTATTGTCGCCAATCAGTGCAATATGCGGACAATATTCAATTGGAGCATCTCTCGCATGCACAGCCTTAAAACAGTACATCCCGACAGCTTGTTCCTGAGATATTCCAAGGCGTTCAGCCATTGGGCGATTGACTTTGATTATCTTCTGGTTAGGACTCAAAATTGCAATTAAATCCGGAACTGCATCAAATGTCAGTTCCCATAAAGCTTTCTCCTCGACTACGCTTGAAAGGGCATTCTTAAGCCTTTCTTCACTTTCACGGAGTTTAAGGTCAAGCTCGTGTTTTGACCGGGCCATCTCTATTGTGGCCCTCAAAGTCCTTTCTTCAACCGGTTTTACAAGATAACCGTATGGGGCAGATTTTAGTGCTTCATCTATCTCCTCCTCATCCGATATTGCCGTAAGATAAATGACAGGTATAAAGAACTGAAGAGCTATCTCTTTTGCAGCATTTATCCCGGTGGAGCCGTCTTTGAGCACAATATCCATAAGTACAATGTCAGGTCTCTCGTCTCCTGCGATTCTAACTGCATCATCCCCCCTGTCCGCAAACCCTGTTACGAGATAACCTGCATTAAGAAGACTGTGCTTTATTACTTCCCGTATTGTCGGGCTGTCTTCGACAATAAGGATCCTTGCATTCTCCATTGTGCAACCTCTATCCAGATTGACATTACAACAGCAACTTATTTATAGGAACCGGAAAATGAATATGTGTTTTTAATCGGTGGATGTTTACATGCCAGAATTCCAACGAAAGATGCATTTGCTCCAGCTCTTCTCAGGGATGACGAACAAGAAGAAGATAGTCGAACCAATGAAGAAGACGCATGGAACCCTGAGGGACAGTGATGCAGTAGAAAGGGAAATTGCACTTGTAATCCGTGAAATTCTCGATTTAGGCTACTTTAAGACCTCTCTTTCCCCCATTCAACTCGCAAAACTTGTCTCCTCATACTATGCAAAGAAGAACGATACGGAAATTGCACGGGCTCTTGGTGATGAAAAGTTATCAAAGACCGTTGCAAGGGCCAGAGTCAGGCTGAAACTATATCGTGACCTTGATTTTCATATGCCGTTTGACAGGGAGAAGATGGAGAAACTTCTAACTACTGGACTCACACTGAAGGATGTAAGTAAAGAACTTGGGGTGAGCCCTTCAACACTTCGTGAATACCGTCATGTCATTGAGCAATCAGAGGACCAGACCCTTGAAAAGTATCTTGAAAGAATAAAGGATGTGATGCTGGACCGTGACCTGACCGAACAGATGACAACGCGAGCAATCGAAGACGGTCTCGATGACTCAATTGATATCACAGAAGCTGAACTTATTGAAATAAACTAAAATACACCTTTCAAAAAGGACACCAGTATTGATATACTGATCCCTCCTAATTTATTTGATATATTCATGAAATGCGCTAGCTTGTGCGGTATGGAGATGGTGGACTGACATATATCTCGCCCCATGGTGGGAGTCAGCCGGGCGATGAAGTTATCCGTGTCCGGTTGCCGCAAAAGAGAAACAGGGAGATATTTGCGATTGCGGAACTGATGATGGGTGCTAATCATATCAGGATAAAATGTGTGGATGGAAATACCAGGCTCGGACGAATAAAAGGAAAGATAAAAAAGAAAGTATGGATACGTGAAGGCGACATTCTCATAGTTGTCCCTTGGAACTTTCAGGATGACAAGGCCGATATTATATACCGTTATACCGGGCCCCAGGTCGAATGGCTAAGGAAAAATAACTATCTCTAACCTCTGGCTACTGTAAGAGTATAAAGGAGCAAAATTACCTTTTCTGCATCGTCCCGTGCAAATCCACGCGGGTACTCCTTCATACGCAGGGAATATTGAAAATAATCCTTCCAGCACTGGCTCGTATCATGCTCTGCAGGACCACTATACGAAACTGTCACTTTATCAGGAGAATTTGAAAACTCGTAAAGTGACGGAGTTCCGTTCAGCTTCAGAATAATCCGGCCGTATCCGCTTGTTGTACGCATGTCTTCGGAAAGAAGGCGTATCATGGGAAGGACCAGGGCCTTCTTTGCGGTGTCGTAATATGCCCTCGGCTGTAAGACCATAGTAAAGGGTTCAGCAGACTTTCTCTCTATACAGGCCCCGTTCTCAATAATTACTTCATTCCCTTCAGTATTACTCAAATAATGCAATGCTCCCGGGTGGTATGAAAAGATCATCTTTCCTCCCTGCCACAGAAAAAATGTCCCTATATCGGCCCCTGAGTCTTCAAGAAATAATGATCCTTCCTCTACATGAAATTCCTCGTATACGACTGGCTCTCGTGTTTCTGTAAGGTCGTTCATATCACTTGTGACCCGTGTCATCTCGTGAATAAGGATATTTATTATCAGATCCTGTTTTTTCTCCTCAATAAGCGGATATCCATAGAGTCCTACAATGGCTGATCCCGAGAGAACGATTCCAAGGATTAAAACGTACCCAATTGATTCAGATACAGCATCATAAGATAATTTCATGGAGTAACAACCTCTCCTGTTGTAATCCTGTACCATTCGTTACCAGGCAAACTGACAATTCTGACGGGCATTTCATTATAAATCTCAATGCTCCGCTCTTCCCCCCTGTAGTTCAGCTCGAGGGTAGTTCGTTTATCCATTTGAGAAATAAAAACCTGGCAATTATTGTCATGGATATAGAGGATATCATATGATGAACTCAGTACTGATTCTGAATTCGGAATAAGTCTCGTGAGTACAAGATTTGCTGAAGCTGATTCTGAGTCTGCAAAGCCTGCAGACGGGAAATAAACACTTTCTCCTCCCCTGGTTGCCATGAAAATAATGGTTACAGTGACAGCAATACCCGTTATTATCAGGTATTCACTGACTACTGCAACAGCCATTTCCCAATTTTCTCTTTTAGATCTTCCGGTTCTCTTCATAGTTGACAATGCCGTTTTGAAAAGAGAATGACAGACTTCTATTCTGTGTTTTCAATTCATACCCAACTGATGCATGAGTTTCTGCAAGCATTACCGAACTGATGTCAGAATGCAGGAGAGAGCTGTCTCCCTGTTTTGCTATTTTTATGACACAGTCCCGAACATCACTTATTAAAATATTACTCCCTATTACCGAAACAGCGCGCGGATCAGGACATAAGGGGGCGGGTGTGAGAATCGCTGCGCTGATTAATCCGATACTCATCAGGAACCCCAGAAGGACTATCCATTGCGCATCATTCGTCAGACTCTCCATAACCGGACCTCCAGTCTTACGACCTGTCTCCCGTCCCTCATTGCAGGAGGATGATTGACTTTCTTTCTGAATGAATCCGGTAGTACAACCAACCTGGATGCAGAGAGTATTGGAGTTGAATAAATGCCTCCAGGTTCGCCGATGAGATATGAGGACCCGGTCCCCTGTAAAACAGGATAAACAACCCTTGCTGACAGGAGATAGTCATTAAGGCCCGCCTCCTTGAGCAGTCTCAGGTATTCCGCCCTGAAACCAGTCCCGTTCCAAAGTGAGACAGCTCCTGTAAGAGATTCTTCCTCTTGTGGAAGTGAGTCGAGAACAACAAGCGCATCATATGCTATCTGTTCATCATCAAGTCTTCCCTGGTTATTGTGGGAGAATGGAGTCAATAAGCCGCTTTTCACGATAAATATTACAGTTGAGAGGAGTATGAGCGATGCAGTAATGCCCTCTAAAGTGAAAAACTGTCCCGATTCTCTCACCATACCTCCAATGAAAGTATACCTGGAGATTTGAGGTATTCTTGAACATGTGCAGTGCCATGTAGCCTGGTAAGTCCATCTGCGAAGGCAAGATCAAACTCCCCTCTTTCGTTTGAACCAGTATCCGGAATCGTTAGAGTAATACTATCATCAGCAGTAAATGGGATACCGGCTTTGACAACTGAATTATCGAGTACGACATCAACAGGAGTGCTGACAGCCCGGTCGAAGTATGTCACATTCAAAACCTTCACAGGGAGGTCCGGGTTAATTCTTGCATCCGCCAGTCCGGCGAGTGTTACCTTATCTCCGGGTCTAAGGTCGGGAGAATTTTTCTTACTGTCAGGCGTAAGGTTTATCTGGAATTTAAGGGATGGAGAATCCCCTAAATACAAAAGAGAATCAACTGTTCCATGGTGAGGAGAAGGAATTGAAACTATTCGCGTAACTTTTGTGGAATCTTTTGGAACTGGTGGCCCTGTTGAAAGATCTGTAGTTTCCCCTTCTACAAGGAGTGAAATATTCATCCTTCTTCCGGATGTCAATCGCGCAAATGCTTTTTTATCTAATTCAGGAGAGGAAAAAAAAGAATCTATTTTTTCGGGATCAAGGACATTTCCCGATTCCACAGGGTCATGTAACCCATATACCTCAATGCTTCCAATTTTTTCCCAGTTAGAAGGGACACCAGGGGAATCAGAAAGCTGACTTATGACTTGTAGGGCTGTCAGGGTATATGTACAAGAGATTAAGGTTTCGGTGCCTGTGAGGTTTTGAATCCAGATTATCGAGTAGGCCCAAGTAACAATAAGGATCGAGAACCCCAATAAAAAATCAATTGAAGTTCCAGCCCTTTCAAACCTATCGATGTGCATATAATTTCCTATCTTTATGTCATTCATCAAACAATAATGTTAAATATAAATTAGTTGCTCAATTTTATTTAGGATCTAATCGACCTTAAAGGGAGTGGTTTCAGTAACTGATATAAAATAAGGATCCAGAGGCCGATTATTGAGTATATAATTGAAAAAATAGGCTAAAAAGTATGAATAATCAGACCGCAAAGAAGTTTGGGCTCGAACCAGGTTGATTTTGGTGGCATAATGTCTCCATCGTCAGAAATACCGATAACATCAGAGACCTTTATAGGTTGCATTGCAAATCCAAGTATAAATTCACCATTATCTACCGCTTTTTCAAGGACTATCAGAGGATGTACACCCCCGATATATCTAAGTCTTTGGTCCCCGCGCGGATCAGTTATTCCAAGCATACCTTCAAAGACCACTGACTGAATAACTGACACGTCAAGGCCGCTTATCCGGTCTGCACCCTGGTCCTTTAATCTCCTGCATTCGTACCAGAAAGATTTGATATAGAGATGAAAAACATGGTAATTATCTGAGTTAGTGAGTGGAGGAATTACAGATAAATTGTTGACCTGGCCTTTGTAAGGAACAATTTCAAAATGGGAGGAGAGTTCCATTAAAAATCCATCAGGTGTTCTTTTGCCGATATCAGCTATCAAACGGTGATAGGCATAGACATCAATACCGGTGTCAGGAAATAGAACACCAAGAAAACGCTGTCCTTCTTCCCCGCGTTCACCATTAATCCTTTGTTCAAGGGCTACGTTAACTGCTGATTTTGCTCTGTGATGTCCGTCTGCGATATATAATGAATCTATTTGAGAGAACTTCTCTGTTAATTCGGAATTAAGTAAGCTATTGAGAGTATAGATCTCGTGAATAGAACCATCAGGCTGGTTGGAGCGCACCAGAAGTGATGAAAAATTGTTTGCTGCTGTAGTCAGAATTGGATGGATACCCGGATTGTCACGAAAGACGAGTACTACCGGGCCCGCGTGTGCTTTCAGTGCCCTGATATGACGGGTCCGGTCTTCTTCCTTGTCATAGGTTGTCAGTTCATGCTTTCGTATCCTGTTTGCAATATAATCGTCTACCGAAAGTGAAGAACACAACCCGTAAAAAATTTTTCCGTTCTGAAAAATTTTATAGACATAATAGAACGGCTCCCCGTCCCTGACAAGATGGCCTTCACTAATGAGTCTCTGGAAATTGCACCTTGCACTCTCATACATTGCAGGGTCAGACGGGCGTAATTCCGTCAGTTCCGCATCAGGCCGGGTGACTCTTAAAAAAGAGAAAGGGTTTACACCAATAACTTTTTTTGCGGCCTCACGGCTGATAACATCGTATGGAACGGAAGGTACTATGTCTCCATCCATCGAAGGCGGGTGAAGTGCAGAAAACGGGTATATTTTCACCATCAGGGCTTCTCTCTCTTAAATGTGTTCATTGAATGTATATTATAGCAGTGAATCGAATATTAGTAACTGCAAAATATGGAGACCAGTCAGATCAAAATAAGGAGAGCTCTACCTGCTGATCTTGACGAAATTGACCGAATTGAAAAAGAGGCATTTCCTGACCCTTGGGAGACTCATATCTTCGAGGAAGCACTTTATCTTTTTCCCACTACGTTCTTTGTGGCAACGAAGGACAGGAAAGTAGTTGGATTTGTTTTGAGCGGGACTGAATTTACAGGCGAAGAGACCTATGGCCATATCTGCAACCTTGCAGTAGAAAAGCGAATACAGAAAAAAGGGATCGGAAGGATGCTTGTACAGAGAGTAGAACATGAATTTCTCATCATGTGTGCATCAGGCATCCAGCTTGAAGTACGCCTTTCGAATAAAAACGCCCATAAATTTTACTCGAAACTTGGATACCGTGATGTCTTCCAGATTGCGAGGTATTATGCAAACGGTGAAGACGCGCTTGTCATGATAAAATGGTTTAGATTTTAACTCTTCCCTCCCCTCTTCCCAGCTCACGGTGAGCACGCGCAAGGTGCTGTGCAGACTGGGCCCCAATCAGTGAAATTTCACCTGCCAGTACTGCGGCTGCAACTATCTCAGCAAAAGTTTTTGCGTTTGATCCAGGGGGGTCCCCTCCTCCGGCTACCCCAAGCAATTGTAAGCACTCTTTCTGCGTTGCAAGTCCTGTGCCTCCGCCCACGGTTCCTACAGGGAGTGCCGGGATGGTTACTGCAACATAAACTCCGTCCTCCTGCTTATCGGCGGTAGTAATTGTCAGACTCCCTTCGACAGTATGAGCCGGGTCCTGGCCGCATGCTATGAAGAGCGCTGCGATAATATTTGCAGCATGGGCATTCATGCCTAGTGATCCCGCCCTCGCTGAGCCGATAAGGTTCTTACGGGTATTTACTTCAATAAAAGAGTCGATATCAGTCTTCATCACATCTTTGACAAGTGTACTCCCCAAAAAAACTCCGGCTGTAACGCTCCGTCCCCTCCCTAGAATCATATTGATTGCAGCGGGTTTCTTGTCAGTGCAGAAATTCCCGGAGAGTGATACCAGGCGTACTCCGGTATTCTGTACAATAAGGTCTGCGATATTCTGTGATGCAATGGTAACCATATTCATCCCCATTGCATCTTTTGTGTCAAATTCCAGCCTTACAAACAGGTTTGTCCCTACTACTGCAGTCATTGCTCCATTCAGTACGCCATGGCGTGTTGTCTCTTCGGCTTTATTTTTTAAATCATTGAAATGAGACTCTACCCATAATGCTGCATCCGCCGCCTCGATTATTGAAACCGCTGAAAATACAGGTGCACGTGTCATGCCATCGTGCAGGACCCGGACCTCTGCGCCCCCGGACTGCGTAATTGCATTGCATCCCCGGTTTACGGAAGCCACAAGCGCCCCTTCTGTCGTGGCAAGGGGGATGTAGTATTGCCCTTTTGCATAACTCCCGTTTACAGTGAGGGGCCCTGCGACCCCAATGGGGACCTGGACAGTCCCTATCATGTTTTCACAGTTCTTCTTTACCGCATCTATTATGGGAATAGTATACGATCCAACAGATTCAAGACTTGTTCGTGTTTCACGTTCAATAAACGTCCGCCTGACCTTCACCGCTTCATCAGGGGGGAGCTCCTGTTCAAGTGCGTAGAGCTTCAGTGCACCACTCTTTAACCGGTTGAGGTACTCATCCATGATGAGAATTGGCAGCAATATTAAATGAGGGATTGGTTTTGGAAGCACCAGGTTATGGAGTACGGGTCCCGCGTGAGGAGGCTGAATTAACCCGTAGAGCCTTAATTCAGCAAAAAGTTCTCTCAAAACGCTTAAAACCTCGCATAGAAGGGGAATATGTTCTGTTTCCTGTTGAATCCCCTCTTTTTGGTGCAGAAGAATTTTTTTTCGACATGATAGAAACAATCCCCTCGCTGCCGCGCCATGATCTTATAGGTGGCATTGCAGTAATGGCTGAACCGGATACGGCCGGCGCTGAATTGTTGCTTGCCCAGCGAAGATCAATTCATACCGTTTTATTTGCAGAAAGTGAAGTAGAAGGGGAATTTCGCACAAGACGCTGGAGTCTACTTGCAGGTAAAGATACAAGAAAAACTGTCTGCATGGAGCATGGGCAGAAGTTTCTAATTGACCTGGAAAAAGCATTCTTCTCCTCGAGACTTGTGACAGAAAGACAACGCGTTCTTCAGATGGTAGAGAATGGTGAAACGGTTCTTGATATGTTTGCAGGGGTAGGCCCTTTTGCAATTGTTCTCGCAAAAAGGGCAGGGAAGGTTATTGCAAGTGAATTAAACCCTTCCGCCGTGACTTTGATAGAGCAGAATATAAAACTTAATAAAATTAGCAACGTTCTCCCTTTTTTAGCTGATGCACGACACCTTGACCTTATTCTTGAGAAAGGGTTTGATAGAATCGTCATGAACCTCCCTCATGGAGCAACATGTTTCCTGCCTTTTGCATTCCGTCTTATAAAATCAGGTGGGACGATTCACTGGTATGCAGTCGTTTCCAAAGAAGGGATGTTGATACCTGTATTAGAAAAATTTCCTGTAAAAAAGATTCGAGAACACAGGGTTAGATCCTATGCTCCTGGCCGTTGGCATGTTGTTTATGATATTGTTGTTGTATAAATATTCTTGGGGAACAACCCCACTTATGAGATCGCATGAAGGCCTCTTCCATGACAAGAAGAGTTTGTAGGAGATCTATGGAAATCTGCATTGCGTTCGTTGTATCAATACATCACCGTTCCTATATGATGAACTGGTTACATCTAAAACTATAAAAAATTTTCCAGCCTACTTCAGGTTGATCCCTTCTTAAAGAGGTGTAAACTTAGTCCCATAGTGAATGACACCACTTTCACCATCTGTGCTGATTTTACGAAATATCCGCTTCACCTGCATTCCAATCTTTATCTCTTCGGGAGAGGTAACTACCTGTGCAGTCACACGTGATCCTTCCTCCAGTTCAATAATTGCAAGGACATAGGGTGTGAGGTGCTCAAACTGGTCGCTTGAGCTTCTGATAACCGTAAATGTGATAACTTTGCCTCGTCCGGAAAACTCATGTTCCACTATCTTCCCGTCTCTCCTGCAAAGGGGACAAAATGTTCTCGGGGGATAAAAATACCTGCCGCAAGTGAGACATTTCGTCCCAATCAGGTTATACCTTTGCGGGATCTTTCTCCAGAACCTGGCTACTGACATTTTACACCCCCAGGATATGTACTGCGACGGTAGCTCCAGTACCACCTACATTATGAGTCATTCCTATCTTTGCTCCATTTACCTGGCGCTTTCCTGCTTCACCCCTGAGCTGCTGGACAACTTCGCAGACCTGTTTTATTCCTGTCGCTCCAACAGGATGGCCGCATGATTTGAGCCCGCCACTAGTGTTAACCGGGATTTTTCCTCCAATCTGCGTCTCTCCCTCTCTTGTAAACCAGCCTGCTTCACCCTTTCTGCAAAAACCAAGGTCTTCGATGGCACAGATCTCGGCAATACTGAAACAGTCATGGACTTCGACAAGGTCGATATCTTTGTGTTCAACTCTGGCCATTCGAAAAGCCCTTTCCCCTGCAGCTATTGTTGCGTCCAGAGTTGAGATATCCCGACGGTCATGCAGAGCAATTGTATCGCTTGCCTGGGCTGTCGCAAGAATTTTTATCGGAGTATCGGTAAATTCTCTGGCCCTTTCAAGGGGTGCAACAATTACTGCCGCGGCACCATCTGTAATTGGCGAGCAGTCAAAGAGCCGGAGAGGGTCTGCGACAAGAGTTGAGTTGAGGACTGTATCAACTGTAATTTCCTGCCTGAACTGTGCAATGGGGTTATTTGCACCATTTTTATGGTTTTTTACCGGGACCAGTGCAAGGTCCTCGCGGGTAAGCGGATAACGATTCATGTAGTCAGTCGCTATCATTGCATATAGGCCTGGAAACGTTGCTCCAATAAATCCTTCCCATTCACGGTCAGCTGCACCCGTAAGGGCATCGGTACTCGCACCGGGTTCGACATCCGTCATCTTCTCTACTCCTGCCGCAACAACAATATCTTCCATTCCACTAGCAACAGCGATGACGGCCTGCCGGAATGCAAGTCCTCCCGATGCACATGCAGCTTCAACCCGTGTCGACGGGATATGCGTTGTGGTCAGGCCTGCGTAATCTGCGATAAGGGCTCCAATATGTTCCTGCTCGATAAACCTGCCTGCACTCATATTTCCAACATACATTGCGTCTATTGTTTCACCTGATAGTCCGGCATCTTCAAGGGCAAGCGCTCCGGCTGTCACAAAAAGGTCACGAAAAGAACTCTCCCATACCTCACCAAAGTTGGTACAACCTATTCCAATTACAGCAACGTCTCTCATCTCTGCATCACTATTTTCCCCTTATGTTTTGCATATAGTGCGTATTCCAGGTATACCGGGTTTTTCAGTAAGTCCTGTACTGAAGGTCCAGCTGATAATTTAAAATCTGGTCCTTCTATTGCATCAGTAACCTCGATATCGAAAGCATCACTACCTGCACCTGACCCAAACGAACACACAAATATCCTTTCACCCGGTTTTGCGATGTCAAGTGTTGCTGCGAGACCGATCATAGACGAACCACTGTAGGTATTTCCAAGATGTGGGACAACAAGGCCTGGTTTAATCTGTTCAGGACTGAATCCAAGAATTTTTGCAACCCGCTGGGGGAATTTGGCATTTGGTTGGTGAAAGACTGCATAGGTATAATCCTTTGGCGATTTTCCCGTTTCCTGAAAGATTCGGTTCACAGCGCCCTGCACATGGCGGAAATATCCGGGTTCACCGGTAAATCTGCCCCCGTGTCTTGGATAATCCTGACCTTCACGACGCCAGAAATCCGGGGTGTCAGTTGTGTATGAGCAGGTATGGTGTATCGCGGCTATTGGGTCATCATTCCCGATAAAAAAGGCAGCACCACCTGCGGCAGCCGTATACTCAAGTGCATCACTGGGTGCACCCTGTGAAACGTCAGACCCGATGGCAAGCCCATATTTGATCATCCCACTCTTTACAAGGCCCATACAGGTTTGAATGGCAGCAGTCCCTGCTTTGCATGCAAATTCATAATCTGCTGCGGTCATCATAGGTGTTGCGCTAATTGCTTCACCAACTGTGCATGCAGTTGGTTTTACTGCATATGGGTGGGATTCACTTCCTACATAGACCGCTCCGATTTCATGCGGGGATAAGTGTCGTCGCATAAGAGCATTCCTTGCGGCTTCCACTGCAATCGTTGCCGCGTCTTCATCAAGATCAGGAACAGACTTCTCAAATACACCTAATCCATTTCGTATCTCATCAGGGTTCCCACCCCATACCTTTGTAATTTCCTCGATCTTTATCCGGTACCTTGGGATATATACCCCATAGGTCATGATTCCTGTCATTTTTCATGCCTCATATTTGCAATTATTTCATTAACCGGTTTAGTCGTACATAGAACAGTGACGTGATCAGTTTCAGCCATCATTGGCACAAGCGGGTGAACTTCTGAAATGTGTATTCCATGTAAAACTACACACCTGGGTTTGATCGGTGTTACCCGTATTGCTACCATAGGCGATTTTCCATTGGAAACATTTGTGAAGATAAGAACCCTTTCCGCACTCCAGCCGTAAATTCTCTGGAATTCATAAGAAGGGAGCTTTAATATTGCCTTCAGACTGTCAACAATGGTATACCCATAGACAACCGAGTTACTTTCTCCCACGATCATGTGAGCATCCAGCATTTCAACTATCATCCCGAGTGGCACCGGACTTCCAAATTCGAACATGTCGACAATTGTCTCTTCATCAGGCCCTGGCTTAAGGAATGATGCATAAGTAGCACTATAAATTCCTCCTTTCTCTTCATCCATTAAAAGGAGAGTTTCTATAACCCTTTTCACAAAGTTTGTCCCAGGGCTCTTCCGCCTGCCACTTTCGTAATCACTTACTGCAGACGCTGATATTGGAAGACGGACTGCCAGGTCGACCTGTGAAATATGGAAGTTCAGACGCCAGCGTTTGAGAGCAATTCCTGGATTATCGGATATTGTCACCTCGCCCGCAATTTTTTCTGCGAGCGCACGCCGGTGGTCGGGATGCATGCCTCTAAATGTGAGATCGTTTATCTTATATAATTAGCGTATTAAAATTCGACAATTCACGAATTAATTTTAGACTATATCCATAAATAGTAAGCATCCCAGATCTGATATAATGTTCCAGGCTGATGATGTAATATGCCTCCGTGAAGTTGCCCGCGGGGGGGCCCTGAAATCATCAACACTTCTCCCAACCCAGCAACTGAGTGAGGTTCTTGAAATCAGCCCTCAAACTGTTTCAAGAAGGTTAAAGTCACTTGAAGACCAGGGACTCATAGTACGGTCAATGAGATCTGAGGGTCAGTATATAACACTTACAAGCGAAGGAGAGAAGGTTCTTAGGAAGGAATATGCAGAATACGAGAGACTTTTTCAGGAAACCAAAGATAGATACATCCTGCATGGGAAGTTAGTAAGCGGCCTTGGGGAAGGCAGGTATTACGTCAGCCTTGAGCCATATAAAACGCAGTTTCTGGATAAGCTAGGTTTCGTCCCATATCCCGGCACTTTTAATATTCAGATCCTGTCGATGAGTCAACAGGTCCGAAAAAAGATTGAGACACTTCCATGGATAACTATCAGAGGGTTTACTGCTGAAGGAAGGACATTTGGTGATGCCAGGTGCATCCCCTGCAAAATCGAGGATATTGAGTGCGCAATCATAGTCCCAGGGCGAAGTCATTATCCTGAGGATATTATTGAAGTATTAGCCCCTGTTGCATTACGTGAGGTAACAGGTAAACAGGATAATTCTCAGGTCATAATTGAGGTTCCGGAATGATTCACGAAGCAATTCAGGCACTAAAAGAAGGAAAATTTATTCTCTTATATGACTTTGATGACAGGGAACGTGAAACAGACCTCACTATTGCCGCGTCAGCTGTCACTTACCAGGATATATGTACAATGCGAAATGATGGGGGCGGCCTTTTATGTACTGCTGTTCATCCACTCGCTGCAGAAAGGATAGGGTTACCATATGCAACTGAAATTCTCTCTGCGTGTAATGCTGTCGAAAAGTCTGGTGACATCAAATATGATCGTAAAAATCACTCAGCTTTCTCACTCTGGGTTAACCACAGGGATACATTTACGGGAATAACTGACAGGGACCGCTCAAAGACCATTCAGGAAATTGCAAATGTTGTGAAAAGATCTCTTAATGGTGGAGATGTCGAATTTCAAAATGAGTTCAGGACACCTGGACATGTACCTATCCTAAGGGCAGCGCAGAACCTGCTTGATGATAGACGTGGCCAGACAGAGCTCTCGATTGCCCTTGCATTGATGGCAGAAATTGTTCCTGCTGTTGCAGTATGTGAAATGCTCGATAATTTTAATGGATATGCACTTTCGAAAGAGGAGGCCCTGTTATATGCAGAGAAGCATGGACTTGTATTTATCGAAGGTGAGGAAGTCGTGAAATATTTTAATAAATGGAAACACGATGGAAAACTATAAGAACCATCAGTTTAGATAGACAGATTATCGCCATCAATAAAAATAGGGGGTATAATGAGATTATATACATATCAGTTGGTGATAGTCATTACTATCACGGTTTTAATAAATATTTTCCCTGTATGTTCTATCGACACGGGCCCTTGTAATTCAATAAAGAATGCGACTCCGTCCTTATTCTCGTTTCAAACTGGTAATGGAACTCTTTTAATCTACTCCTGTCCTCCTGATGCAGCTGTTTTAATCAACTCAAAAAATGTAGGGAGAACCCCGATTCGAATAGAAAAAGTTCAGGCAGGCAGCTATAATGTCCAGCTGAAAAAAGAGGGTTATCTCGATTACTTAGGGACTGCAACTGTCATTAGTGGAAAAACAGGTGAAATGACCATATTCCTGACATCTCCGACAGATTCGTATGATCCTAATAAGGAGACGAGTATCCTGAATAACCTTATAATTAAGACAAATCCGGGGGGAGCACGGATATTTATTGATGGAAATGAAGTAGGTACAACCCCTACAGAATTTACAAATCTACAACCAGGCACTCATAAAATTTTACTCACTCGTGATGGCTATATGGACTGGGAGATGGATATCCCGATGACAGTGACAAGTGTTGTTACCATAGATACAATGCTTTATCCCAAAGTCAGTTCTTCTGTCACAGCAATAGAAACCCATCTAACAGTAACTCCTCCTCCTGTAGTCAGTGCATCATTAAACCTGACTTCTTATCCTGCAGGTGCAGAAGTTTTTATCAATGGAGAGTCAAAAGGAGTTACACCTCTCCGGATTTCACCGATAGACCCAGGTCCTTACAACCTCAATCTAAAATCAGAAGGATACAAGGACTGGGTGCAGAATTTCAAAGTTAGTCCTGGGATAGAGACAAATCTGACTGTTCATTTAATCAGGGTCATAAAAATACCCCCGCTTGTTGTAAATAATGGTTCTACACCAGCAGATAAAATAGAAAATGCACGTTACCAGACGTTATTGTCACTTTCAGATCTTCTTTCAATTGACAAAGACCTTTCTCCTGAAATGCTTGTTCTTGAGAATACTGACCTGAAAACCCGGCTTGAGAAAGTCAAAGCTGGACTTGCTAACTCAGGAAAACAATTTGATTCAATAGAGGGAGCTGACTCATCACAAAAGATTGAAATTGAACAGATGAAAGATTTAATCGCTGCTGGAACTGAAATCTCACTAGGCCTTTCTCTTTTGTCAGATTCAGTCATAAAAACTACGGAATCAGTAGATAAGATAAATGAAACAGGAAGTCACGATATTGCTGTCAGGGCGTCTGATCTTTTGAAATCATCAGAAGACAAATTTTCACGAGCAAAAATGTTTATTGATAGAATTAAAAAACCAGTCATAAATACTGACTCAAACACAGCCCTTATAGGGTTCAGGTCCCTAATACAAAATTCAACCGGAATTGAGACTGGATATAAAAAATACAACCTTCCGTTACAGCAGGTCATGATAGCAAAATCTGACCTTTCATCTTCAGATAAACTTGCAGCGAGGGGTAACAAAGCCGGTGCCAAAGCGGGTTATATGAGGGCAAAAGAAGAAGTGGAGTCAGCGCAAAAGAACATGTTAAGCTCTTTTTCTGACCCTGTATCAGGGCAGAAACTTCGAAATTTATTTACTCTCTCACAGGATCTGATTCATGAGATTGAATTTGATCAGTTAAGATCCTAAAAAAGGATCCCTCAAACCTATTATATCATAAGTGCATAAATGAGCCTTTACAAAGGTTAATGCAACCGAGGGATCTTTATGACTTTAAAAAGACAATATCTCATCAGTATTCCAGTATTTTTGCTATTACTGTGGTTTTTTTCCCAGGTAAGTGCGATAGACCCATCATCGACGGACCCGACCTGTTTTTCAGATGCAGGTATAGCAGCAGTCACGTCAATGGGTGGCGGGGGGGGAAGTCTTCTCGTCCTCTCATGTCCGACCGGTGGCTCAGTGTATCTGGACGGTTTTAATGCAGGAACTACGCCGCTTCAGATACAATCCATTCCAAACGGGACATATAATGTGCAGATCAAAAAGACAGGGTACAATAATTATCAGCAGTCAGTTACAGTGAGTTCTGACAATCCTCAAATTGTGAAGGCAGTTCTTATCCCCAAATTTAATCCCTGGCCTACAGTTACTTTCCCAACATTCTTTCCGACATACTTTCCGACATATTATCCATGGCCTCAGAACCAGATCTATATCTCAACAACACCACCAGGTGCATCTGTGTTTTTGGATGGCACATATATGGGTGTAACTCCGATGACAATATCCCAGGTAAACCCAGGGACTCATCAGATTGTCATGCGATATTCCGGTTACAATGACTATCTGTATACAATTACAGTAAGCCAGGTAAGTGTTTCTTCTATTATTGTCCAGCTGACTCCATTGGCACCAACGGTTGTTCCTACTATTATCCCAACTGTAAACCCTACACCTGTCACGGGTTCAATAAATGTAAATTCTGTGCCATCGGGCGCTTCAGTCTACCTTGACAACCAGTATTCTGGAATAACACCTGTAACGCTTTCATCTGTACAACCGGGAAATCATAATCTGGAGCTCAGACTAAGTGGTTATAACACATGGCAGACTGGTATTTCGGTGTCGAGTCAGGGAAGTACTACTCTCACTGCAACTCTAACACCAACCGGGTCCACATCAGGTGGAAAATTATCTGTTTCCTCTGTTCCTTCGGGTGCCCAGGTATACATAGACAGCTCATATAAAGGACTCACACCGGTAACAATCACTGGCATTTCAACTGGAAACCATCAGGTGACCTTGAAGTTGTTCGGATATACTGACTGGAAGACCGGAATATCTTTCACACCAACAACTGACATGTCTCTTTCTGTAACCCTCACGAAGGGAGGGAGTTCCAAGCCAAATGGTTACTATTCAGTTCATTCGAATGTCAATGGAGCAAAGGTCTATTTCGATGACAAACTGAAAGGTACAATAAAAAATAACGGTTTTTCGCTTAAGACGACATCTGCACAGTACCAATCATACGGTGTTGAAATGAATGGCTATGAACCGTATTATGGCGATATATCAGATACTCCGCAGAACGGCGGCATCGTCCATCTTGATGCAATGCTGATAAAAACCAACTATTATGGGCGTGATATAGGCTGGTATGTTATCAGGACAAACCTAAATGGAGCAAAGGTATATTTCGATGGGAAATACATGGGGACTACCCAGAATTACGGGCTCGTTGTTCAGGTATACCCTGCGACAACTCAATACAGTAGCTATAAAGTAACCTATCCTGGTTACAAGACCGTTGAAAATCTTTTCACTGAAGCACCCGATAGCTTCGGAACTGTCGATGTGGATGTAACACTCGCTAAGAACTGAAAGTTACAATCTGAACCATAAAAATTTTTTCCCAGTGTGAAGTTAATATGAATCCGTTATTGAAATTTATAGTCATCGCAATTATCAGCGCTTTTTTATTGCCCTTTGTTGGTGCTGATTGTTTTAGTGAACAGGGTTACCCTGGTTCAACTATGGGTGGTGGGTCACTTACTGTTCTCTCGTGTCCGTCCGGTGCACAAATGTATCTCGACCAAGTGTTAGAAGGTATAACCCCGGTTTACCTACAATCGGTTTCGAATGGGACGCACCCGATAATGCTCATAAAAGAGGGATATAAAAACTGGCAGGGGACAGTAAACGTTAAAGATACTGAACCGGCACTCGTGAAAGCGACGCTTGAACCTTTCTCAAAAGTTGTGAATATTGTTTCAAACCCAACAGGTGCCGATGTCTATATTGATGATATATACACCGGGGTTACTCCGATAACATTAACAAATGTTTTCCCTGGAAGTCATTACCTTACTCTCAAAAAAGCGGGTTACTGGAATTATAACACCTATTTCTCAACCAATAATGCTGACAATACGGTCTATGTAACGATGATACCCTCACTTTTCACACCCCACCCGACATCAATACCTGTTACAATAATCCCTACCATTAACCCCACTACCAACCCGACTATTTCAGATTTTGGGGCTATCACGATACAATCCGCCCCACCTGGTGCTTCAGTCTCTCTTGACGGCCAGTACTCCGGAATAACTCCTGTTACTCTGTCATCTGTCCATATAGGAAATCATAACCTGGAACTCAGACTAAGTGGTTATAACACATGGCAGACCGGTGTATCGGTCTCACCAAGGACAGAAACTTCTCTTTCTGTAACCCTCACAAAGGGAGGGAGTTCCAAGCCAAATGGTTACTATGCAGTTCATTCGAATGTCAATGGAGCAAAGATCTATTTTGATGACAAACTAAAAGGCATTATAAAAAATAACGGTTTTTCTCTTAAGACGACATCTGCACAGTACCAATCTTACGGTGTTGAAATGAATGGCTACGAACCGTATTATGGCGATATATCAAAGACTCCAGTGAATGGTGGAATTGTGCACCTTGATGCAATGCTAATAAAATCCAATTATCAAGGACGTGCTACAGGCTGGTATGTCATCAGGACAATTCTGAATGGAGCAAAGGTCTATTTCGATGGGAAATATATGGGGAGCACCAAAAATTACGGGCTCGTTGTCCAGGTATATCCTGCAACAACTCAATACAGCAGTTATAAAGTAACCTATCCTGGTTACAAGACTGTTGAAGGCTTGTTCACTGAAGCACCTGATAGCTTTGGAACTGTCGATGTAGATGTAACACTCTCAAAGAATTGAAAATTATCCTGCTAGCCTGTTCAAAATATGGCGTATTAGTGTTGATTTGAGATCAATCGCACGTGAATCACACATTTCATGGCAGCAGTAACAGCGCATGCAAAGTTTCAGGTTTACTTTTGCTTTTGTTCTCTCCATTTTTATTGCGTGAACCGGGCATGCCCTGACACATTTTGCGCAGCCTGTGCATCTATCACCGTCTGGTTCAGGGTAAAGAGGATATACCCTGCCTAGCCGGGTCATCAAAAATAAAAAGAGCCACTGTTTTAGACCCTCGTTACCGCTGAAATACCCGGGTGGTTTCTTAAAGTCTTTTACAACGAGTTGTGAGACCAAATCCCAGTCTGTGTTGATTTGAGAGAGGTCATTTGAAACAATTCCGCGTTTAACTGCTTCCTTAATTGTATCTATTTCAAATGGGTCAAATCCCATCAGGGTTGCAGTGACGATATCAATCGCTGTGAAATCAGGACTTGCGAGCACTGCTCCTATCCCGCGTGGATTCCCTGCCATTGGCCCTTCTCCTTCCATGCCGGTGACAGCATCCATAATCTCAAGTGCCGGCCGTATCAGGAGGTTTAGATCAATAAGCATTTCTGCAAATTCAGCCGGGGTCTGAAACCTTGCATGGAAAGCAGGTTTTTCAAGGCCCGGTATCAACCCAAAAAGGTTCTTTGCAGCACCTGAATATCTCGTAAAAGAATGGGTCTTTGCCTTTGATATGACAACGATTGAGTCAACGTCAAGTGCAGGGGTGATTATAGGAAACATTTTCATTGTCCTTGAGTCCGGACACGATACCTCCTTATAAGAGACATCATAATTTAGAGGGACACCAAGTTCTTCTGCCAAATCCAGGAGTCCGGTAGAACGGTAAACCTTCTCAAGGTTATTTTTACTATAAATAAGACCAGCACCAGGGCTGTCGCCAATAATCACTTTGCAGTCAATCGAAGTAAGCAGTTTTACGACAGAACGGACCACAGAAGGGTTTGTAGTAACGACCTTTTCTGGGGCCTGTCCCATTAAAAGGTTTGGTTTAACAAGGACTTTTGAGCCGGGTTTAATAAACTGCTCTATCCCGCCTGTTTCCTCAACCGATTTTTTTATTGCAGTGTCGACTTCCTGTATATCATATGAGTGACATCTGGCGATTCCGACAAGTTGCTGGTTCTCATACATCAAATTACCTTAATATATCATTTTTATCAGCAATACGTTGCTCTCTGAACCAGTCTACTGTTTCCCTTATACCTTTCTGGACCGTATACCGGGGTGCAAAACCAAATTCACGGTTTGCGCGTGATATTTCAGCAAGGGAATCTCTGATATCCCCTTTTCGTTCAGGTAAATGGACAGGCGGCACAATTGAACCCGTCTCTTTCATTATTATGTCTGCAAGTTGATTTATCGTGATCTGATAACCTCCTGCAATATTGTAAACCCCTGCATTCCCTCTCTCCATGGCTTTGAGATTTGCCTGTACAACATCAGCCACGAATGAGAAGTCACGGGTCTGTTCACCGTCGCCATTGATGGTTATAGGCTTCCTGCTAAGTGCAGCAGTGATGAATATCGGTACTACTGCTGCATACTGGGAGTCAGGGTCCTGCCTTGGGCCAAACACGTTAAAGTAGCGAAGGGAGATTACCGGCATCCCATAGAGAAGTGAGAAGACTCTTCCATATTCTTCTGCAGCATACTTTGATACGCCATAAGGGGATATTGGAGAAGGTTTCATAGATTCGAGTTTCGGAAGTTCGGGGGTCTCTCCATACACGGATGAAGAAGAAGCCGTTACAACCTTTTTTACTCCTGCATCACGCGCAGCCAAAAGAACCCTGAGAGTACCTGTGATATTCACCTCATTTGAGGGAATTGGTTCAGAGACAGATCTTGGAACTGATGCAATGGCAGCTTCATGAAATACACCGTCTGCCCCTGAGAGAATTTCACCAAGTATTGCCGGATCATTTATACTCCCCTGCCTGAATTCTGCACCGCTTTCAATAGATCTCGTAATATTCTTTTTTGACCCGCTGAAAAGGTCGTCAAGAATTATGACTTCATTGTCGGGTGCAAGTGCGTCAGCAATATGCGAACCTATGAACCCTGCACCGCCGGTTATTACATACTTCATGTTTAATCCTTTTATTAAAATTCTCCGTCCTGTTCAAAACTTCTGTTGAACCTTATGGCAAGTTCGGCTTTATAAAGTTCTTTTCCCAGATATGCGGCGTGATCAAGCTTTGAGACGTGTTTATCAGTGATTATCCTGGAAAATATATCATCCCAGTGTCTCCCCCTGATAACCTCTCCATGTATTTCGGCAACTATAAACTCATCATCTATTCCAATCCTGAAATTGCCACATGGGTCAAATTCAATCCGGCCGCCGGCAGGGTCAGTTATAATCACTGAATCAGCCTCAATCACCGGCTCTCTGCGCCTTCTCTTCTCTTTAATTATTAATAAATCCCGACCCAGGTCTTTTGGATAATGTCTGCCCTTCATAAGCAACATCATCTCTGTCGCGCGTCTCATCTCTGAGACAGATCCTCTTGTCTTATCACTATGTTCACTTGTAAAGATGATTGATGCCAAAAGCTCGTGAGCTATACCTGCAAGTAAGGCATTCATTCCCTGTGAGTCTGCATCCACGAGTTCGACAACATTCCCGGCTCCAAAAAACAGAGGGTATTTTAGACCCCCAAATTTTTTCAAAGCACTTGTAAATCCAGACCCGACTGGTGGAATAACAGGGTCGGCTATAATACACCTGATTCCAGCATCTTCAGCGAGAGCGATATTTTCCAGTAATGTGTTTTTATAAGGGATTACCACCGCTGCAACTCCGGCTTCTGCGACAATACTTCCTATTACGGGTATATTCTCCTCATGAAGTGAAAGGATGATATCAGATCGGAAAAGCGAAGCAATGATAAGATCTGGGTCTTGTGTATCCACCGCCAATGGCCCGCTTACATCTGCAATATCATAGAAACAGCGTTTTACATCATCAGGCGATGCATCGAACCCAAACCCAAGGTCCACGATATCTGCCCCATTGAAAAAGAATTCCTTTACTTTTAAGGGAAGGTCAGGAACTTTATGTGCGTCCATTATCTCTGCAAGGACTTTAATCCTTGCGTTTCCCCCGATCTTGACCCCTCTTATGCAATAATCCCAGTCTGAATTCTCTTCATACTCTTTGATCTTTGAGGACGCCTCTTTCTCTTTCATTATTGCAATAAATTCATCCGCAGGAATTGTGCGTGAGAGGTCAATTTTCCCAAGGAGAGGGAGAATGAGACCCAGGTCTGAGGCATGTCTTGGTCCGAGATAGACAGGAACATTTGTCTCTCTCTCTACTTCCTGGAAAGATGCTGTACACATCCCTGATACAAGGGCGATATCATAATCACCCTGGGCGAGAAGTTGACGCAGTGTATCAGGACTTAGAAATGAAGCCACTTCTCCAATAACAACGATATCCGCAGGATAACCTTCTGCAGCCTCTTTTACAAGTTTATAGGTGATTGAACCTGTTGGAAGGAGAATCCGCATCAATAATACCATTTGACACAAACAGTGATATGCTCATGCTAACCTGTGACCTCCATGTCCATACCAACCATTCGCGGGACGGGACGAGTAGCGTTCTTGAGATGATAAAAAGGGCAGAATATCTTGGACTTGATGCTATTGCAATAACAGATCATGATACCATCAGCGGCGTTGTTGAAGCAGAAAGTTTCAGGACAGATCTCATTATAATCCCGGGTATTGAAGTCACAACACATGAAGGCCATCTTATTATCCTTGGTGTTAGTGAAGTAATTCCAAAAGGAAAAGATTTTTTTGAGACTGTTGCAACAGTGCATGAACTGGGCGGCGTGGCAATACTTCCGCATCCGTTTCATATGATGCGCCATGGTGTCGCAGTCCGGAAAGGTGTCAACTGGAGAGATGCGTTTAGGGCAGTTGACGCAATTGAGATTTTCAACAGCCGATACATTATAGGTTCTGCGAATAAAAAAGCAAAGAAAGGAGCAAAAATTCTCGGAAAGCCGTGTACTGGCGGGAGTGACGCGCATGAAACTAAATTTCTGGGCTTTGGCTGGACCCACATAGATTCAGAGCCGGATACAGGCAGCATACTTCAGGCAATAAGGGATGGGAAAACTGAGGCCGGAGGCAGAAAAACTCCAGTCAAATCCTATACCCGCCAGTCTGTAAGGAGCAGCTGGAAGAGGGTGAAAAAAAAGGTGATTCGACGGTAAGGCTTGCATTCAGACTTTGCTACATTGGGTCCGGCTTCTCGGGCTCACAATACCAGCCAGATGCAAGGACAGTTGAAGGGGAGGTCCTGAAGTCATGCATCACCCTGAACCTATTCTCTAACGGAAAAGAAGCAGGTTTTGGAATGGCCGGGAGGACAGACAGCGGCGTTCACGCCCTTGGGCAGATCTTTGCTTTCACGACCGATGACCCGGAAAGGGCGAAAAAGGGACTAAATCCTCTTCTCCCTCTCGATTGCTGGATAACAGGCTGTGATGAAGTAGGTGTTGACTTTAACCCGAGATTTGCTGCCATATCACGTACATACCAGTATTATTTCGGGAGGTGTGACCTTGACATTAATTTAATGCAGGAGGGAGCCCGCTATTTCTGCGGTGAGCACGACTTTTCATCATTTGCAAAGCTGGACGGGAAAAACCCTGTGAGAAATGTTATCTCTGCAGTGGTCAGCAGGGAGAATGGATATCCTGTACTTACGATAACCGCGAAAAGTTTTCTTTGGCGGATGGTACGCTGCATTGCACAGGCCCTATATGAAATCGGGGGGGATTTGCGTAAACCCGAAAGCATCCGTGACAGACTTCTTTTGCCAGGTAGTGAACCTATAGACCCTGCATCCGCAGAAGGGCTGGTCCTCTCCCATGTTGAGTGCGGAGTCGGGTTTACTCCGGTCTATCAGACAAAAGGTAAGCAGTACCAGCGCGAAGGCTGTATCATGTGGCAGAGAGCCGTAAGTTCAGTGCTTTTCGGGACACCGGACGAGGTCCCAATTGACAGATGAATGTACATTCTGTGGAAAATGCTGCAGAAGCCTGGGGCCCTACATAAAAATAGTGCGACATAAAGGTCAAACAGAATTTCTTTGTAATGATATCCTTTCAAAAAGCAATTTTAATGCGTATTTAGAGCGCAATATGAAGCAACTCTTTCTTTCTGAAACCATACCCGGAGCATGCGTATTTCTGAGAAAAAATGAGAAAGAAGAAGAAATCTGTACAATTTATGCTTCAAGACCTGTTACCTGTAAAAATTTCATCTGTAAAAAAACAAAATAATCAGGTATATATACCTGTCAGACAGGCACTGCTTTTATGGATGAAGGAAGCACTTTTGCAAGAAGTAACTCAGGCACCTGGCGTGAAGTCATGACTTTCATTAAAAAGTGCGCTTTTCCATCTTTTATTCCGAGGTACCTGACATCGACCTGATAATTTGTCTCGATTACCGGAACCCCCAAAGTCTTGATAACTGCCTTTCGCTTTGTTATTGTCCGGACTTCGTCAGGATTTAGTTTTTCACGGTTGTCGCCAATTTTCATAAGCGCTTCATTTCCGGCTGTAAGGAAGATAAGATCAGTACCTCCGATAGAGACCGGTTCTCCTTCCGGCATCAGGACATCGTACGTGACAGTATATGGGTAAAGAGAAGCATTATCTGAGATAGCAGTAGCTGAAAGTGAGAGTGTCGACCATCCGGCAACCGCAAGTATCACAATTAAAATAATGACTGCAATTATCAAAATAACAAGATTCTGATGCCCTTTCTCAACCTGGGTATCCAACTGAGTCATAGTGTAATGTTGTTTGTCCACCTTATAGGTCTCCCTGATATAATCCTGAATAAGAGCATTATAAATAATGCACAATATAAAAATTAGTCAGATTATCCATGGAAATCCCAAAAGAGGAGTACATTTTGAGATGTACATCTGCATGTGCAGGCTGCAGCGCCTCACTTGCACTGCGGTATGTCCTCAAAGCCTGCGGACCTGATATCGCACTTGTTGTCCCTGCCTGTTGCACAAGTGTTATTCAGGGGATCTACCCTAATACTGCATTCAATGTTCCAGTTTATAACATCGCATTTGCTTCGGCGGCCGCCTGTGCTTCCGGAATGATCGCCGGTTTTCGCAAACAGAAAAAGAATACAAAAGTTGTAGTATTTGCTGGAGACGGCGGGACTGTTGATATCGGTATTCAGGCGATGTCTGGCGCTTTTGAGAGAGGGACTGATTTTTTATACATCTGTTATGACAACGAGGCGTATGGAAATACAGGAATGCAAAGGTCGGGGGCGACTCCACTCGGCGCGGCGACAACAACAACGCCTGCTGGTAAGAATGAATGGAAGAAAGATCTTGACCGGATAGTTGAAGCCCATAACCCTCCATACTTGGCGACCGCATGCAGTGCATATCCTAAAGACCTTTTTAACAAGGTAAAAAAGGCACTTTCAATAAAAGGGCCAAAATTTATTCATATCCTTGCACCCTGTCCTCCTGGTTGGAGATACCCGACAGAAAAATCTGTTGAAATAGGGAAACTTGCAGTCAAGTCAGGTGTATGGGTCCTCTATGAACGTGAATATGGAAAACTAACTATAAATGGGCCTTCAAAGGCTGCAATTATAAAACCATCCCCGCTGTCTGATTATATAAAAATGCAGGGACGGTTTAAAACAGCCGAAGCTGAGCAGATTTCGAAAATGGAACAGAGAATTTTAGCCAATCAAAATAGGCTCGCTCTTGAGGAGAAGGGGATATGCTGACCGGTTCAACAGGTAACAAAGCAGTTGCAGAAGCAGTCTCCCAAGCGGAACCCGGGGTAATTGCAGCATATCCAATTACGCCCCAGACCGAGATTGTTGAGCAGATTGCGACCTATGTTGCCGAAGGAAAAATCGGGTGCGAATACATCATGGTCGAGAGCGAACACAGTGCAATGGCAGCCTGCATTGGAGCAAGCGTTAGTGGTGTAAGGACATTCACAGCTACAAGCTCACACGGCCTCCTTTACATGCATGAGATGCTGAACTGGGCTGCCGGAGCGAGACTCCCGATTGTGATGGCAAACGTTAACAGGGCTCCGGGACCAGGCTGGAATATTTGGGCTGAACACACTGACTCACTGCAGGAGCGTGATACCGGGTGGCTTCAGGTCTATGTCAGCACTGTCCAGGAGGCTTATGATACAACCCTGATGGCATTCCGTATCGCCGAGCATGCAGATGTCCTGTTGCCGGTAATGATAAACCTTGATGGTTTTCTGCTGTCACACATTTTCCAGTCTCTTGAAACCGTTCATATTGAAGACTACATCCCTCCGTTTTCTCTCCCGCATATGATTGATACCAAAGCACCACTGGGATACGGAACATTGACCGGGCCTGAAACCCACTTCAAATTCAGATGGGCAATTGAAAGGTCAATGAGGGCTGCGCGACCTGTAATAGATGATGCACAGATAGAGTTTAAAAAGAGATTCGGACGCGAATATGGTAAAGTGGACGAGTATCTTTGTGATGATGCTGATGTAATTGTAATTTCTCTTGGAACTCTCGGAAAAGAGGCTGAAGTGGCTGTTGATCTTCTTCGAAGTGAGGGGATTAAGGCAGGTTCACTACGAGTCAGGTGGCTGCGTCCGTTTCCTTCCCTCAATATTTCTGGAAAAGAGTTGGTTGTTATCGACCGTGATTACTCATTCGGATTTGGCGGGATCCTGGCGAACGAAATAAAAGCAAAGTACAAAACCGATGTATTTAGCGTCATTGCAGGAATCGGTGGCCAGGAAGTGACTTTTGGGGATATTGCCAGCTTTGTCAGGGATCGCAGGCTTGGAACTGAATACTGGTTTGGGGTGAAAGCCAATGTATGAAATACGGATTCATTCGCGTGGAGGTCAGGGTGGGGTCACGGCAGCACGCCTGCTTGCTCTTGCAGCCTTCAGGGACGGGAAATATGCTACAGCTTTCCCATTTTATGGAGCTGAAAGGCGCGGAGCGCCGGTTGTGTCATTTGTCCGAATTGATGACAGACAGATCCGTGTATATAGCATGATAGAGAAGCCTGACCTTGTTATCGTACTTGACAGCAGTGTTATGGAGACAGTTGACGTCATGCACGGCCTGAAGCCAGACGGGAAAATTATAGTCAATTCCGCATATCCTCTCGAGGTCGGAGGAAAAAAAGCATCTACTGTGGATCTAACCGGGATTGCCCTGAATGTAGGGCTGGTAGTAGCAGGGAGCCCGGTCCTGAATACTGCGGTTATCGGGGCCCTTGCAAAGATGGGGACCATCTCTTTTGAGTCTGCAAAGCAGGCAATAAAGGAGATGTTTTCAGATGAAAGAAATATCAGTGCGGCTTCTCTTGCATTCAGCGAGGTAAATATATGAACGAGGACATTCTTGCAATAAGCAGACCTGTAAAAGGCGCCACTGGAAAGACAGGTTCCTGGCGGGTCTTTAAACCAGTTATAGACAGGGAGGCATGTAACCAGTGCGGGAACTGTTCCATGTTCTGCCCTGACGGAGTCATTAGTGAAGATACTGTGGTTGACCTCGAATTTTGTAAGGGTTGTGGCATCTGTGCAAACGAATGTCCAAAAGGGGCGATAAAGATGGAACGTGAGGATAAGTGAGGAGATAATCCCATAAAATCAATTTTTCCTTATGGCCAGAGATCTGAAGTGTAATATCTATAAACTGCTTTCGCCTGGCAGATCTTCTTCAAAAAATACTTCATATCTGAATTATTTTTTCATCATCCTTATTTCGATTAATATTCTATTAGGCATATTAAGGACAGATATTTCGATATTTAGAATATATTTGCCTGTATTTTATATTATCTGGTTTTTTTCGCTTGTTGTATTTACAATCGAATATATTCTGCGGATATGGTCATGTACTGCAAATCCTCGCTATAAAGACCCAGTTAGAGGAAGAATACGTTATATATTTACAATTTATCCTCTAATTGACTTAATTGTCCTGTTAAGCTTTTATACGCCAATAATCTACCCAGAATTCAGATTTCTCTGGTTTGTGAGATTGTTCCGCGTCCTGTTCCTTCTTGAGATCGGACGTTATTCCCATTCTCTTGATATTCTTTTCGCAGTGTTTCGTGAAAAAAAGGCAGATATCATTCTCTCACTCTTCTTTATCGTGATAATCCTGACTATCTCATCAACAGGGATGTACTATGTCGAACGGACTGCACAACCCTTGAAATTTTCCAGTATTCCGGCTGCGATGTGGTGGTCAGTTATAACGCTCACGACTGTTGGGTATGGTGATATATTCCCCCTAACCCCTCTGGGAAAATTACTAGGAGGTCTCACCGCGTTATGTGGTGTACTTGTCTTTGCATTCCCATCTGGTGTAATAGCTTCTGGATATGTCGAGGAATTGCAAAAGCGGAGACGAAATGTGAAGTGCAATGATAATAACCCTGCAAAAGAGGAAAATCATGAATTTTTCTGTATATATTGCGGAAGAAAAAATATTCTGACTGATGAATCCATGGTTGATGCAGATAAGGAAAGTTAATTCCTTATTCGCAATATTGTTAAAAAATTAGACCAGTTCATCAGCAATCGATTCTGCAATATATTCCAGGTCAAACTTGTAAAAGTGTGTAAATCCACAGTTTTCACACCTGACCGTAAAGACTCTGCATCCTATAGAAAGTTCATGAGGTCCTCTCTTACCGCAATTCCGGCATAATGCCTCTTCTGACAGGCTCCAGACCGGGTAACAGTCAGGCTTCATAAACTGGCCGGGTTTTGCAATGTCCTCATTTTTTGGTATAAATACCCTGGTGCCCCCACATGAGGAACAGACAACTTTTGCCTGGTACGGAACTGCCCTGATCGCCTGGTCAGTAATATTTTTGCATTGATAACAGTCTGTCCTGTACTTAGTTGCGATGAACCGCTCTTCCATGGAATATGATACTATGGAGAGGATAAATGACTTTCGGAAATTTTTGAAAAACAGATTTTAAAAATAGATTCGTGAGAAGTTGAAGAGTGGATTTAATAGTCACCCATACCGCCCATGTCACCCATGCCGCCCATTCCTCCAGGTCCTCCTGCTGGTGGTGCTGCAGATTTGGATGATGCGATAACATCGTCAATCCTCAGAATCATGACTGCAGCTTCAGCTGCAGATGCAATTGCCTGGGTCTTGACACGGAGCGGCTCGACAACGCCTGCTTTCAGCATGTCTACTGCTTTTCCTTCGAATACATCAAGTCCTACTGTCTTCTTTCCTTTCTCGTGTGCTGAGCGGAGCTCAACAAGCATGTCAATAGGGTCAAGGCCTGCGTTCTCTGCAAGGGTCCTTGGAATTATCTCGAGTGCTGTTGCAAATGCTTCAATAGCAAGCTGAGCCCTGCCACCAACACTTGCTGCATATTCACGGAGTCTGAGTGAGAGTTCTATTTCAGGTGCACCGCCGCCAGGGACGTATTTCTTGTCTTCAAGGACAACAGATACGACTGAGTATGCATCGTCAATTGCACGCTCCAGTTCATCAACAACGTGCTCGGTCCCGCCGCGGACAATAATTGAGACCGCTTTTGGGTTTTTACATTGCTCGACAAAGATCATCTCTTCGCCGGATACCTTGCGCTCTTCAACAAGTCCCGCATGGCCGAGTTCCTGTTTCGATATTGCGTCAATGCTTGAGACAAGGCTCGCACCTGTTGCACGAGCAAGCTTCTCCATATCACTTTTCTTGACTCTGCGGGTTGCAAAAACTCCGGCCTTTGCAAGGAAGTGTTGTGCGATGTCATCAATACCCTTCTGGCAGAAGAGAACATTTGCGCCACTTGCAACGATTTTGTCGACAATCGACTTTATCATGCGCTCTTCCTCGTCAAGAAATGCCTGGAGCTGGTCAGGGCTTGTGATATTAATCTCAGCATCGACTTCTGTCTTTTTGAACTCAACTGCTGCATTGAGGAGGAGGATCTTTGCATTCTTTACGATTTTTGGCATTGAAGGGTGCACACGTTCCTTATCGATGAGCATCCCCTCAATTATCTCAGAGTCTTCGATTGACCCTCCGACCTTCTTCTCTATCTTGATATTGTCAGTGTCGACGGTTCCGTCTTCATCTGCAACCATCATCACAGCTTTCACAACAAGGTCACAGAGTTTGTCCTTTGCGGCCTCTGCGCCTTTTCCTGTCATTGCAGTCTCGGCTATCTTCTTTAAAAGAACAGTGTCATTAGCTTTAACATCTATTGCTATATCTTTAAGAATTGCCTGTGCCTTCTCTGCTGCTTCCCTGTATCCCTGCGCGATTACTGTCGGGTGTACGTCCTGTTCAAGGAGGTCTTCAGAGCGCTTGAGGAGTTCACCTGCAATAACTACTGCAGTTGTGGTCCCGTCTCCGACTTCGTCATCCTGGGTCTTTGCGACCTCTACCATCATTTTTGCTGCAGGATGCTCGATATCCATCTCTTTCAGGATTGTAACACCATCATTTGTGATTACAACATCACCGAGGGTGTCAACGAGCATCTTGTCCATGCCTTTTGGTCCGAGGGTCGTTCTTACTGCACTTGCAACTGCTTTTGCTGCTGCAATGTTCATACTCTGTGCATCCCGCCCACGGGTTCTGGAACTTCCTTCTTTAAGGATTAATATTGGCTGTCCGCCGAGTTGTGTAGACATATGTATCACCGTTGTGCAGAAAGGGTGGTTAGTAGTTCTATATATAATAGCTACTCATCGACCATTGCTATCAATGCGTCTCCATCTTCAATCTCGTGGAGCTGCTCCTCCCAGACAACAAGGGTCTGGCCGATGCGCTTTCGGATCACCTCATCCGTAGTCACACACATGGCATGGGTTTTTGTAATTTTAGAAAGGTTTCCGATCAGAGTAGCGCGCTTTACTACCTTCTGTGATGTCCCATATGCAGTAAGTATGGCATGGTTTCTCCATGTAATAAGGACCTGAAATGGTGCCCGTCTTACTCTCTGGAGTTCTACGCCTATCTCACACAAAAATGCCATGGTTCCATTTGAAAGGGTCTCTTTTTCCCCGGGCCTTAGACGCGAAGAGTATCTAAGAAGGTCTATTGGCTCGATAACTTCCTGCTCAAAGATTTCCTCTAATCTTATGGCTATATCTACAGAAGTGCTCATTCCACTCTCATACTTGCTTATTGCCCTTCGGGAAACACCCAGCAGCTGGCCCAGATCTCCTAATGACAGGTTATGTGCTTCACGTGCTTCTCTTAGTGCATTCCCGCCGATATTGACATAAAGGCCGCCTGGAGACGCATAAATAAGAGGTGGAACGTTTTCAACAAAAAAGTCATGCAGTGTAGAGATGCTTACTGCGTAAATTCCATATCTTAGGTAAACTGTCCCACGTTCGAGGTCTCCGTCACGGGCCCTCTCACCAATGATGAGTGGCGAACCTTTCAGGGATATGGCGACCTGGTCCAGGTCGGCCGCCAGTTCATCACTTGCGCTATCGATGTGTGATACGACTTTTATGACAATTATTGTCGTACCCCTTCTTGCTATCATATCAAAACTTCTAGGTCTCATGCTGAACCTGTCTGAGACCTCAAAGTCTGCAATGAGCATTACGCTCGCGACTTTCTGGAGAAGCCGCTCCTGAGTCATCCTCGGTGAGGATTATCGGTGGCTGATGTTAATAAAATTAAGCATGCGTATTGGGATTGATGATACAGATTCTCCGGAAGGGATGTGCACAACGTATCTTGCATCAGTTCTGATTAAAAGGTTAGAGAGACTGGGATTTCCAGTCAGGGAAGCAAGACTTGTCAGGTTGAATCCGAATGTCAGGGAGAAGACACGAGGAAATGCTGCGATAGCGATTCTGGTTGAAGGGGACCCGAATGAGGCATTTGAACTCACCTGCAGGTCTGTTGAAGAACTAGGAATGTTGAATGCACCTAATACGCACCCTGGCGTTGTTGTAACTGAAGAACAACTTCCGGTTGAATTTTATAGAAAAGCCCTCACTTCTTTTTGTA